>Ga0115569_10001638_pt1 | contig 17291 bp, 15 predicted proteins | sample COGITO_mtgs_1205_2_FD_87295 | JGI IMG/M metagenome (GOLD analysis project Ga0115569, IMG submission 87295) | Pelagic marine microbial communities from North Sea - COGITO_mtgs_120503 | ecosystem: Environmental > Aquatic > Marine > Epipelagic | place: Germany:Helgoland, sampling site Kabeltonne... | reverse complement strand
TTTATCAGGACTACCGGATTCAATGCCAGGCAGCCAACCTCAACCAGGCAACATTGGAAGTGGTTGTAGTTTTTATGATAGATGTAATTTTTCAGATGATGAATGTAAAGTTAAAGTTCCTGATTTAGAATATTTGCCTGAGATAGATACTAGCGTTAGATGTTTTAATCACTCTGAATTAATTTCAAAAACTAGTGAACAAAAAATAACAAACGACTCAAAAAAAGAAATAACTATAGATGAAATTTTAGACTTGAAAGATGTTTCAATATCTTATGCAAAACAAGGTATTTTAGATCAATTCTTAAATAAAGTGACTGACACCAATCCAACAGTAAAAGATATAAATATAAATATTAATAAAGGAGAGACTATTGCATTAGTAGGAGAGTCGGGTAGTGGTAAATCTACAATTTTAAAATCTATTGCTGGTTTATTAAAAACTAAAGATGGGTATATAAAATTTGATAAAGAAAAATTGTTATCAGGTGATTTAAAAAAAAGAAGTTCAGAGGATTTAAGATCTATTCAATTAATTTTTCAAAATCCAGACGAGTCGTTAAATCCAAATCATACAGTTGAGCAAATACTTTCCCAACCTTTAAAACTATATTTTGGTTTGACTGGTAGTAAACTTAAATCAAGTATTGCTGAATTACTTGAAAAAGTGAGGCTAGGTGCTTTTTATATGAGCAGGTATCCTAGACAATTATCAGGAGGAGAAAAACAAAGAATAGCTGTTGCAAGAGCTTTTGCAGCGAGACCAGATATTATTTTATGTGATGAAGTAACTTCAGCTTTAGATGTTTCTGTGCAAGCTGCTGTATTAGACTTATTACAAAAATTAAAAGAAGAGTTAGGAACAACTTATGTGTTTGTTTCACATGATCTTGCAGTTGTTAAAGCTATAAGTGATAGAGTTGCTGTTTTATATCAAGGAAGGTTGTGTGAAATTGGCCCATCAAAAGATGTTTATCAATTTCCATCTCATCCCTACACAGAAGTTTTAATAGGTGCTGTATTAGAACCTGACCCAGATGTAAAACCAAAACTAGTTGCAGAGGACATAGTTGAAGAAAAACCACCTGAAATTGGCTGTTCTTTTCAAGGAAGGTGTCCAAGAATATTAGGTGATAAATGTAGAGAGGAAGTGCCTCCATGGCAAATCGGAGAAAACGGAAATGCAATCAGGTGCCATATAGATATCAAAGAATTAAAAATTCAACAAAGTTAACATTGAGGCAATTTATTTATTCCAAGTTATATATTAATTTAATATAAGAATTTGATAATTTTATGGAAATCAAAAAAGTTGTTGTTATTGGGTCTGGTACAATGGGAAGTGGAATAGCGGCCCATTTATGCAATGCAAATGTTCCAGTTACATTATTAGATTTAACGACCGAGATAAGTGAGAAAGCTAGGGAGAGAATTAAAAAATCAAGACCACCTCTCTTAATTGACAAATCTAAAATTGATAATATTGATGTTGGTAATATCAGTGATAACTTTAACGTTGTCAGTGAAGCAGATTGGGTTGTTGAAGCTGTTGTTGAAAGAATTGATATTAAACATAATATTTATGAAAAAATTTTTAAAGAAAGAAAAGCTGGCTCAATCATATCATCTAATACATCCTCAATACCTATAAGTATACTTTCAGAAAAACTGTCAGCTGAAGACAAAAAAGATTTTTGTATTACCCATTTTTTTAATCCTGTTAGATATATGGATTTACTTGAAATTGTTAAAAGTGAAAACAATGATCTAAATAAAATTGATTCATTAAAAAAATTCTGCGAAATAAGCTTAGGAAAAGGTGCCATTGTTTGTAATGATACACCTGGTTTTTTAGGAAATAGAATTGGAGTTTTTGCAATGCAAGTTGCAATGACAGAGGCATTTAAAATGAAAATGTCGATAGAAGAAGCTGATGCTGTTTTCGGTAGACCAATGGGAATACCTAAAACGGGAGTATTTGGTTTATATGATTTAATTGGAATAGATTTAATGGCCGATGTTCTTAAAAGCTTTATCAAAGAACTACCTAAGTCAGATGAATTCCAAGAAGTCGCAAAAGAAATACCACTTGTAAAAAAATTAATAGAAACTGGTTATACGGGACGTAAAGGTAAGGGTGGTTTTTATAGAATGAATAAAATTGAGAATAAAAAAATTCTTGAAGCAATTAATTTAGAAACTGGTGAGTACCATCCTACTCAAAAAATCAATATTAAGTCCAATAAAGTAGATCTAAAAGCATTAATCAACAGAGATGACAAATATGGAGAATACGCATGGTCAGTTATCTCAAAAATTATTAATTATGCTTCTTCTTTAGTTCCAGGAATTACAGATGAATTTAATGACATTGATGAAGCAATGAGACTTGGATTTAATTGGAGTAAGGGACCATTTGAAATGTTAGAGGAAATTGGTGTTAGTAATTTCTTTAGCAGGTTTAAAAATTATGAAGGGAATAAATTTTTAGAAAACTTATCTAAAACAAAAAATGAAAAGTTTCATGGAATAAGACAAAAATATACAGATATCGAAACTTTAGGAAAAGTTAAAAAAACAGCATCAAATATTGACGGAAATAGTTCAGCTTCTATCTATAGATTTAATGATTACAATATTGTTGAATTTACTACTAAAGCAAATGCTCTAGATTACGATTCAATGGATGCTTTAAAAAAAGCTACTGATAAACCTTTGATTATAATTAATGAGAGTATGCAATTTTCTGCTGGAGTAAATTTAAGCTATACAATGGAATTTGCAAACAAAGGTGATTTTAAATCTATAGAAAAATTTGTCGGATATTTTCAAGAAACGTGTAAACATCTTAAGTATTCTGATCATCCTGTGGTATCTGCACCTTCAGGTTTAACACTTGGTGGTGGATTTGAGGTTATGGTTCAAAGTAACTTCGTAGCATCTCATACAAATATTGTAGTTGGGCTAGTCGAAACTATTGTTGGACTAATTCCTGCTGGTGGCGGATGCAAGGAAATGTTAGCAAGATGGCTTGATACAGAAGAAGCTAAAAATGATCCTCATTATGCTCCATTAAAGGTTTTTGATATTATCGGTTACGGAAAAACAGCGACTTCCCCTGTTGAAGCTGAACCTATGAAATATTTGAAACCAGAAGATAAAAAGATAATGAATAGAAATAGTCTTTTAGAAGTATCAAAAGAAATTTTAAATAATAATAAAGATTTTAAAGCTCCTTTGGAGTCTGAATTTAAACTTCCTGGAAAAGTGGTTAAGGAAGAAATGAATAAAATTTTAGAAAAACTATATAATGATAAGGTTATTTTTGATCATGGCTTATTAGTAGCTCAAGAATTGGCTCATGTTCTAAGTGGAGGAGACACCTCAATAGATAAGACATTATCAGAAGATGATTTATATAAGTTAGAATTAGATGCTTTTATGAAACTAATTGAGACCAAGGAAACTCAAGATAGAATTAAGCATACACTTGCAACAGGCAAGCCTTTAATTAATTAATTTTATCTAAACATTTTAATTGTATTAATAAAATCAGGTCTTAATACATATTCAGATCTATGAGAATATCTAATCTTTTCTAAAACTTTAATACCATAAATCACTTTTCCAATAGGAGTATATTCACCTTCAAATAATGGTTCGTCGTCAAGAATAATAAAAAATTGACTATCTTCAGTATCAAATTTTAAAGATCTAGCTAAACCAACTGTGCCTCTTTCAAAATTAAATTCAGCATCAACCTCTGATTTAATAGTGCCAAAACCTGATTTCCCAGTCCCAATTTTTCCATAATCTAATTGATCTTTTCTGCCAAACTCTATATCTCCAGCCTGAACTAGTTTATCTTTAATTACTCTGTGAAAAGCAACATTATCATATGCTTTTAAATTGATTAATTTTTTAAATCTCTCAACTCCATTTGGAGATATTTCAGGATAAAGTTCAATTACAACATTTCCACACTCAGCGTTAAGAATAACAATATTGGTTGGTTTTTCAAAATTAATTTTTTGTGGATCAAAATTTTTTATAAACAAACATTTATTTTTTATAATAATAGTAAAACTTAAAGCAAAAATTCCAAGTAGTATTAAGAAAATTAAAATTAATTTTTCATGCAGCGAGGCTTTTACTTTTTTAATCATTTAAAACACAAAAGTATTATCAATTTCTTTTAATTTATCTTTTATAAATTTAATTTTTTTATTAAGAATTTCATCATTTGAATTTTCATAATTTCCCATTATTAAATGTGAGTATACTTCTGCCATATCTTCAGATGGAATAGTCATTGAGTATTCAGTAAAAAAACCATTAGTATTTTTATAAGTTTCAAGCCCCAATTTTTTTGAGCAAGTAGAGCAATCCGCATACCTAAAATTTGGCTCATTAAACTTTTTCCATTCACTTTCATCAAATAATTCTTTATGGCCATCGTTAATAATATGAAATAATTCATGATGAATCACTCTTTCAAAATATTTTTCATTAAATTTTAGATCTATAATTAATGTTTTCATTAAATGATCTGGAATTCCTGCTGTGTTTATTCCTGAAATAGATAGGTTTTCACACATTACAATATATTTAAGATTAATTTTTTTTAAAAATTCTTTTGAATACCTGTTCAAATTTTTAAATATAGTTTGATATTTTTTATTGTAAGTTTTTTTGTCAGAATTAATGCAAAAAATATTTTTCTGAACCCCAAGTCTAAAGGGTTTGGTTGCATAAAAATATTTCAGTTTATTAGGTGTTTTTAATTCATAGATTTCTAAATTTGGTATTTTAATGAGATTATAAATAGAATTTGAATTCGCAGATGTTATTAAAAAAAATGATATTAAAACAAGCTTAAAAACCTTCATATACATAATTTAGATGATATTAGATTTAAAAAGAATGTGGTACATTTTGTTTATAAATGAAAAAAGATCGTAACAAAAATCCTATTCAACCTGTAAGTGGAACAAAAGTCCCAAGATTTGCTGGACCATCTACGTTTGCAAGACTACCAGAATTAAGAGATGTCGAAAGTTGTGATGTTGCGATTGTTGGCATACCGTTTGATGCAGGCACTAGCTATAGACCTGGTGCAAGATTTGGTCCAATGAGTATCAGGCAGGCATCAAGACATTTGAGAACCAATTATCATCCAAGCTATGATGTTGAACCATTTAAAGTGCAGCAAGTTGCTGATGCTGGGGATATTACATGCAATCCATTTAGTATTGATGAGTCGATAAAACAAATCGAAGCTGGAGCGAGTGATTTATTGAATAAAGTTGGTGGCATAATTAGTCTAGGAGGCGATCATACAATTGCAGTGCCATTACTTAGAGCAATTAATAAAAAATGTAATGGGCCAGTTGCCTTAGTGCACTTTGATGCCCATTTAGATACCTGGGATACTTATTTTGGAGCCCCTTATACACATGGAACTCCCTTTAGAAGAGCGAGAGAAGAAGGCTTATTTTTAGATGATGCTTCAATGCATGTTGGCATTAGAGGTCCACTTTATAGTAGGGATGATATTAAGAATGATGAAAGTTTTGGATTTAAAATAATTCATTGTGATGAATTTCAAACAGAGGGAACTGACAAAATAGCAGAAAGAATTAAAAAAAGAGTAGGTAACAATCCTTTATATTTATCGATAGACATTGATGTGTTAGATCCAGCATTTGCTCCAGGAACTGGTACACCAGAAATTGCAGGAATGACAACAAGAGAGATGGTTAATGTTTTAAGAGGATTGTCTGGTCTAAATCTTGTTTCTGCAGATGTTGTTGAAGTTTCGCCTGCCTACGATCATGCAGAAGTTACCTCATTAGCTGCAGCAACAATTGTCTACGAATTAACAAATTTATTTGCAAAATCATAAAGAAAGGATAGTTTCTCAAAATGCTAGATCAGAAAAAATTTTATATTAATGGTGAATGGGTTTCTCCAAAAAAACCTAATGACTTAAAAGTAATAGATCCCTCAACAGAAGAAGAATGTGCGGTTATATCTTTAGGAAGTGAAGAGGATGTTAATGATGCGGTAAACGCTGCAACAAAAGCTTTTGAAACTTGGGCATTTTCCACAAAAGAAGAAAGATTAAAATATCTTGAAGCTCTATATGATCTTTATAAAAAGAGATGGGCTGATATGGCAAAAGCTATATCTTTAGAAATGGGAGCTCCAATTGATTTTTCAACTCAATTACAAGCTGGAACTGGTGCTAGTCATATAAAATCTTATATCAAGGTTTTAAAAGAATATACTTTTGAAAATATTTTGGGAGATCATGCTCCTAATAATAATATTTTACATGAACCAAAAGGTGTTTGTGCATTAATTACACCCTGGAATTGGCCAATGAATCAAACTTGTTTAAAAGTAATTCCAGCAATTGCAGCTGGTTGTACAATGGTTCTTAAACCTTCAGAAATAGCACCATTATCTTCAATGATTTTAGCAGAAATGATTGATGAAATTAAATTACCAAAAGGTGTTTTTAATTTAGTAAATGGAGATGGTGCGGTTACAGGAAATGCTTTAACTAGTCACCCAGATGTAAATATGATTTCATTTACTGGATCAACTAGAGCAGGAGCCTTAATTTCACAAAATGCAGCCAATGATTTTAAAAGAGTAAGTTTAGAATTAGGAGGAAAAGGTGCAAATATAATTTTTAAAGATGCTGATCCAGAAGCAGTTGAAAGAGGCGCTTTAAGATGTTTTAGAAATACAGGTCAATCATGCAATGCACCTACTAGAATGTTAGTTGAAAAATCTATTTATGACGAGACAGTTGAAAGAGTTAAAAACTTTGCAAATTCAATGAAAGTTGATGTTGCTACAAAAGAAGGAGATCATATTGGTCCCGTAGTGTCAAAAAATCAATTTGATAAAATTCAATCTTTAATTCAAGTTGGAATTGATGAGGGTGCAAAATTAGTTGCTGGTGGAACTGGTAAACCAGATGGTTTAGTTAAAGGCTACTTTGTAAAACCTACAGCTTTTGCTGATGTAAATAATCAAATGCAAATTGCTAGAACTGAAATATTTGGACCTGTGTTATCAATTATACCATTTGAAACAGAGGAAGAAGCAATAGCAATTGCAAATGATACTCCGTATGGACTGTTAAATTTTATCCAAACTCAAGATCAAGAAAAAGCAAATCGTGTTGCTAGAAAATTAAGATCAGGAATGGTTGATATCAATGGTGCAGGATTAGCGCCAGATGCACCTTTTGGTGGATACAAACATTCTGGTATTGGACGTGAAGCTGGTAAGTTAGGTCTTGAAGAGTATCTTGAAGTTAAAGCTGTTAGTGGTTGGAACGATTAATTAGGAATAGAATCTTTTTTAATTCCATCTAATAAATCTAAACATTTTTTAAGTTCATCTAAAACTATAAACTCATCAATTTTATGAGCCTGTTCGATTGATCCTGGTCCACAAACGACAGTGCTAATTCCAATTTCTTGAAACAAACCAGCTTCAGTTCCAAATGAAACTACCTGTCTGGAATTGTCACCAGTTAAACTTGAAATTAATTCACAAGCATCTGATTTATCTTCTCTATCAAACCCAACTATTTCACCAATAATATCTTTTTCAATTGAAGCGTTTGGAAAAACTTTTTTCATTTCAGGTAATAGTACTTCATTTGCATATTTATCAATTTCTTGATTTAAAAATACACCATCTTCTTTAACAACAGGTCTTGTTTCCCAATTAACATGACATTTGTCTGCTATTACATTATGAGCAATACCACCAAAAATTCCTCCAATTGAAAGAGTTGAGTGTGGCGGATCAAAAATAGAATCTTTTGGTGCTCTCTTTTTTAAATTTTCTCTTAATTCTATTAATTTATTTACATATCTTGATGCATATTCTGTAGCACTCACACCTTTATGTGGCGCGGAGCTATGTCCCGCTAAACCTTTGAAATAAGTTGTGTATTCATAACAACCCTTGTGAGCATCAATGATTTTCATATTGGTTGGTTCTCCAATAATACAGATACCATCTTTGATATCTCTTTTTTTTAATTCTTCTATTAATATAGGAGCACCTTGACATGCGGTCTCTTCATCAAAGGTGAAAGAAAAATGAATATCTCTATCTAAATTTGTTTCAGAAAAAATAGGTGCATAGGCTAAAGCACAAGCAATAAATCCTTTCATGTCACACGAACCTCTACCATATAATTTGTCTTCTTTAATTGTTGCTACAAAAGGATCTGAGCTCCAACCTTTTGAAACCGGAACAACATCTGTGTGACCCGATAAAATTATTGGTTTCTTATTATTTGAGTTTTTTGCCTTAAGTGTTGCAAATAGATTAACTCTTTTTTTTTCATCATCGTAAGTTCTAAAAGAAGTGGCTCCAAGTTTTTTGAGAATATCGTCACAATAGTCAATTAATGAACTGTTATCTTCTCCTGAGATGGTTTTAAATCCTATTAGGTCTGTTAAAATTTTAACTGAATTATTAAACAATAGCTCAATATTATTTACTGTACTCATATTTGAGTTCTATTATATATTAATTATATGAAAGAACAAATTACCTTTGATGACTTTAATAAAGTTGATATCCGTGTTGGAACAGTCATTTCAGTTAGGAAAAATGAAAAAGCCAGAAAACCATCTTTGGTAGTTGAGGTTGATTTTGGTGCAGAAATAGGAATAAAACAATCATCAGCTCAGATTACCCATTATTATAATGAGGAAAATCTTAAGGGAAAACAAGTTATAGGAGTATGTAATTTTGCTGAAAAAAATATCGCAGGGGTGGTATCTCAAGTACTTATTTTAGGATCAATAGATAAAGAAGGAAAAGTAATTTTAGTTCATCCATCTCAAAAATCTGAGAACGGTTTACCCATAGCATAAGAATGCATCCTGAAATCCTCTCACTCTCTTTATTTATGTTTGTAACTAGTTGTTCACCTGGACCTAATAATGTTGTTGCCTCACATTCAGGGTTTAATCATGGGATTAAAAGATCTATTCCATTAATGTTAGGGGTTATATTTGGTTTTACAACAATGTTAGCAATTGTTAATTTTGGATTGATTAATATTTTTAATATTTATCCAATAATTCAAAAAATTTTAATTGGCACAGGAACAATTTTTTTAATTTATCTTGCTTATAAGATTTCATTTTCAAAGTCTTCAGACAAAAAAAAAGATTTAAAACCTGTAAGCTTTACAGAAACTTTTTTGTATCAATTTTTAAATCCAAAAGGAGTTATAGTTGCAGTAATAGCAGTTTCAACTTACACAGAATCAGGAATAAACTTTATGAATTACTCCTTGTGGATGTTAGGAGTAGCTTTTTTATTTGCGATCATAAGTATTATATTTTGGACTTTTTTAGGTAAATTTATGAGGAAATTCGCGACAAATGATAAATTTATTAAATGGTTTAATTATGTTATGTCAACGCTTCTAATAAGTTGTATAGCAACCTTTTATTACTAAAAAATTATGAAACCTGGAGCAAAAAATTCTTATAAATCTTTATCAGATATATCTGTTGGAGGTAAAAGTTATAAATATTACTCACTTAAAAAAGCTGAAGAAAATGGCCTTGAAAATATTTCAAGACTTCCAAAATCTTTAAAAGTTCTTCTTGAAAATTTATTAAGATATGAAGATGATTTATCAGTAAATAAAAATCAAATTAATTCGATAAAAGAATGGTTAAAAACAAAAAAATCAAACACTGAAATTGCTTATCGACCTGCTAGAGTGTTGCTTCAAGATTATACGGGTATTCCAGCAGTTGCAGATTTAGCGGCAATGAGAGAAGCCGTAAAAGATAAAAATAAAGATCCAAACACTATTAATCCATTATCAGCTGTTGATCTTGTAATTGATCATTCTGTTCAAGTCGATCAGTCTGCTAAAGCAGATTCATTTGAAAAAAATGTTGACATAGAATTTGAAAGAAATGGAGAAAGATATTCTTTTTTAAAATGGGGACAACAAGCATTTAATAATTTTAGAATAGTTCCGCCTGGCACAGGAATATGTCACCAAGTAAATTTAGAATACTTATCAAAAGTTGTTTGGTCTGAAGATTTTGAAGGAGATATGTATTTATTTCCAGATACTTTAGTTGGAACAGACAGTCATACTACGATGGTTAATGGACTATCTGTATTGGGTTGGGGCGTTGGTGGTATTGAAGCTGAAGCTGGAATGTTAGGTCAGCCAATATCAATGTTAATTCCTGAAGTAATAGGCTTTGAAGTTAAAAATAAAATGCCAGAAGGCACAACAGCAACTGATTTAGTTTTAACTGTAGTTAAGATGTTAAGGGACAAAGGTGTAGTTGGAAAATTTGTTGAATTTTATGGAGAGGGTTTAAAAAACCTTACCCTTGCTGATAGAGCTACAATAGCAAATATGGCTCCTGAATATGGTGCAACATGTGGTTTTTTTCCAATTGATGACGAAACTTTAAAATATCTAAAATTTTCTGGAAGAGATCAACATACTGTAGATATTGTTGAGCAATATGCAAAAGAACAAGGTTTATGGGCAAGTGATGAGATAGAATTTACAGACACTATTTCACTTGATATGTCTACAGTAGTTCCAACAATCTCTGGACCTAAAAGACCACAGGACAAAGTTTTATTAACAGACGCGCCCACTTCATTTAAAAAAGTTTTAGAGGATGCGACCAACAAAAAAGAACACACTGTTTCAAAAGTTTCAAATACTGATTACGAAATTAAGGATGGTTCAATTTTAATTGCAGCAATAACATCTTGTACCAATACATCAAATCCAAATGTTTTAATTGGAGCTGGACTACTTGCAAAAAAAGCTGTTGAATTAGGATTAGAAGTTAAGCCATGGGTAAAAACTTCTTTAGCACCAGGCTCTCAAGTAGTTACTGATTACTTGGCAAAAGCTGGACTAAATACTTATTTGGATAAACTGGGCTTTAATTTAGTAGGTTATGGCTGTACTACATGTATAGGAAATTCAGGACCATTGCCCGAAAATATAGTCGATGCTATCCAAAAAGAAAATATTTATGCAGTGTCTGTTTTATCAGGAAATAGAAATTTTGAAGGAAGAATTTCACCCCACATAAAAGCAAATTATTTAGCATCACCCCCGCTTGTTGTTGCTTATGCTCTAGCTGGTCATATGGAGTTTGATTTATATAAAGATGCTTTGGGTAAAGATAAAGAGGGTAAAGATGTTTATCTAAAAGATATATGGCCATCAAATAAAGAAATAGAGGATACTTTAAAAAAATCTTTAAATGCTGAAATGTTTATTCAAAGATATTCAAATGTTTCAGAAGGACCAATTCAATGGCAAAAAATTAAGACAGAAGAGAGTAGTATTTACAATTGGGAAGAGGGATCTACTTATGTAAAAAAACCTCCTTTCTTTGATGATTTGTCAGATGAACCAGAAGGCTTTAAAGAAATAAAAGATGCAAGACCGTTGTTAATCCTAGGAGATATGGTTACAACTGATCATATTTCTCCAGCAGGGAATATTCAAAAAGATAGCCCAACTGGAGAATATTTTATGGAACATCAAATACTTCCAAAAGATTATAACTCTTATGGGTCAAGAAGAGGAAATCATGAAGTTATGATGAGAGGAACATTCGCTAATATTAGAATTAGAAATGAAATGGCTCCAGGCACCGAAGGTGGTTTTACAAAAATATACCCAGAAGAAAAAATTCTTCCAGTTTATGATGCGGTTGTTGAATATAAAAAAAGAGGAACTGATTTAGTTGTAATTGGTGGCAAAGAATATGGCACTGGTTCATCAAGAGATTGGGCTGCGAAGGGAACAAAATTATTAGGTGTTAAAGCAGTAATTGCTGAAAGTTTTGAACGTATACATAGATCAAATTTAATAGGAATGGGAATTTTACCATTACAGTTCACAAATGATATAAATAGAAAAAACTTAAATTTAATTGGATCAGAATTGATTAGTGTTCTTGATGTCGAAAAAGGTATAAATCCATCTGATGAAGTAACTGTAGAGATTAAATATGCCTCAGGAGATATCAAAAAAGTTAAAACTTTATGCAGAATTGATACTAAAAATGAATTAGAATACTATAAAAATGGAGGTATACTCCAATACGTTTTAAGGAACATGATTTAATTATGGATGAAGATATTTCAGTTATTAATAGTAATTCAAGAAATGAAAAAGTAAGAAATTACTTTTTAAAAAATAAAAATAAAATTATCTCAACAGTATTAGCATTAACTATAATTTTAATAGCCGCATATAGTTATGATAAACATAAAACAAATCAAAAAAAAGAAATATCAAACGAATTTAACAGTATTACATTAAATTATTCTGAAAAGACCAAAGACAAATCAACTAAAAAATTATTAGAACTTATAAATAAAAAAGATCCAACTTATTCATCTTTATCTTTATATTTCATAATTGATAACAATCTGATTTCTGATAAAAATAGAATTAACGGTTTATTTGATGTCTTGATCGAAAAAACCTCATTAGATAAAGAGATAAAAAATTTAGTTGTATATAAAAAAGCTTTATTTAATGCAGATAACGCACAAGAAGGTGAGCTTTTAAACATTCTAAACCCATTGATTAATTCTAAAAGTGTTTGGAAGTCTCATGCCCTATATCTAATGGCGGAATATTTTTATTCAAAAAATCAAAATCAAAAATCAAAAGAATTTTTCAATCAAATAATTAGTTTAGAAAATGCTAATGCTGGTATAAAATTACAAGCAGAGAAAAGATTGAACAGAGATTTGAGTGAATAAAGTAGTTTTTTTAATTTTATCCCTTTTTATATTAAGCAATTGTTCCTTAAAGGAAAAATCTAGTCTTTGGAATAAAGATGAAAAAACAGAAAATCAAAAAAATATTAAACAGATATTAACTATAGAAAAAAATATAGTTAATGAGTTCAATCAAGATTTGAAATTAGATTTAAGTAAAATTTCTTTAAATAATGAATTTAATAATAATCGGAATGATTATGGGGCTCAAAATTACAAAGGAGAACTTAAAAAAATTGGAAACTATAAATTTTCAAAATTAGAAAATATTAATCAATTAAATTTTAAGCCAATTTTTTTAGACAATGGAATTATATTTTTTGATAAAAAAGGATCAATAATTAGATACAATGAAAATCAAAAGATTGTATGGAAGAGTAATCATTATTCAAAAGCAGAAAAAAAATTGAATCCAAAACTATATTTTGCATTAGATAAACAAAATTTAATAATAGCTGACAATATTTCAAAATATTATTCAATAAATATTAATACAGGTAAATTAAATTGGTCAAAAAATAATAAATATCCCTTTAATTCAGAAATAAAGAAAGTTAAAAATAAGTTTTTTGCAGTTGATTATAAGAATACATTGAGATGTTTTAGTGTTTACGATGGTTCGGAATGTTGGAATTTACAAACAGAGGAATCATTTACTATATCAGATTCAAAATATTCATTAATTGTAGTTGATGATATGGTAGTATTTAGCAATTCTATTGGTGATATAAGTGCCGTCGATATAAATACAGGCTTAATAGGATGGCAACTTCCAACTCAAAGTAGCAACATAACTAACGAAACATATGATTTTAAAACCTCAAAACTAGTATCTGATAATAATTCTATTTTTTTTTCTACTAATAAAGATGAATTTTATTCCATTGATGTCAAAACAGGAACAATTAATTGGATCAATAAAGTAAGCTCTAATATTACCCCAATTGTAATAGGTAATTTAATTTTTACAGTTTCTAATGAGGGCTATTTGTTTGTAGTAGAAAAAAATAAGGGAAATATAGTTCGAATAACAGATCTATTTAAAAATTATAAAATTAAAAAAAGAAAAAATATTAAAGCAATAGGGTTTGTTATCGGTAATACAAATCTTTACCTAACCAAAAGTGATGGGAAAATGATCGTAGTTGACTTAAGTTTAGGAAATGTAATTAGTTCAGAAAAAATATCTGGATCTTTTACTTCAGAACCTTTCATTTTTAATAATAGTTTATTTGTAATTAAGAATGGATCAATTACTCAGTATAATTAAAAATGATCTTAAAATTACTTGATAAGATCGGTAGAAAAAAAGTTGTTTTAGATAGAGGTCCATCACACCCAAAATATAATGAAGCAAAACCTTGGATGAATAGGTACTACGTGATTTTTCGACATCGTCCAAAGTGGTTTCCATTCAATATTTTGATACATGAAATGTTGGCAAACGATCATGGTGTTGGAGTTCATACTCATTTATGTCCTTATATAACAATAATTATTAAAGATGGTTATTGGGAAACTACTAAAAAAGGTAAATTCTGGAGGCCACCTGGCTATGTTGGTTTTAGATCTGCAAATAATCTTCATAGAGTAGACCTTGAGCCCGGTACAAAACCAATGACAATTTTTATACCTGGTCCTTTTGGTCTCCGTAAAGGTCCAAGATCAGAGTATGGTATAGACTTTAAAACAAAGAAATGAATCTAAACAAATTATTTTTAAATTACTGTAAGAAAAATAATCTAGAGGTTAATCCAAATCAATTAGCTATAATAAATGAGCTTAATGGTTTCCATAATCTTAATTTCAAAAAATCAATTTTAAAAAGAATATTTTCAAAAAAAAATTGTAAAGCTGGATTTTATTTACAAGGTGATGTGGGTGTTGGCAAAACTATGATCTTAAACTTTTTTTATGAAAATTTTAAATACTCAAAGCAACGACTTCATTTTAATGAATTTATGATTAGTTTTCATGATTTTGTTTTTAAAAATAAAGCAAATAAGAAAGAAAATATTATTGATAAATTTGTTGGTAAATTAAAAAAGAAATATGAATTGATTTATTTTGATGAGTTTCAGGTAACAAATATTGTTGATGCAATGATTTTGGGGAATCTTTTTAAAAAGATATTTGATGAAAATATCAAAGTTTTATTTTCTTCTAATATTAAAATAAATGATCTTTATCTGGATGGATTACAAAGAGACCAGTTTCTTCCATTTATTAAGATTATGAAAGATAAATGTTTTCAAGAAAAATTGATTATCGAAGAAGATTATAGAAGATTACAAAGCAATAAAAGTAAAAGATTTTTTTATCCTTTAAATGAATCAACTAACTTTAAAGTTAATAAATTTTATAGACAAATAACAAAAGATATAGAAAATAAGGAAAAAGTTTTAATTATAAAGGGGCGAAAATTTATTATTGAAAAATACTTTAATGGATTTTCAAGATTTGATTTTAAAGATTTATGTTCAAAAAATATTGGCGCTGAAGATTACATAAAAATTGCTGAATGTTGTAAATTTATAGTTATAGAAAATATTCCTAATTTTAATAATGATAATTCTAATCAACAGCAAAGGTTTGTTACATTAATTGATATTTTTTATGAAAAGAATATATCCTTATTGATATCCTCCAAATCACAGTTAAATTTAATTAGTTCATCTAAAAATTTAAAAGATGTGTTTAAAAGAACAATTAGCCGTTTACATGAATTAACTTCAAAAAAATATAATTAAAAAATGAGACAAGATTTCCTTAATTTAGAAATTAAAACTAACGGTCAAAACCTTTATGAGTTTACAGATCAAACTATTAAATGGATTAATGACAATAGCTTTAACAATGGAATTATCAATTTAAGTATTCAGCATACCAGTGCCTCAATAATTGTACAAGAAAATGCAGATCCAGATGTTCAAACTGATCTAATAAATTATTTTGATAAATTAGCTCCTATGAATAATAATCTTTATACCCATACGACAGAGGGGAAGGATGATATGCCAGCTCATATAAAGTCTGCATTAACTAACAACCAAATATCACTAAGTATTAGAAATGCTGAGTTATTACTTGGAACATGGCAAGGCCTTTATCTCTTTGAACATAAATTAGACGCTCAAAGCAGATTAATAATTCATCATTTTATTGGAGAGTAATTAATTAAAATGAACCTAAAATTTAATTAGGTTCCATAGCTTATATTTTTTGATTATATATATTTAAAAACCTATTATAGGTTTTTTTTAAATTCTTTTTTAAAATATTGCTATTATAAGTAAAAAAATGATTGAAAAAATTTTAAGGTTACTTCCAATATATATAATTTTAAGTTTTATTAGATATTTTATAATTATTATTCAATTTCCATTTTCATATATAAGAAGTAAAATTATCAGAAGAAATATTTATAAGATTAATGATTATAATGATCAGCATAAATACATATTAGTATATGTTGGTTTTCAAAAAAAACTTACAATTTCTTGTATTAATTTATTACAAACCGCAAAAGAAAATGGTGCATATATAATTTTGGCATCAAATTACCCAAACGTATCAAAAGAAAATTTCACTAATTTTTGTGATGTTTTTTTGGAGTCTGCAAATATTGGAAGATGTTTTTCAATGTATAAAATGGCAACCCAGTACATAATAGACAATAATTTATTCAAATTTGAAAATAAAAAAATCATTTATTCAAATGACTCAGTTTTTTTTATAAAAAAAAATCTTAGTAATGAAATTAGTAAATTACTTAATAATAAATATGATTTAATAACATCAGTTGAAAATTTTGACGAACAATCAAGATATCATGCGTCGTCTTGGTTTTTTTCTTTAGATTATAATGTTTTTAAAAATCAAAAAGTAAATAATTTTTGGAATCGTTTCTTTGAAATAAATAATAGATTTTATAATATTAGACATGGAGAAGTTGCTCTATCAAAAGTTTTACTTATGAACAATTTTAAAATTTCATCTTCATTTAATTTAGAAAATTTAATAAATTCTGAAGATTTTTGTATTGAAAATATAAGATATTTATCTACTAAAATTGAAACTGATTATATTGAAAATAGATACAATCATGGTTCAAATAAAAATTCGTTTAAAAATTTTTTTTATCTTAATTTCCATTTGGTACCATTGATGCAAAGTGCTAATTTATTTTTATTAAAATTTAATAATTTTCCATTTATAAAAAAAGATTTATTTTGGAGATCTAATACCCCTCTTCAGTCTATTAGATTATTAGAAAAGATTCTTTCTTTGAGTAATAATAGTGAATATTGGTTTGAAATTGAGACTTATTTTTTAAATCGAGAAAGATTAGAAAATAGAAATATTCTTATAAAAATCTTGGTCTTTCTAGGGGTTAGATAATTAATTTATTTTTTCTTTAAAGATTGAAAAGCTTCAAG
>Ga0115569_10001621_pt1 | contig 17400 bp, 11 predicted proteins | sample COGITO_mtgs_1205_2_FD_87295 | JGI IMG/M metagenome (GOLD analysis project Ga0115569, IMG submission 87295) | Pelagic marine microbial communities from North Sea - COGITO_mtgs_120503 | ecosystem: Environmental > Aquatic > Marine > Epipelagic | place: Germany:Helgoland, sampling site Kabeltonne... | reverse complement strand
TTTAGCACCATGTCTTTTTGCGGTTTCTATCCAAAGTTCAGAAATCCCTTTTGTATCTGCTCCTAGACCTCTGGATAAATGTAATGCTATTCCCATTATTAAAACAGAAGCTTCATGAAGTTCTTGAAGTGTTTGTAAGCTTCCAAATTGTTCTTGAGCTTTTAAAATTAATAATTTGTTGTGTTTTTGAGCAAATAAAATAGGGTCATCAACAACATCTGTAATTTCAGGAATCATTAAACAGTCTACCCATTCTTTACCAATTCTTTCAGATAAAATAGTAGGAAGCTCGTTGCCCATTTCTCTCCAGATTTCCAATGTCTTTGTATCGCCAGATGCAGATAAACCAGAATCTAATAATAACTCAAAAGCGATGTCAGCAATGTTTTGCATTACAATTAAATATTCATCTTGTGCTTTTTCAAATGGATTGACACCTTGTCCTTTTAAATATTCACCAACACTCAATTTTGGTAATTCTAAAACTTCAGCACAATCTGTTAAACAAGGAAACTGATTACCCTCAAAAATATAGTGTGCTTTATCAAATTGTATTTGACGACCTAAAGGATATAATCGACAGGCTAATGGACGACCTAAGTGAACGCTACATCCAACATTATCTATATATTGGCTGCATGCTTTTTGTCCTTTTTTGTCTTCTTTTCCGTTAAAAATTAATCGAATACCACCAAAATCACAATACAAATCTCGAAATTCTCTAGGAGTAATTTTTTTCTCTTTACTAAAACTTAACAGCTCCCAAGGGTTTAGCATTACTGCTTTACCAAAACAACAAGTTCCCGATCTAGAGCAGGTGAGTGGTAATATGCTTTGAGCGCTAAGTTTTGTTGTTTGCATTATTTAAGTAATTTAAAATAGTTTGTTTTGTGTTAAAGAGAGATAATGATTGTTGAATTAGTTTTTTTTAATTTCCCTTAATTCTTATCCAAAGTTCTGACAACAATTTTTTAGCATCTGTTTTTTCTTTGGGTTGTTCTTTAAAAAAAGGAGTTCCGTTTACATCAACTTCAATTTTGTATTTAAAAACAAAGTTTTGAGCATTTGGTTTTAGACTTAATGCACCAAATCGTAAATCATTAAAATATAAAATATTGTTTTTCTTGTTGATCGTATACCAACCTTTAGATATAGCAATCATTCTTTTAACCTTTGGATGCTTTGCCAAATCACCTAATAAATGATGATTTTTAGGATAACTAGAAAAGGCAATTGGTTTTGTGTCAAGAAAAGAAGAGTGACCAATTAAATAAGCATTTTCTGTTTTTACATTAGCAGTCCATAAAAGAGTGTTTAAAGGAGCTGGTTTTGTTTTTATATCTGTATATATAATATTTTGTTCATCTAATTCTTTTACAAAATTCCGGTAAGAAATACCTTTTAAAACGAGTGTCAGTAATAAATAAAAACTGCTAAAAATGATTCCTAAATTATTATAAAATCGTCTTTTTTTATCTGCTTTTTTTTGACGCATTGCTAAAAGAAAAAAAACTAAAAAAGGAACGGTATATAAAGGATCAACAACAAAAATATTTTTAAAAGCCAATCTAATGTCTAAAGGCCAAAATAGTTGTGTTCCCCAAGTTGTTTGTGCGTCTAAAATGGGATGTGTAACAAAAGTCCAAAAGAAAAGCCAAAACCAATCCTTAAAGTTTTTATGTTTTTCAAACTTAACAACTATGAACGCTAAAATAGGAGCAAAGAGCGCTGAGAATAGGATAGAATGTGTAAAGCCTCTGTGTATTTCTAAAGCTGTAACTTTGTCTGTAAAAAAAGTAGAAAGCACATCCAAATCAGGAATTGTACCAGCAATTGCCCCATATAACATGGCTTTATTACCAATTTTTTTACCTAGAACAGCTTCTCCAACTGCAGCACCTAAAATAATTTGCGTTAATGAGTCCAATTCTTAAATGTATATAAAATTCTTTATATTGATTAGTAACTTTTTCGAAATTTCTTTTCTACTGCAAAATTAATTAAGTTCATAAAATTTTCATGAACTCCCAAAGTTATATCTAATTTTAATTTTTCTATAAGTTTTAAAATTAAACCTGATTGAAATTGCAAATCAGGAATAGAAATATAATTTTCAAAAATATCTCCAATAGTTTTGTAATACAGTTTTTCAAACGTGTTTAAATTTTCAGGCTTTTCATTAACGTATTTATAGGAATTTACGTTAAAAGAGTCTAAAACATCACCAACATAATTTTTGTGTAAAATTTGCATAGGATTTACAATATTTAGCTCCTTGATGGTCGGGTTTGAAAAAGCGTGTAAAATTGCTTTAGAAACAAAATCTACGGGCACAATATTTAAACCACTTTCTTTGTCTATCCAAATTCTAAATTCGTCTTTAGATTTGGTCGAGTATTTTGCTAAAAAAATAGCCCAAGAATAGAAAACATCAAATTTTGGTGTTTCATATAAGGGTTTATCTATCAATCGACCACAAATAATACTAGGCCTTAAAATCTGAAAATCAATATTTTTAAGCTTGCATGTTTTTTTAACATAGAATTCACTATCATATTTAGATTGCTCGTATGGATTTCTAAAATGAGTGACTTTAAAATTTTCAATAGAATCATCTACTTTTTCATCTTGTATGCCAAAAGAATATGCAGTACTGATGTATAAAAAACGAGTTACTGCTTCTGGTAATTGCTCTAAAATTTGTTTTGTAACTAAATAATTTTGAGAGTGTACCTTTTCTTTAGAGTCGCTTGTGCTAGATAAATTTGTAGATCCAGCACAATGTATTACCGTGTCGAAATCAAATTTTTCTAAAGTAGATTTTGTGATCGTAGATAAGTCATTAGAAATTACGGTAATTTTTTCTAAACAAGCTTCTAAAGTAAAAGCATTTAAAAATGCTGGACGAGATTCATTTTGTAAAATAGCTAATAAACGTTGTTCTGCAGTTTTTTCATTGTCTCTTAAAACTACATAAAGATGGTTTACTGTTTTCTCAACAATGGCCTTATGTAGCCATTCAAAAATAATATGGCTACCAACAATTCCTGATCCACCAGTTAATAAACAATTCATGGTTATATTTTTAGTGCTATTTAGCGGGCAAAAATACCTTTTTTATATTAAAAACGATACACTCAAAGTTTTGAATGTACCGTTTTATAAATTTTAGATTTTATGCTGTTTAATTTATCCTTTGAAAAAAGGCAATTTTACGATAGTAGCTGGAATCGCTTTTTTACGGACCTGAATATAAATTTTTGATCCAGATTTAGACAATTCTCTTGGTACATAACCCATTCCAATTCCTTTCTGTAAACAAGGACTCATTGTACCAGATGTAACATTACCAATAACTTTTCTACTTTCATTAACAATATCATAACCTTGTCTGGGAACTCCTCTTTCATTCAATTCAAAGGCAATTAATCTTCTCTCTGGTTTGTGCTCTTTTTCTTTCGCTAAAGCTTCTGCATTTAAAAAATCTTTTGTAAATTTTGTTATCCAACTTAAACCCGCTTCAATTGGTGATGTTGTTTCATCAATATCATTACCATATAGACAATAGCCCATTTCTAAGCGAAGTGTATCTCTTGCGGCTAAACCAATTGGTTTAATTCCATAATCTGCACCAGCTTTAAAAACTTTGTCCCAAATTTGTGTGGCTTCTTCGTTTTTACAATAAATTTCAAATCCGCCAGATCCAGTGTATCCAGTCGCAGAAATGATTACATTTTCAACACCTGCAAAATCACCTATTTTAAATTTGTAAAAAGGAATTTCTCCTAAATCTAGAGAAGATAAAGATTGCATTGCTTCAACAGCTTTTGGACCTTGAATGGCTAGTAAAGAATATTCTTCAGATAAATCTTTAAGATTAGCGTTAAAGCCCTCATTGTATTTCGATACCCAATTCCAATCTTTCTCAATATTTGAAGCATTTACAACGAGTAAATAAGTGTTTTCTTTAATTCTATAACAAATTAAATCATCTACAATACCATTATCTTCATTAGGAAAACAGCTGTATTGTGCATCACCAATTTCTAGTTTAGACGCATCGTTAGAAGTAATCTTTTGTATTAAAGCCAAAGCATTTTCGCCTTCTACCAAAAACTCTCCCATATGACTTACGTCAAAAACACCAACAGCTTCTCTAACGGTAATATGTTCTGCAGTAACTCCTTCATATTGTATAGGCATATTATAACCCGCAAACGGAACCATTTTAGCACCTAAGGCAACGTGAGTGTCATTTAAAGCAATATTTTTCATGTATATATTTCTTATAATTTCAGCTAAATTATTGAAAAATCTACAATAAACAATCGCTAATAATTGTTAAAATTCACGAACAAAAAAAATATTAATATTACATTTGATTTAATTACAATTTAAGGATAAATAATGAGTAAAGAACAACCAAATAATCCGTTACACGGAATAAAATTAGCCACGATTTTAGAGCAATTGTTTCTAGAATATGGTTGGGAGGAATTAGGACACACTTTAAATATAAATGCGTTTAAAAATAACCCGACATATAAATCGAGTTTAAAATTTTTAAGAACAACACCTTGGGCAAGAGAAAAAGTTGAGAACTTTTATTTAAAGAATATGATTGACTAATTTTTTCAATAGCTATTTATTGCATTTACTGACAGCTTTTTTGCTAAAAATCTTTTATATATTCGAATGCCTTGTTTAAATATAAGCTAGTAATTTCAAAAAAAAAGTAGGTTTTAAAGCATATTTTGCTATATTAATCAAAATGATAAAGATCAAATTTATCTGGCGATTATATCAAGCACCAATTCTCTAGTCAATGGTTTTCCATTGGCTATTTTTTTGATGTTCTCAAACGTAAAAACAAAATGACACCCATTATTGTAATTAGAACAACCGTAAGCTGTTTTCCCTTTTAAAATAGTTCCTTTTTTACATTTTGGACATATAATCTTATCAGGAGAATTCTGGGCTGAACTATTAGTAACGGTTTGTTTTGGCTCTATTTTTAGATTAAAATTTTCATCAAAACGTATCAAACCCTCAACTTTTCCTAAATCTGTTTTAAAACCTTTCAAATTAGTCGTACAGCCTTTGTTTACTAATCGTATTAATTGATTTTCTGAAACTTTTTTACCGTAAATTTCAAAAGGAATTTTTAAATCGCAATTATTTTTATATTCAGTACAACCATAAGCAGAGGAACCTTTTATCATTTTGCCTCTTTTACATTTCGGACATGTTTTGCCAACTAATGTTTTTTTCGGCTTAGTTTTTTCGCTAGTAGATTGCTCAATTTTATTCGGAATGACGTGTGAAGAAATTCGTTTTTTAGAAGTATTAGATCGAACTTCATAAACCAATTCATCAACCATTTTCTTCATATTATTGATAAAAGTTCCTGCATTAAATTCTCCTCGTTCAATTTCTTTTAAACGCTTTTCCCAACGCCCTGTTAATTCAGCAGATTTTAATAATTCATTATCAATAATATTAATTAAATCAATACCTGTTTGAGTTGGTAAAACTAATTTCTTTTTGCGTTCAATATATTTTCTACGAAATAATGTCTCAATAATACTTGCTCTGGTAGACGGTCTTCCAATTCCGTTTTCTTTCATTAACTCGCGCAAATCTTCATCATCAACTTGCTTTCCTGCAGTTTCCATGGCACGTAATAGACTAGCTTCGGTAAAATTTCTAGGTGGTTTTGTTTCTTTCTCTAAAAATGAAGGTTCATGAGGCCCTTTTTCACCTTTTACAAAAGAAGGTAATGTTAACTGTTGATTTAATTCCTTTTTTACCTTGCTTTCCTCTGTTTCAAAAACAACACGCCAACCTTTGTTAATTATTTCTTTACCAGTTGTTTTAAAAGGAACTTCAGCAGCTTTGGCGATTACAGAAGTATTTGATACATCAGAATCTGGATAAAAACTACCAATAAACCTACGTGTAATAATGTCATATACTTGTTGTTGGCTATATTGTAAATTTCCTTGAATTCCCGTTGGAATAATCGCGTGGTGATCAGTTACTTTTTTATCATCAAAAACACGTTTGGTTTTCTTTATCTTGTTTCTTAAAAGAGGTTGTATTACTTCGCTATAATTTGTTAGTTTTGATAAAATTCCATGTATTTTTGGATACAAATCATTTGGTAAAAAAGTAGTATCTACTCTGGGGTAAGTGACTACTTTCATTTCATATAATTTCTGGACAATTTTTAAAGTTTCATCCGCAGAAAATCCAAATTTATTATTACAATAGACCTGTAAACCTGTTAAATCAAATAGTTTTGGAGCGTATTCTTTTCCCTTTTTTTTGATAACAGAAACAATCTCAAAATCAGATTCCTTCACTTTATTAGCTAAAATTTGGCCGTCTTCTTGTTTTAAAAAGCGCCCATCTTCATAATTAAATAGCGTATTTCTGTATTTTGTTTGTAATTCCCAGTATGGTTGCGGTTTAAAATCTTGAATTTCTTTAAAACGATTAACCAACATTGCAAGGGTGGGAGTTTGCACTCTACCAACTGATAAAACTTGTTTAAAACCACCATATTTTACGGTGTATAAGCGTGTAGCGTTTAATCCTAAAAGCCAATCACCAATTGCTCTAGAGAATCCCGCGTAATACAAGTTATCGTATTGTTTAGCTGGTTTTAAATTTTTAAAACCTTCTTTTATGGCTTCCTCAGTAAGTGAAGAAATCCATAAACGTTGCACTTCACCTTTATACTTACATTGGTTAATTACCCAACGCTGAATAAGTTCTCCTTCTGTTCCTGCATCACCGCAGTTGATAATAACATCAGCTTTTTCGAATAAAGATTTTACAATATTAAATTGTTTTTTAATTCCTGCATCACCAGTAACTTTCGTGTCAAAACGTTCTGGTAACATTGGTAAGTTGTTTAAATCCCAACTTTTCCAATGTGATTTATAATCTTTAGGTTCTAACAGTGTGCATAAATGCCCAAATGTATAAGTAACTGCGTATCCGTTTCCCTCGTAAAAACCATCACGTTTTGTGTTGGCTCCTAGAATATTAGCAATTTCTCTTGCTACACTCGGTTTTTCGGCAATACAGACTTTCAAAATTTATCAGTTTTAAAAATCGAAAGTAAGAAAATTATAAGTAAAAATATGTGAAAAGTAAAACCATAATATTTAAAAATTCTGAACATAGCAAATCATTCTAAAATCTAATTTTTTCAAAACTCTAAAATTCAGTTTTGTGAAACTTGTTTTTGTTGAGGCTATTTTTGGACTATAATTAAATGATAAAATAAGAATCTTAAATTTTGTTATTTTTCTCGATGACTAAAAAAATCTTAGGTCTTTGTTTTCTTATTTAAAGCCAATTGAATTCGTTTTCTAACAATATCAACTTCTAGCACTTTTACAATAATTTTTTGTTGTAAATTTACAAGTGCATTTACATCTTTTACATAGGTATCTGATAAATTAGAAACATGAATCAATCCACTTTCTTTTATTCCGATATCAACAAAACACCCAAAATTGGTAATGTTATTTACAATTCCGGGTAAAAGTTGACCAACTCTTAAATCGGAAATTGTTTTTATGTTTTTATCAAAAGAAAATACTTTTGCTTTTTCTCTTGGATCTAAACCTGGTTTTTCTAATTCTTTAACAATGTCCTCTAACGTAAGCAGACCAGTAGTTTCTGTTATATATTTTTTTAGATTTATTTTCTGAATTAGTGCAGAATTTCCAATAAATTCAGCAACTTTTTTATTGTTGTCTTTTGCAATTTTATCAACCAAAGGATAGCTTTCGGGGTGAACTCCAGAATCATCTAATGGGTTTTTACCATTTTTAATTCGTAAAAAACCTGCTGCTTGTTCGTAGGCTTTTCCGCCTAAACGAGGAACTTTTTTTATTTCATTTCTTGAAGTAAAAGAACCGTTTTCGTTTCTGTAACTCACGATATTTTCTGCTAATTTTGGTCCAATTCCAGAAACATAACTCAACAACGATTTACTAGCTGTATTTATATTTACACCAATAGTATTTACAGAACTTTCTACAGTAGTGTCTAAAGATTTTTTGAGTTTTGTTTGATCAACATCATGTTGATATTGCCCAACACCAATCGATTTTGCATCAATTTTCACCAATTCAGCTAAAGGATCTTGCAATCTTCTTCCAATAGAAACCGAACCACGAACGGTAACATCGTAATTGGGGAATTCATCTCTCGCAATTTTAGAAGCCGAATAAATAGAAGCACCAGCTTCACTTACCACAAAAACATCAATCTTATTTTTAAATTGAATTTTTTGCACCAATTGTTCGGTTTCTCTTGATGCAGTTCCGTTTCCAATTGCAATGGCTTCAATTTTATAAGATTCTGCTAATGAACTAATTTTTTTAATGGCTTCTCTAGCTTGATTCTGTGGTGCATGCGGAAAAATAGTTTCATTATGCTCTAATTCTCCTTGTTTGTTTAAGCATACAACTTTACAACCAGATCTAAATCCCGGGTCGATTGCCAAAATTCTTTTTTCACCCAAAGGTGCGCCTAATAGCAATTGCTTTAGGTTTTTTGAAAAAACCTTGATAGCTTCCTCATCTGCTTTTACTTTTGCAATAGATAAAGCCTCACTCGATAAAGAGGGGAATAACAAACGTTTAAAAGTATCTTGAATTGTTAATTTTATTTGGAGTACACATTCGTTTTGTGAGCGAATAATTCTTTCTTCCATTTTTTGAATTACTCTTTCCTTATCAATATCAATTTTAACACGAACAAAACCTTCCTTTTCAGCTCTTAAAATGGCTAATAATCTATGCGATTGAATTTTATTTAAAGATTCTTCCCAATCAAAATAATCTTTAAATTTTTGTGCTTTTTCATCATCTTTTTTTGTTTTTATAATTTTTGATGAAATTCTACCAAAACGTTCAAGTTGATAGCGGATCATATTTCTAATATCGGTCCTCTCATTAATCCATTCTGCAATAATAAATCGAGCACCTTCTAAAGCTTTTTCAGCGGTTTCAACTTCGTTGGATGTATATTTAGATGACGTATGTATTAAGTTATTTACTCGCTGACTCATAATCATTCTTGCCAACGGTTCTAAACCATGTAAACGTGCAGTTTCTGCTTTAGTTTTGCGCTTCTTTTTAAAAGGTAAATACAAATCCTCCAAAGACGTTAAATTCCTACAATTCTTTACTTTTTGAGATAATTCATCCGTTAAAATATTTTGCTCTTCTAATGCTTTTAAAATAGTCTTTTTTCGTTTTTCTAAAGCTTCGAAAAGCTCTTTAAGATTAACAATTTCTCCAATTTGAACTTCATCTAAATTACCTGTCATCTCTTTTCTATATCTCGAGATAAAAGGAACTGTTGCGTCTTCATTTAATAATGAAATTGTATTTGCTACAGATTTTTCTAAAAATTGTGTTTGTTGAGTTATGTATTGAATTAATTGCATTTTTTTATTTGAATTTTATCAGAAAAAAGAAACCTCATAAAAATGAATTTATGAGGTGGTAAATATACTTTATATATTAATTTATTTAGAAATTACTTTCTCAAAAGCCAATCTCTTGGCGTTGTAACTTGTGTAAATTACGCCACAATATTTGTACCCTAATTTTTTCATTAAAGATTGCATTCCCAGATTGTCTTCATGTGTATCAATCTTTAAGCTTTCTATCTTCTTCTCTAACAATAGTGAGTGAAATTCATGAAACATAAAAGTTGCTAAACCAAATTTTCTGAACTCTTTTTTGACTGCCATTCTATGGATAACACCATAATTAAGAGATTCATCAATAATCCAATTTCCATCAATAATTTTATAAGTTGGTTCTGAATTTGTGGTAAACATGGAAGTTGCTATAATTTGATCTTCATCATTTACAACAACATAACTCTCATTTTTTAAAATATCATTTTTAACTTGCTTCGAATTAGGATAGCCATTTTGCCATTGATCTATATTTTGAGAGGCTAAATATGCTTTAGCATCATCTATAATAGCCATAATATTAGGAATATCTTCAATTTTAGAAAGTCGGATTGTCATGAAAAAAAAATTATATCATTTTAAAATCTAATAGTAATTCACCATTAATAGAGCATTGTAGTTGATCTCCTTTAAAAATTTCTCCTTTACCCAAGGCTGGTGTTCCAGTAAAAATTAAATCCCCAGGTTGCAACGTCATATACTCAGAAATAAATACAATAATATCAGCAAAATCATGAATCATGAAAGCTGTATTACTTTTTTGTTTTTCTTTTCCATTAATTTTTAAATTAAAATTAATGTCTGCTAAATCTTGATAATCTGTAATCGATTTAAAGCCGAAAATAGGAGCTGCACCATCAAAATATTTTGCCAATTCCCATGGCTGTTTTGTTTCTCTTACGTTTTTTAAAATATCTGTAGCAGTATAATCGATGCCAATTGCAATTTCAGAAATAAAAGAATTTGCATCTTCTTTAGAAATATTTTTTCCTTCTTTCCTATTTTAATTACTAATTCTACTTCATAAACTAATTCGTTTGTAATACTGCTTGGGTATTCTACATCACAATTAACAGCTAAACTAGATTCAGGTTTAGAAAAAATAATTTTTTTACTTTTTTTTCTTTAATGTATTTTAAATCAGTCACGTAATTATTTCCAATACCTAATATTTTCATTTTTTAAGATGTTTTAACTCTACAGGTAAAATTAAAAAAAAACCACCAAAAATAAATTGTTTTTAGTGGTTTAAATATTATGTACATTTCTTTTTTTAAGCTTCTGTAAATTCTTTTTCTGAAACCTCTTTTAATACTTTTTTTTGAGGTAAATCGACAACTACTTGATTATGTAAAATATCCTCAATTGTTTGTCTCTTTCTAATTAGATAGTCAGTTCCCTTATGCACCATAACTTCTGCAGGTATATATCGAGAGTTATAATTAGAAGCCATAGAAAAACAATAGGCACCGGCATTATGGAAACATAAAATATCTTCTTCAGAAATTTCTGCAATTCTACGATTAGACGCAAAGGTATCTGTTTCGCAAATGTAACCAACAACTGAATAATAGCGGTCTCTTCCTGTTGGATTAGATATGTTTGTAATATGATGATAAGAGTCATACATCATCGGCCTTACCAAATGGTTAAAACCAGAATCGACATGAGCAAAAACAGTCGACGTTGTTTGTTTAACAACATTTACTTTTGCAAGAAAAGAACCTGCTTCAGAAACTAAAAATTTACCGGGTTCAAACATTAGTGTAATATCCTTGCCGTACTCTGCGCAAAACTCGTTAAATCTCTCCGATAACTGCAAACCTAACTGTTCAATATCTGTTGAGATATCTCCTTCTTTATAGGGTACTTTAAATCCACTTCCAAAATCGATAAAATCGATGTTTTTAAATTGTCTAGCAACATCAAATAGAATATCCGATGCGCGTAAAAAAGTATCAATATCTAAAATATCAGATCCTGTGTGCATATGGATACCATTAATATTCATACCCGTATTTTCTACAACGCGCTTAATATGTGGTACTTGGTGAATTGAAATCCCGAATTTAGAGTCTATATGTCCAACAGAAATTTTAGAGTTACCACCTGCCATTATGTGTGGATTTATTCTAACACAAACAGGTATATTTGGATGTTTTTGCCCAAACTGTTCTAATATTGAAAGGTTGTCAATATTAATTTGAACTCCCAATTTAGCTACTTCTTCAATTTCCGTTAGAGAAACTCCATTTGGTGTATAGATAATATCATGTGGAGCAATACCCGTTGTTAAGCACAATTGTACTTCTTGATATGAAACGGTGTCTAATCCAGAACCTAAACTTTTAAAAAATTTTAAAATATTGATATTAGAAAGAGCCTTAACAGCATAATTTAGCTTTAAACTCTTAACGCCACTGAAAGCATCTGTTAATCTATTGTATTGTGATTCTATTTTATCCGTATCATAGACATATAAAGGACTTCCGTATTTCTCTGATAACGCTGTAAGTTGTGATTTTTCCAATTTATTTTGTTTTAACTGAAGCCAAAAGTAATAAATTTGCTGGGTAAACAATTAAATGTTTAAAAATATAACATATTGTTTTTTTTTGTGATTTTTCTGTGTAAACATTATTAAAAAATCGTTGAAATAATGTTGATAACTAATTATGACTATTATTTTGTTTTTGCTTGTTTAATATTATTTTAGCAAGGCTTCAAACGTAATAATACTATCAGATTTCATGAGTCAAGAAACAAAATATACAGAAGATAATATAAGGTCTTTAGATTGGAAAGAGCATATTAGAATGCGTCCAGGAATGTACATTGGGAAATTGGGCGATGGGTCTTCTGCAGATGATGGAATTTACATTTTACTAAAAGAAGTTTTAGATAATTCCATTGATGAATATGTTATGGGAGCAGGTAAAACTATCGAAATTTCTATTCAAGGAAGTAAAGTTATTGTTAGAGATTATGGTAGAGGAATACCCTTGGGAAAAGTAGTTGACGTGGTTTCTAAAATGAATACCGGTGGTAAATACGATTCTAAAGCTTTCAAAAAATCTGTAGGTTTAAATGGAGTTGGTACAAAGGCAGTAAATGCACTGTCATCATTTTTTAGAGTAGAGTCTTCAAGAGATGGAAAATCAGCTTCTGCAGAATTTAGCCAAGGAAATTTAGAAAATCAAGATTTCTTAGAAGAATCATCTAGAAGAAAAGGTACTAAGGTTTCTTTTATTCCCGATGAAACCATTTTTAAGAATTATAAGTACAGAAACGAGTATGTAGCAAAAATGCTAAAATATTATGTGTATTTAAATCCTGGATTGACTATAATTTTTAATGGCGAAAAATTCTTCTCAGAAAATGGATTGAAAGATTTATTGGAAGATAACAACAATAAAGATGATATGTTGTATCCAATAATTCATTTAAAAGGAGATGATATTGAAGTTGCTATGACTCATAGTAAAACGCAATATTCAGAAGAATATCATTCTTTTGTAAACGGCCAACATACTACCCAAGGAGGAACGCATCAAGCAGCGTTTAGAGAGTCTATTGTAAAAACGATTCGTGAATTTTATGGTAAAAGTTTTGAAGCTTCCGATATTAGAAAATCTATTATTTCTGCAATTGCAATTAAAGTAATGGAACCTGTTTTTGAGAGTCAGACAAAAACAAAGTTAGGTTCAACAGAAATGGGAGGAGATTTACCAACTGTAAGAACATATATTAATGATTTTGTAAAAACAAAACTTGATAATTATCTGCACAGAAATACTGATGTTGCAGATAGTCTTCATAGAAAAATTGTTCAGGCAGAGAAAGAACGGAAAGAACTTTCTGGGATTCGAAAATTAGCTAAAGATAGAGCAAAGAAATCGAGTTTACATAATAAAAAATTAAGAGATTGTAGAGTGCATTTAGGAGATGTTAAAAAGAATAATTATTTAGAATCTACTTTATTTATAACAGAGGGAGATTCAGCTTCTGGTTCCATAACCAAATCTAGAAATGTAAATACACAAGCCGTTTTTAGTTTAAAAGGGAAGCCATTAAATTCATACGGTTTAAGTAAGAAAATTGTTTATGAAAATGAGGAATTCAATCTGTTACAAGCAGCTTTAAATATAGAAGATGGTTTACAAGATTTACGTTATAACAATATTGTAATTGCTACTGATGCCGATGTCGATGGAATGCACATAAGATTGTTGTTAATTACGTTCTTCTTACAATTTTTTCCGGAGTTGATAAAAGAAGGCCATTTATATATTTTAGAAACACCGTTGTTTAGAGTTCGAAATAAAAAACAAACTTTCTATTGTTATTCAGATGAAGAAAAAAGAATAGCTATAGAAAAGTTAAGAGGGAAACCAGAAATAACTCGTTTTAAAGGTTTAGGTGAGATTTCGCCAAATGAATTTGTGCATTTTATTGGTGATGATATTCGTTTAGACCCTGTAATGCTAGACAAAGAAATGTCGATAGAGCAAATGTTAGAGTTTTACATGGGTAAAAATACTCCAAATAGACAGAAATTTATTATTGAAAACTTAAAGGTTGAGTTGGATTATGTCGAATATGAAGCATAATACAAAATTATTTAAGAATATTTTTACTACCATATTTACTTTGGTATTAATATTCTGATTAATTCATTAAAGAAATACAATTAAACGATTTAACGTTTAAAAAAATGAGTGAAGAAATTAACGAAAACGAACACGAAGCAGAATTAAATAACATAGAAGAACAATCTGATGAGTTGCATCATCAGAGGGATTCTGTAGAAACTATTACGAAAGTTACAGGAATGTATAAGGAGTGGTTTTTAGATTATGCTTCTTATGTAATTTTAGAAAGAGCAGTACCTTCGCTTGAAGACGGATTAAAACCCGTTCAGCGAAGAATAATGCATTCAATGAAAGATTTAGACGATGGGCGTTACAATAAGGTAGCAAATATTGTAGGTCATACAATGCAATATCATCCTCATGGAGATGCTTCTATCGCCGATGCTATGGTGCAAATTGGTCAGAAAGAATTACTGATTGATATGCAAGGAAATTGGGGTAATATCTTAACAGGAGATCGTGCAGCGGCTTCCCGTTATATAGAGGCACGTTTATCAAAATTTGCCTTAGATGTTGTTTTTAATCCAAAAACTACGGATTGGAAAATGTCTTATGATGGACGAAGAAAAGAACCAATTGATTTACCTGTAAAATTTCCTTTATTACTAGCGCAAGGAGTAGAAGGAATTGCAGTTGGTTTATCAACAAAAGTATTGCCTCATAATTTTATTGAACTTATTGACGCTTCTATTAAATATTTAAAAGGAAGAAGTTTTAAAATATTACCTGATTTTTTAACTGGTGGAATTGCAGATATTACCAATTACAACGATGGAGTTCGAGGAGGAAAAGTACGTGTTCGTGCTAAAATTGCCCAACTAGATAAAAAAACATTGGTTATTAGTGAAATTCCTTTTTCTACAACGACAACAACATTAATAGATAGTATTTTAAAAGCGAATGATAAAGGCAAGATTAAGATAAAAAAAATTGAAGATAATACTGCTGCAGAAGTAGAAATATTAGTGCATTTACCTCCAAATGTTTCTCCAGATAAATCTATAGACGCTTTGTATGCATTTACAAATTGTGAAATATCTATTTCTCCTCTTTCTTGTACGATTGAAGACAATAAGCCTGTTTTTATAGGTGTTTCCGAAATGCTAAAACATTCAACAGATTTAACAGTTGATTTGTTAAAGCAAGAATTGGAAATTCAGTTAAACGAATTGGAAGAACAATGGCATTTTTCATCCTTAGAAAGAATTTTTATTGAAAATAGGATTTATCGAGATATCGAGGAAGAAGAAACTTGGGAGGGTGTAATTGAAGCTATTGACAAAGGTTTAAAGCCACATATAAAACATTTAAAAAGAGCAATTACTGTTGATGATATTACACGTTTAACAGAAATTAGAATTAAGAAAATATCTAAATTTGATATAGAGAAAGCGAAACAATTTATAGCAGATTTAGAAGATAAAATAGATGTTGTAAAAGATCACTTATCCCATTTAATAGCGTATGCCATTGATTATTTTAAACGATTAAAAGCAACCTATGGAAAAGGAAAAGAACGTAAAACAGAGATTAGAGTTTTTGATGATATTGTAGCTTCAAAAGTTGCAATGAATAATTCAAAACTTTATGTAAATAGAGCAGAAGGTTTTATAGGTACCTCCTTAAAAAGAGACGAGTTCGTGACAGATTGTTCTGATATTGATGATATTATTATCTTTAGACGCGATGGTGTAATGACCGTAACAAAAATTGGTACTAAAACGTTTGTAGGTAAAGATATAATTCATGTTGCTGTCTTTAAAAAGAAGGATAAAAGAACGGTTTATAATTTTATGTATAAAGATGGTGTAAAAGGCCCATCTTACATGAAGAGGTTTAATGTTACTTCTGTAACTAGAGACAAAGAATACGATTTAACAAACGGAAATAAAGGTTCGAAAGTTTTATATTTTACAGCAAACTTGAATGGAGAAGCAGAAGTTGTAACTATAAACTTACGTTCTGTTGGTAGTGTTAAAAAATTGAAATGGGATATTGATTTTGCAGATTTAACAGTAAAAGGTAGAGCTGTAAGAGGAAATTTAATTAGCAAGCATACAATTAAATCTATAGATTTTAAATTTGAAGGAGTTTCTACTTTAAAACCTCGTAAAATTTGGTTCGATGATGCTGTACAACGCTTAAATGTTGACGGAAGAGGCGAGTTGTTAGGAGAGTTTAGGGCAGAAGATAAATTATTGATTATCACACAAACTGCAAAAGCCAAATCTGTAAAACCAGATTTAGCAATGCATTTTGAAGATGATATGATTGTGTTAGAAAAATGGAAACCTAATAAACCTATTTCTGCTATTTATTTTGATGGAGAAAAAGAGCGCTATTATGTAAAACGTTTTTTAATAGAAGTTACAGAGAAAGAGGAGGTTTTCATATCTGACCATCCAAAATCACAATTAGAGATTGTAGCAACAGATTATAGACCTATTGCAGAAATTCAATTTTCAAAGAGAAATCAAGAAAATCAAGAGGTTAATTTTGAGGAATTTATTGCTGTTAAAGGAATTAAAGCACAAGGAAATCAATTAACTAAAGATAAAATAAAACAAGTTAATTTATTAGAATCTTTACCTTTTGAAGTTCCTTTGGAGGAAACTGCTGAACAAATTGAAGTTATAGATGAAGAAGTTATAGTAGAAAAAATGCCGTTAGAAATTCCTTTGATAGATAATATTGAGCCTGTTTTAGAAGATCTTTCTGCTGAAGAAAAAGCTAATATTGCATTGCAAAAAGCGATAGCAAAAAAAAAGGCAGAAGAGAAGAAGAGGGATGATGAAAACCAAACGAAGTTATTCTGATGTAATAATTAGAAGCACGAAATAAAGCATATTCAAAAAGAATTCTACTTAGGATGCTTTTTTAGGAAACAAATTGCTTTGTATTATAATTTAGTGAACCATATTTGGGTTATCTATTATACAAGTCTATTTCATCTTTTCAAAGAAAGTGAACTTGTAATCAGTTAATAGGTCTGGATTTGTAATTTTAATGATATCTTTTAAAACTAAATCTGGTCTCGTAGAGGCTAATTCGTAATAAATAACTCCTCCAGTTTTTCCTTTTTTATTAATGGGAGTATAAATTTTGTTATTCTTAAAAGCATCAAATTGAGCATAGATTTGATTGCTTTGCATTAATTGTTCTTTTGACGAAAAGTAACCTGGAGTAATCCAAAAATTAGCATTTTTAGCTTTATCAAAAACACTTTCAAAACTT
>Ga0115569_10001610_pt1 | contig 17424 bp, 16 predicted proteins | sample COGITO_mtgs_1205_2_FD_87295 | JGI IMG/M metagenome (GOLD analysis project Ga0115569, IMG submission 87295) | Pelagic marine microbial communities from North Sea - COGITO_mtgs_120503 | ecosystem: Environmental > Aquatic > Marine > Epipelagic | place: Germany:Helgoland, sampling site Kabeltonne... | reverse complement strand
TGGACAATCATCTTGAAGATTGAAATGCCCGCTTAAGTGGTCCATGTGAAATGTAAATGCATTGTCGGATTTTGGTCTAAAGTTATGATGCTTTCTGGCATAGGGGGACGGCACCCAACCATTGATCGAATAGGATTTGCGCTTCTCCGAGCGAACAGAAGATTTCACCGTTTAAAAACTTATCCCGAAAACGGGCATCAAAGCTCTCACAGCAGCCGTTTTCCCATGGGGATTCTGGCACAATGTTGGCCGTTTTTCGAAGTCAGAGTATAATGCATTGTTGGGCCTTGCCTTGGCAATCGCCTAGGCTTTGCTGTTTACTGGATAGGGACATTTTAGTTTAAACCAATTGAGGTGGGCATTAGTAATCAGCACCCACAAATACCCCCGTTAAGCTATCACTCACGTAGTAGATAGCAGTAATATAGCTAAAAGTTGGCGATGGCCCCTGAGGGGCGGCCTGTCATGGCGTTGTTCACGCGCCGCAATTCTCGTTTGAGAAAAGGATATGCCACATGACAACAAATACCATCACCCGGTTGACCGATCCACAGGGATTTTCGCCTGATCCACTGACGGACCTGCTAGGATCCGGCGCGCCGCGTCTGATTGAGTAAGCCGTTGAAGCCGAACTTGCAGTTCTGCCGGAGGCCTATGCATCCGACAAGACAGAGGATGGTCGTGCCCGGCTCGTTCGCCACGGTCACCTGCCTGAAACTGAGATCCTGACTGGGACTGGCGCGGTGCCTTTTAAGGTGCCGCGCGCGCGGGACCGGGGCGACGCAGTTGAAAAAGTCCGGTTCACATCGAAAATCCTGCCGCCATATCTACGCAAGGGCAACTCGCAATATACCAACGGCGATAGTGCACAGGCGCCAAACCTTTGGCAACCGCCTGACGCTTGGGAGGACATTACGACGGATAAAGCCAACAAGATACTGCGAGCCATTGATAAGGGCATTATTGGTGAAAGTGGCGAAACAGCGCGCTAGAGTGCGCATTTTCAAAGCAAAGAACGTTGGGCCGGTCATGCGGTTATTTAAAGGACCAAGACCGATGACATCAAAAAGAGCGCAAGCTAGGCCAAAGAAGCCCTTAAAAAATGGATTAAAGAAGAATTAATGGCCGAGGAAGAATACCGCAGCTCAAAGTAACGAAAATTGGGCAAGGGGCTGGTGATGAAAAGCGCCGTTGGAAAAATACATGAATGACCAAGTTTATATCGGCGCAACTGTTGTAACAACTCGCCAAGACACAGTGAGAAGTTTGACAAGATGTCTGAGCCACCGAGCACAGAACAACACCAAAAACTTAGACGAGCTTAAAAACCAGCCAACCTATAGCGTCACTGCCCACCGTTAATTAGCACAGTAGTGGCGCAGTACGACTGCCTGGTGAATATTTACGACCGTTTGGGGATTATCCGCAGAAGACTTCATATCCTGAATGTGACTTGCAAAGCTATGTAATGCATGTTTCAGTTTAATGGGGATTAAGAGGTAAAAATTTATCCATGATCCAGAAATTCTGGGAGGAATGAACATGAAACTAGGCAAAGTTCTTATAACAGGTGTTTTGGCTTTTGGCGCATCAATCAATGCCGCAAATGCTGCTAAACTAACATTGTATTGCAGTGCGGACGATGAGTTCTGTCAAGTAATGGCCCGTGGGTTTGAGGCTGAGACCGGCATCGATGTTAACATGACACGCAAAAGCTCTGGAGAGACATTTGCGCAATTAAAGGCGGAAGCCAGTAATCCTAAGGGCGATGTCTGGTGGGGCGGAACCGGAGACCCGCATTTGCAAGCGGCCGAAGACGGTTTGACCATGCCATATGTTTCTTCGATGCGTGGTGAGTTGCACCCATGGGCGTTAAACCAGGCGGCTGCGTCCAATGACAAGACGATTGGTATTTATCTTGGCGTATTGGGTTACGGCTACAATACCGAGATCATGGCATCCAACAATTTGCCACTGCCAACCTGCTGGAACGATCTGCTGGATCCGGTTTACAAAGGCCACATCCAGATGGCGAACCCAAACTCGTCGGGTACAGCCTACACCACGCTAGCCACCATCGTGCAGATATTTGGCGAGGAAAAAGGCTTTGAATATATGAAGGGCCTGCATGCCAATATAAACCAATACACCAAATCCGGATCTGCTCCTATCAAAGCCGCAGCGCGCGGTGAGAACACTATAGGCGTGGCATTCCTTCATGGAGTTGTGAAACAAGCAGTTTCCGGTTTCCCTGTTGACGGCGTGGCTCCTTGTGAAGGCACGGGATACGAAATTGGATCAATGAGCATTGTAGATGGTGCGCGGAACCTCGATGAGGCAAAAATGTTCTACGACTGGGCGTTGAGCGCAAAGGCCCAGTCGGAAGCTTGGAAAGTCAAATCTTTTCAGGTGCCGTCGAATGTCAGCGCTGAATCATCTCCTCTGGCTCCAGATCCCGCATCAATCAATCTGATTGATTATGACTTCAAACTATATGGTTCGAGCGCGGAACGAAAGCGTCTGCTTAAAAAGTGGGATGACGAAGTATCGGTTCTACCCCAGTAAATTAATTGGATAAAAATTTCGCAAAAAAGAAGACCCACCCAGTTCTGATCTTTTGGATCATTGTTGGGTGGGTCAGTTATCTTGTCGTCCCCTGGTATGGTGTAGAAGACGGATTCTTCCGTTTCGAATGGCTGTTTGATGGCTATCCTTTTGACCCGGATTACGCGCCTGCCGCATTTTTGTTGGTACAGGGGAAAAAGCTTTGGCTAGCACCTTTGATATTGCCCTTGCTCGCGTCCTTCTTGGTGCTGAGGTTACGCAAATCTGACCCAGCTTATGGGATTATTTTGATCCTCGTAGGAGCGATTGGATTTTCTTGGTTGATTGTGCAAGGTTTTAGCATTGGCATTAGAGGCTTTAATTTCAACTGGCTGACGGCGCTTTTTGGCGATTTGGGCGACCGGCAATTCGGTATGGGCTATGGCGCATTGTTACTAGCCAGTTCTTTTCTTTTTCTCTTCACTCAAGGCATTGCTGCTCGCGGGGCGGTCAATGGTGATGTTTTCGTGGTCAGTGCTATTGGTGGCGTCATCTTAGTTGTCACAGCTTTTGTCTTTTTCCCCATCGCCAAAATGTTGGTCGCTGCATTTATTACTGAGGAGGGAATGTATTCTATCGATGTTTTTGCTTCAAAGTTTTTTGACGACCGGATCTGGGGCTTGGGGTGTCTGGGCGGAATGCGCTGTGGGGTGGCGTGGAATTCCCTATTTCTGGGCATTGTGGTTGGGATTGTCACCACCGCGTTGGGGTTGATCTTTGCACTGATCGTAACGCGCTCTGGCTTCAGGTATAAACGGTGGCTTCGAGCGCTGACGGTGTTGCCAATTATCACACCACCTTTCGTGATTGGTCTGGCCTTGATCTTGCTTCTCGGCCGTTCTGGTGCAGTGACTGTATTTTTTGCAGATCTTTTTGACGTACAACCAACGCGTTGGTTCTATGGCCTGCCTGGTCTAATAATTGCGCAGACACTAGCTTTTACGCCAATTGCATTTTTAGTGATGATTGGCGTAGTTGAAGGCGTTAGCCCATCGATGGAAGAAGCCGCGCAAACACTGCGCGCTGACAAATGGCAGACATTCCGAACCGTCTCATTGCCCTTGATGCGTCCGGGGTTAGCGAATGCCTTTCTTTTAGGTTTCATTGAAAGCATGGCCGATTTTGGTAATCCGTTGGTACTCGGTGGCAATTTTAATGTTTTGTCTACCGATATATTTTTTGCGATTGTAGGTGCACAATATGACCAAGGTCGGGCAGCGGTTTTGGCAATGGTATTGTTATTTTTCACTCTGTCTGCATTTTTCGCACAACGGGTGTGGCTGGGTAAAAAAAACTATACAACAGTGACAGGTAAGGGCGATTCCGGAGTCCATCCGGCAATGCCCAAGCGGCTGTCATTTCCGGTTTTTGCCATAGCAGCAATCTGGGGCGGGTTCACCGTCGTTGTCTACCTAATGATTGTATTTGGTAGTTTTGTAGAGCTTTGGGGCGTCGACAACTCGCTAACTTTCACGCATTATATTACTGCCTTCAAAGTCAGCTATAACGAATTCGGCATTCAATGGATTGGATCGGCGTGGGATAGTTTTTGGACGACGATTTATATTGCCACCGTAGCAGCACCATTGACCGCTATTGTTGGCTTGATTACCGCCTATTTGCTCACCCGCCAAACCTTTGCAGGAAAAAATGCCTTCGAGTTTGGCACCATGCTCAGCTTTGCAATTCCAGGCACTGTCATCGGGGTGAGCTATATTCTCGCCTTCAACGTTCCACCGATTGAAATAACCGGCACCGGTATCATCTTAGTTGTAAGCTTTATTTTCCGAAATATGCCCGTTGGAGTACGGGCAGGCATCGCGTCTATGAGCCAACTGGATAAATCGCTTGACGAGTCCTCGCTGACCCTTGGCGCGAATTCGTGGCAGACATTCCGAAAAGTGATTTTACCTTTATTGCGGCCGGCCATTCTGGCTGCATTGGTTTATAGCTTTGTTCGCGCCATGACCGCAATATCAGCAGTTATTTTTCTTGTATCAGCAGAATACAATATGGCCACAAGCTATATAATCGGACGGGTTGAAAACAACGACTATGGGCTGGCGATTGCGTATTCAACGACGCTAATTTTTGTTATGCTAGCTGCTGTTGGTCTGCTGCAAATTCTCGTTGGGAAAACGAAAATCCGTCGCCGCATTAATATAGGATCATAAGCCATGGTGAAAATAAACAGCAACGCCGCGCCGGTCTTGTTTCAAAGCGTCACTAAGGTTTATGGCAAAGATGTCGTTGCCGTAGATGATATTAATCTTGAAATAAAGGCTGGTAAACTTGTCACATTATTGGGCCCGTCGGGCTGCGGCAAAACCACCACCCTGCGCATGATTGCAGGCCTAGAGATGGCGACACAGGGCAAGATCCTGATTGGGGATCGCGATGTCACTCAATTGCCCGCAACAGACCGGGATGTGTCGATGGTATTTCAATCATATGCTTTGTTTCCACATATGAGTGTTTTGGAAAATGTGTCATATGGTTTGAATTTTTCTGGTTTTAGTAAATCTGAAGCGTTTGATCGTGCGGTGACTGGCTTGGATTTAGTAGGTCTAAAAGGATACGGAGATCGACTGCCAAGCGAGTTGTCGGGAGGGCAGCAGCAGCGCGTTGCCGTTGCACGAGCCTTGGTGCTGGAACCACAAGTTCTGCTGTTCGACGAACCGCTGTCAAACTTGGATGCTAAACTGCGCCGGCAGGTGCGTGAAGAAATTCGAGAAATCCAGCAAAAACTTGGGTTAACGGTGGTTTATGTTACCCACGACCAGGAAGAAGCTCTGGCCGTTTCGGATCAGATTGTTGTAATGCGCAATGCCGCCATCGCGCAAATAGGTAGCCCACGTGATCTCTATGACGCGCCGGCCAGTCGCTTTGTTGCCGATTTTATCGGCGAGGCAAATTTACTTCCATGCATGATCGATAATATTTCCGGCGCAGTGGCTGAAGTCACCATAGAGGGCTATCGCCACAGATTGGACGCAAATGGTTTGTCAACCGGACCCGCTACAATGGCCGTAAGACCGTCCCGGTTGGATGTAAAAGCAACCGAGGGGTTCAAGGCGAAAGTGGTCAAATCCACCTATGTGGGTAATCGTATGGAGTATACGCTTGTGGTGCAAAGCGGCGAGATTTTTGCGGTGCATGAAGATGTTGATAACACGCTTGCCATTGGGCAAGAGATCACTCTTGGGTTTTTTGAAAAGGGGCCGGTTCTGCTGCCTGCCGCTTAAAGAGCGTAGGCCTGATCAGAAATTGCAATCAGTGCCTCGAAAACACCAGGCGCACCAACGACAACCCGTCCGCCCTGAGTTATCATGGCGTCTGCCGACTGTATCTCAAATCCGCCACCCGCCTCGGCCACCAAAAGCTGGCCCGCCAGACAATCCCAAGCATTCATATGTTCTTCGGTATAGCCTAAGAGGCGCCCATCAGCGACATAGGCCAGTGAGAGCGCCCCAGAGGCATTGCGGTGGAACACTCCACCAGCGTCTAAGATTTTTCCAACTGCTTTTTTAACGCCCCGGGTTGTAACCCGGTTTGAAAATCCAACACCAACGCTTCCATCGGCAAGTGAAGACGCGGACAATTTTTGCAAAAGCGTGTCATTGAGACGGGTGCCCATACCAGAAATCGCCACAAAGCATTCATCATGGCAGGCATCAAAGATGATCCCAATCTGTGTTTTATCGTCACAAACACCCGCCAAAACGATAGTCCAGGCCGGGATGCCATTGATAAAATTGGTCGTGCCATCAATGGGGTCGATGACCCAGGTAAAGCCGGAATTGCCGGTTTTCGTGTCATGTTCTTCACCCACGATGCCGTCATCGGGAAAGGCTTTTTCGAGGCCAGCGCGAATAAACAGTTCCACTTCTTTGTCAGCGCGGCTTACAAAATCTTGATGGCCTTTCCTTTCAACGTTTAAATTGGCTACGTCATGAAAAAATTTTAAGGCTAAAGCGCCGGCTGATTTAACAATAGCTATGGTTATTTCTGTCTTTTTTTCTAGTATCATCATCGGTCCACTGTAGCGGCGTTAAAATCAGAATGAAGAATAGCATGTTTCTGAAAATAAGAAATAATTCATTGGATATAAGCCATATAAAAGCCGTTATTTTTGACATGGACGGCACGCTAGTTGAGACTGAACATCTCTGGGCTGAAGCAAAGCGGAACGTCGCGCAGACCCTCGGAGTTACGGTGACAGAAAAAGTTCTGCAGCAATATGTCGGACGAGGCTTGAACGATTTTATTAACGACCTTTTAAGCCCAAAAGACCAGAAACATCGTCTCGAGTTAAATCTGAAAATGCAAGAGCATGCACTGGCCAATTACGCCGCCACGCTGCGCGTAATCAACGGGGCCCCCACTCTCTTGCAGGCATTTGCATCAGCCGGTCTCAGGATTGCAATTTGCTCTTCCGGTTCGTTGCAAGCCATCGCGATAAGTCTCAAGGCTTTGAATGCAACAGATATAGTGGAGGTTGTCGTGTCAGGGGATACTATTGCCACTGGCAAACCCCACCCGTTGCCGTATTTGCAAACGCTGGAACAATTAAATGTTGCAGCGAAAGATGCAATTGTGTTTGAGGATACGCTTGCCGGATTAAAGTCAGCGACTGCCGCCGGCATTGCGACAATGATTGTTGGGGAACAACCTGAAAACCCAGTTTTTGCAAGCGCAACATTGATCACCCCGCGTCTTCAGGACTTCAGATTTTCTTCAAGTAAGATTTGAGGAGCTCCCCAAGCCTGTATCAGGTAGGGCCCGTACCACGTTGGACCGAAATATTTACAGTAGCTGCTTGCGTTTTGAGCCAAAGTTTCTACTCGTCCTAAAAGCATCAACTTTAAGTCAGATCTGGTACGCATGCGGCTATACTCTGAGCCGCCCGCATCTATAATAATGGACTTGGAGATGACCCACTGTAGCCGATGTCGCGCGCGCGCGATCAAGCGGTACTGCGTAATCGCCCTTAGCAAAATAGGTAACCTCTCATTGAATGCCGAACTATGGCTGAATCTGGTGTTTAGGGAGTTTGAAGGTTGACGGCATATCTGGGTGATTTGTTGTTGAAAGACAGCAAGGCAACTGAAGGGGATACACCACCATGGAAACGACTAACATTGTTGATTTTGCACGTCGAGACGGGATCACGGACGCGCTGACGGATTTGCTGAGATCGGGGGCGCAGCAATTGAACGCAACACCAGTTGAAGCTGAGCTTACCGGTTATCTGGCTCAGTTTGCCGACGTGCGTACTTAGGCAGGTCACGGGGCTGTCGTGTGCAATGGGCATCATCCGGCCCGCCCATTCCAAACAGGCATTGGCCCTGTAAGCGTGCAGATACCAAAGGTGCGCTCCATGGACGGCACCATTCCGCTCGGTCCGAGTGCCACCCGATGTGCACCGCACCAAGACCTTCGAAGCAACTTTGCCCTGACTATACCTCAAAGGGATTTCCAGCAGCGAGATGGCGCGGTCCTCAAGGTTCATCTAGGCTCTAAGGCCAAGAGCTTATCTGCCAATACCGTATCGCGGCTCAAAGGCGAATGGGCCAAGGAATACGACGGCTGGAGAGACGCAGATCTGGACGATGAACCAATCGTCTATAACTGGGCTGACGGTGTTCACAGCGGCCTTCGGGGCGAGAATTACAAGCTCTGCGCGCTTGTCATTGTTGGCGTCACGGCCCGTGGTCAGAAGCGCTTGCTGGTGATCGAAGACGGGGTGCGCGAGCCTAAGCAAAGCTGGCGAGAGGGTCTGCTCAACCACAAAAGCCGTGGCATAAACGCACCAAAACGGGCCATCGGGGACGGTGCTATGGGGTTCTGTGCTGCCATGGATGAAGTCTATCCCGAAACGCGGCACCAACGTTGCTGGCAACACAAAACGATGAACATGCTCAATTGCTTGCCGAAGCTATCTCAGCCAAAGGCCAAAGCCGCGATACACAGCATTTGGCAGGCCGAGACCAAAGCGGATGCAGAAAAGGCATTCGATCTGTTCATCGAAACCTATGAGCCGAAATATCCCAAGGCGGGGCTGTGCTTGCAGAAAGACTGGATCGGCATTCTGCGTACAAAGCCGCGAGGCCAATGTCATTCCGAAGGTGTTACGGCCCAGAATACATCAGTGGATTGCTCTTGCATGGGCTGAGGCACGCAGCATTCAGATCTAATAATCCAGCCAGTCAAGCCGTAACAGAATGCGTATATCGACCGCTACAATCCTACGGTACACCACGAATGGTTGGATCAAAATATCTTTGAGATAATACAGGAGGCCCAAGATCAGGCCACGTAATAGCTCTGGACTTACAACAACGACCGGCCCAACATGGCTATCGGCGGGCTCACACCTGCAATGAAACTGAAAATGGCCGCGTAGTTCTGCAAGCGGACCCCATTAAAAATAGGGGATTACCTCGGAGATAGAGAAACTTGTCCAATTCAGATTGTGACAGCTCATACTGTTGAAGCGGCGCATCTGCGATCGATTGGCTGCGCCTGTCGAGGTACTGCTCGTACTTTTCTCGTTCTGAGCCAAGTTGGTTTACAAAATCACCTACTAATACTTCGATGCGGGTATTGGCATATCGATTCAGTTCCATAGAATTAGGAAATTTTCTTTAATAGCGCATTGAATGCTTCAACTGGTATCGCACCCGGACGGTTTCCTCCGATATAGAGGATGTTGGAATGGGGAAACGCCTTCGACACCCTCTTGAAATCGTCAGCACCTTGGACCCACACACAGAGAAATGACAGCACCTAAGCAGGTGCTGCCAATCTGTTTTGAGCAAAACGGCTATTTCAAAATGATTTCCGGTCCCATAATCATGTTGGGCAGGAATGTCGAAATCCAAGGCACGTAGGTTACCAGGATCAAGAAAACAAAGAGTACGCCAAGAAATGGAAGGGCGGCTTGTACAACCCGCATCATCGGCATGCCGGCAACCCCTGAGGTTACAAATAGGTTCAGTCCAACCGGAGGAGTGATCATACCGATTTCCATGTTTACCACCATGATGATGCCCAGATGGATCGGGTCGATGCCCAGTTCTATAGCTATTGGAAAGACCAGTGGCGCAACAATTACAAGTAATCCTGAAGGCTCCATGAACTGTCCGCCAATTAGCAGAATGATGTTGACGACGATAAGGAACATGACTGGTCCAAAGCCTGCCGACAACATTGCATTTGCCACATGTTGTGGAACTTGTTCATCCGTCAGAACATGCTTAAGAATGAGCGCATTTGCGATTACAAACAATAAGGTGACCGTGAGTTTGCCAGCCTCCAACAGGGTGTGCTGCGTATCCCGGTGAAAAAATGCTGTCACCAACGCCGAGGGTTGGCGCCACAAAGAGGTGGTTGCTATGGGCCCAACTTCATGCGCAGCTGAAAGGTGGCGCGTTCCTTTCTCGGCAAGTGGTCCCATGTCTTTATAGATGAAGTTGGCAATGAAGAAAGCATAGACTGCAGCGACTGCGGCCGCTTCTGTAGGAGTGAAAATCCCGCCATAAATGCCGCCAAGGATAATCACTATTAGGAACAGGCCCCATCCGGCTTCGCGTCCAGAAGACAAGATCTCTCTCCAACCCTGCCATTCGCCTTTGGGTAAGTTTTTCACCTTAGCCATGACGTAGATAGCGGTCATAAGCATGAACCCGGCTAAAAGCCCCGGAATGACTCCCGCGAGGAACATCCGCCCAACTGAAACCTCCACCGAAGCTGCATAAACGACCATTACGATAGACGGCGGGATAAGGATCCCCAATGTACCCGCGTTGCAGATTACACCTGCAGCGAAGTCCTTTGAATAACCGACCTGAATCATGCCCCCGATGACAATTGTTCCAATCGCTACGACCGTTGCTGGCGAAGAGCCTGACAGCGCCGCAAAGAGCATGCAGGCAAAAACACCGGCGATGGCCAATCCGCCGGGCAGGTGCCCAACACAGGCAATTGAAAACCGGATGATCCGTTGTGCAACACCACCAGTTGTCATGAACGATGATGCCAGAATAAAAAATGGGATGGCCAGGAGCGTATAGTGGCCCTCAAAGGCGCTGAACAGCGTTTGGGCAACCGACGCCAGTGAACTGTCCGAAAATGCAAGCAGAAACAGCACCGAGGACATGCCGAGTGCAACCGCTATCGGCACACCGATGATCAGAAGACCAATGACAAGGGTAAAAAGTAGTACAACGTCCATCAGTTTTTCCCTCTCAGCTGCTCATGTGCTTCTTGGATTTCGTCTTCAACTTCGTGGCTAGCAACCACACGGTCGATTTTGCCAATCCAGAGTGCCCATCCAGCTTGCAAAAAACGGAAAAGCATGAGGGCCATAGACAATGGCAGAACAAAATATGGCAACAAGCGCGGGATTTTTTCATATTCTTCGCCCTCATTGAACACGGTCTCCATCCATCCCAATACGGCAGGATGCGGGATATCGTTGACCTCGTACCATCCCTTTTCGCGGTACTTCTCCTCAAAGCCGAGCGGGAACCAACGCCCCTCTGTGCCAGGGAGATTGGCGAAATTCGCCCAATAGTCCCATGCCCCTTTCAGCATGAGGAAACTGAAAGCAACGCATATAACCACAGCAACCAATCCTAAGACGCGTCGTGCTTCAGGAGCTAGGATATTGATGATGATGTCGACACCAAGGTGGGAGCCCTTCCTCACCGCATAAGATGCTCCAAGGAGAACGAGCCAGGCGAATAGGAAGACCGTAAGTTCCAGCGCCCAAAGTATGTTATTATTGAAGCCGTATCGCGCCACGACATTGGCAAAGGTGATCAGTGCCATCATGCCAAGAATGCCCGAAATCAACATCTCTTCAAGGCGGTCGATAAACGAATTTGAATGATCCATATTTGACTTCCCAAGCATGTCCGGAGGCGTCTGATACGCCTCCGGACACAGGTTGAATTTAGATTTCTTAATTGAGGGACTGTGCTGCGTCGATCATGTCCTGACCAACATCATCAGCAAACTGGTCCCAGACTGGTTTCATCACATCAACCCACAACTGACGCTCTTCAGGGCTCAGCGTCCGGATCGTACCGCCAGCATCAATAATAGCTTGTCGGTTCGCCTGATTGACAGCAAAAGACTGGGCATTTCGAAGCTCAGTGACCTCGCCTAGGATAGTCAAGAATTGATCACGGACATCCGCATCTAGGTTCTCTAGCCAATCGACGTTGGTCACCACCAGATAGTCAATAATGCCGTGGTTCGTCTCAGTAATGCCGTCCTGCACTTCGAAAAACTTCTTACCATAAATGTTTGACCACGTGTTTTCTTGCCCATCCACGACACCTTGCTGCAACCCCCCATAGACTTCAGAGAAGGCCATCTTTTGCGGAGCTCCACCGATTGCTTCCATCTGGGCCACCAAAACATCCGATGACATCACACGAAATTTAAGCCCATTAGCGTCCGCAGGTGACATCAACGGCACATTGGCCGACATTTGTTTCATGCCATTGTGCCAAAACGTCAAACCCTGAAGGCCGCGGCGCTGCATGCTGTCTAGCAAGGCCTGACCTGCATCTGAGGCTTGGAACGCATCTACGGCTTCAATGTTCTCGAACATGAAAGGCAAGTCGAAGATGCGGAACTGTTTGGTGAATTTCTCAAACTTGGACAGCGACGGCGCCGCCAACTGCACGTCACCCTGCAGCAGCGCCTCAAGCACCTTGTTGTCATCATAGAGGGTCGAATTCGGGAAGACCTCCATGCAGGCCTTGCCATTCATCTCTTCGTTGATACGTGCGGCCAACAGCGTGGCAGCGATCCCTTTGGGATGCTTGTCTGTGTTGGTGACGTGGCTGAATTTAATGACGGTTTCGCCCGCATCGCAGGCCGCAAAAACGGATGTCGCGCTGAACGCCAATGTCAAAGATAGTGCAGTGTTTAGCAGAAACTTCATGGTATCCTCCTCTGGTTCTTTTCGCCGCGTCTCCGGGTTTCTTCTGTTGCGGCTTGTGGGCCAAAGACTATAGGGGTTTGACGGGAGGATTAGTCGGCAAAACTGTTCAGTTTTTACGATTAAACATTCCGATTTAATCTGGGATAGTGGATAAAGTTCAATTTCCCCGAGGAGTTCAAAATGTTCCAGACATTCGTGCGCGAGCGTATCGAGGGAGACGGTGCAACTTTGTTCGTCCGCCGCGCCGGACCTCGAGATGCGCCGCCGCTTGTACTTCTTCATGGTTATCCGCAGACATCTGCTATGTGGCACGGTGTGGCGCCAATTCTGGCAGGCTCTTATCAGGTAGTCTGCCCAGATTTGCGCGGATATGGTCGATCAGACAAACCAGCATCAAACGCGTCGCATGAACCCTATTCAAAACGCGTTATGGCCAATGACATCATCGCGGTCATGCGGCGTTTGGGACACGAACGGTTTCTGGTTGGTGCCCATGATCGGGGTGCGCGAGTGGCGCATCGAATGGGTCTGGATCATCCGTCTCGCGTCGCCGCCATGGTTTTGCTCGACATCGCTCCTACCCGCGAAATGTATGCTCATACTAACGCCGAATTCGCGCATTCTTACTGGCACTGGTTCTTCCTGACCCAGCCAAGTCCGCTGCCCGAACAAATAATCGGTGCTGATCCTGAAGGGTTTTGGAAGCTGAAGTGCTTTAATCAGGCACATGGCAGCAACCCGTTTTCTCCCGAAGCTCTGCGGGAATACTTAAGCGCTTTCGCGGATCCAGACGTCATTCATGCAAGCTGCGAAGACTACCGGGCTGCCGCCAGTATCGACATTGAACATGACGACGCAGATCTGGGCCGAAAACTTGACATGCCCCTTCTGACGCTTTGGGCGAAACGCGGGGTCATCGAAACTTGCTTTGATACGCTTGGCCTCTGGCGTCAGCGGGCCGAAAGGATTGAGGGCGAAGCTCTCGACACCACACATTACATGGCCGAGGAAATCCCGGATGATATCGCCGCGCGCATGTCCCATTTCTTTGCGCATGAAACAATTCAGGGAGAGACCACCAAATGAGCCGGACGCTGTATGATAAACTGGTCGATGCCCACAAGGTTTGCGATCTGCCTGATGGCGACATGCTGATCTATGTCGATTTCCACATCATGAACGAATACACCAGCCCGCAAGCCTTTTCGGGGCTCGACACAAAACGGTTGGGGGTTTGGCGACCCAAGGCGCATCTGGCAGTGGTTGATCATGTAAACGCGACCCGCAGTAAAGAGCCGCATGATGCTGCATCAAAAGTGCTGATAGACAATTTAGAGGCAAACTGCATCAAACACGATATCGCGTTTTACGGTCTTGGCGACCGGCGACAGGGCATCGAACATGTCGTTGTTCCCGAACAGGGGCTGGTGGTGCCAGGCATGCTGATCGCGTGCGGTGACAGCCATACCACCACCTATGGAGCCTTTGGCGCGTTGGGCTTTGGCATCGGCACCTCGGAAGTGGAACATGTACTGGCAACCCAAACGCTGCGCTATAAACGCATGAAAACCATGCGCGTCAATATCGGGGGAGAAACTGCTCCCGGCGTGACGGCAAAAGACATCATAATGAAGGTCGTGCAAGTCGTAGGAGCCGGCGGTGCCAATGGCTATGCGGTGGAGTTTGCTGGCTCGGCTATTCGCGGTCTTGATATAGCCGGACGGATGACCGTTTGTAATATGGCGGTTGAACTGGGTGCTCGCGCGGCTTTGATCGCGGTGGATGAAATCACCGAAGCGGCGTTGACGGGCCACCCCCATACCGGTCAGTTTACCTTTAAAGGTGAAAGCTGGGTCAGCGATCCCGAAGCCGTATTTGATGAAGAGTTTACTATTTCAGGGGCCGATATCGAACCTTTGATCACGTGGGGCACCAGCCCGGATCAATCAGTGCCAATCACTGCGAATGTGCCGTCTGCGCTGGACTATGTCTCTCCCAAGGCCAAAGCGGCGCTGGAGCGCTCATTGCACTACATGGGGTTGACCGAAGGGCAATCGGCCCAGTCGATAAAAATTGACACGGCATTTATCGGCTCTTGTACCAACAGCCGTATAGAAGATCTGCGAGAGGCCGCCAAAATACTGGAAGGCCGGAAAGTGGCCGAAGGCGTCGAAGCAATCGTTGTGCCGGGTTCTGCCATGACACGCATCAAGGCGGAAGCCGAAGGTCTGCGGGGCATTTTCGAGACCGCTGGATTTGAATGGCGACCTGAGGCGGGCTGTTCAATGTGTCTGGCGATGAATGACGACATTGCTATGGACGGTGAGCGGGTCGCCTCATCGACCAACCGAAATTTCGAAGGACGTCAGGGCCGCGGCGCACGCACCCATCTGATGTCACCAGCAATGGTCGCTGCGGCGGCCGTCACCGGGCACCTCACTGACGTGCGCGATTTCAAGTGAAAGACAAGCAGATGATGAAAACCATTACAGGGATAGCCGCGCCATTGCCCCTGGCCAATGTCGATACCGATGTGATCATGCCCAAGCGGTTTTTGATCACGATCACCCGCGAAGGGCTGGCCGACGGAACGTTTGCCGACCTGCGCTTTGACGCCGACGGCCGTAAGCGCCCGGACTTCATCCTGAACAAAGCACCCTGGACGCGGGCTACAATTTTAGTTGTCGGAGACAATTTTGGATGTGGTTCTAGCCGGGAGCATGCCGTGTGGGGCATGCGCCAGCTGAAGATTGATGCCTGCATCGGGACAGGTTTTGCCGGAATATTTTACGACAATGCGCGCAAAAATGGTCTTGCACTGCCAATTGTTTCCCCCGCGGCACGGGACGCACTTTTGCAATTTTCCAGCAGGGCCAGCGGCGCTGAAATATCGATTGACCTTGATTACCGCACGATCGTCGCCGGTGAGATTTCGGTACCGTTCGAAATGGACGATGCCACGCGAACCTCGCTGATCCGCGGTCGCGATGATACGCTGGATTCGCTGGAATATGCAGCTGCGATCCGTGAGTTCGAGGCTGGATTGGACGACGCAATGCGGGTAAGCGTCATCAAATAAGCTAAAAAAGGGTAACGGATTGGACATCAGACAACTGGAATGCTTCGTCGCCGTCGCCGAAGAGCTTCACTTCCGAAGAGCCAGCGAACGCCTTGGACTGAGCCAATCCTCGCTCTCTGAACGGGTCTCTGCGCTGGAACATGAACTTGGCGCCCGACTGTTTTTCAGAACGACGCGGCAAGTCAGCCTGACCCAAGCCGGGTCGGAATTCGTCCAGGATGCCAAAAGGATCCTTACCGATATTGAAAGATCGGTCTCCAATGTTCGCCACACCGCCGATTCTGACCTACACCACATCCGTGTGAGCGGCGTCGACGAGGCAATTTCGATGTTGCTACCCCGGGCCCTACTTGCATTTCGCCAGACCAATCTGAGGGTCCATGTGCAGGTACTGGAAATTTCTTCCTCTGAACAGCATTCCCATGAGTTGATCGCCCATCGCACAGATGTAGCCTTCGTGCGGACGCCTCAGGAAGACGACTTCATTACCAGCGAACTTTTGCATCGTCAGCCCATCGTGGTGGTCCTGGCCGATACCAACCCGCTGTCAAGCGCTGCGTCCCTTTCCACATCCGATATAGCAGACCAACCGATCGTGGGATACCCCAAGCACGCGCGACCAATCCTACACGAAGCATTGTGGAGTGGTTTCCGGCAAATCGGCGCCCAGCCAAACATTGTCTGCGAGATCATCGATAAGTCCACTCTGCTGCAGTTCGTGGCCCATGGGCTCGGAATTGCTTTAGTGCCGGCTTGGGTCAAGAATATCGCCCCTCCTGGTGTTTCCTTCGTCCCGTTTGAACCATGCGAAAACCTGATCGACCTATATTTAGCGTTTCGGAAGTCGGGAAACTCCGACACCGTAAAAAGATTCGTCGACACCGTAAGAAAAAGCGCCGTCTAACGGTCGTATTTTGCAAGATGCTTTGACGGTTACAGTGACACGGTGCGGTTCGTTACTACCTTTGTCAAATTTCCACCGTGCTAAGCGGTGGATGCGGCGGTGGGTTAAGCAGTCGCCGAAATCCAAATCCACATTGCAGACATTGGTACCATCCGCGGCAAATGACGTCTCCGCTCAAATGGTGCTCACTTGCTTGGTGGCATTGACAATTCACGATTTCAAAAATGATACGGAACAAATACCATCAGCACTCCAAATCATTGCTTTTCCCCAGACTTTACCCGCCTCCTAACCTTAGCGCACATGTGTAATCAAACGGCAGTTTTTTAAGGTGAGGTAATCGGCGGAGGTCTGCGACGTTTCCCAGACAGTGCGTTACCTGCGATTGCAGCAAGCAGAACTATTCCACCAATCAAGGTATTCACGCTCGCTGTCTCGCCGAGAAAGAGCCAGACCCAGAACGGACCAAGCAACACTTCTGCCAAGGATAACAAGGCCAGTTCTGCGGCTGGTAAACTGCGAGAGCCGAGTGTGTATAAAATCAAACCAGCCCCTACTTGGAAGACCCCCATGCCCATGGCTACGCCACCGTCATGCATACTCAAAACAAGCGAAAGTCCTTTGAGGTGACATATTAGCAACGTGACAATAATAGCGAATAGACCAGAGAGGAAAACGGACGGAAGCATTTCTCCGGTCCGACCCCAACGCAAAGCGACGGTAAACACAGCGAATCCCAATGCTGAACCAAGCGCGGCTAAGCTGCCTTGAAAGGCGAGGTTATCAGATTTGTCGGCAAACATGATGGCGATCCCACCAAGTGACACCGCGATTGCTATCCACGTCGCCGCGCGAACAGGTTCACGCAAAACTATC
>Ga0115569_10001596_pt1 | contig 17479 bp, 13 predicted proteins | sample COGITO_mtgs_1205_2_FD_87295 | JGI IMG/M metagenome (GOLD analysis project Ga0115569, IMG submission 87295) | Pelagic marine microbial communities from North Sea - COGITO_mtgs_120503 | ecosystem: Environmental > Aquatic > Marine > Epipelagic | place: Germany:Helgoland, sampling site Kabeltonne... | reverse complement strand
GCGAGGGCTTCGGCTTCTTCTTTGGCTTTTTGCGCAGCGAGCGCTTCAGCTTCTTCTTTGGCTTTTTGAGCGGCGAGTGCTTCAGCTTCTTCTTTGGCTTTTTGCGCAGCGAGGGCTTCAGCTTCCTCTTTGGCTTTTTGAGCAGCGAGGGCTTCGGCTTCTTCCTTCTCGCGCTGCACTATCCAGGCCTCTGCAGCTTCGATAAAACGCCTAGCTTCCTCGATATCGGTAATCTTTGTGTCACCATCTAGATTTAGTGGTTGTTGCACCTCGGCGGATTGCGCCGCTTGCAAAACTCGTTCCGCCAGTTCCGCCTCCAGCGCTTCCTCATCGCTACTTGGCTCATTGGAGCTGTCGACCAGCGGTTGTGACATAATCTGGTCATCTAATTCTTGCGAGGCTGTACTCTCCACCTCCACTTCTATTTCTAACTTATCGGATAAGGCGTCGATATTATTTTGCCGTCTGAACTCATCCCAGTCCGCTTTTAACTGCTGGTGATTTGCATTTTCAATCCATTGATCCAAGGCATTATCATAGTCGAACCATTTAAACTGCGGATCAACCTGTAACTGTTCGAAAGGCTCAGTCAGTCTAATCGCCTCTTGGTGAAAAGCATCGCCAGCAGGCGTGAGAGGCTCCAATATTTCTAAAATATTTTTCCATTTTCTTAAATGTATGATCAGTTCTTTTGCTGGGACAATAATGGTTTCCTGAAGATTGCTCTGTCCAGCCACCTTGAGAATGCGCATATAGCCATTTTCAATAACAATGCCGCAGAGACACTTTTCGCTATTTTCTGGCTTGCCTTCAGCGTCCTTAATAACCTCCCAATTATATGAGCGGTCGATTTTCATATGCTGCGCTGAATCCTTAGGTTTTAAAGGAAACCGTTGCTCTGCTGCCGCGATGCTAATATTAATTTTTTCAATAGCACTGCGTCTCTGTTGTTCAAAGAGCATGTGCGCAGACAACTGCTGTCGTGCAAGTATTCGATCTTGAAAGCTGGACGTGCTCATTTTAAGCAACAGAGGTCTCCGCTGCTTGGCTGTCACTTAAGGTTGATAATCTATCAACCTTTATTGCGAGCTCGGTTAAATGTGCTTTGATTTCTTGGTTATCCACTTCGAGTACGGCCCTGACATGAGAAATATCGTCGAGTACTTTATCGGCATTAACCTCTGGAGTATTAAGAAAATGAATTTTCTCAACTTTACTATCAAGCTCTTCAAGCGACGTTTTCATAACCTGATTGTCCACTTCGACAACCGCTTTGACACAGGAAAGCTCGTCTAGAACCTTGTCAGTATCCAAGCTAACTGAGCCCTCTTTGATATGCGCGGCAAGGGAATCTATACGCTCTTCAATTCTTGTTAGCAAATCATTACGCAACAAGGTATCGCTGTGCAGTCGCGTAAGTTTGCGATTGATAATAAACACGACCGCCACTAACGTGCAGATATTTAACCCAATTGCGAACTCCATGATTCACTCCCCACTGATTTTCTCTCGCATAGTATTATGCTTTTATTCTTATATTCAAGGGTTTAAGTGCCCTCAAGGATAAAACACTAGGCCTAGTGACTGCCTTAGATTGTACCGATTAGTCGCTCATAGTAGTGTTAAAACCGTTGCGCAATGTTTAGACTCGCATGGCATTTACGGTCGCAGTGTCGTTTGACGCTACAGTCTACAACAAAAAAAGCCCAACAAAGGGCGGAGCGAGTCATGCGGATAGCCAGTTTAGCAGCACAACTACTTCTTATTTTGACTCTGACCGCCTGTGGCGGTGGCAGTGGCGGAGGGAGTTCTGAGCCTGTCAGCACAAATCTCGCGCCGACATTTTCAGGTGCCACTGAGCTTAACATACTGGAGGGCTTGGAGGACGTTGCGACCCTAACCGCCTCTGACCCTGAGGGCAGTGCAGTCAGCTTTAGCCTGGCTGAAGGTGACGACAGTCAATATTTTGCGCTCAGTTCCTCTGGACGTTTACGTTTTAATTCCCCTCGGGACTTTGAATCTCCTCAAGACAGCAATCAGGATAATAGCTATAACATTGCGGTAAACGCATCCGACGGCCTCAATAGCAGGACCAGAAACTACAGCGTCAAGGTGGCTAATGCGCTAGAGGGACGTGTTGTTGCTGCACCTCTTTCTGCAAGCACAGTGTTTATTGATAACAACGCTAATCTGCAGTTAGACGCCGACGAGATATCTGTGCTGTCAGATGAGTACGGTTATTTTTCCATTGCAGCTCCAGAAGTCACCTGTCAGGCGATTGAAGGCTGTAGCCCGATTGTCGTGGCTGTTGGCGGCACCGACATTGCCACTGGGAAAGTGCTGGACAATCTGCTGCTTGTTGCAGAGGCTCTGCTCAACGAGACATTCGCAATTACGCCTCTCAGCAGCATATTAGTCGGTTCGGCCAACCCTCAAGCGATTCTCGACTCGCTTGGGCTGACTGTGTCAGCTGATGAACTCTTGCTGATAGACCCCTGGCTATCGACCGAGAACAGCGATCCTGGCGCGGCACTGCTACTGAGTGTCAATCAACAACTGGCGCTGCTAATGCAGTCTGCAGCCAGTCTGCTGACCAGCAATTCAACTATCGATATCAGCGAAGTTAATCTCGCCCTTGTTGCTGAGCTAGAAACATTATTATCAGATTCTCAGTTTGACCTGGCCGACTCACAGTCTCTTCAGACTCTGCTACAAAACAGTGTTGAGCGACTGCAAATTGAAGCGCTGATTAATGCTCAAATGTCTGCGGCAGTGGCACTGCAGGTGGGGCAGATAAACGCTATTTTGGCTGACGCAGAGATCGATATACTCAGCAGCCTGGTTGCGGAGATTCTCACGCTCGCCCAAGACGACCTGCAGAGCGCAATTGAACAATTAGCCACAGAGGTGGTGAGCCTAGAGCAGTTTTCAGTATGGCTTGATTTTGACTCGCTTTTCACTGAGATCGAGTTACCCGCACTACTGGCAGATCTCGATAATGACGATATTCCCGACCTGCTGGATCTCGATGACGATGGTGATGGTGTCTATGATTTTATCGATGCTTTCCCTCGCGACAGTTCTGAAACACTGGATACTGACGGCGATGGCGTCGGCAATAATACCGATAGCGATGACGATAATGACGGTGTCGCCGATGCCCTTGATCAGTTTCCAACCGATGCCAGCCTGACTCCACCTACCGCAGTTATAACGGCCAGCGCTAGCACTGGTTATATTTACCAGCGCATCTCGTTTGACGCCAGCAGTAGCTTAGCGGGATACCAAAACGACACCATCACCAGTTATGAATGGGACTTTGGCGATGGCTCCAGCGCCACGGGGGTCAGCGCGAGCCATGTGTTTAATAAAGCGGGCACGTACCAGGTTAGTTTAAGCCTCGAGAATAGCGATCAACTCACTGCGTCGACTAGCCTCGATGTCGTCGCGAAAGGGCTAGGAGAGTTCTCTGTTGCCGGCACTATTTCAGTACCTGAGGTGCTTGCTATAGATAGCGATACCAATGATTCCGGCGCCACAGTGGTGCCCAACAATAGTATTGGCACGGCGCAAATCTTGGTCAATCCCTCAACCGTTGCGGGTTACGTCAACAGCGCCAATGAGGGGCCTAATTACGACGCGAATGGTCAGTCTGCTGAGCTCGGCGATGTCGATGACTACTATCGCATTGATGCACTGGGTGGCGAGTTTATTTCATTGACCTACGCTGATCCAGACAGCACCGATCTCGACCTTTATCTGCTAGATAGCAACGGAGACCCAGCTGCAGCATCACTCGGCACATCCGGCTATGAGTCTTTAAAAATCCCGTCACAACCGGGTATTTATTATTTACAGGTGACAATCTGGGATGTCGGTGCATCGAAATACATTCTTGAATTAGGTCTCGAGGAAGGCATTGTAACGGCCTCGGCTGACCACAGTTGGTCAACCAATGTCGATTTTGCTATCGGCGATATTATTGTAAAAGAACAATCCCAGTTCAGATCGAGCGCAACATCGAGCAAAGGATCTCTGTTGACGGCGGCCAAGACGAGTGCAAAGCAGCGCAGAAACTCGGGGGCGGGGACGTCTCTGTATCGCTATGGTGACGATATTGAAGGGTTGGCGGGCCGTTTCGATACAGTGAGGAAATCGCCAGGCGTGTCGCGCTTATTGAACCAGCGAGCGGTTAAATCCTCGGCGATGACAAAGGTCGACGAAAAAACTCAGCGCACGCGATTAAAAATTGCAACGCTTCTCGCCGCCAAGGAGCTGCGTGCGGATGCTTCTGTGCTCTATGCCGAACCCAACTATCGCCGGCGTAAATTAGATACTCTGCCCAACGATCGTTACTACTCAGATCAGGATCACTATCGCAGCATCAATTTGCCGGCCGCATGGGATATCACCACTGGAGACGCCGATATCAAAGTGGCGGTTATTGATAGTGGGATTTATGAGGCTCATCCAGATATTAGTGCGAGACTGTCTAATGATGGCTATGACTTTATTGCCGACCAAGATAACTCTGGCGACGGTGACGGAATGGACAGCGATGCAAATGATCCCGGCGACGGACTGGATAATCTGTTTTGCCCAAACAGTGACTATGAGATTTCTGAGTTTCACGGTACCCATGTTGCCGGCACGGTAGGAGCCGAGAGCAATAATATAACTGGTGTAGCAGGCGTTACATGGGCAGGAGAAATTATGAATCTGCGAGTGCTCGGCTGTGACGGAGGCAGTGATTTTGATATTGCCAATGCCATACTCTACGCAGCCGGCCTGCCAAACGAGTCCGGAATTATCGTTGCCGATCCTGCCGACATTATCAATATGAGCCTTGGCGGTGGCGGTTATGGTGAAACCTTAAGGCAGGCAGTGACGGATGCCAGAGCAGCTGGCGTGATCATTATTGCCGCAGCGGGCAATGAATCGCTCTCCGCCGCCACCTATCCAGCTTCTTACGATGGCGTCGTATCTGTTTCGGCAACAACAGACAATAATGCCTTGGCGAGTTATTCAAACTATGGCGCAACCATTGATCTCGCCGCACCTGGAGACGACGTTTTAAGTGCAGCTGCCGAGCTCGTCAATGGCTTTGTCGAACCCATCTACGTGTATTCGTCCGGCACTTCTATGGCAACACCTCATGTGGCGGGAACGGTGGCGCTGATGAAAGCAATCTATACCGATATGTCACCAGAGGATTTCGATGCTGTCCTAATCAGTGGCAATATTTCTACCGACATCGGCACCGCAGGTCGCGATAACAAGTTTGGTTTTGGCCTTATCGATGCTGAGAAAGCCGTTGATTTTGCACAACAACTGCGTGACGGGCTGGCGATACCCACCACGCCGCTGCTAAGTCTTAGCAGCAACTATCTCAACTATGGCAGTCAGCTGTCGAGCCTTAGTGTGCTGGCGTTTAACAGCGGTAACGCAGCAGTGCAGATTAGCGCGGTAGTGGCCGCCGATAGTTATGTGTCTGTCTCCGCTTCAGGCTCTGACGATGGGCTGGGGCAATACGATATTGCGATTGACCGCACTGGCCTTGCGCCGGGAACATACACCAGCACAGTCGTAATAAGGTCTAATGGCGGCGATCAGACGCTGGAGCTGATCTTCACCATTGCCGTGCCCGGTCAGGTCCGCTATGGGGATGCTGGCAATATCTACGTTAAGGCGGCAAACGTTGACACAGATGAGAGGGTAATTGTCGCCATTGATGGAACAGAAAACGGTTCTTATCAATATGCAATACCACTACCGGCGGCAGGAACCTACACCATTAGCGCGGGCACAGACCCGGATAATGACGGCAGTATTTGTGCCGATGCAGAGGCCTGTGGACGCTACACCAGCGTGGGTAGCAGCAAAGAACTTGTCGTCGATGAGGGCTTGGAGCAGATAGACTTTGCGCTCGACTATATTATGCCGGCCGAGTCGGGATCTTCGATTGGGGAATCGATTAGTACTGAGATGATTAGTACTGAGATGAAAGGTTTGCCTTAGGCTCGACGCCTGAGTTTAGCCCTGACAGAAAGCGTTGGTGAGACTAACCGAATCACGCCTGCTCGCCGTAGTCGCAAGATTTTATAGCGAGTGGGCTGAAACTCACTGAACCAGATATCCACAACAACAGTGCACGCAAATTAGCACCTGCAAAGGCTGCGTTACTATATCAAGCCCAATTGCCGCATTTTCTGTCGGTAAAAACTGTAGGCAAATAAATTTCCACTACGCAGATAAAGAAAAACCCCTTGATCAACAAGAGGTTATCTTTTAAAAGTGGCGGTGGGATAGGGATTCGAACCCTAGTTAGGCTATTAACCTAAGCCAGTTTTCAAGACTGGTGCATTCAACCGCTCTGCCATCCCACCTGGTGAAGGCGCGATTATACAGCGCCTTTTTGAGAGGACAAGTACCAATTACTACTTGGAACTATTTTCGTCCGTTTCTTTAGTTACTCCAGCATTTAAGTCTGAGACGTTTGTTGCCTTTGACGCCACATCAGCCGGCTCTGTCTTAACGGCTCGTTTCTTGCGCGGGTCATTTGATGCTCTCGCTACCGGCGCCTTTGGCACTTCAATCGGCGCAGGCTTGCTTGTGTCGAGTGCGCTGGAAGCGGGTTTTTCGAGACGTTCAGTACTCACAGACACAGCGCTGACGGGCTTCGGCTTAAAGCGTGGATCATTGATAGCTCTGGCCGTTCCCGAAGCAGCTGGTTGCTGAGCAGGTTTCTCTGCCGTGACAGCAGGGGTCTTTTTAATCGCTTTAGGCTTTTCAGCTGCGGCAGACTTATCAGCTTTGACCGGGGCATCTGCGGTTGCCGCAGGGCTTGCTTCAGACGGCGCATCTGTCTCGACATTTTTTGCTTTAGCCGGGGCTTTGCGACGAGCTCTAGGCTTGGGCGCTGGTTTCTCTGTGGCGGTGACAGACGAATCCTGACTTTCCGCAACTGCTTGGACTGTTTCAGTAGATGTCGTTTCGGCAACAGTAGTCTCTGTCACATCGGCTGTCTCAGCCTTTGGCTTGCGTTTGCGAGCAGGGCGTTTGCGAGCTGGCTTTGTAGCGGCGCTATCTGTGGTCGTCGCTTCAACTGAGCTGGTTTTCTCGCTTGTAACGGCCGCGACGGGAGCGGAGTCGGTTACTGTTGGCGTTGACTCCACGCTTGCAGACTCTACTGCTATGTCCGCTGAAGTCTGCGCGATGGTATCCTGCGGAACATCCTGACGCTGGCGACGGCGACGCGGGCCTCTGCGCTTGTCACTTGGACGTTTTTTGAGATCGCCGCCCTCAGCTGTGTCAGGACGTTGGTCACCTGCCTGACGTGTATCTGTGGCGCCAGCGCTTTGCTCTTTGACCGCTGGTCTGGGCTGTTCGTTGCGATTTCCACTAGGTGCTGGCTTATCACTCTTTTGGCGATTATCAGTGCGCTCAGTATTGCGCGCATTGTCATTGCGATTACGATTATTGGGCCGGCGATTACCTTGACGGTTTCGATTTTCTTGTCCGCCTCGACGTCTGTTAGAGCTGTTCGAGCGGGGCGTTTCTTCTTCCTTAACCTCGACTTCCTCTGTGCCGCCACCGCCGAACATTGAGTTCCAAAGACGTTTGACCAGACCTGGTTTCGCTTCCTCAGTCACAACGGCTGTGGCTGCTGCTTTTTCCGGCATAATCGGCGCTGGGGTGTTGGGCACTAGAGTCTTGACGGCTGGCTCAGAGACCGGCAGCGGCGCACTGCTGCGCTCAAGATCCTGCTCTGGCTCTTTGTGGCTTAGGTCATGGGCTAGTTTATAGCTGAACTCATCGCTATTTTCGTCATCATCCTGAGCACGAATGCGGACAACCTCATAATGGGGTGTTTCCATCTGTGTGTTCGGCAGCACCACAACGTTAATCTTGTTGCGACCTTCAATTTCAGATATCTCACGACGTTTTTCGTTGAGCAGGAAGGTGGCGACTGATACCGGCACAATAGCGCGAATTTCTTTGCTGAACTCTTTCTGTGCTTCTTCTTCGATCAGACGCAGAATAGAGAGCGCCAACGAACGTGTGCCGCGGATAGTGCCCTGGCCTTTACAGCGTGGACAGACCTTTGACATGGTTTCTTCGAGAGACGGGCGCAATCGTTGACGGGACATCTCAAGCAGCCCAAAGCGTGATATACGGCCGACCTGAACACGCGCGCGATCAATCTTAAGCGCGTCACGGATTTTGTTTTCCACTTCTTTCTGGTGTCGCGCATTGAGCATGTCGATAAAGTCGATCACGATCAGCCCGCCAACGTCGCGAAGACGCAATTGACGAGCAACTTCCTCGGCGGCCTCTTTATTGGTGTTGAAGGCTGTCTCTTCGATATCACCGCCCTTGGTGGCGCGCGCTGAGTTAATGTCGATAGAGACCATTGCTTCGGTAACATCAATTACAATTGAACCGCCAGAGGGGAGGCTGACTTCGCGACGAAATGCAGTCTCAATCTGGTTTTCAATTTGGTAGCGGTTAAACAGTGGAATCTGTTCTTGATAGAATTTCACCTTGTTGGTGAAATCGGGCATTACGGTGCCAATAAAGGCGGCGGCTAGATTATAAGCGTCTTGACTATCAACGATCACTTCACCGACATCTTGACGCAGATAATCGCGAATGGCTCGGACAATTACATTGCTTTCTTGGAACAGAAAATGCGGTGCTTTTGCACCTTCAGCTTCAGCTTCAATGGTATTCCAGAGCTGCAGCAAGTAGTCGAGATCCCACTGCAGTTCTTCGGTCGCTCGTCCGATACCCGCGGTGCGGACAATCGCGCCCATCCCTTCAGGAATATTCAGACCGCGCATCGCTTCACGTAAATCGGCACGCTCTTCACCTTCGATACGGCGAGAGATACCGCCAGCACGGGGGTTGTTTGGCATCAGTACCAAATAACGGCCAGCGAGGCTGATAAAGGTGGTCAGTGCTGCGCCTTTGGAACCACGCTCTTCTTTTTCAACCTGGACAAATATTTCTTGGCCTTCGCGGATGACGTCCTTGATATTGACTCGGCCACCGTCGGAGGATTTACCTTTGAAGTATTCACGGGAGATTTCTTTCAGTGGCAGGAAGCCATGACGATCAGCGCCATAGTCAACAAATGCTGCTTCGAGGCTGGGCTCTACTCGTGTAATTTTGCCTTTGTATATATTGGCTTTCTTTTGTTCTCTTGTGCGGTTTTCGATATCCAGATCATAGAGCTTCTGACCATCAACCATCGCGACGCGCACTTCTTCAGTGTGCGAAGCATTAATTAACATACGTTTCATAATTCACCTTTGCTTGTTGTGTTGAGAGAGCATCAGTGAAAAGAGGTAAGAGGAGGTGTGGTGAAGCAAGGGACTAGGTATAGATGTTGAAGTGCTAAAGATGGTGCTGCGCGTTAAATGCGCCGCGCCAGTTTCTCCTTTCCCCCATGATTACTGGCCTTAAGCGCAGGTATGGGGTTGCTATCCATTGTTAGTATCTTGTTCTCAGCTAACCGAACGGCCGTTTTTCTCACAATCCCTACTTTAATGCCGGGTTGTCGTGGATTAAAACGCGTTTCACTTTAAGAAAGATAGGCCTCTAAGGGTAGGTCTTTCTCATTGTGGTTAACTTCTGTAACCAAATTTATCTTGTCTTTTCTCTGCAGCCTACTCAGCTGTCATCGAGGGTCGGCCCCTATGGCCAGACTCTCATGTATTCTTTTCGCTTAGCCTTATTAAATGCTTTTGGCGATCTGTTCAACCTCTGGGCAGCGTCAACTGTGTGCTGGGCAGCAGGGAACTTGGTCGGCAATGTAACAACAAACCCTGAGACTTTCAATGTAAACAGATAATTTAGTTGGGAAGACCGAGGCCGCTAGGTACAATGCGCGCCAAATCATCATAAGCAGCCCCCATGTCAATCGAACCACAATTCAATCAAGTATCTTACGTTGATATAGGCCCAGAGCAATCTGGGCAGCGCCTAGACAACTTCTTAATTAAAACCCTCAAAGGTGTGCCCAAGTCACGTATCTACCGGCTTTTGCGCAAGGGCGAGGTGCGGGTTAATAAAGGTCGCGTAAAAGCTGATAGTCGTCTGAAAGAGGGCGATATAGTCCGCCTGCCACCCATCCGAGTGGCTGAGCGTGGCGAGATGCCAGCCGTCGGTCGGCAGTTAAAGCAGTATTTAGCCAACAATGTGCTGTTTGAAGATGATGGTTTACTGATTATTAATAAGCCAAGTGGTCTGGCTGTTCACGGTGGCAGTGGTGTCTCACTCGGCGCTATTGAAGCCCTGCGCGCAGAACATCCCGAGCTCAGGTTCCTGGAATTGGTTCATCGACTCGACCGGGACACGTCTGGCTGTCTTATGCTGGCCAAGAAACGTTCTGTGCTACTGGAGCTACAACAAGCCATGCAGCGCAACAATATCGAAAAGCGCTACGTAGCCTTGGCAAAGGGGCGTTGGCCCAAGGGCAAAAATACCATTAACGCGCCCCTGCGCAAAAACACGCTGCAGTCCGGTGAGCGGATGGTGCGTGTCGATGTTTCGGGCAAGGCGTCGGTGACGCATTTCAAAATTCTGCAGCAGTTTCCATCGGCAACTCTTCTGGATATAAAACTAGAGACCGGCAGGACCCATCAGATTAGAGTGCACTGTCAGTTTGCGCAGCAGCCGCTGGCAGGTGACAGCAAATATGGCGATGAACACTACAACGAAAGTTTAAAAGAGAGCGGATTAAAGCGGTTATTCCTACATGCTAGTTCTCTGCGCTTTAAGCATCCACTATCTGGTGATTGGGTCGACGTCGAAGCGCCTCTGCCTGCAGACCTGGCGAAGGTACTAACCAAATTGTGAGTACTTTTAATTCAAATAGTGCAAACGCCATCAAACTGATTGTTTTTGACTGGGATGGCACCATTTCCGATTCCGTTGCACGTATTGTCCACGCTATGCAAATGGCTGCACGAGATCACGATATAACTGTGCCTTCCTATCTTGAGGTTAAAGACATTATTGGTCTTGGTCTCACCGAGGCTACCTTTCGGCTATTTCCACAGGCGACTCGCGAACAGGTTTTTCAAATACAAACCAGTTATTCGCAGCACTACCGCGCTGAAGATAACGCTCCCTGCGCGTTTTTCCCTGGCGTCGAAGAGACCTTGCATGATTTAAAAGCTCAGGGCTATCAGCTGGCAGTGGCGACTGGAAAGAGCAGGGCGGGGCTTGATCGAGTTCTCGATAGTCTGGACATGCAGACGTTTTTCCACGCCAGTCGCTGCGCGGATGAGACTCTCTCCAAACCACATCCGTTAATGTTGAATGAGTTGCTGGCGGAGTTTGATCTTAGTGCAGATCAAGCGGTGATGGTTGGCGATACAGAGTTCGATATGGAAATGGCGGTCAATGCGGCGATGCCGAGAATCGCGGTGAGTTACGGCGCGCATCATGTCGATCGATTGCGCGCGTTTAAACCGCTAGCCTGCCTAGACCTGTTTGGCGAAATTACATCCACGCTCTATTGATGTGTCTCGATCTCGACTTGACGAAGTAATTGCGAGACTTTAATTAGTGGCAGGCCAATAAGGGCGGTGGGATCGTGGCTAATAACCGATTCAAACAGGCTAATACCAAGCGCTTCGGCTTTAAAGCTACCGGCGCAGTTATAAGGTTTATCAGCCTGTAGATAGTCTTCAATTTCAGCATTGCTAAGATGGCGAAACCGGACCTCAGTGATATCCATGGCGCGGTTTAACAGTCCGCCACTGAGTACTGTTACTGCCGTGTAAAACTTAACGGTCTGGCCGGACTGCGCGCTGAGTTGCTCAACTGCGCACTGATGGTTGCCCGGCTTGCCCAAGATTACTGGCCTGCGAGCGTTTGCGGAGGTTTCGGTAAAGCATAGCTCTGCAACCTGATCAGAACCAATCACCGTCGCATCAGGAAACTGTAGCGCGACAGCCTGAGCTTTTTCATCGGCTAATCGCAGCGCCTGATCGAGGGCAGTTTCGTCGTCGCGTGGAGACTCATCGATGTCAGGAGAGACGCATTTGAACTCAATCTGTAGTCGCTCGAGGAGGGACTTTCGATAAATTGAAGAGGACGCTAGGATAAGGTTACGCATAATTGAGCTACTGGTTTATTTTATTGAGGTCGCCTGGGGATAATTATACTGGCCCATTGGCGAGCATTTTGCTCAATTTTCTTTGACAGATCAAAAACTTGACCCTATCATGCGCGCCTAACTGGGTACCACCTGAATTTATGGCACTGCCAACACTTGTCGATCCGCGTAAACTTGCGAACCAAGGAATTGTCCTCGAAGGACATTTCGATGTTAAGCATTTGCCGCGGTTGGCACTGGCAGTTGAAAGTATCGAGACGCCGCTATCGGCTTTGATTAGGTTCGAAGTGGATGAAGCCAGGGCAAAGGTTGTCAATGGTAATTTGACCATCTCTGTCACGGCGATATGTCAGCGCTGTCTAGATCCAGTGAGAGTGGATTTGGCCACTGACTTAGCAGCACAGGTTGTCTGGTCGGAAGATCAGATTGCGAGTGTTTCAGGTGATCGGGAACCTTGGATTGTTGGCGATAAAATGGCCGATCTAAGTGTCCTGCTCGAAGATGAAGTTTTATTGGCTCTGCCTCTAGTCAACTACCATGAACAAGGTAGCTGTACTGGAGACACCTTTCTTTCCAAGGACGGGCCAAGTGGTGGCGAGAAAGACGATGAGATTGTCGCTGACAATCCCTTTAATATTTTAAAGCAGCTGAAGAAGTAACGTTGGCTGCACAGGATTATTGCTTAGGAGTAATCTATGGCTGTTCAGAAAAGTCGCAAGACACGATCAAAGCGCGGTATGCGTCGTTCACACGATGCACTTACTGCTCCTACTATTTCAGTTGATTCGCTGAGTGGCGAAAAGCACCTGCGTCACAATGTGTCCGCTGACGGTTTTTACCGCGGCCGCAAAGTTGTCGAGACTGGCACCGAATAACTGAACGCACCACTCTTTGGCAAATTCACTCCGAATTGCCGTTGATGCTATGGGCGGGGACTTCGGTCCTCGCGTCACTGTATCTGCGCTAGTTGATTTCCTCAGTCACCATCGCCAAGTTGTTGCATTGGTCTTCGGTGATCATGATCAGGTGGCCACTCAATTAGCCCTGTGTCACGATTCCAGTATTTTGTCGCGCATCGAGTTGCGTCACAGTGACTGTTGCGTTGCTGATACCGACAAACCCTCTGCTGTAATTCGCTCTAAACGCGACTCATCAATGGGCATGGGGTTGCAAGCGCTGGCGGCTAGAGAAGCACAGGCCTTTGTCAGCGCCGGCAATACCGGTGCGATCATGGCGCTCGGCCTGCACTTTCTCAAAGCACTCCCAGGTATCTCTCGTCCCGCCATTTGCACTGCAGTGCCGACAAAAACCGGCCATAGTTATGTCCTCGACCTGGGCGCAAATATCAACTGCTCTGCCAAACAACTCTGTGAGTTTGCCCTGCTTGGATCACTGATGGCGAAAGAGCTAGACTCCATCGACTCACCGACAGTTCGGCTGCTCAATGTCGGCGAAGAGGTCGGCAAGGGGCGCGATGATATTCATCAAGCGGCAGCGCTTCTCAACGCCGAACCACTAGTTAATTACTGCGGATATGTAGAGGGCAATGGCATTTTCGAGGGCGGCACAGACGTTGTCGTCTGTGATGGTTTCGCCGGTAATATCGCGCTCAAAGCTAGTGAAGGTCTGGTCAACATGGTCGCCGCTCAGTTTCGCCAGACGGTCGGCAGTGGCTGGTTGTCACGTATCGCCCTAACATTACTCCGTTCACCGCTGAAAAAACTCAAAGCCAAGTTTGACCCCGCACTCTATAACGGCGCGTATTTTTTGGGCCTAAATGGCGTAGTAGTGAAAAGTCATGGCGGGGCATCTCAAGGCGCGTTTGTGCGGGCGCTGGACGTCGCCTGCGATGCGGCAGAACATAACTTACCCGACGTTTTGTCGCCTATACTTAATCTCAAAATCAACCAACACGGATAAAAGCAGACGCACTATGAATAGTAATTTGGCATTTGTGTTTCCCGGCCAGGGATCGCAAAAAATCGGCATGCTGGCAGATCTAGCTGCCGAGAACGCGCTAGTAGAGGAAACCTTTGCACAGGCATCCGCAGTGTTGGGCTATGACTGCTGGCAATTAGTGCAGCAAGGAGAGCAGGAGGATATTAATCTGACTGAGCGCACACAACCCATTTTACTGACTGCCAGTGTCGCGATATGGCGTTTATGGCAGCATCTGGGCGGTCCAACTCCTGGCGCCTTGGCTGGACACAGTCTCGGCGAATGGTCTGCACTGGTCTGTGCAGGCGCAGTTGACTTTGCTGACGCCGTTAATATTGTTCGCTCTCGCGGCGCGTTTATGCAGCAGGCTGTGCCTGTTGGGGTAGGCGCGATGGCAGCTATTATGGGCATTGATGACGACATAGTGGTTGATGCTTGTCGGCAGGCAGCACAACAGCAAATCGTCGCCGCGGTGAACTTTAACGCACCGGGTCAGGTGGTTATTGCCGGCGATGCAGATGCGGTAGCGCGAGCAGTGGCTATCTGTAAAAAAGCCGGCGCAAAGCGAGCGGTCGAGTTGCCCGTCAGTGCACCATTCCACACGTCTCTTATGCGCCCCGCAGCAGACAATCTGGCACAGCTCATCGAGCAAACTAACTTCAGTGCGCCACAGATTCCGGTGATTCACAATGTTCATGCTCAAGCTGAGGACAAGCCCCAGGCGATTAAATCGCTGATGCTTGAACAGATTTACAAGCCAGTGCTGTGGGTTGATTGCGTCAATGGTCTCGCAGCTCGAGGCGCAGAGATATTAATCGAATGTGGTCCGGGCCGGGTACTCAATGGCCTTTCCAAGCGTATTGACCGCAACCTGACATCGCTGGCTACGGATGATGTTGCCAGTCTTGAAAATGCTTTATCATCAGTCTAATCACGCCGCTAATTATTATTAACACAGGAATAACCAATGAATCTCAATGACAAAGTCGCTCTGGTCACCGGAGCAACTCGCGGAATTGGTGCTGCGATTGCCAGCGCTCTTGCGCAGGCAGGTGCGACCGTAATCGGCACAGCAACCTCTGAGGCTGGCGCTGCTGCGATCACGCAACGCTTTGCAGAGAGCAACATTACCGGCACCGGCATGGTGCTGGATGTCACGAGCAGCGATTCCGTCAACGCTGTGATTAAGGCCATTGCCGAGCAGTTTGCCGCGCCGACTATTTTGGTTAACAACGCTGGTATTACTAAAGACAATATCCTTATGCGCATGAAAGATGAGGAGTGGATGGATGTGATTGATACCAATCTAACCTCTGTGTTCAGATTGGCTAAAGCCTGTGTTCGTCCAATGACCAAAGCGCGCTGGGGCAGAATCATCAATATCAGTTCCGTCGTCGGTGCTATGGGCAACGCAGGGCAGGCCAACTACTCAGCGTCAAAAGCGGGAGTCGGTGGTTTCACGCGCGCCCTAGCGAAAGAGCTAGGCTCAAGAAACATCACTGTCAACACAGTTGCGCCCGGCTTTATTGACACAGACATGACCAAAGATCTGCCAGAGGCTAATAAAGAAGCCATGCTAACGCAGATTCCCCTGGCTCGACTGGGTGCACCTGAAGAGATTGCTGCAGTGGTCAGTTTCCTTGCTGGAGACGCCGCGGGCTACATTACAGGCGAAACAATCCATGTAAATGGCGGCATGTATATGTCTTAACCTATTGATTTATATAGTTAATATGATTTTTTAAAATAGGGGTTTAGCATTTTGTGTTTTGTAGGGTAAAATGCGCGCCCGAGAGAACAGATTACCGTCACTGAGAGTTTTCGCTCGGTGACAAAAATTTTAGAATACCCGTTAACAGGAGTAGAAACACGATGAGTAACATCGAAGAACGCGTCATTAAAATGGTTGCTGAGCAGCTAGGTGTTAAAGAAGAAGATGTAAAAACCACGTCCTCTTTTGTTGAAGATCTAGGTGCCGACTCCCTCGATACTGTTGAGTTAATTATGGCTCTGGAAGAGGAATTTGATGCTGAGATTCCTGACGAAGAAGCGGAGAAAATCGCTACGGTACAAGATGCGATCAGTTATATCACGGCAAATGGCTAATACCTGGCCGTTTAAAAAACCGCTCCATTGGGGCGGTTTTTTTATGCGTGAAATTTATGTTTAATATGCGTCTTACCCTAACGCTATGCTATTTTTCATCGCCATGAAACTAGGTACTTATGAATAGTCCGAAAGCGAACATTCCGTGACTCGATGCATGGTAGATGGCCTGCCGGCTGACACTGTGCCGCTATCTGATCGAGGTGGCGCCTATGGCCATGGTCTATTCGAAACCCTGTTGCTGCACAATAGGTCGATTCCGCTTTGGCAACAGCATAGCCGACGGTTAGTTGCGGATGCCCAAGTGCTGGGCATAAAGGTATCGCCAACACGCTTGCAGACAAATTTGGATGCGTTCCTCGGAGGCCTCTCTGGCGATCAACTTCGCGACGGAATCATCAAAATAATTGTCACCGCCGGTAGCGGTGGGCGTGGCTATGCCTCACCTGTCGACATGACGCCGCGGATTATCTGCCAGTACTTTGAGCTACCCGCAAACGTTCGGCAGCAGCGTCGAGAGGGAATTACTTTAACCAGTTGTCATTACAGACTACCCATCAACCCTGCACTAGCCGGAATTAAGCACTTAAACCGTCTCGATCAGGTGATGGCTCGCGCCGAATGGGTTGATGAATTTGACGACGGCATTATGTTCAGCACTGAAGGACTGGCAGTCGAAACAACTCGAGCCAATCTGTTCCTGAAAGGTGCTGATGGCTGGATCACACCAGTGTTGGATAAAGCTGGCGTGCGCGGGGTCATGCGTGCACTGCTGTTGGATGAGTTATTTGCCTCCTGTGGCTTGGCGGTTAGGCAAACGACGCTGACTCGAGAGCAGGTGGCTGAGGCCAATGAATTGTTTGTGTGTAGCGCCGTGCGGGGTGTGGTGCCGGTTATCGCGGCAATAGAGTGTGGCGCTCTCGCCATTGGTGATGACACCAGAGTGCTACAGACAGCGTTGCACAAGCACTGTGATAGCTTCCCATGTTGAAACACTTAAAGCGCAGTATTATTCTTATTGCAGTTGCCATGGTCGCCGCGTTGGGTCTCTTATTGACCGCCCACAATCAGCTTAATGAGTCAATTGATCTGCCTGCGGATAAGGGATCTATTACTTGGGTGATTGGTAAAGGCAGCAGCCTCACCCGCGTCAACCGAGAACTCCATGAAGCCAAAATCCTCTCGCACCCTAGGTTACTCAGCCTCTATGCTCGACTGGTCGATCTGACAGCCATTCAGGCAGGCCAGTACCAGATTGAGCAGGGAGACTCTGCCTTGCAGTTGTTGGACAGATTTAATCGCGGC
>Ga0115569_10001592_pt1 | contig 17514 bp, 17 predicted proteins | sample COGITO_mtgs_1205_2_FD_87295 | JGI IMG/M metagenome (GOLD analysis project Ga0115569, IMG submission 87295) | Pelagic marine microbial communities from North Sea - COGITO_mtgs_120503 | ecosystem: Environmental > Aquatic > Marine > Epipelagic | place: Germany:Helgoland, sampling site Kabeltonne... | reverse complement strand
TACCAGGCACTCGGTCCCGTCTGTCCATAACCGCTCAGCGAGGCCACGATGATGTCGGGATTGATCGCTCGCAGCTCTTCGATGCCGAAACCCAGGTCGGCCATGGTGCCCACGCCGAAGTTGTCGATCACAACGTCGCTCGTGCGTACGAGCTGTTCGATGATCTCGCGCCCACGAGGGTCGCGCACGTTCACACCAAGACTGAGTTTATCGGTGTTATAGATCTGGAAGGATCCTGACCCATCGATGTGATCCTCGAGACCCGGCGGATGAAACGGAAACCGCCGAAACAGGCACGGACGTTCGGGAGACTCAATCTTGATGACCTCGGCACCCAGGTGCGCCAGATATTGGGTTGCGAACGGTCCAGCCCAGATCCAGGTGAAGTCGCAGACCCGAACACCCTCGAGCGGACGGCTCGCTTGACTCGTTTTCCTAGCGCTCGGTCGTTCACCATCCAACCCGTGACCCGGCAGGTCAGGTCGCGGTTGCCATGTTTCGCCGTCGTGTTCGCCGAGAGCTGGGGCGGCGCTCCCCAGTGCCCACCACGGTTGGTCGAGTTTGTAGCCGGGGCCGAGCTCTCGGGTGCCGTCGGGGGCGGTGGCGAAGAAGCCGCGTGCGTTCAAGTGGTCATTGGCATCGAGCTGTGCCATCGTCGTAACTGGTGTAATGCACACCCGTGCGTGTTGCGCCTGCACCGCGAGCTCGTCGACCGACTGTGTCGCCAGCCACTCCCCCAGATAGATACCGACTAGGTCGGCGTTTTCACGCCGAGCCGGTTGGGTTGCTACCGCATCGAGCGATGCCCATTCGGGGTTACCCATCAGCTCAACCAACGACTCCCACTGCTCTTGCTCAGGGCAGATGATCGACACCAGACCATCGGCGCACTCGAAGATGCCCCATGGCACCACTGTCTTCGTCCCGAGGCGCGACGCATCAACACCAAGAAAACTCGCAGCAGCGGGTGCGAACTCGGTAAGTTTCGCGGCCGCCGCATACATGGAGAAGTCGATGTGTTCGCCCTGCCCGGTGCGTGTCGCGTGATCGACGGCAGCGGCCGCGGCTGCTGCCGCTGCGGTCGCCACATTGATCGTTGCGTGATGGCCAGCAGCCTTGAGCGGAGGAAGAGCGATGTCGGTCGCAGCGCTCGGCGAGAGGAACCCCCAACTCGACCCGTGAATCACAGACAGCTCCTCGGCCGCATAGTCGCGGTACGGACCGGTCTGGCCGAACGGCGTGACCGCCAACACGACAAGCCGTGGCCATGCAGCAATGGCCAACTCGGGATCCAGTTCGGGCCACGAACCGTCGTGTACCACCAGGTCAGCGTCGGCAACCAGTGCATCGATCGCGTCGCCGGGCCGATACCGGATCGACCGTTTGTTGGTAGTGAGCCACCGGTGTAGCTCGTGGGGCCGAGAGCGGACACGGTCGTCGCCGTCGGCGCTCTCTACCCGGATCACATCGGCACCGAGGTCGCCAAAGAGTTTGGCCACCCACGCCACTGCAATACCGCTCGAGGTGCTGGGCCGACCTTCCCCCGTACCTACCGCCGCCAACTCAAGTACACGGATCCCGGCGAGACTCATTCGAGGAACGCCCACCCTGGTCGCCCATCGCGACACGCCTCGTAGGCCACAGGATCGATCGGCTGATAGAAACCGGTCGCAACCTCGCCGTCGCAGGTGACCTTGCACAGGTGCTCGTCGAGCCCAGCGAGTCGACTACGCACGGCAGGATCGTTGACGTCGTAGGTCTCACCTTCGACCAGATCCGGGCCTTCGTAACCACCCTGGTGGATTTGCTTGTCGGGTGTGCCTCCGTACATACCGCAGCGCAGGTACGCAGTCTGGTTGCCGATGCGTTCATAGTGCACCTGCTTCGTCTCGCCGGTATCAAGCCGGTAATCAACGATGCCTTCAATGAAGATGTTGGTGTCGGGCTCGAACCGCAGTCGACGGGTTGGCTTGTGGACCACGGCGTGTCCTTTGCGTTCATCGCCGAACGGGTAGAACGCTCGGTCACCCCACAAGGTCCAACTCGGGAACGCTGCGAAACCGTTTCCCGAAGTTCCGACATGCAGTCGGCCACCGAGCGACATCGGAGGTCCGCCCACACCTCGACCAACGCCCCAGTGCCGATCGCGTGTGCCGAAACACCCAGCTGGGAACTCGATGCGCTTACCGTGTACTTCGACCCAGCCCTCGACGGTACCGAAGCTCTCGAATCCTGTCGTGACGTCACCTCGGCGCCCAGGGGGCGTACCTCTCGATGAGTTCGATAGTGGTTCGCGAAAGGTTTGACGGGTGGTGTCCTTGAAGTCGAGCTGGTAGCTGATGCCCCACTCACTGGGTTCAAGCTCGAAACGCCACCACCGCATGCCTTGCACGATCCGTGGCTGGATCGGCCCGATACCCATATCGGCACGATCAACCCCCAGCGCCCTAAACCCGCGCACCGTGGTGTGTTGGCCCTTGTGGTTAACGATCGCGTACGCCTCGGCCCGATCGAGGTTGGGGTAGAAGCTGCCTCCGACCGCGACCATGGTGTCGCCGCTCGGGTCGTGGCACAACATCCAGTACCGCTCGTAGGTCCGTGGGTCGCCTGTCCACATGACACGGATGGGATCCGGTGTTTGGTGGATCATGTAATCGTCGAGCGGTGACAGCGGAAACTGCTCGTCGAAGTGTTCATCGCTGACCCGAAGTTCAGGGATGGGGAAATCGTTCGGATCGGTCACATCGGTGCCTTCTCGGTCAGGGGTGTTTCAGATTCAGCGGCCCGGGGATCTGCTGCCCACGGCCGCTTGGGGTGTTTGTGCAGTGCAGGGTTCGCGGCTGCTCGCTCCCGCAAATGGACAGCGATCGATCGCCGGGCGCGGTCTCCGACCTCGTCGTCGGGAAGCACCTCGATCGCAGCGGTCACGAGAACTCGGAGCGCTTCGTTCTGAGCCTCGTCATCGGTCACAGGTTGTGTTCCATCGCTGGACTCGGTGATGAGCGACTACAACTCAGCAGGAAACATGGGAGCCAGGTCACGGAGCAAAGCGGTCATTACAGCATTGTCCCACCGCAAAAAAGGAGGCCGAGAAGCAGCGGAACTTGTCAGCCGCTTGAGCTGTTTACCTGCGTCCCGAGCAAGCGTCACTGAACTACTACTCAGCTCTGGGTCGGCTGCGAGCTCATCGACCAGTCGACTAACGCCTCGTAGCTGTTCCTCGATGGTGGGCCTCATCGATCGACCGTCGTATCGAGCAGCTCAACCAACACCGCGGCAGAGGGCTGGTACAGCTCGTCGCTTCTGCCTTCGACGAACGAGCGCAGGCCGCTGACCTGCATCACCGCGGTCTTGTAGGTTGAGAACACGTTCCACCAGTGGACCGACTCGCGATTCACAGGATGGCCGGTGACCGACTCGTAACGAGTGAACAGATGCTCGGGCTCCCACGCATCATCGATCAGGTGTTCACGACGGCGGAGTGGCTGAGTGATCCAGCCAAGGTCCTCGTGCGGGTCACCCAGGTGTGTGAGTTCCCAATCAAGAAGACCGGTGATTTGGTCATGGTCGTCGAGCAAGATGTTGCCAGCCTTGAAGTCAGCGTGGACCAACACAGTTCGAGGGGATGGTGGCGCCTTCTGCTCGAGCCACCGGCTCGCCAGGGCAAGCTCAGGGTACGACTCGAGTCGGTCGCGTTCGAGCACAGATTGCCAGTAGCGCAACTCGTGGCTTGCAGCGTCGACGCCCGGATCGGTCAGGAACTGCTCAAATCCAGCACGACGCCAGTCGACCTGATGCACGGCGGCCAACAGGTCACAGAAACGCTGCGCTATGTCAACACGCTCGGATTCGGGACGTTCACCGTTGATCAGGTAGTAGTCACAGGTGCCTGCGAGCCGGGCCATCACCAGAGACGGTTTGCCGAGCGCTGCACCATCGGCGTCGAGCCAACGGGCAGGGGGCGATGGCACGCCGCTTCCTGCGAGCGCCTGCAAGATCGCGAACTCCGTGGCTCGGTCGGTTTCGATCAAGCCACCATCGGGATCACGACGAGCAATCAGTGATTCAGTGTGTTCTCCTGTCGAGTCGCTCCACGACAACTCGAACAGCCAGTTCTCGCGTGACCGCCCGGTGGAGACCGGTTCGACCGCCCCAACTCGCGGTGCCGAGTCCGGTCCCAACTGCTCGGCGATAAAATTTTCGAGCTGCGACCTTATGGCCTCGACCGTCGTGTTCTGGGTCGATCCCTCCGTCGCATCTGCAGTTCGAGAACTCATGTGATGCCCGGTGTCAGCATGGCGCCAAACTAGTCGGGGTCTTGCCGTTCGTCCCAGATCGAGGACGAACACGGAACGAAGGGCCGCTCCCAACGAAGGCAGCCGCAACTCGTTGGCACCACGCGAGGTCGAACGCCGTTAGTGTCGATGAGATCACAGAAGAGGTCACAGAAGAGGTCACCATGTCGCTCAAAATCACGCCACTAACACCGACGATCGGCGCAGAGATCGCTGGACTCAACATCCTCGCTATGAACGACGAAGAGTTCGCGACACTCTTTGACGCCTTCACTCGCCACTCCGTGGTCTTCTTACGCGACCAGCCAGCACTGACCGAAGAACAGCACTACGCGTTCGCTCGACGCTTTGGCGACGTTCACATCCATCCATTCGCTCGTCATGCAGAACCCGATCCCGACAATCTGCATCCCGGATTACTCCGTATGCACACCACGGTCGACACTCGAGTCGCGTCTGGTAATCGCTGGCATTCCGATGTGTCGTGTGATGACCGTCCACCCCAGGCATCGATCCTGCAGCTCCATCAGGTCCCGACCAGCGGCGGCGACACGTTGTTTGCCAGCCTCTATGCGGCGTATGACGCGCTGTCACCCCAGATGAAGCGTTATCTCGATGGTATGACTGCGCGTCACTCGGGCGAAGACTCCTATCGCAAACTGTTCCAGAAGAAGATCGGCTTTGGGTCGACCTGGCCCGAGGCAGATCATCCAATCATTCGACGCCATAGCGATAGCGGGCGACCCGTGTTGTATGTGGATCGCGAGTTCACCGAATCGATCAACGGGCTGCCCAAGGAGGAAGGTCGGGCGCTGCTCGACTTCCTCATCGCTCACACTGAACGAGCGAACTTCCAGTGCCGCTTCCAATGGACACAAAACGCGATCGCTATCTGGGATAACCGATGTGCGCTCCATCACGCGATATGGGACTATTGGCCACAGGAACGTCGCGGCCATCGGGTCAGTGTGCAAGGTGAGGTGCCCCTCATGTGGGACCTCGACACCGACAGCATTCCTGACACAGTCGACCACAACACGGTCAAACTCACTGCGTAACCTCACTGCGTAACGCAATGCTGCACCACCAGGCTTACCCGCGGCCGAGCATGCCTCCTTGCAGTCGGAATGTCGCCAAGTACTTCAGGTACTGGGATGCCAACATTGCCACCAAAGTGGTGCGGGCAGGCCATCCACGGCACTCAGTAACGCAGCGCTCATCGCATTGTGTTCCCCAACCAGACTCGACTCGTAGACCGGCATGTTCGTCGCCATGCACCTCGATATCAAAGGCAAAAGTCACCCGTGAGAACCCGCCCGGCAATGCGGCCAACCCTCATTCTTGGATGCCCTCAACATCTACGAACACGCTCGCAAACGTCGACGCAAGTTGCTCGTCTCTCTGATCCCCCAATCAGCAGCCCACTTGTTGGGGCGTGCGGGTCAAGGTAGTTCGCTCTCCGTAGCGACGCACCGGAACGTGCTGTGTCACAAGCTGGGCCTGGCAACCGGCTGTGGCAACACTAAAACCGAGCCACCCGCATTGCTCATGCCCTACCTTTGGCGAGTGCACAACCTCCGAGAAGAACAGCGATCTGGCCTTGCCGCTCTGCAAGCCGTCACGGCACTCCTGCAGCAACGGCGGAACAGCCACCCGACCTATGGCTTGTACGAAGCCTGCGAGCTGCACTTCTGGTGGAGTAAACCTCGCAGCACCGACAGCCTTGGTCAACTCTTCTGGTTCGATGATCATGGTCGGCCCGAAGCAGCGGCGGTCATGGCCGACTTCACCGACGGAGGTTCCTTGTTGTACGAGGACGTGACGTTCTTGCCCCTCTTTATGCCCGACTCAAGCCCGGAACTGGTGGCCCATGTCGTCGAACGAGGACTTGCCCTCGCCGCTGACCACGGCTTCCCTTCTGTCGAACTTGAGGTTGACAAAGCCGACGACGTCATGCACGGCGTATTGGCCAGTCACGGTTTCACGATAAAAGAGGAAGACATTCTGGCCGAGGCGTGGATGTCAACCGATACTCGCCCCCAGATCAGCACGCTGAACGACGGGTATCGATTGGTGTCGCGGGCCGAGACGACACCGCGACCGCATCACATGACCGAACGGAATCCGGCGTTCTCCGAGGACCGACTGCTCGAAACGTCGACCTATCGTCCCGACCTCGATCTGGTGGTGCTCGACCGCGACGACAACTACGCGGGGCATGGTCTGTTCTGGTACGACCCAATCACCGCTACCGGCGTCGTCGAACCAATGCGCACCAAAGACGAACACCAGCAACAAGGGGTCGCTCGCCACATACTCACCGCTGGGCTTGACAGGCTTGCCAACGCTGGGGCCGAACGTGTCTCGATCGGCTACGAACCAGCCAACCCGGCGTCGGGCCATCTGTATCGCAGCGTCGGTTTCGAACCCATCAAATACACCGACCTGTTGTCGGGCCCCACCAGTTCAACACCGGTGTAGGCCCGACCTGTAGCGTCACTGTTCAAGCGTTGCTGCAACGATCTTGGTCAGGGCGTTCTCGACCACCGAGCGTGGGCAAGCCAGGTTGATCCGTACATGGCCGTCGGCATCGGCGATGAACTTGTGGCAGCCTTCGAGCAACACACCCGACCGCTCCGCGAAGTACCGGGTCAGGTCGACATCAGGTGAGAAATACGCTCGAAGGTCTATCCACGCAAGATAGGTCGCGCCAGGAATCCGGAACACAGCGTCGGGTAGCTGACCGGCGAGCGTGTCACGAACAAGCTCGAAGTTCGCATCGAGGTACAAATGAAGTTGTTCGAGCCACCGGTCACCATGGCGGAACACACCGGTTGCTGCCGCAGCGCTGATCGGATTCACGACCGGAAACTTGCGACCGAGCCAAACGTCTCGAATCTCGGTATTCGGGATGATCACGTTGGCCATGCCCAGACCGGCCAGATTGAACGTCTTGCTCGATGACATACAGGTAATGATCTGGTCGGACTCGGGATACAACTTGGCCAGAGGTGTATGCGTGAGCCCCGTCCGAAGGAGATCGCAGTGGATCTCATCGGACACCACCATCACGTCATAGGCAAAACACAGCTCTGCCATGCGACGAAGCTCGTCCTCCGCCCATACTCGGCCGGTCGGGTTGTGCGGGTGGCACAGAATGAAAAGCCGAAGGTCCGGATCGGCCAACTTCTTTTCGAACTCTTCGAAGTCGACGGTGTACCGACCGTCGTTCGACGCAACAAGCCTGCAGGTCACCAATTGATGTCCGTGTTTGGTGGCAGCAGTCTCGAAGGGGCCGTACGCAGGGCTGAGCGTGAGGACCTTCTCGCCCGGCTTCACTATGTATTCGACAAGGTCGTCGACGGCAGGCACGATGCCAGCCGAGGTCACGAAGTGTTCCCGTTCAGGAACCCACTCGTAGTGCCGCTCGCACCACCCGGCGAAGGCGTCATACAGCGAACCATCAAGCAACACGGTGTAGCCGAAGATCGGACGTTCGATCCGCTCTCGCATCGCGTCGACCGCTGCCGGAGGCGCTGCAAAGGCCATATCGGCCACCCACATCACGAGCGCATCATCGTCTGCGCATGGCATGACGACGTCTTCGCCATCGAACAGGTAGTCGCGAAAGCCGTCTGTGGCGATGGCGTTCATTCCTCGGCGGTCGATGATTTGGTCGAAGTCGAAGCCAACGTCAAACCGTTTGTCCTGCATCAAAGCAGTTTAAGAGCACAACCCCATCGAACGAGCCCCTACCCTCGGTCACTATCCCGATGGACCACGACATACGTTCCCCCAAACCGCCTCTGCGCCCCGTATCGCTCGTGCGTTGGTTGTGGCAGCTGGCCAAGGACATCGCCCACGAATACAACACTGACGGTATTGGTGACGTGGCAGCAGCGATTACGTTCTGGACGATTCTTTCGGTGCCAGCAGCCGTGCTTGCCCTGGTCAGTGCACTGAGCTCGTTGGAGTCGGTCCTTGGGACCTCAGCCGCGAACGATGTCGAAGTCGAGGTGACCGAGTTCATAGCGGCCACGTTCACTGACTCGGCGACTCTCAGCGAGACCGTGAGTGAACTGTTCAACAGCTCGAGTGGCGGCGTGGCCACGGTCGCGACGCTGGTGGCATTGTTCACATTGTCCCGGGCATTCGCCGGCCTGATTCGAGCACTCGACATCGCGTACGAAGTCGACGAAGGCCGTCCGTGGTGGTTCATCCGTCTCGTCGCCATCGGGCTCGGAGTCGGCACGATTGTGGTTGTGTCCACGGGCGCAACCTTGCTCGCAGTGTTGCCGCGCCTTCCCTTCGACGGCCTTCTCCGACTGCTTGCGGTGCCGGCCGTTCTCATAGGAATCGTTATGTGGGCAGCAACGCTCTTTCACCTCGGGCCCAACCATCGAACACCATGGCGTTATGACCTACCTGGCGCCATCGTCACGATGGTGGGCTGGGTTGCTGCATCGCAGGGTTTCGCGCTCTACGTGCGAGCAGCCGGACTTGGCACTCAGGTACAGACAAGTGTCGGTGCCATTTTGTTGGCCCTGAGTTTGATGTACGTGTTGAGCATCGTCCTGCTGATTGGCGCCGAGCTCAACGATGTCATTGCCCGCCGCGCTGGGGTCGTCCAACAGCCACGATCGGTCCGGGCCGGAGCGTCTTCTGTCCGCAACGCGTTCACATCACGCAAAGGACCGTGATCGTTCTGCCCATATGAGCGGCCAGCACGGTCAAGGGTTACGCGGTCGCTGGTTACCCGGTCGGACGGTTGACGGTCAGAGCTCACCCGAAGTGAGGAGATCCACAGGGTCCGCGGTCACGAAGGTTGGTGACTTGCTGGCCAAGCCGGTGACATTGCCGGCCCCGCTCGATCTCGACCAACCGCCGGTTCAGGATCGACATCGACACCTGGGTGCCCTCGTCCAGGAACCAGTTGTCAAAGATACTTCCGTAGTCGGGTTCGGTCGCCCCGGTCACCGACCGCATGGTCTTGGATGTCAGCCCGGCCTTGTGGCCCTTCACAACCCGGCCAGCCGAGACCTGGAGATCCGTGACGTACTGCCCAATGGCATAGGCATTGTCGATGTCGGCCCCGTCGTAGGTCAGCGTGGTCGGTTCCATCCACTCGCGGGTCAACTCGGCGTGGAACAGCGCTTCGGCCGCCTCTTGTCGTTGTGCATCCATCATTTCCATGATCGATGTCCTCTCGTTCGCTCCCGGTGTTGCTGAGTACTCTGCGTCGCCGCATAGTCATTGCGGTTGCACAGTCAGCTGACGAGTCGGCTGGCGTGCTCAAATGGCAGCAGAGGGAGGCGCTCGAGCTCATCGAACGATGGCACTACGCTGCCTTTGATGCAGCTTCCTTCCGTTGCCGACGACGCCCAGTTCGACGCGCTCATGGCCGATCCTGACCAGGTTGCTCGCTGCCTTGAATATGCGGCTACGGCGCTTGGGGTAGCACCGGTGTCGACGCCAGTTCGAGGTTCGGCCCTGATCGGTTTGAGCGAGTCATCGGTGATCAAGTTGATGGCGCCGTTCGACAACCAGCTCGCTTCGGTGGAACAGGTGTGTCTTCGCACGCTCCATGGAGCGTTGCCGGTCGCCACACCCAGACTCATCGACAGCGGAACACTCGATGGATGGAGTTATGTCCACATGACACGGCTGCCCGGTGTTGAGCTCAAAGAGTGCTGGCCGACTCTCGGCAGCCGCCACAAACTGTCGATCGCGACCCAGCTCGGCGAGTGTCTGCCGATACTGCATCAACTCCCGGCACCGGCCGAGATTCCACGCTGCGACTGGTCGAGTTGGGCTACCAACCGGGTCGTAAACATCCACGACTATCTGCGGGATGTCCCCCCGGCGTGGGCCGATGTTGTGCCACAGGTGCTCGAATCTGCGGACCTCTCGGCAGGACAACAAGGATGGCTGCACACCGAGGTCATGCTCGAACATCTGCTCGTCCAAGTCGACGGCGACAAGGTGCACCTGTCGGGCTTGTTTGACTTTGAGCCGTCGTGGGTTGCGCCGGTCCACTACGAATACGCATCCATAGCCATGTTCGTCAGCGCCGGCGACAGGTCGATCCTGTCCGAAGTACTACGCGCGTCGCACCAGACGGTCAGCCCAGAGCGGCTGTTCGCGATGGCCATGATGCATCGGTACGGAAAACTCGCCTGGTACAAACAACGCCTCGGGGGACCCGACGATCTCCAAACATGGATCCAAACGTTCTTCAGCACGGACACGCTTTGAAGCGGGCATGGAAGCCGACCGCCTCACCAGTTAGCCCCGCTCACGGATGACGACGGGGTTTGTGAAGTGCTCGACGTGGGTAGATACGTCGACGTCGGTCATCGGGTAGTTCAGTGCCTCGCTAATGATGTCCTCGGCCACCCAATCCTCTACGCACCCGTATGGGGTGATTCAGGGCTTCAGTAGTGATGTCCTCGGCAACCCGATATGCGGCGCATTCGAACACAGCGGGCTCAGCCGCCGATGGCTCGCAGGATGTCGAGTTTGGCAGCACGCCGTGCCGTTAACGTCGCAGCCAGCACACCTGCGACCCAGCGCCGCGATCGCGGTTGCACCAGCACCGACGAGTATCGCCATGCACCTCGTTCGGATCGAGAAGGCGACCGGCCCGGTCGGGATCGAGATGCCAACGGCGGCCAAGACCTGCTTGAGGAACGCCGCCACCCCCAGGCCACCGAGTAGCCCAACGATCGACGCAATCACGCCTACGATCACGGCCTCGAGTAGTACGGAACCGAGAACCTGTCTGCGGCTTGCACCTAGGGCGCGTAACAGTCCCAGCTCCTTCGAACGCTGTGCAACCACGATCGAGAACGTGTCGAAGATAATAAACGAGGCGACAAACAAGGCAATGGCAGCGAAAATCAGCATGAACGTGTTCAAGAAGGAAAGTGCGTCGGCTACCTCGTTCCGGCTCTCCTCGGTCAGGCCCTCACCGCTGATGACCTCGAACGTGCTGGGCAGCGTTGTGTCGACACGGTCGCGCAGCGCCTCCTGGCTGACGCCGGCCGCTGCGACAAGGTCGATCGTGTTAGCCCGACCTGGTTCGACCTGTACCTCCTGAGCGGTCACTAGATCAAAGAGCGACATCGACGCTCCGGGCAGTGAAAACACAGGTAATTCGGGTCGCTGCCAGAATCAGATTCTGGTGACGGAAGCTGTGGATCTCAATGCAGGTGCGCTCCATGCGCAGACAGGACAACGCTCCGATCACCCGGGCACCCGAGCCAGAACGCGTTACGGGCCGAAGAGGTCGAGTGTGACTGCTTCGATCTGGCCCGCGTCGTCGATGAAGAAATCGATGGTCCACCATCCGAGGCAGCTGGTGGCTGTTGTTGGTTGCATACTGACCCGGCGATGGTCCTCAAGACCATCCGGTGCAGGTTCGGGTGGCGCAACGCAGCGAGCGTGGGCGCACAGGGTGACAGCGAACGGTTCGGACACGAGATCGAGTGCGGAGAACGGCCCGGCGTATCCCCGGAATTCCTCCCGAGCGATGGACCACATTGCGGCATCAGCAAGGCCGTCGTGATCCACCGTTCGCATGATGTCTGGACCCAGACCCAACATGACGGTTTCTGCGAAGGCCACCGCGTTTACGGTGTCGCTTGCCGGGTTGGCGGCAAGCACGACGAAAGCGTCCACCAGACCGACATCGGCTGGTGTTGGTTTGATCGTCTCGTCGTTGAAGTCGACGATGAAACGCTCGCCGTCGAAACGACCGGCGATCTCGACATGGCTCGGCGTCCATCGCACGTCACCTGCGGAGTCCATTTCGACAGTGAGCCGATCAGGGTTGGCAATAACAACCCATGTGCCGCCGCATTGGGCTGGGAACGATTCCAACAACAGCTCGCACAGACGGGCTCGGCCACGGTGCCAGACCACCGCTCCTCGCACCGTCGCCTCCGGTAGAACTTCGCCAGGGACAAGCATCGAGACGTCGATCACATCACCGCCCGGCTCGTTGGCCGGCGAGGTCGGTGCAGTAGCCGTCGCTAGTGGTCGGACCTCGGAGGTATCTCTGAGTGGTGGCCATGCGGCACCGTCAATACGAATGATGTACTCGACCACGCGATCAGGGACTGGCAGCTCTTCGAACGAGCGCACATATTCGAGGCGAAGAATCCCTGCCCCTGAGGACCCTGCCTCAAACGTGAACACTTCGAACCCGGCCGCCCCCACGACTTCGGTGTTGTCTGCGTCTTCGTACGACCGCAGCTGGAACTCGGCGATATCTGGGACCGACATCTCGGCGATCTCCCATTGGTAGCCGGTGCTCGGGTTCGAGCCGAGGCGCACCACGAACTCTTCGCCTGCTGACAGGCTCACTTCGTTGGTGGAATCGGCTTCGGTTAGCACCGTGCCCACCGCATCCTCGCCGCTGTCACTCGCACACGCGGTCATGAAGCCCAGAACGAGCGCGGCGGTAAGAACGAAACGTTGCAGATTCATGTGTCGAATGTTGCTCGCTGCAACCTGCCGGGACTAGGGAGAAACGTCCCTTTCCGCCGATTCGCGGGTTGCACGGCACAACGGCTGTAAAAGCGGCAACGAACCAATGCACTAACTTCGGCACATGACCGACAGCGAAACCGGCGTGGAGATCCGAACCGATCAAGGAACGGCCTACGGCTTGACCCCCGGCTCCCATGACCCCGACCTGACCGAAGTTGGGGCGGGTTCCCCTATGGGCGAACTGATGCGCAGGTACTGGCATCCGATCAGCCTGAGCGAAGACGCGACCGACCTTCCAGCCGCAGTCCGCATACTCGGCGAGGACCTGATCCTGTTTCGATCGACCGATGGTCAGCCCGGACTGGTGCACCCCCGATGTGTCCACCGCGGTTCATCGTTGCTCTACGGCCGCGTCGACGATCACGGTATTCGCTGCTGCTATCACGGCTGGGCGTTCGATACCGAGGGCAACTGCACCGACCAGCCATGTGAACCCCAGAACGGCGCCAATCGCGACAAATTCCGCCAACCGTGGTACCCGGTCGAAGAACGTTATGGCCTGATCTGGGCATACCTCGGGCCCCCGGAAAAGAAGCCACTTCTCCCCCGGTACAGCACGTTCGAGGACCTGGGCGACGACGAACACATTTTCACCGACGACAAGAACATCGGCAGCGGCCGCTACTTCTCCGGCATCGTTCCGTTCAACTGGCTCCAACATTTCGAGAACATTCTCGACACAGCGCACTTCTACTGGCTGCACTTCTTTCACTCCGGACCACAATTCGGTTCGCGTTATGGCGAGTTCGATGTCCTTGACTTTCAGCCATGGGAGAAGCTCGGAGGCCTGGAGTGGAATATCACCACGACCGGCGTCGCTGTGGACCGAAGCGCCGAAATCCCCGATGGCCGGGTGCTCCACACGACCACTGAAACCGTTTTGCCTGGGGTTCGTGGTGTCTCCAATCCTTTTGGCGATCCAGGTCCCACCGACTCGCTCGGTTTCGTGGTGCCCGTCGATGACACCAACTTCAAGATCTTCACCGTGCTTAGAGGAAAGGACCGATCGTTCTTCGAACGCATCGAATCGATGCGCCGTCCGGGCGCCGACCCAAACGCTGATCCAAGCCAGGCGCAGCGGTTCCCCGGCGACTGGGAAGCCCAGGGCAGCCAGGGCGCCATCACCCTGCACTCCGAAGAACACCTGGCTTCGAGCGATCGTGGTGTGCGTATGCTCCGTCGATTGTTGCGTGACCAGATGACCGTTGTCGCCGATGGTGGCAACCCGCTCAACGTGGCCTTCGAAGCGGGCAACGAAGTTGTGCAGATCAAAGCCGGGCAGTACTTCCAGAAGTAGCCCCGGCGAAAGAGTGCGGAAGAGTCCAGCGCTGGGGCGATGGTCTGCGCCGCTCCAGCACTAGGTTGCCGCAATGACCGGCATCCCACTTGAACCGAGCTCAGCCGAGCGACTCTCATTGGGGAACCAGGTACTCGAGTTTCTCGACGCGTGGATCGCTCGCCGTGATCAGACCCCGGCTTCGTAGCCAGATCCTGACGACGGCCTGATCGGGGCGCTCCTGCACGAACCCGGCGAGAATGGCCGTGACCTCGAAGGTTTGCTCACGGCCATCGAATGAGCGACCAACACCGGGTTCGATACGGCCGGACCTGGTTTCCTTTCGTACATGCCAAGCGGCGGTTTGTAGACCGCCGCCCTTGGCGCACTCATCGGAAGTGTCACCAACCAATACACAGGAGCCTCACACGCAAGTCCCGGCATGACTGCTATCGAGGAGTCCGTTATCCGATGGATGACCTCCCTGTTCGATCTTCCCGAATCGTCCGGGGGTGTCCAAGTATGGCTCGCACTACGCCTCCATGGAGTTCGCCGGTTTCGAGACGAACTCGACCGGATGCTGGACCTGGCCGAACGAACGGCAGGCCGACTTGGGCACTGCCAGGAGTCCAGTTGATCGATCAGCCGCAGCTATCTGTGGTGGCGTTCCGGGCAGAAGCTGGCGACGATGCCACCCGGGCAATCCTCGACACACTCCTCGAATCGCGCCAGGTCCATGTGTCCAGCACCACCGTTGACGGCGACATGTACGTGCGATTCGCCTTCCTCAACCAACGGACAACAGACAGCATTGTCGACCAAGCCATCCAGATTGTTGAGACGACCCTCCATTCACGTCGGTGACAAGTGTGGCGTCATTGCCGGCCGACGGGAGCACTCAGCGATCTCGCGGTAGACCTGGGTCGTACTCACTGACTTCTTGGGCACTGTCCATGGCGTGGCGGCGGTTGTTCACTCCGGCGGTCTCCCGACGCAAACGCCCCGTTTCGGGTGGCCCTTCGAGCGCCCTACCCTCACACCGTGCAGCTGAGCATTCTCGATCAGACACCAATCCCGGCTGGCTCAACCGCGCCCGAGGCGATTGCGAACACCATCGACCTGGCAATGCAAGCAGAGTTGTTTGGCTACCAGCGTTACTGGGTGGCCGAACATCACAACTCAACAGGATACGCGGGCACTGCACCTGAAATTCTCATAGGTGCAATCGCCGCCGCAACGTCGACTATCCGTGTGGGGTCAGGTGGCGTCATGCTCTCCCACTACAGTCCACTCAAGATCGCCGAAGTATTTCATATGTTGAGCGCACTCCATCCAGGCCGTATTGACCTGGGCCTCGGTCGAGCACCTGGAGGCGGTTCGGCAGCAGCCGACGCTCTAGCTCGGGGCACATCAGGCTTTACGAACGATAACTACGAGTCGCTGCTGGATGAACTTCAGGCCTTTCTCGGCGGCAGCGTCGACGAAGTGCACGCATCCCCGCTCGACACCACCTCTCCCCCGATCTGGTTGCTCGCATCGGGTATGTCAAGCGCCACGCTTGCTGGCAAGCTCGGGCTGCCCCTGGCCTGGGCTCACTTCATCTCGCGCAGCGACGGCCCAGCCGTAGTCGCTATGTACCGACACGCCTTCATTCCCTCGGCACAACTGGCTGAACCTCAGGTAACTATCGCCGTCTCGGCGTTGGCTGCCGAGACCGACCAAGAGGCCAATCTGCTCGCCACGAGTATTCAGCAGTTCAAACGCAACAGTTTCAACGGCAACGTGCCAACGATCGACGATGCGTTACACCAAGGGGCCCTGATCGAAGGACCACACGAGCCAAGAGTCGGCGTTGCCCCTGCTGTCGTCGGCTCACCCGAGACGGTAATGACTCAACTCGAATCGCTGGCGTCGCAGTACGACACCGACGACATCACTATTGTCGGAATCTGCCATGACCACGCAGCACGAGTGCGCTCCCATCAGCTCATCGCTCAAGCCGCAGCCCGCTGACCACGGTCATTGTCTGCTCTCCCAGCGTCGACAAACAATCAGCCATGGGAGTATGCGGGTCCCAGGTCTCGATCTGTATGACCACCGTGGGTCGGGGCGTGACCGCTGGCATACGTGCTTTCTTCGCGTTACCCGTTACTGTATCGATCAAGTACCCGATCGATCAAGTACCCGATCGATCAACTACTGAATCGATCAAAAGACTCTTGATCGACGATGAACGGAGCCGACATGGTCCTCACACTCACCCGCTATTTCGATGCAGAACCGATCGTCGTCGAAGGAATCCTCGCAGGCAGTCTCGATCGATGGCTCGATGTTGCCGCGACCCGAATTGGCGCATCACGAACCGCTCTGGTGACCGAAGCCATCAATGGTGGGTTTCGTGTCCATGCTGGCCTACACGTGCTCGACGGCAGTGAACTCCACGTATCGGGCGAAAGCCGACTCACTACGCTGAAGATCACCATTCCGTGGGAGCACTCGGACAACTCGAAAACACTCGCAGCAAACGCATTCGCTGAAGCCATCGCTGACGAGGTTCAACTCGCAGCCTGATGGGCCATGATGACGGTGTTGTCGCACGCGTAACTTTGCAGACTGTCGCCGATCGGGTCGGTGTCTCTCGAACGACCGTGTCGAATGCGTACAACCGCCCTGATCAACTCGGCGACGAACTACGTAATCGGATTCTGGGGGCAGCACAGGAGCTTGGTTATCGAGGGCCCGATGCCGCCGGTCGCATGTTGCGGACCGGACGTATGGGAGCGATCGGGCTGCTCTTCACCGAGGACCTTCGCTTCGTCTTCACGGATCCGGACACAACACAGTTCATGCTGGGCGTGGCCGAAACAAGCGCACTTGCAGGTACAGGGCTCACCCTGCTCCCCGTACCGCTCGGGACCGAAGTGAGTGAGACCGCCGTGCCCTACGTGGCGGTCGATGGGTACCTCGTCTTTTCGGTACCGATCGATCACCCTGCTCTTGAGACAGTCTTACGACGGGGGAAACCAGTGGTTGTGGTCGACGAACCCGACCTCGGAGATGCGACGTCTTTTGTTGGCATCGACGATCGGGCCGGAGCCAAGATGGCGGCCGAACACCTGCTCGGGCTAGGCCACCGCAAGATCGGCATTCTGTTCGGAAGACTGTCGCTCGATAAGACTCCCGGTCAACGAAGCCGTGCAGAAGTCCACCGGGCTTCCATCCGAGTCGCTCGAGACCGTATGCAAGGGTTCGAAGACGCTCTCATCGAACACGACATCGATATGGAGCACGTGGTCATCTGGGAGGGAGGCGGAAACGATCCTGACTCAGGGCGTCATGCAGGGCTCGACATGCTCGAACGTCACCCTGAACTCACGGCATTGCTCTGCT
>Ga0115569_10001588_pt1 | contig 17562 bp, 14 predicted proteins | sample COGITO_mtgs_1205_2_FD_87295 | JGI IMG/M metagenome (GOLD analysis project Ga0115569, IMG submission 87295) | Pelagic marine microbial communities from North Sea - COGITO_mtgs_120503 | ecosystem: Environmental > Aquatic > Marine > Epipelagic | place: Germany:Helgoland, sampling site Kabeltonne... | reverse complement strand
CCTGTCCCTAAAAAGCACCTCCAGTAATTGAATTGAGCGGGCTGCGATTCGTAGGGCTCGAGCTGGCTCGACGCCGCATTGAATCAAGCTTACGGTTCGACTGCGTGGCCAATGGGTATGGGAAGACCCCCAAAGCTGGACCAGTCTAAATGTTAGTCTGATAGCGTTGGTTCATGTTGTGGTTAATGGTTCAGGATGTCTTTGGCAAGTGCTCTGACGTAAGGAGGGCGTAGCCCGACTGGAGGCAGAGCACTTGCCAAAGAATACTTCTGCTGGTGACTGGTAATCGATGCCGCTGTGAGGGCGACGTTCATTATAGTGTTCGCGCCAGTCTCCGATAGCGATCTTTGCGTCTAGTTCATTGATAAACCATTCGCGATTGAGGCAATCATTGCGAAAGCGGCTGTGGAAACTTTCGACATAACCATTCTCCCATGGAGATCCTGGGGCGACATAGATACAATCGATTTGACGCGACTTCACCCAGTCTTGAACCGCAGTGGCCACGAACTCGGGGCCATTGTCACTGCGGATACACTTGGGCGCTCCGTAGCGTTCACACGCTAGATCTAAAGCCTCTAAGACTTTCGATGAAGAGATCTTTCGGTTCACGTTTAAATCGATGCAGAAGCGGCTAAATTCATCGACGATACTCAAGATCTTGATCGTTTGCCCATCTTCGGTCGTGTCAAAAATGAAGTCCCAACTCCAAACATCATTTGAGGCAGCGGCACTTCGGGGCTTAGCCGTGGAACCGCCGCGACGACGGGACTTCTTCTTCGTTTGATGGCCCCTCAAGCCTTCGGCTCGGCGGATGCGTTGCACTTTCTTACGGTTCACGCTCCAGCCATCACGAGCGAGTAGCTCAGTGATGAAGCGATAACCATAAGTAGGATTATCCTTGGATAGCTTCTTGATTCGATCAACCAGTTGCAATTCATAGTCCCGACGCGCCTTAGGCATGTAGAGATAGCTGGAGCGACTCAATCCAAGATAATGGCAAGCCCGGCGCAATGAACACAGCCCCAACTTCAAAATCGAAGTAACCGCTCGACGTTTATGCTCCGGGCTTACCATTTTTTTGAGTTCACCTCCTTGAGCACTGCAATGTTTAGTGCCTGATCCGCTACGATACTCTTCAAGCGGCGATTCTCTTCTTCTAAAGCTTTCAGACGCTTGGCATCTAAAAGGTCCATGTTGTCGTATTTGCGACGCCAACGATACAGTGTTTGCTCGGTGATCTCGTATTCGCGGCAAACTGCAGTGATTGATTTCTCAGCCTCAGCTTGGCGCAAAATGCGCATGATCGTTTCTAGTGAATGACGTTTCTTTTTCATTTATCTGGGTCCTTTCTAGGGGCTCCAGACTAACATTTCAAGTGGTTCAGTTTTCGGGGTGCAGGCCAAATGTGCTGTGCGCGGAGTGAAAGTGATAACATCAGAGCCGCACTCTTCACTACCACTCTCACTACGAACAACATGCATTCACTCTAAAAATTCGCTCAGCGAATTTTTAGATGAATTCGTTTAACAAGTTCTCCATGCGCTCCTGACGGCCACTACCTAAGATCGGCTCAGGATTGGAAAGTGCATATTTCTCGAGATCCTCGAAGCCGACTTCACCTGCTTCAACTTTCGCTCCAATATCTTTATCGAAGGTGCTATAGCGTGCTTGGACGAAATCACTCATGCGGCCATCCCTGCGGATAGCTGCAGCGACTTTAAGGCCACGTGCAAATGCATCCATACCACCGATGTGGGCGTGCATGAGATCGATTGGTTCGTGTGATTCGCGACGACGCTTGGCATCGAAGTTGAGTCCTCCGGTTGTAAGGCCGCCCATTTCAAGGATGCAGAGCATGACCTGTGTGGTGAGATAGATGTCGGTCGGGAACTGATCCGTATCCCATCCGATGAGTTCGTCACCACGGTTGGCGTCAACGCTACCGAGCATATTCGCATTGTTGCAAACAGTGAGCTCGTGCTCCATCGTGTGACCAGCGAGTGTTGCGTGGTTGGTCTCGATGTTGAGCTTGAAGTGATCCATGAGGTCATATTCACGCAGGAAGTTAAGGCAAGCAGCCGAATCCGAATCATACTGATGAGTCGATGGTTCGCGTGGCTTAGGCTCGATATAGAATGGCCCCTTGAAGCCTATCTTCTTCGCGTGATCAACAGCCATGTGCAGAAACGCTCCTAGGTGGTCCAGCTCACGCTTCATGTTGGTATTGAGCAGTGTCGAGTAGCCTTCACGTCCACCCCAGAATGTGTAACCGAGACCATCGAGCTCGTTGGTGCACTCGAGTGCCTTCTTAACCTGCGCAGCTGCATAGGCATAGACTTGTGCATTTGGAGACGTCGCACCGCCTTGCGAATAGCGAGGGTGTGAGAAAAGACAAGCAGTGCCCCAAAGAAGTTTAACTCCTGTTTCTTTTTGCTTCACTTTCAGTTTCGCAACAACTGCGTCGAGCGCAGCGTTGGATGCAGCCAAGTTGTTGAGTTCAGGAGCGATATCGCGGTCGTGCCAGCAATAGTAGTCGATGCCGATTTTGTCTAGAAACTCAAAGAAGACATCGACGCGAGACAGTGCATTTTCGACCGAGTTTGTGCCGTCATCCCAAGGCATTTGTGCAGTGCCGGCACCGAAAGGGTCTGCCAAATCATTACGCATAACGTGCCAGTAAGGCGCAGCAAAGCGAAGGTGATCCTTCATCGACTTGCCATCAACGAGTTCGCTCGGGTTGTAATGTTTAAACGCTAAGGGGTTCTTCGAGGCAGTGCCCTCAAATTGGATTTTGTCGCAGTCGAAATGTTGCATGTTTGATTGGGGTTTTATCTTTAATGTGTAATGAGAAATGAGAAATGATGAACAATAACCTAATTTCAGCGTGCCCGAAACCGCATATTGCGCATATATTCTGTTGATATGCGCAATGCGTTGGTGTTAAATCAATCACATGGCAGAACAAGTCGCAATTGTGATGACGGAGGTATTCCTGCGACGCTTGACGCCGTCGTTGATTCCGTTTGTCCGGCGTCAGCATGATTTTCGCATTGTCAGCATTCATCGCCCGATTGAAGAACTACGAGCGCTGCTGACCGAATTAAATCCCAGCGCACTGATTACCGAATGGCTACCTGAGGTGACTGAGGCGCTTTTGGAGTTGGGACTTCCAACCGTGATTGCGGATACTGACATTCAGTATCCTGGGGTGACGAGTATTGATGTCGATGATTGGCAAGTCGGAGCTGAAGCCGCCCGTGCGTTTGCCCAGGCGGGCTATCGAAGCTTCGCTTGTCTCGGGAATTCAACCCCCTACTCTGAACAACGGATCGAGGGCTTTCGCCGCGAATTAGCAGGTGAGCTACAATTTTCCACGCATCAGGAAAGTGCCTTCAATGAGGCTCGGTATAGCGAGGACTTTGCGCAGCCTCGGGACGCACTGCGCGCATGGCTGGAATCACTGCCAAAGCCTGTTGGCATTTTTGCGGTGCATGATCCGCTTGGTCGATTTTTGTGCGGTGCCTGTCGGCAAATGGGGCTTCGGGTGCCGGAAGAGGTCGCTGTGATTGGCGCGAATAACGATGAACTTGTATGCGGCTTGAGCTACCCCATGCTTTCCAGTGTCTCGATTCCATGGGATACGATCGGCGAAATGGTCGGTGAAGCGTTGCTCTCTTTGCTCGCGAACGAAACGCCTCCTTCGACGCCGATTCGAGTGCCACCTAGCGGAGTCGTTTTGCGCCACTCTGCGAACCATCTCGCAGTTGAAGATCCAGTATTACGCCGTGTGATGTCTTATCTATCTGAGCGTATCCAAGATCCAATTACAGTCGAAAGTCTCTGCGATGAATTACGGATTGCTCGCCGCGGATTGGAAAAGAAATTTCGCGAATATTACCACTGCACACCATGGGAAATGCTTTGTCAGCTCCGAGTGACTCGTGCCAAGCAACTCCTGTCTGAGACTAACCATCCAATCTCCATTATTTCCGAACTGTGCGGGTTTAACGACCCCGAGCGAATGGCGGTCGTGTTTAAGCGAGTGGAGGGCATGCCTCCGTCAGCCTTTCGCAAAGGTTTCATTGCTAAATAGATGCCATTAAAGATTAAAATACCAATAATTCTACTAATCTAAAGCACGCTGTGGTTGCTCGGTGTCCTCACGAGACTGCTGGAATCGGATGTTTAGAATATTTAGGTTAAACAGTGTTGCGACACACGCACTGATGTATTCTTTCATCTGCAACTACAACTATGACTGCACCACTTTACAACTGGCTCGATGAACGCACTTCCGGTGTGTTACTGCATGTGAGCTCCCTACCATCCTCGACTGGAATTGGAAATTTCGGCACGAGCGCCTACCGCTACATCGATTTCATGGAAGCTGCCGGCATGCATGTCTGGCAGATTTGTCCTCTCGGACCGACCGGTTACGGCGACTCGCCATATCAATGCTTTTCGGCGTTTGCAGGTAATCCTTATTTTATCGATCTCGAACCGTTAGAAGCCGAAGAACTCGTCCACTGGGATGAGCTACAGGCACTGCGCGACTTGCCAACCGACCACGTCGACTATGGCGCGCTGTACGGTGCATTTTGGCCGGTATTACACAAGGCATATGAGCGTTTTAAGCGCTCCGGAGCCGATCACTTCGATGGCTATGGCAGCATTAAAGCCTTCCGCAAAGCGCAGTCCGCGTGGATCGAAGACTTTGCCCTCTTCCTGGCCCTGAAGGACAAATTCGGCGGCAAATGCTGGCTGGACTGGCCGGCGGGATTCCGTGACATAAACAAGGCGCGCAAGCAAAAATTAACCGAGGACGTCCAAGAGGCCGCTGAGGCGCATGTCTTTTACCAGTATTTGTTCTATGGCCAGCTCGCCAAGTTGCGCAGCTACGCCGGTAGCAAGGGTGTTGAAATCCTCGGCGACGCACCGATTTTCGTCGCGCTCGACAGCTCGGATGTGTGGGCGAATCGCTCCCTGTTCCAACTGAAAAAAGATGGCAGGCCGGAAGCCGTGGCAGGCGTGCCGCCGGATTACTTTTCAGCCGATGGACAGCTCTGGGGCAACCCGCTCTACAAATGGAAGGCGCATCAGGATACCAATTTTGCTTGGTGGATCGATCGCATCAAAGCCAATCTCGAATTTTACGACATTGTGCGTCTCGACCACTTTCGTGGGTTTGAATCGTACTGGTCGGTCCCAGCGAAGGACACCAACGCGCGCAATGGTACATGGATTGAATGCCCCGGATTGGAGCTATTTAAAGCGATTCGAGCTGCCTGCCCCGATGCGAAACTAGTTGCTGAGGATCTCGGAGTCATCACCGATGAAGTCGAAGCACTGCGCGAAGCGACCGGCCTGCCCGGTATGGCAGTTCTCCAGTTTGCCTTCGGCGGTGACGCTGAAAACGCCTATTTGCCGCACAACTACAGCCGTAATTGCGTGGCCTACTCCGGCACGCATGATAACGATACCACACTGGGTTGGTACCGTGAACTGGATCAAAAAACACAGGACCACATTCGCCGTTACTTAACGGTGTCCGGCGATGAAATCGCATGGGATCTGGTGCGTGTGGCGATCAAGTCGTGTGCCAACATGGCGATCATCCCGTTGCAGGACTTGCTGAGCCTCGGTTCCGAAGCGCGCCTCAACACCCCCGGAGCGCCGGTGGGTAACTGGCAATGGCGTTATCAGCCGGACCAGCTGGTCTCCTTGCAACAGGATAGTGCGCCCTACCTGAAGGATTTGCTGGAACTGTACGACCGCGCGTAGCCGGACAGCCCCCTGCGCTGCAGTCATCGAAATCGGCGTTTCGCGCGAATCGATCCCAACGGCTGCGGCGTCGCTGCAACACTGCAGCGGCGCTGCGACAGAGGTTGACCAACCTGTCCTTTATTGGTCGTTGACGAAGCACAAAAAAAGCCCGGCTCCCACGTTGTGGAGGCCGGGCTTTTTGAGTCAAATTCGGCTATGCTTCAATCAGGCACTTGCCTGTCATCACTGATGGCTGTTCCAAGCCCATCAGCTTGAGGATAGTCGGGGCGATGTCGCCCAATGCGCCGCCATCGGCAATTGTACGGCCCTGGCAGCCTTCACCATACACGACTACCTCGACTGGATTGAGAGTGTGTGCGGTGTGTGGTCCATCGTTTTCCGGATTCCAGAGCTGGTCTGAATTGCCGTGGTCAGCTGTGATGATGGCATGTCCGCCGACCGAATCAATCGCGTCGAGCAGGTCTTGCACGCAGCCGTCGACGATCTCGCAGGCCTCGATACAGGCTTTCACCACGCCAGTGTGGCCGACCATGTCGGGGTTGGCGAAGTTGACGACCACTAGGCCATACTTGCCTGACTTGATCGCCTCCACTGTCGCATCGCGGATGCCGAAAGCCGACATCTCGGGCTTTTCGTCGTAGGTTGCGCAATCCTTGCGGCTCGGAATCAGCGCACGCTCTTCGCCCGGAAAGGGCTCTTCGCGGTAATCGTTGAAGAAGAACGTGACATGCGGGAATTTTTCGGTTTCCGCGCAACGAAACTGCGGAATGCCCTTGTCGGCGATGTAGCCAGCCAGGATGTCCTGCATTTTCTCAGGCTTGAAGAAGATGATGTTTTCGCACAAGCCCTTCTGGTATTCGCTCAAGGTGGCGAAATAAAGGTCGAGCTTCTCGCCGCGGTCGAAACCGTCGAAATCGTCCTGAATGAACGCACGAGTCAACTCACGCGGACGGTCGCCGCGAAAGTTGCAGAAGATGACGGAGTCGCCGTTGCCAATCGTCGCAACCGGTTGGCCGTCTTCACCGAGCACTGCGGTCGGCGGGCAAAACTCATCGCCTTTGGTGCCTGCGGTTTCCGGGTGGTCGTATTGGTGCTGAATGCCAGCTTCTGCGGAGGTGGCAGTCGCTTCGATGTTGCGTCCGGTCAGGCAATCGTAGGCGCGTTGCACGCGGTCCCAGCGGTTGTCGCGGTCCATGGCCCAGTAGCGTCCGGAAAGCGTAGCGATCTGACCGAGGCCGATGGTGGCCATTTCAGCTTCTGCTTGTCGGATGAATTCCTTGCCGCTGAACGGACCGGTATCGCGGCCGTCGGTGAACGCGTGTACGTAAAGTTTTTCCACGCCCGCCTCTTTCGCGATGCGGATCAGTCCATACAGGTGCTTGAGCATAGCGTGAACGCCCGCATCGGATACGAGGCCCATGAGGTGCAGTGCGCTGCCCTTTTGCTTAACATTGGCAATCGCGGCCTGGAGCGTTTCGCTCTCCTTGACCGAGCCAGTCGATATCCCCTTGTTGATTCGAACGATTTCCTGGTCGACGACCCGACCCGCACCGATGTTTTGGTGACCAACTTCCGAGTTGCCCATGATGCCGACAGGCAAGCCGACATCGAGCCCGCACGCCATAATCTCGGTGCGTGGCCATTGGGCCGTGAGGCGATCTGCGCAGGGCGTGTTAGCGAGCTTTACCGCGTTATAGGAGTCTTGCTCCGAATTATGATTCTCCCCCCACCCGTCACGGATGATGAGGACTACTGGTTTATAGGAATCAGGCATGATTTGTATGAATGAAATGAAATGGCAGTTAAAATAAGTATCCCAGTTGTGAGACTGCGGATATCGAAAGTACCCCGACGTAGAGGAACAGCAAGAATGCACCTTCGCGACGGGTGACGATATGTCCGCTCTTAAAGATCCATAGCAGCAACGCTGTCATCAGAACCAGCGCGGGAAACTCGACCAGCAGTAATGCCGGGTTGACTGGAATCGGAATGATGGTAGCGACCCCGCCGCCAATCAGTAACAGATTGAAAAGGTTGGAGCCGATGATGTTGCCGGCGCAAATATCACTGTGGCCTGAGCGCGCTGCGGCCACCGAAGCCGCCAACTCCGGCAGGCTGGTGCCGATGGCGACAATCGTCAGCCCGATGAGGGTTTCACTCACGCCCATGCGCCCCGCCAATTCAACACTGGAGCCGATCAATACATCCGCGCCCAGGGCTAGCACCCCGCCGCCTAATAACACCAGCAGCCCTCCCGCTCGGGTGGAACGTGCCCCCTCGCGCGCTGACTCCTGCTCAAATTCGGCCTCAACCGTGGCCGATTCCTGTTTCGCCCAGCGTACGACGTAAAATAAATAGGTGAAGACAATCAGCAGCAGAACGATCCCTTCCCAGCGGGCATAGCCGCCAATGGCAAACAGAGCAAATAAGCCGGTGACCGACAGCAGAATGGGGATCTCGCGTTGTACCAGGCGCAATTGGATCACTAAGGGTGAGATCAAGGCAGTCACGCCCAGAATCAGACCGATGTTGGCGACATTACTGCCGAGGATATTGCCCAGCGCAAGTCCGGGACTGTCTTTCGCCGCGAGTAACGAAGTCATCATTTCCGGCATTGAAGTCGCCATCGAAACCACCGTCAAACCGACCACCACCGGATTGATCTTTAGGTTTGCAGAGATCGTCACTGCGCCCGCGGTCAACCAATCTCCGCCAAACGTCAGGGCGACAAATCCGACCCCTAACAACAATAAAAGAATCCAGATTGAGAAAACGGGGAATTGGAGACTAAGGAGTGCGACTGTCATGGGATGTAATTGCGTGTCGGAAGCGGCCGATCAATAAAGTAGCTAGGAAGCGTGAAACGCAAAAATCTGCGAGAAAATTCTGAGTGCTTGACTTAGGAAGCCAAAATCACACACTGCGCCGCTTTACATGGCCCACGGTCTCACATCATGTCTCAAGACCTCAAAAACACCCTCAATCTACCGCAAACCGGCTTCCCTATGCGCGGCAATCTCGTCCAACGAGAGCCTGTCCGCATTGACCACTGGGAAAAGTTAAACCTTTACGAGAAGATTCAAAGTAAAAATGCCGCTGGTCCGAGCTTCATTTTGCATGACGGTCCGCCGTTCACCAACGGCGACTTGCACCTCGGCCACGCCCTCAACAAAACGTTGAAGGACACCATTTTACGCTTCAAGTGGATGCAGGGCTACAATGCACCCTACATCCCAGGTTGGGATAGCCATGGCCTGCCGATCGAGCACAAGGTATCGCGCGAGTTGCAAGACGCCGGACGCACCGATTACACGCCGTTAGAAGTACGTAAGGCTTGCGCACAATTCGCTGACAAGTACCGCAAGATCCAGAGCGAGCAGTTTAAACGTCTCGGTGTTCTGGCAGATTGGGAGCATGAATACTGGACGATTCATCCTGAATACGAAGCCACAGAACTCGAAACGTTTGCCAGTTTTGTCGAACAAGGTCTCGTCTACCGCAGCAAGAAGCCGGTGTACTGGTCGATTCCCTGTGCCACCGCCCTAGCGGAAGCCGAAATCGAATACCGTGACCACAAGAGTATCTCGGTCTACGTTAAACTCGGCCTCTCTGCCGATGCGCTCAAGGCGCTTGCGCTCGAAGAGGACGCCACGATCCTGATCTGGACGACCACGCCGTGGACACTGCCGGCCAACTTGGCGGTTTCCGTGCATCCGAAGATCGAATACAGTGCGCTTAAATCCAGCAACCACGGCACACTGATCGTCGCGACCGCACTCCGTGACACCGTGATCGAAGCTTGTAAGCTGGAAGATGTCGAAACGATCAACACCTTCCTCGGCTCCGCGATGGAGAACTTGGAGGCTCGTCACCCTTTCATCGACCGCGCCAGCCCGATCTTGCTCGCCGACTACGTGACCACTGAAAGTGGTACTGGCTGCGTGCACACCGCACCGGGACATGGTCTCGACGACTACATCACCGGGATCAATAACGGCATCGAAGTGTATTGCCCGCTCGATGACAACGGCTGCTACGTCGACGATGGTCAAGTGCCCGCCGATCTGGTCGGTCTCTCCGTTCTCGAAGAAGGCAAAATCAGCGAAGCCAACCGCGGCGTGCTGAAGATCATTGCTCAAAACGGCTCACTAATTGCAAAAAAGACCATCCAGCACAGCTACCCGCACTGCTGGCGTTCGAAGACCCCCGTGGTGTTTCGCGCGATGGATCAGTGGTTCATCGCTTTGGATAAAGGTGGCGACCGCCAACGCGCCCTCGATGCACTCGACGATGTCAATTTCATCCCTTCTTGGGGAGAGAAGCGTATTCGTGCTGCGGTCGAGAACCGCCCCGACTGGTGCATCAGCCGCCAGCGCACATGGGGTGTACCAATTCCCGCCTTCTACAACGAAGACGGCGACGCCTTTATTAATGCGGACGTTATTAGAGAATTAGCCAAGAAAGTCGCGGTCGGCGGCACCAATATCTGGTTTGAGCAAACTGCGGCCGAACTGCTGGATGGCATCGCATTGCCTGAAGGTTGGCCAACAGCCGACACACTTAAGTGTGGCGCAGATACACTTGATGTGTGGATTGATTCGGGCACCAGCCATCGTGCGGTGCTGCAAAAACGCGACAATCTCAGCTGGCCTGCAGACCTTTACCTCGAAGGCAGCGACCAACATCGCGGCTGGTTCCAAAGCTCGCTGTGGACTGCGGTGATTGCCGATAAGGCGGCGCCTTACAAAAATCTCCTGACGCATGGCTTCATCGTCAAGGAAGACGGTACCAAACTCTCCAAGAGCGATGGCGCGGCACGTCCGTTGCCTGAATGGATTCAAAAATACGGTGCTGACATCGTGCGCCTCTGGATCTGCTCACAGGACTACCGTGGCGATGTGCCGGTCTCCGATAAGATCGTGAGCAATGTGGCGAACAATTACCGCAACCTGCGCAACACGCTGCGCTTCCAGATCAGTAACCTCTTCGACTTCGATGCAGCCACACAGGCAGTCCCACTCGACCAGCTCAACGCGATCGACCAATGGGCACTCAGCGAGCTCGCACAGTTGGTCCGTAAGGTGACTGAAGCGTACGAGAGCTACGAGTTTCACCGCGCCTTTAAGGACATTATTGATCCTTTCTGCGCCAACATTCTCTCGGCTACCTATCACGACATCCTCAAGGATCGTCTCTATACTTGTGCGCCAAATGATCCGCTTCGCCGTTCCTCGCAAACTGCGATCAGCATCATTTTTAGCGTTTTTACGCGCTTGGTCGCTCCGTTGATTCCACACACGGCCGACGAAGCATGGAGCTACGCGAAGAACGATCGTGACTTCTGCGAGGAACCGATCGCCCTCTCCGACTGGCCGTATGTGGACAGCGCATGGGACAACACCGAGGTGGCGGACGATATCCGCGCACTGCGTACATTCCTGAGCGAAAAGCTCAATGATGGCCTGGAAGAACTCCGCCAGAAGAAGCAAATTGGCCAGAGTCTGGATGCGAAAGCGATCATCATCGGTTCGCTAAGCGATCCTGAATTTGCTCGCTTGAAGAAATACGAATCTGACCTACCGGAACTCTTCATTCTATCTCAGGTCACGCTGATCGAGAGCGCACAGCCCTCTGAGCTCTCAGTCGAAGTTGCGCATGCCGATGGCGTGCGCTGCCCGCGCAGTTGGCGCTGGGTGCCAGAGCTCGTTGAAACTGAAGCGTGGGGCCCAGTTTCTCAGCGCTGTGCCGACGTACTGAAACAAATTTCTCAATCTACCCATTAATCACTCACCGTCACCTTTATCATTCAATGACCACCAAAAAGACAAAGGCTCCTGCAACAAAAAAGGCTGCGAAAAAAGCCGCGCCTAAGAAATCCAGCGTAAATAAAACCGACAGCAAAGTATCGGTCAAGCAGGCGTCCGTCGCCCGCGAAGGCGAAGCTGCGGATAAAAAGAACGCGCCGATTGCGTTCTCGTTCGACGATGTGGAAGCACTCGTCGCGACACGCAAAAAGGAAAAGCAGAGCGAACAACCTTCCGAAGTCGCCGATAAGAAGGTCGTCGTGGCCAAAAAGAAGGTCGTCACCACAGAAGACAAGCCCGCTGAAAAGCGCGTCCTCGGTGCCGCGTCACTCGCTGACATCCTCGGCTTTAATCCGGCGGAAAAGAAACAGGCGACCAAGCTGGAGGAAAGTGCGATTCCGCAGAAATGGAAGCTGTACTATGATCTTCTGCTGGGCTTGCGTAAGCATGTTAGCGAAGAACTCGACTTGCATACATCGGACACACTGCAACACAACGACCGTGGTGATGCCGGTGACCGTCGGCTTGAAGCTGATGCTGGCACAGACGCGTTTGACCGAGACTTCGCACTTAGCCTAGTATCCAGTGAGCAAGACGCCCTCAACGAAGTTGAAGAAGCAATCTTGCGTATCAAGGATGGTGCCTACGGCGTCTGTGAAGTCACTGGTCAGCCGATTAGTCCAGAGCGCTTGACTGCAGTGCCCTTTACCCGCTACTCGATTGAAGGCCAAGCTGAGTTCGAAAAGAACAGAAAGCGTAAGGTCGATCGCACCGCAGGCGGGCTCTTTGCTGACAGTTCCGACGCGCCTAAAGTCGTCTCGCACGACGATGACGAAGAAGTGTAAACACAACGACTGCTCGACATCATGATCTTAATCGAAATGCAGCCTTGTTAAAACCCGGGCTGCATTTTTTATTAGGACTACGCACCATTCAGTTGACCATACCTTTCACCGACTTTGCCTTTTAAACTTCCAGCTACATCGTACATGCGGTTGTTGATCACTGCCCTAGTTGTATTTGTTTTAGATCAAATCACCAAGGTCTGGATTTTTAACACCATGCCTCTGGATAGTTACTTCTATCCTCAGGATGGGCATGTGATCGAAGTCATCAAAAACTTCTTTTACATTGTACACATTGGCAACGAAGGAGCGGCATGGGGGATGTTTGCGGGACATGGCACCATCCTCGCCCTCTTCGCGCTAGTCGCCCTGTTTGCGATTTACAAATTCCGCGACGCATTGGAACTGCACCGGACCGCGATGCAATTCGCATTCGGGCTACTTGTTGGCGGTGTGCTGGGCAACTTGGTCGACCGTATTGTACACGGTCACGTGATCGACTTTCTGGATTTTCATTTCCCTTTTACGGTCCCTTGGCTTCTGCCCGATGGTCGCTATCCGGCTTTTAACATTGCGGACTGCGGCATCGTAATTGGTGTATTCGCCTACATTACCTTGAGCTTCTTTCAGGCTGAAGAGGCCAAAATAACAGAAAATTAAGGTCCAGCTTAGGACCGAGGCTGTCGTTGCAGCGTGCATAGCAATTATGCAGACAACTGTGTGCACTTTTCTAAGGGCACATCACAAGCAGGCGACAAAGGCTACGGGAGTCTACTCAGCGCCTTCCTCCGTTCCTTAATTGGGCCTCTCCCGTCTCACTGCAGGGCACTGCGCCTCCATTGCCGCAGATCCACACGGCACGCTGGCCGCTGATTGCCTGACACTTGTTATTGCCTTAATTGCCTGGGCCTCTCCCCTCTCACTGGAGGGCAATGCTCCGCCATTGCCACAGATCCACATGACACGCTGGCCGCTGATTGCCTGATACTTGTCGTTGCTCGGAAACGACGGCGCGTTTCCCTCCACTCATGACCGCTTATAGCCTGACACTTGTCGTTGTTTGTCGGCGGACGGTTTCAATCACGGCAAGCCCTGCCCTGGCACGTTGGACGGGATGAACGGCTCTCAGATTTGAGAGAGAGCGCTAGAAATAATCTGACATAAAAGCGGGTGGGTCATTTGACTGGGCTGGGCAGCCGATTAAACTCACGAATCTTAATGAGCTACGCCGCAGAAAATGAAGAGCAGGAAGACGAAGAGCAGGACGTTCTCGTCCTCAGAACACTGGAGCTATTGTTGCCAGCGTTCTTCCGCAAGTTAAACGAATATGGAGAGCTAGACCTGATGGATGCGATTCCTGAGAACCAATACAAGGGTAATGGTGTTCATATACTCGCAATCCACCCCAGAGACGGAAGCATCCATTCGATCTGTTACGGTAAAGACCCGTTACCGCTGGACTTCTTCGAAGAGGAAAACGAAGCCGCCTTTGAGACCTTCGCGAAAGAAACTTTTTTGTCTGGGCAAGTGCCAGTTCAGTGCTTCTTTGCCGACTGGTTCGCCGTGCACCCGCGGCTTTACTTCGTCCTCTAAGTAGTCACTTGCCCGCTAAATTGGAGCAGTAGCTGATAGAGGCCACGGAAGACACGTAGCGCCCTCCTCCGTTCCGTCATCATATAGCCGCTGGCCCGTATCACTGGAGGGCACTGCGCCGCCAGTGCCGCAGATCCACACGGCACGAGGATGACGCGGAAACGACGGAGCGTTTCCCTCCACTTACAGGGGGACCGTTTATAGCCTGGCACTTGTTCATTGCCTAACTGGAGGGCACTGCGCCGCCATTGCCGCAGAACGAGCAGCGCAATCGTATCGGAGATTTAGTGTTACTGCCGCGCGGCACCAATCAGTCGTATAGCGACGCGCCCTACGCGAAGAAACTGCAGCACTATGTGAAAGAGCACTTACTGGTGAAGTCGTTGCACGAATTGACCTATCAGAACAATCCGAACTTCGTCAAAATGGCTCAGGAGTTGGGGCTGCCATTTCAAGCGCACCCCGAGTTTAAGAAAGCCGACATTGAAGCCCGACAGCAGCTCTATCAAGTGATCTGCGAGCGGATTTGGGCGTTTGATAAACCAGAGGAGAATTAGCTGTATGTCGGATAAATTGCTTTTTATCCGACATCTTCGCTCAACAAAGATACCTCAAAATCATAATTCTAATCATTTTGATGCAAAATTCACCATTTCTAATAATTTTGCAGGCTATTTAATGGTTTTGTAGCCTGACCTTTCATTTCTAATCATTTTATTGCGTTTTTAATCGTTTTGTCGCAACTTCAACGAATATTATGAATATCTTAGTCCTATGAGTCAGCTCGGATATCAATGGCTCATTGAAACGTATGAGTTGCCGAAGCACCCATTGCCGCGTGCGTCTGTATTAGGTTCTCAGATGCGGGAAACTCAATGGCCGAATGGATCTGTTGAAAAGACATTCCCGCAGCATTACAAGCCTGCGGAAGATGATTTGGCAGGGCATCTTGAATTTGCACTTAAGCACGAGGGCGTGCATTTGGCAGTATTGGCCGACCTTTTTGCAAGCATTGTGCCAGAGCCGATTGTATCGATGGTGCAGGCTAAACCGACGGGGCGCTATGCTCGTCTGGCTGGATTCTTCTACGAGTGGCTGACTGGTGAGGAGCTTGCGCTATCGGTCACTGTTGGAGGAAATTATATCGATGCGCTTGACCCGAAGAAATACATTGTCGCGGATGAGTCCAAGCGGGTCGCACGTTGGCGTGTTCGCTATAACCTGCTCGGGCATGTTAGCTACTGCCCTATCGTGCGCCGCAGCGAGTCTCTTGACGCAGCCATTGCGGCCCCCCTGGACATTGAGATAGAAGATCTGATGCGGGGTTTTCCGCCAGAGTTATTTGCGCGGGCGAATGATTACCTGTATATGAAAGAAACGCGTTCGACTTATGGCATCGAAAGGGAGGCGATGCCACAGGCAAAGAGATGCGAACGTTTTGTTACGCTCCTACGTAAAGCTGGGGCGGGTAATCTTTGGTCGTTATTGCAAGAAGCATCACTGAAAGAAAAACAAAATTTGATCGTTGATCCACGCTATGCCGCGCAAGGTTATCGTGCGGACCAGAGCTACGTCGGAGAGCAATTGCCTAATTTCACTCAACGTATCCACTACATTTGCCCACCCCCAGAGTTGGTGCCCAGCATGATGGAAGCTTTGGCGTCGTGCGCTGAGGCGAGTCATGAGGTGTCCCCTTTGATTCGAGCAGCGATCATTGCTTTCAGTTTTGTATTCATTCACCCATTTGAAGATGGCAACGGACGGCTACATCGCTTTTTGATTCACGACATCCTGCACCGTGGTGGATTGATGAAAACGGGGCTCATGTTACCCGTGTCGGCTACGATGTTAAGACTGATGGGCGAGTATGATAAAGCGCTAGAGAGCTACTCTCAGTCTTTAATGGCAATGGCGGATTATGATGTCGATGAAGGGGGGCGTCTGACCCTGCTGAATGCGGAACGACTCCGCAGCTACTTTCAATATCCAGACCTTACGCCACAATCAGAGTATTTAGCTAAAACGGTAGCGATTACCATTCGCGAAGATGTCTCAGCGGAACTACGTTTTTTGCGAAACTACGACGCGGCTAGGGCTGCAGTGTTGGATACAGTTGATCTGCCTGATCGACGGTGTGACCTGCTGCTCCAGCTACTCCATCAAAATCAAGGTAAACTTTCCAAAGGCAAACGAGCGCAATTTAGCGAAATAACTGACGAAGAGCTTGAGCGGATAGAAGCCGTGTTCATGGAAGCCTTCAAAGCAACCGATTCCGAGTGATCACATCCCCATGACCGACAAAGCCAACGAACTCACTTTTTAAAATGATATGATCGAGTAGTTGGTCGCGAACGGCTGGTTGCTTGGCACGCCCGAGGGCTACAATCGCGAGTTGGGCTCTACGAGGAGGATGTACTTGGCTTTGTGCAAGAGACACAGCCGAAGGAGTGGCAGAAGTTTACCAAGCTCTACCCGAGTCACGCCGCCGCAAAGTTCCTGGAGCGAGTGGCGTCGCAGCTCAATAAGGTCGATCCGAATGCAGCGGATGGCACCTTGCGCACGTTCGGCACCTTGGGTGTCTTGCGTCATACGATCAAAGACCGTGGCGCACGTTTTAAGCTTTGTCAGTTTGAGCCGGAGCACGACCTGAATCCCGACACGCTGCGGATGTATCAGCAGAACCGCCTGCGGGTGGTGCCTGAGTTGGTGTATAGCCCATGGGCGACGGAGGCGCATTTGCAAGAGACGGGCGTGAAGGCGAAGAACTGGCGCATCGACTTGGTGCTGTTCGTCAACGGTCTGCCCGTGGCGACGCTGGAGTTGAAGTCGGAGTTCAAGCAGGCGGTGCAGAATGCGATCAAGCAGTATAAGCTGACGCGCCCGCCGGTGGACCCCGTAGCGAAGAAGCCCGAGCCGCTACTTACGTTTAAACGCGGCGCGTTGGTGCATTTCGCGGTGAGCCAATACGAGGTGTACATGGCCACCAAGCTCGACGGGCAGGACACCTACTTTCTGCCATTCAACAAAGGCACCCAGGACGGCGGCGCGGGCAATGATGTGCCGCAGGACGTGAACCGCTACGCCACCGACTATCTGTGGAATGAGGTATTGTTGCCGAAGGCGACCGTTTATAGCCTGGCACTTGTTCATTGCCGTATCACTGGAGGGCACTGCGCCGCCAGTGCCGCAGATCCACACGGCACGAGGATGACGCGGAAACGACGGCGCGTTTCCCTCCTCTTGCAGGGGGACCGTTTATAGCCTGGCACTTGTTCTTGTTCATTGCCGTATCACTGGAGGGCACTGCGCCGCCATTGCCACAGATCCACACGGCACGAGGATGGCGCGGAAACGACGGCGCGTTTCCCTCCTCTTGCAGGGGGACCGTTTATAGCCTGGCACTTGTCATTGCCGTATCACTGGAGGGCACTGCGCCGCCAGTGCCGCAAATCCACACGGCTCGAGGATGACGCGGAAACGACGGAGCGTTTCCCTCCACTTACAAGGCGACCGTTTATAGCCTGGCACTTGTG
>Ga0115569_10001587_pt1 | contig 17565 bp, 15 predicted proteins | sample COGITO_mtgs_1205_2_FD_87295 | JGI IMG/M metagenome (GOLD analysis project Ga0115569, IMG submission 87295) | Pelagic marine microbial communities from North Sea - COGITO_mtgs_120503 | ecosystem: Environmental > Aquatic > Marine > Epipelagic | place: Germany:Helgoland, sampling site Kabeltonne... | reverse complement strand
GTCGCTCAATCCCGACGACCCCAGGAGACCATTTCAATGAGTGCACCGATCAAGCCATTCAATTTCAACACCCTCTACGCTGAAGACGTAGCGTCTTTCTCTGCCTCTTTCTCTGGCGCTTCCTCTGACGCTTTCTCTGACGCTTCCTCTGACGCAGAGCGGGCGCAGCGTTTCCAGGACCTAAAGGGCGACGATCTCTACGCGCCGGCCGATGTCTCCGAGACTTCGATCGGCCCGGTTCCGATGCGGCGGGTACGAACGCTTACGAACTCCCCTAGCTGCACTCCGGCGGATCTCAACCAATCGGACGCGGATGCGAACTCCGAAACGACGGCCGAAAGCGGCCGACCGGCTCGCCGGATGCAATCGGTTCGCGCAGATGCATGGGCTGTCCCGGCTCCGGCGAACTGGGGACGGACCCGTCGCGCAGTCGGCATGCGTAAGGTCGCTTCGCCGAGCAGTCACTCGCCGCGTCAGGCACGCTCGCGGGCCGCGCGTGCGCAGAGCCCGTCATCGGACTGGGCCCTGCCCTTCTGATCGGGACGGGTCTTCACTCCACTCGCCCACATCTCACCACAACCACGCACGTTTCCGACCACACCCACGTCCCCAAGTCAAACCTCTGCTTCAACTCCCAATTCAAACCAAACTTCGAGCTGCCACTCGAACACACCGAGGCGATTCATTTTCGATCGTCTCGGTGCCTTGGTTTTGGGAATGGGTTTGGAGAATTACTTTGGGGACTGAATGAGAGGATTTGCTTACAGTTGAGCTCGATTGGCTCGTTAGGCGTGATCCTCGTCGCCCAGCTCTTCCGGCGTGCAATCGAATAGCAGCCCGGAGTGATCGCTACCGGGCAGATCGATGACTCGGAAATTCTCGACAAATACACCCGCGCCCATAGCCTGATCAATCCGGAAGAGCCTGCGGCTCTCGCCCCCAGGCCCCCAGGTCGGCTCGACCTCTCGTCCTTCACGTCGTGCGGAAACAACAGCCTGATCGGTGAAGCGTCGCGCCATGCGGTGGTAGAGAGGCCACCCAGGTGCTGCGTTGTAGTCGCCTACGACAAGGCGTGCATCGCTAGGCTCCGCATCGAAGAACTGCTCGAGCCGACTCGCTTGCTTCGAGCGGACTCTGAAGGAGGGGAACGGACTCATAGAGTGTGGCGCTTGGAAGTGCACGTTCACGAGATCGAGAGGTCGCGTCAGACCGTGCCAATCCTTGGGATCGAGGACAGCGCGGCGGGCGGGGCGAAACTCGAGGGGGATGCGGGAGTAATCGATCGGAGCAGAAGCGGCGATGCCCATTCCCTGAAAGGTTTCGTGGGGTTCCAGGCAGCCGTAGGGAAGCACGTCGGAGATCGCTTCGGCGCATTCAAAGCCGAGCTCCTGAGTTGCAAAGACGTCTACTTCGTACTGACGAAGAAGTGCCACGAGTGCATCGGGATCGGCGCGACCGAACCACAGATTCCCCGACAAGACTCGAACCGACTTACTCATCCCCTACCCCAGTCCTATTCCCATTCCCGCGATACGCGGGCGACTGGGGAGCTATCGGTTCGCAGCCGGCTTCGATCAAGCTTCTGTCGAAGTTTGAGGTCGATCAGTGCGAATCAAAGCTCCACCACACCCCCCAAACGAAAACGTGCGCGCAACCCAGAGGCAGCGCGCACGCATTTCATTTTCTTTCGACTAATTCCAAGCGAGCCGGACTCGGCTGGATCGTCCCGCTTAGCTGAACAGCTCCCGCAAAATAATCGTCTCTTCGCGGCCGGGGCCGACGGAAAGGACCGCTGCAGGAATTTCGGCCAGGGCCTCGATTCGCTCAATGTAGCGGCGAGCGTTAGCGGGGAACTGTTCGAGGGACGTGAGCTTGGTGAGATCCTCGTTCCAGCCGGGCATCGTCTCGTAGATCGGAATCGCGCGTTCGGCTTCGCCTAGGGTCATGGGAAAGTATTCGGTGACCTTGCCGTCGATGTCGTAGGCCGTGCAGATCTTGAGCTCATCAAAACCACTCAGAATATCGAGCTTGTTGATCGCGAGATCAGTTAAGCCGTTGACCGTGACCGCTTCGCGGAGCAGAACAGCGTCGAGCCAACCGCAGCGTCGCGGACGTCCCGTCGTGGCTCCGAATTCGGCACCAGCACGACGAAGCTCCTCACCTGTCTCGTCTTCGAGCTCGGTCGGGAACGGACCTGAGCCAACGCGCGTCGTGTAGGCCTTGGTAATGCCGATGACTCGATCGACTCGGGTCGGGCCGATGCCACTGCCTGTGCAGACGGCGCCGGCGACACAATTCGACGAGGTCACAAAGGGATAGGTGCCATGGTCGATGTCCAAGAAAGTGCCTTGGGCGCCTTCGAAGAGAACGTTCTTTCCAGCACGCAGGGAGCGATCGATGATGCGACCCGTATGATCGATGTATTGGTCGAGCTGGCGCCCCCATTCAATGCACTGTTCATAGAGAACATCGACATTGATCGGATCCACGTTGTGGATCTTGGTGAGTTCGATGTTCTTCTGCTCCGCGATCGACTCGAGCTTCACGCGAAGCTCTTCAGGCTGACGCAGATCAGCGACGCGCACACCGCGACGAGCGACTTTATCTTCGTAGCAAGGGCCTATGCCGCGACCGGTCGTACCGATCTTGCCATCGCCGGCTTTCTTTTCACGCGCGCCGTCAAGCGCCGTGTGCCACGGAAGAATCACGTGTGCTCGACCGGATACGCGGATCCGTGATGGGTCGCGCAGGATTCCGCGATCTTCGAGCTTCTTGAGCTCGCCTAACAGAACCCCGGGGTCAACAACCACCCCAGGACCGATCAAGTTGACCGACCCATCATGCAGGATTCCAGAGGGAACGACGTGCAAGACAGTCGTCTCGCCGTCCACGACGAGCGTGTGCCCCGCGTTATTCCCGCCCTGAAAGCGGGCCACAAGGTCAGCCTGCGGGCCGAGCCAATCAACGATTTTACCTTTTCCTTCGTCGCCCCATTGGGCGCCTACTGCAACGACGGTGGACATATTTAAAGCTCCAATACCTGCACGGCGATCATGTTTTCCGCGTCGCGCAGCGCTGATAGAACCGCTTCACTGGGGTCCTGATCGATGTTGACGAGCATGCAAGCTTCACCGCGAGATTCGTGAAGAGCGAGCTGCATGCGAGAGATGTTAATCCCGGAAGAACCGAGGAGTGTCCCGACGTTGCCAACCACACCGCTCTGATCATGGTTATGAATCAGAAGCGTCCAACCGTCGGGGATAGCTTCGAGCATAAAGTCATCGATTCGCACGATGCGCGGTTGATCTCCGTGGAAGACGGCGCCAGCGACCAGACGATCGACGACCCCCTTCACCTTGACCGTGACCGAGGACGCGAAGTCCTTGGACCGGGCGACCTTGCTCTCAATGACCTTGATGCCGAGTTCCTGAGCGATATGCGAAGCGTTCACGAGGTTCACGCTCTCGCGTACCGGCGAGAGGATTCCCTTAAGAACGGCGATCGTGATCGGCGCGACTTTGAGTTCGGCAACTTCACCCGAGTACTCGACTTCGACGACATCGACGCGGCCTTGGGCAAGCTGCCCTTGGAACGATCCTAGTTTCTCACCTAACGAGACATAGGGACCGACTTCGGCCATCTGCTCCGGCGAGACAGTCGGAACGTTGATCGAGTTCCGCACTTCGTCCTTCAAGAGGTAATCGCGGATCTGCTCAGCGACCGCGACGGCAACATTAATCTGTGCCTGCTCCGTCGACGCGCCAAGGTGCGGCGTGCAGATGACGTTCGGGTGATTAACGAGCGGATGGTCCGCCGCCGGCGGCTCTTCGACGAATACGTCAAGACCGGCGGCACCAACCTGCCCGGATTCGAGGGCTTCGTACAACGCGGCTTCATCTACGATCCCACCGCGTGCGGCGTTGATCACGATCAATCCCGGCTTTGCCTTCGCAAACTGTGCAGCACCAAGGATACCGGTGGTTTCCTTAGTCTTCGGAACGTGAACCGTCACTACGTCGGCGCGGCTCATCATTTCGTTGAGCTCAACGCGTTCGACTTCCAAGCGCGCAGCAGCTTCCTGAGTCAGGTAGGGATCGTGCACGATGACGCGCATGCCGAGACCCTTGGCACGGGCCACAACGAACTTACCGATATTGCCGGCGCCAAGAACGCCGAGGGTTTGGTTGTAGAGTTCCATGCCCTGGAACTTCTTCTTTTCCCACTTGCCGTTCTTCATGGAGGCGGTGGCTTGGGGGATGTGGCGCGCGAGGGAAACCATCAATGCGATCGCGTGTTCCGCGGTCGTGATATTGTTGCCTTCGGGCGTATTCGCCACGACGATGCCGGCTTTCGTGGCGGCTCCGATATCGACATTGTCGACACCGATTCCAGCGCGGCCGACGATTCGCAAGTTCTTCGCCGCGGCGATTACTTCCGAGGTGACCTTTGTGTTCGATCGAATAGCGAGGCCATCGGCGTCGGCTATCAGCTCAAGCAGCTCTGCGGGGGAGCAACCAGGTCGGTTGATGACTTCAATTCCGCTGGCCTGTTCGAGGACTGCAACGCCTTGCTCGGCGAGGGAATCGGAAATAAGGACTTTCGGCACCCTTCTCTTCTCCATCATTCTTGTCCCGAGTATTTGGCGTTAGGCCAGGTCTCGAGTGTTTGAGTCACGGGGCGGTTCATCTCGCCGTCCGCCAAAAAAATCGTTCGTTGCTTTTACGTCGTGCGTGTCACCCTGCAGGCGCGTGCGCATCGTTCAGTTTTGTTTGCGCGCAGCGCGCACGCCTGATTGCGAACCTGCCACCCCTTCCAGACTGCGAAATTTCGCGCAGGGGTAATCGGCAGCGCGACACGACAGTCTACTAATCATCGTCGTCTTCGAGCCGCCGGGATCGCTGTTGTCTGTCTTTGATTCGATCTCAGATTCGCTCTTGAGAGCGGGACCGGTTCTCGCCTGTCCGCAGTTCAAGCTGATTTTGGGAACCCAAGGATCGCCCAGACCCTTTTCAGATCCAGGCCTCACATACGAGCCTCGTGACGCAGCGGCGATTTGCTTACCGCCTCGGCTCCAGTATAGGTCTCTGGAAGAAGCTTCCGAGAACCTGCCAAGAGCATAAGTCTCCGAGAAATCTATGGATTCCAACCGGTGACGGAGTGTGCCGAAGGGGCCTTGGAGTGTCAACGGAACGGTCGTGCGAAGCCCATTGAACGGTGAGGGAAGGCTAATCGATAGCCAGAAATGGCTTGGGAGTAGGTCGTCGTGGGCTTGCGAAGCGCCGAGAGACAGCCCTCTCGTGCTACGGTGGCGCCGAATCTTTACGCCGAGGACACGCTGGCGAGCGTCTCAGTAGGCGCCCGCCTGCTGGAGTTCCCACGTCTATGCCCGACAAGTCGTCCGCTACCCCGCCGGAACGCCTCACGATCGCACCTCGCGGTCCCCTCAATGGCCACCCTGTCGTCCCGGGCAGTAAGAGCATCACCAACCGCGTGCTGCTCCTCGCTGCCCTCGCCGGCGGCGAAAGTCGACTCCGCGGCGGCCTAGACTCAGACGACACGGTCGTGATGCGCCAAGCCCTTGAGTCCATGGGCATCGGCCTACGCACCGAATCCGCCGGCCCCGGTGACCTCGAAGACTGGCTCGTCACCGGCCGGGGCGGCCAGTTCAAAGCCCCACCCAACGCCCTCGACTGCGGAAACTCCGGCACGACCGTCCGCTTCCTTACGGCAGCACTCACCCTCGCCGAGGCCCCGATCGTCATCGACGGCAACGCCCGAATGCGCGAGCGCCCGATTTCGGATCTTGTTAACGCGCTCCGTGGCCTTGGCGCCGAGTTGACCGTCGAGGGCCAGGATGAATGTCCGCCAGTCCGTATAGATGGCGGCGGCCTGCCCGGTGGCGCGGCTCTGATCGACGGCAGCCGGTCGAGCCAATACGTCTCCGCAGTTCTCCAAGCTGCCCCTTACGCGGCGCAGGATGTAGAGCTCGGTTTCAAGGACAGCGTCGTCGTCTCACGCCCTTATATCGATCTCACCATCGAAGTGATGGAAGCCTTCGGTGCACGCGCCTCATGGATTGCCGAAGATCGCCTACGCGTCGTCTCCGGCCAGGTTTACCAACCGCGAGACTATACGATTGAACCGGACGCCTCTTCCGCCGCATACCCCTTTGCAGCGGCTGCAATTGCAGGCGGACAGGTCACGGTCGACGGCGTGCGTGCAAACTCACTTCAGGCAGACTTCAAGATCCTTGGGCTGCTTGAGCGCATGGGATGTGGCGTCGAGCGAAACCGCGACGCAGTCACCGTCACCGGACCTAACAATTCGCTAAAGAGCCTCGGCGAAATCGACATGAATGATTTCCCGGACGCGGTGCTTGCCTACGCAGTCGTGTGTGCCTTCGCTGATGCACCAACCACGATCACAAACATCTACAATCTGCGCATCAAGGAAACAGATCGTCTTCACGCACTCGAGACCGAATTACGAAAGCTCGGCGTCGGCGCTGAAGCGGGTCACGACTGGCTCCGCATTGAACCGCGGCCCATGCACGGCGCCGAGATCGAAACTTACGACGATCATCGAATCGCTATGTCCTTTGCTCTCGCCGGGCTCCGCATCCCCGGCGTCGTGATCCTCGATCCGGGTTGCGTATCAAAGACCTGGCCTGGCTATTTCGAGGCATTCGCCTCTCTGTAGCCCCATTGCCGGATTGCTCTATTGCCCTGCAGTCATTCCCCTCGGGCCCTCTCGCATTTTTTTTTAGCGGCCCAAGTTGACATGCGGCAAGGCGTGCTCATCCCTTCCCTCGTGTCCAAAGCGAGTTAGTTCCGGTCACTGGCAAAACGCCCAACCGGAACGACCGAACGAGCGTGTCGAATGCGTCACGTGCGCCACGGCATCTGTGTGCCGAATTGCGCGTATCGCGGCCATGATCGACAGGAGAATTAAATTGAACACAGTATTGCGTATGTCTCGAAAAAACAATTCTCTCTTAGCGAGCCTGTCTAGTGACTTCCAACGCGAGTTATCCGCTATGCGGTGCACTCAGGACCAAGAATTTCACGGCAATCGAGGCGCCTACCCGCGTGTCAACCTTGTTGAAAACGCAGAAAGCTTTGCCCTAACAGCAGAACTGCCAGGCGTCGCCCCAGGAGACATCAATATTTCCATAGAGGGCGCGATGGTCACTCTCGCAGGACAGCGCAAGATCGAATACGTGAACGGAGATGGTGCGGCGATTCATCGACGCGAGCGCCAGTCGGGGGATTTTCGTCGCGCTTTCGAGCTTCCCGTCGAGATCGATCTCGACTCTGCGAAAGCGAGTCATAAGGATGGCGTTCTGACACTCAGGCTTCCGAAGTCGCCCGCTTTGCAGCCACGTCAGATCAAAGTCGAAACCCACTAAGCGCGGATCATTCGAATGGACCGCCCCGGCTGAGGGAGGACCAAGATCTGACCAAGAGCCACACACGTTCGTGCGAAGCAGGACGCGCGAAACTGGAGAAACGCATCATGACGACCGAAACGAACCGAAAAAACGAACCACGAGTAAAATCCGAAGTCGCCGCTGAAGACACCCGACCCGGGCTCGTCTCTCGACCCGACGTCGACATCCTCGAAGACGCCGACGCCTACGTAATCCTGGCGGATATGCCTGGGGTCAATGAAGGCGACGTCGATATACAACTCGACAAGGGCGTGCTCGCGCTCGACGCCTCGGCTCCCAATGCAGAGGGAGCCCCCGCGACGCGGCACGCGGAATACCGAAGCGGTGGCTACCACAGGGAGTTCAGGGTCTCCGAACGGATCGACGCTGGGGCGGTCACCGCAAAGATGCAGAACGGGGTGCTCGTGCTCCGGCTGCCCAAGACCGCCGAAAGTCGTCCACGCCGAATCGAGGTTCAGGCTGCCTGAGCGCCAGGCCAAGCCCGCGCTCGATTCGACACAATCAGCTCGGGCGATCGCGTAGGCCTCACCCCAAACCGGCCCGGCGAGTTTCGCGACTCGCCGGGCTTCTTCGCCCAAAGAGTCGCTGCCCCTCCCCCCTTCATCCGGACCGCCCTATACTGGGCGGCCACAAGACGCCCCCCCGATCCCCGCAACCCACCCGAGGATCTCGCGCCATGTCCGCCTCTGACTCGTCTTCAACTTCGTCTACATCTACTGTGACGAAGGGCAAGACCCCTGTATTCGACGCCCACACCTACGGTCAATCGATCTGGCTCGACAACATAAGTCGAGAGCTCCTGCTTTCGGGAGAACTCCGCCGGTGGGTTCAAGACGAAGGGATTCGTGGCGTCACCTCAAATCCGGCTATCTTCGAGAATGCGATTGCGAAGTCCACAGACTACGACCCCGCCGCGCGTGCGCTAATCGGTCAAGGGGCGAGCGATGCACTCGACGTCTTCGAGCGACTAGCAGTCCAGGACATCCAGCTCGGCTGCGACGTATTGCGACCGGTCTGGGAAGAGAGCGAAGGCCGGGACGGTTTTGTCTCATTGGAAGTCTCGCCGCATTTGTCGACGGACACCGAAGGCACGATCACCGAAGCCCGCCGTCTCGCTAAGGCAGTCTCCCGCGACAACCTCATGATTAAAGTTCCGGCAACGCCCGAGGGCATTCCGGCGATCCAACAACTGATCTCTGACGGCATCCACGTCAACGTCACCCTGCTCTTCGCCGTAGACGCCTACGAAGCCGTTCACGAGGCCTATATCTCGGGCCTCGAAGCGCGACTCGAGCGCGGTGAGAACGTCTCGGGAATCGCGAGCGTCGCCAGCTTCTTTATCTCGCGAATCGATGCGAGCGTCGCACAGCAGATTAACGCCAAGCTCGAGAACGAAAAGAACGATGAAGTACGCGGACGACTCGAAGCCCTGAACGCGAAGGTGGCGATCGCAAACGCCAAGCTCGCCTACGCGCGCTTCCTCGAGACACTTGCCGAAGATCGCTGGCAGCGCATAGCTAAGGCCGGCGCCGACCCACAGCGCGTACTCTGGGCGAGTACCGGCACGAAAGACCCGGCCCTTCCGAAAACGCTCTATGTGGATGAACTGATCGGCCTGCATACCGTCAATACTTTGCCGGGCGCGACGCTCGATGCGTTCCGCAAAGAAGGCAACGTGCGAGATGCGCTCGGGAAAGATCCCGAGCCCCTCAAGGCGGAAGCGCATGTTGTGCTTTCAGAGCTCGATGCGCTCGGGATCTCACTTAAGGAAATTACAGACGCGCTTCTCACCAAGGGCTGCGCGCTCTTCAGCGATGCTTTTGATGGGCTTCCCTTGTCCGTCGAGACGAAGCGGCAAAAGCTGCTTGGCGATGCACTCCCGTCTACGCGTTATGCGTTAGGGCATGCTTCAGCGGATCTCGAATCCGCCGCCGAGGCCTGGCAGCAAAATGGCCGAAGCCATGCTCTCTGGCGAAAACAAGCATCTATTTTCTCCGACACCGACGAAGCCAACTGGATGGGCTGGCTCGACTTACCCGCTGCGTCTGCGACAGAAGCGATCGGGAGCCCTGGCCTTCGTGATGCCGTCCGCCGTCATCCAGCGGAAACCGCAGTCGTGATCGGCATGGGCGGATCGAGCCTCTGGCCCGACGTGCTCGGACAGACGTTCATGGCGGAAGCCGCGGCCGCAAGCGACGGGACGGATCGAAAGGCGCGCGCACTTCGCGTCCTAGACACGACAGCCCCGGATGCTCTCGAAGCCGAAATAGCCGAGCTTGACCTTGAACGATGCCTCTTCTTCGTCGCTTCCAAGTCTGGCTCTACGATCGAACCGAACGCCATCTTCGAACTCGTCTACGCGCGACTGGCCGAAAAGGTTGGCGCAGATGCCGCTGGCCGGCATTTCGTAGCAATCACCGACCCTGGCAGTCAGCTCGAAGCCCGCGCTAATAAGCTCGGCTTCCTCGGAACCGCGCTAGGCCGCGCAGATGTAGGCGGACGCTTCTCGGCGCTCTCGCCCTTTGGGCTTCTGCCTGCGGAAGCCATGGGCCTCGATCCTGAAGCATTGCAGTTGCGAGCACGCTCAATGGCCGCCGCCTGTGCGTCCTTCGTCACGCCGGAGCAGAGCCCCGGTGTGAAGCTTGGCCTCGCGATTGGCATGCTCTCTCGTCAGGGACGGGACAAGCTCACCCTGCACGTCTCGCCTGAGATAGAACTCTTTACGGACTGGATCGAACAACTGCTCGCAGAATCGACGGGCAAGCACGGCGGCGGAATTATCCCGATTGCAGGCGAGCCGCTCATGGCGCCGGAGTGTTATGCGAACGATCGCATCTTCGTCGACTTGAGTGTTACCGGTGACAAGACCCGTGACGCGCGGGAAGCCGGCCTTGCTGCACTCGAAGCCGCCGGCCATCCGGTGATCCGAATCGAACTCGCGGAAGGGCTCGATCTCATCCAAGAGGTCTTCCAATGGGAGATGGCCACCTCCGTCGCTGGCTCACTCTGGTCGCTTAACCCCTTCGATCAGCCCGACGTGAAGTCCGCAAAACTCGCGAGCAGCGCGCTGATAGAAACAGCGGCAGGAGGAGGAGCACTCACCGTGCCCGCAGCGACGATCGAGAGCGAAGGTATTAAGCTGATCGCCTCCTCTACCATCTCCTCTGGGAACGCTTCAGATGCGCCGGCGCTCCTTCGAGCGCTCTTCGACTCCATCGAAGCGACCGACACCTTCGCCTTGAACGGGTTCGTGGCTAATAACGAGGCTTCCCGCGAGGTACTCGAGGCGATTCGCGCTCAAGTGCGCGACGCAACGATCGCCCGGGGCGGTAAAGCCGTCTCAACAACCGTCAACTTCGGGCCACGCTATCTGCACTCGACCGGACAACTCCAAAAGGGAGGACCGAATCGGTTAGTCGGCCTTCAGTTCTGGCAGAGCAAAGATGCGCGAACGACGGCACCTCTTGCTATTCCGAATATGGGCGGCGACTTCGACACGCTCGTGGAAGCCCAGGCGGCCGGCGACTACAACGTCTTGGCGGAGCGAGGTCGCCGAATGATCGGCATCGACCTCGGTGAGGATGCACTCCGCGGACTCAAACAAATTCAAACTTGGATGAACGAGGCACTCGGCTAAAGCATGGCACCCCCTCCCCCCTCCACATCACAGCATAATCCGCCCACACCTCCTGGAGCATCTCCCGCAGAAGCTCCCACAGGCGCCGCAAAAGCCGCGCTCGAATGGGTGCAGGACGGGATGACGTTAGGTCTCGGTACCGGCCGCGCGGCTTCGGCGTTTGTAGAAGCGTTAGGAGCGCGAGTAGCAGACGGCCTCCAAATCACTGGCGTTCCTACGAGCAAAGCCACGGCGAGGCTCGCCGAGGGTCTCGGAATCCCACTCGCACGTCTCGAAGATGTCGGCCGACTCGACATCACCTTCGATGGCGCAGATGAAGTCGACCCTGCCCTCAATCTGATCAAGGGATATGGCGCCGCGATGGTTCGCGAGAAGATTGTTGCCGCGAGTTCCGAGCAACTGGTCATCCTGATCGGCCCGGAGAAGCTGGTCGACGCAATCGGCGAGCGCGGACGACTTCCGATCGAGATCCTCCCCTTTGGAGAGATCCTCGTCCGACACGAGCTCAAGAGGCTCGGCCTGGACGCGGAGCTGCGAACCGATACACGCGGCGAAACCCTCACCACCGATAACGGAAACTGGATCCTAGACGCGAAGTTGGCCCCTCCGTTTGATGCCGTCGCGCTCGAATCGGCGCTTGTGCAGCTGCCAGGAGTACTCGGCACGGGCTTCTTCCTGGGCATGGCCGACGCGGTCCTGATCGGATCAGGCGAGCAAGTCGATATCCGCAAGCGCAGCTGAGCTCGCCTCTCCAATGTCAACGCTGCATCGAATGCCTCTCAGGTCCTCGCTCGTTTGGTGAAAGTGGGCTCAAGGCTTCCTCACGTATTTCTTCAATAAAGATACGTATTCCTTTCACTACAATCAGTTAAGCTGGGTGCCGGAGACTCAGGCATGTCCAAGCGACCCTTTTTCGTAAAGACCAATGGTGAATGCGTTCCTCTTGAAGGAGCCTGGCGAACGGAGTGCCTCGACGGCAATTGGTACGTCATCGGACATCATTCGGTCGTTCCTTGCAGCTCCGAACGCGCAGCGCAGAACATGCTCGAAGAGCTCCACGCGCAAACCGACATCGACCTCCTCGCCTCCGAGGCCATCGAAACTCTCGGTCGAATTTCCGAATCCTGGGAAACGGACTCGCTCCACGAAGCGGACCCGACATAACTCTCGATCACCACTTCCGTCACTTCCCCCAGGCTCCTCGCTTCCGCTCCATCAAGCAGCTCAATCTCTAATCCGGTTGGAGAATTACCGGAGCGAAGCTTGAGATGGATTGCAGCGCGCCGACCTGACAATCGAGGCAGGATGCTCCAGAACCGCACAGCTGCGGAACAAGGGAGCAATAGATGCGTACGATTCGGAGTGTATTGTGGATCGGCAGTGGCGAGGGCCTGGCAAAAAGCGGTGTAACCGAGGCCCCGGAACTCGACATCACTTGGGTCCGAAGCCTTGAAGAGGCTGCAGGACTCCCCGCAGTCAGGTTTGAGGGGGTCCTCTTCGAGGTCGAAGAGGACCCCAAGGAACTCGAGATCGAACGGGCACTCTCGATGCTGGAGCGTTTTGCCTCTCGCGAGATCGTCCTACTCGCATTGCCTTCGAGGTTCGAACATACGAGCGAGGCTATTCTTTCGTTGGGCATCGGCGCCATTCTTATCCTAAACGACGACAGCAAAGGCCACGGTCTAGTCAACGAGATCAATGCGACGCTCGACTCGATCGCAGATCAGAAGAGCAAGCGACCTAAGACCTGCCTCACTACTCCCCTGGCACCCGGTAGCGCAAGCTCCCCTGCACCCTCTCCACCCACTGATCCGTCACGCCGTGTGCCTAACCTCTCGGAAGCGCCCGATGCGGACGTACCGGCCGCGAACGCCTCTTGCATGATCTCGAAGAGCGAGCCCATGCAGACCGTTCTCGATCTGGTCGAGCTCGCCGCCTCGAGCCCTTCAACCGTTCTGGTAACCGGCGAAACGGGCGTTGGCAAAGAAGTCATCGCCCGGCAGCTTCATGCGCGAGGATGCAGAGACGAGGAACCCTTTCTCGCGATTAACTGCGCCGCATTCCCCGAACATCTCCTAGAGAGCGAACTTTTCGGACATACCCGCGGCGCGTTCACGGGTGCGGATCGTTCAAAGCCCGGTCTCTTTGAAGCTGCTGGCCGGGGCACGCTCTTTCTCGACGAAATTGCAGAGACCAGCCTCCCGCTTCAATCGAAACTACTTCGTGTCTTACAAGAGCGCGAAGTACGAGCTGTCGGTGCAATGCAGTCCAGACCGATTCATTGCCGAATCGTCGCGGCCACGAATCGCGTGCTTTCTGATGAGGTTCGCCTCGGCACTTTCCGCGAGGACCTATTCTACCGGTTGAACGTATTCCCAATCGGAATCCCTCCGCTCCGCGAACGCCGTCCCGACATCCTCCCGCTCGCCCGCGGGTTCCTCACCCGGCACGGGCCACGAGAAGGCAAGCTCGACTGCCACTTTTCACTCGCAACCTGTCATCTGCTCGAAGCTTACGCGTGGCCAGGCAACGTCCGAGAGCTCGAGAACGAAGTGCTGCGAATGCTCATGCTCACCCCCAGTGGACAGCTCATAACGCCGCGCCGTCTTTCACCCAAACTAACGGATATCCTCGAACCGATCGCCGCGGGCGCGCGCCCAGAGGAAACGCTTCGCCAAGCGCTCGATCGAATCGAATGCTGGCTTTTGCGCCGGGCGCTTACTAATAACGATGGGCGCAAGGCTCTGACTGCTCGCAAGCTTGGCCTCACCCGAGAGGGTCTCTACAAGAAGCTGAAACGGCTCGGGATCGACTAGAGCGACCAATCAAGACTCGCTCGGTTGCCAATCAGACGGCAAATAATTGAATGAGTTATTCAACAAAAAACCAATGGAGATCCGATACTTGCAAGGCTGAACCGCGATGCGCCGGTCGCGCCATCACCTCTCAGAAAGACTGGCGGGTGCGACTGAAGGCCCAGGCATCGACCTGAGAGCGGATGGGATCGTCGCCTACGACGCACCCTTCCCAAACGCAAGCTACTAGGCGGGCGCATTAGTCTTTTCGGCCCTCACCAACATAACGCCTGATGCGACGGCGCTACACAACGCGGCCTTAGGCGTGAGTTCCACCAGGACCCCACCGGGCGTACCAGTCAAAATACAGTCTCTTGCATTCATGTCGTTGAATTCTGAAAGCTCGGTCAGCGTAGCCGGCGGCCCAGGGGAACAGCGAACGAAAATGCCTAACGCCGGCGGCTAGACACCCGACGATTAGCGCTCGCGCTAGCCACAACTAAATGTAGAGGGAAGACACTTCGCCCCCTCACCCACCTAACGTCCTCGCGTACAAGGCGAACACGTCCGCCCACACCTGCTCAGCCGCTGCTTCTGCATATGCTCCGCCTCGCTCCGGGAAGCAGAACCCATGATGAGTTTTGGGAAAGACCTGAGTGTTGTGCGTGACCTGATTCGCATCGAGCGCCTTAACGACGTCGGGAATCACATTATCAGGGACGTATTCATCCGTCTCAGCAAAGCCCAAATAGAGTTCGCCTTGAATTCGATCTGCCAATAAATGAGGAGAATCGGGCGCGTCCGTCACGATCGATACGCCGTATAGAGAAGCGGCTGCTGCAAACTCTTCGGGGAAGGTTCCGGCCGCGCTGACTACGTACTGGCCACTCATGCAGTACCCGATACATCCCTTGGCGCCTGGCTTGACCTGCGACTGGGTCGCGAGGAAGTCAAGCATTGCCCTGGTATCTCTCATAACAAGTTCATTCGTCAGACTCGCCATCGCCGAGAACATTGTCTTCATCGTCGCAGCGCCGGCCTCGGGCTTCATCAACTCCTGATAGTCGAACTCCGGTGTCCCCGGCCTGTAGTACATATTAGGCATCAGCACGTAGTAGCCAGCCCGAGCGATGCGCCGACAAAATTCGCGCAGCTCTTCCCTGATTCCGGGTGCGTCCATATAGAGGACGATCGCCGAGAAAGACCCCTCCCCTGCCGGATGCACGCTGAAGCTCTCCATAGAGCCATCAGGGGTTTGGATCTGGTGAGTCGCTTCAATCATCGGGCCAATCCTTTCATTCGACGCTGGCCGTCCGGCATCGACATTGCGATTTCAAAAGCGGCGCGCGATTCTTGCGATTCCATAAAATGTGTGACGCCGGCTCTACGACTACGACAGATACACCGTCGAGCGAGTCAACACACTAGGCGTCTCTAGCTCGGTGCGATCATCGCGTTGTCCTCGCGCAGGAAAGGTACGACAACTTCGCCGACATCCTCCCCTTCGTGACGCCTCGCGTTTTCATCCACGCCCGAAGCCGCGATTTGGCGAGCCATGCTACCAGCCCCATCTTCGAGGTGGATCACAACGACAGAGTCACCGGGCCTCATCCCTTCAGGAACGACGGCTTCACCTTCAAACGGAACTGGCGTCGCCGCCCTCACAATCGAGACCCCGTCAGCAACGTCTATTGGCGTTCTCTGGCCATCCCTAAGGTCGACCTCATTCTCATCAAGGGGTCCGCGCTTGCCATTGGCGCAGCAAACGCAATTGGGAGTTGTTCCATAGCCGGGTACTCTACGGGGCCCTCGATATCTACGAGGCACTTGGAGTTCGCGCAGCGACAGACGCGCGGCGCGGTTGAAGTCAAGTGGAGGTCGATGTGACATTTATGCTCTATATTGTCAGCTATTCGAATGCTCGAGACGTCTACAAGGTCGGGCAACATATGGCACCCGATAGGGTGGCTCAAGGAGTGCATGCGCAATGACGGTCCTGACGGTAAACGGCGTAAAGCAGGAGACAAGCGTCGACTCATCCACACCTCTGCTATGGGTGATTCGCGAGCAGCTCGAGCTGACAGGCACAAAGTTCGGATGCGGGATCGGGCAATGCGGCGCATGCACCGTCCGTCTCAATGGCACAGCGATCCGGTCGTGCCTGACGCCCGTTGCCGCGGCCGATGGCCAAGAGATTCAAACCATCGAAGGGCTCGCACCCTCTGACGGCGCGCTTCATTCTCTGCAAGCCGCATGGATCAAACATCAGGTACCGCAGTGCGGCTATTGCCAATCCGGACAGCTCATGTCCGCCGCCGCCCTCCTCGAGAGCAATCCAACGCCGTCTGATGAGGACATCGATCTGGCTATGGAAGGCAACATCTGTCGCTGCGGGATGTATGGACGTATCAAAGCCGCCATCAAGACTGCTGCCAAAGCCGGCTCTGACAATACGGCGAACGGCACAGCCGATGCCCTAACAATAATCGCAACTGCGAAGGAGACGGCTGATGAATAAGTGGACTCGACGGTCGTTCATCACCACAGGACTCCTGGCCGGCGGCGGACTCATGGTCGGCGTAGCTCTTCGCCCGGGGAATCGTGCTAAGGGATTGGCGCAGCACGTAACCAGCGAGGGCGAGACATTCGTTCATACGTGGGTAAAGCTCGACGCGAATAACGTCGTCACGGCCATAGTGCCCCATGCTGAGATGGGTCAGGGCGTGGGTACAGCCCTCACGCAAATGCTCGCCGATGAGCTCAACGCCGACTGGAACCTAGTTAAGTTCGAGGAGGCCCCCGCCATCACGCCCTTCGCCAACCACCCGATCCTCAAGGGAATGCTTCCCCCTGGAGTTGAGATCCCGGAAATTGTCGTACCTACTGTCGATGGCCTCCTGATGCGCACCGCCCAGGCGCTCAATTTACAGATCACCGGCGGCAGCATGAGTGTCCGCTCCACCGGCGTCTATGGCATGCGCGTCGCAGGCGCAGCCGTCCAAGAGATGCTGCGACTAGCCGCTGCCGAGGCCTGGCAGGTCCCACTTGACCAAGTCGTTGCCCGCAACAGCCAGCTGATTCACGAAGCCAGTAGTAGAACCGAACCATATTCGGCCTTCGCAGCGGCAGCGTCAGAGATGACGCCGCCGTCAACGCCTCAGCTGAAGACGCCGGAAGAGTTCACGATCATCGGCCACCACGTCGAACGCCACGACATCCCCAGCAAAGTCGATGGCACTGCAACCTTCGCCCTCGACGTCCGACTCCCGAACATGCTCTACGCCACCGTTAGACGGACCCCCACCTTTGGTGGAGGAATCGAAAGCCTTGATGACAGCAAGGCCCGCGCACTCCCAGGCGTTGTAGACGTTATTCGATTGCCTGCAAGCAAAGCTGAGGCGCTCGTCGGTAACTTCACCGCGACCGAATCGGTCGCGGTTGTCGCCGAAGGCTACTGGCCAGCCAAGCAAGGCCTAGACGCACTTAAAATAGTATGGAGCGAAACTGCCAACGACTACGTATCGAGCGCCAGTATCTTCGAGCAGTTCGATCGAGACATCAGCGCCGGCGTCGATCGCGAAGTTGATGTCGCCGAGGGTGACTTCGAAGCGACCATGGCGAACGCAGCTCAAGTGATTGAGGCTGACTATCGCGCCCCCTATCTAGCGCATACCTGTATGGAG
>Ga0115569_10001584_pt1 | contig 17577 bp, 10 predicted proteins | sample COGITO_mtgs_1205_2_FD_87295 | JGI IMG/M metagenome (GOLD analysis project Ga0115569, IMG submission 87295) | Pelagic marine microbial communities from North Sea - COGITO_mtgs_120503 | ecosystem: Environmental > Aquatic > Marine > Epipelagic | place: Germany:Helgoland, sampling site Kabeltonne... | reverse complement strand
CTTGGCGATCAGAAGCTTGGTCTTAGGCGCGTCTATATCAAACTCTTCGACAACAATAAGACGATCCTGACGAGCCAGCTCAGAGACGATAGAGCGCATCGCAGAGCGATACATCTTACGGTTCAGCTTTTGGCTGTGATCCTGAGGCGTAGCAGCAAATGTTACACCGCCCCCGCGCCAGATTGGGCTTCGAATAGTACCAGCTCGTGCCCGGCCAGTGCCTTTCTGGGCATGTGGCTTGCGGCCACCACCAGATACAGCTGAGCGATTTTTCTGAGCGCGAGTTCCCTGACGGGCACCGGCTAGAAACGCTACCACGGTCTGGTGAACCAGATCCTGGTTAAACTCTGTTCCAAACGCTAACTCAGAAACTTCAACAGTTCCTTTATTACCTTTGGGTGTCGCAATTGCTAATTCCATGGACACTCCCCTTTAAGCCTTGACTGCCGGACGAACAACAACATTGCCACCAGGCGCGCCAGGAACGGCACCCTTGATTAACAGCAAATTGCGCTCAGCATCGACACGTACAATTTCAAGATTTTGTGTAGTAACTTGCGCGTTACCCATTTGTCCGGCCATCTTCTTTCCTTTGAAGACCTTACCTGGCGATTGGTTTTGACCAATCGAACCGGGCGCACGGTGGGATAGCGAGTTACCGTGAGTAGCATCTTGCATGGCAAAATTCCAACGCTTAACACCGCCTTGGAAGCCCTTACCTTTGGAAGTACCAGTAACATCGACCATTTGACCAGCCTCAAAACGCTCAACAGTAAGTGATCCACCTACCTCAAACGATTCGCTGCTGCCTTCGGAACGAAATTCCCAGAGCCCACGGCCAGCCTCAACGCCAGCTTTGGCGAAGTGACCTGCTTGAGGCTTGCTTACTCGGGATGCTTTACGTGAACCAGTAGTGATCTGAATAGCTGAATAACCATCCGTCTCTACTGACTTAATCTGGGTAACATGATTAGGGGTCGCTTCGACAACTGTCACCGGAATCGACACACCGTCTTCAGTGAATACGCGAGTCATGCCGCATTTGCGACCAACTATACCTATACTCATTTTTTTAACCTCTTAAGCGTACGGGGCTGTTACCCGCTACGGCTGCCTATTCCAAGACATTACACTTTAGTGTTTGCCCGGCATTTCTGCCGAACCGCTACAGCCGTCGTTAGCTCAAGCTAATCTGAACTTCCACGCCTGCTGCAAGATTCAATTTCATAAGCGCATCAACAGTTTTTTCTGTTGGCTCGACAATGTCGATTAAACGCTTGTGCGTGCGAATTTCGTACTGGTCGCGCGCATCCTTATTTACGTGTGGAGAGATCAGTACTGTGTACTTTTCTTTCCGAGTCGGCAGTGGGATCGGTCCTCTGATCTGCGCACCTGTGCGCCGTGCCGTTTCAACAATTTCCTGTGTAGACGTGTCGATCAACTTGTGATCAAACGCCTTGAGGCGAATCCTGATGCTTTGGTTTTGCATGGAATCGAAACTCCGCTATCTCTACTAAAACTCCAGGGTTAGCAGTTGCCAGCCCCGAAAAAGGAGCGCGAATTCTAGTGCCGCACCCTAGGACTGTCAAGCTAATTTGCACTGGAAACTAAATTAATTAAAACCTCTTAGCTAGAGCTCATGTACACTTTGGCTAGAGGTCAAAAAAGGGGCCCTGAGGCCCCTTTTTATCGGATGTAGCAGATTACTCAATAATCTTAGCAACCACACCAGCGCCTACTGTTCGGCCACCCTCACGGATAGCAAAACGCAAGCCTTCTTCCATTGCAATCGGGTGAATCAACGTCACCTCCATCTGCACGTTGTCGCCAGGCATAACCATCTCGGTTCCCTCTGGCAATTCACAAGCACCGGTCACATCCGTCGTACGGAAGTAAAACTGTGGACGGTAGCCTTTGAAGAATGGCGTATGACGACCACCTTCATCTTTCGACAGAACGTAGATCTCTGACGTGAACTTGGTGTGCGGCTTAACTGAACCCGGCTTGGCCAGTACCTGACCACGCTGAACTTCTTCACGCTTAGTGCCGCGCAACAAAACACCACAGTTCTCACCAGCACGACCTTCGTCAAGCAACTTGCGGAACATCTCAACACCAGTACAGGTCGTCTTGGCCGTGTCAGTGATACCGATAATTTCGATCTCTTCACCAACCTTAACAACACCACGCTCAATACGACCGGTTACAACAGTACCGCGACCCGCAATTGAGAACACATCTTCAATTGGCATCAGGAATGGTTGATCAACCGCACGTACTGGCTCTGGAATATAAGAATCAAGCGCTTCTACCAACTTCCTAACAGCAGTCGTACCCAGCTCGTTGTCATCACGGCCTTCCAGCGCCATCAGCGCTGAACCAACAATGATTGGCGTGTCGTCGCCAGGGAACTCATAGAGATCGAGCAGCTCGCGCAGCTCCATTTCTACCAGCTCTAACATTTCGTTGTACTCTTCTGAACCCACGCCGCCGCAATCTTCTGCAAGCAGGTCAGCTTTGTTCAGAAACACCAATACGTAAGGAACGCCAACCTGACGTGACAGCAGAATGTGCTCACGCGTCTGAGGCATCGGGCCATCAGTTGCGCCACAGACCAAAATCGCACCGTCCATCTGAGCCGCACCAGTGATCATGTTTTTGACATAATCGGCGTGACCTGGGCAGTCTACGTGGGCGTAGTGGCGATCAGGGGAATCATACTCAACGTGCGCTGTTGAGATCGTAATACCGCGCTCGCGCTCTTCAGGGGCGTTATCAATCTGGTCAAAGGCTTTCATTTCGCCTCCCCAAACCTCTGCACAGACGCGAGTCATCGCAGCGGTCAAAGTGGTTTTACCGTGGTCAACGTGACCAATGGTGCCTACATTGACGTGCGGCTTATTTCTTTCAAATTTTGCTTTTGCCATCTCAGTGTCTCCTCAGCAGGCATTTCACTTTTGAGTGTTAAATTTTGGTCGCTCAACAGACAGTTTTCTGTCAGCCGCGCGCAACGGACGCCATCTTATACTGCGAATCGCGAGAGTCAACGCCCGCGAAGGGCAAATCGACAATTTTTTTCAAATGCAGAGCTTTTTTAAGCTAATTTTGCCATTTTTTTACCCACCACCTGTGCAGACAGCGATGAAAAGTTACCATTTTGGAAATTCACCGACCTTTATTGTGATTTTTTCTCTGTAATCGGCGCAATATCCTGTATACTCGCGCGCGTTTTTGACCCTATATAACAAGCCATTTTTAATCGAGCATTGCAATGACTGATCTATCTCACTACAGAAATATTGGTATCTTCGCCCACGTTGACGCGGGCAAGACAACGACAACTGAACGTATCCTGAAGCTAACAGGTAAAATCCATAAGACTGGTGAAGTGCACGATGGCGCAGCCACCACTGACTTCATGGAGCAGGAACAGGAGCGCGGCATTACTATCCAGTCTGCAGCGACAACCTGCTTCTGGAGAGATCACCGCTTTAACATCATCGATACCCCTGGGCACGTTGACTTCACCGTTGAAGTTTACCGTTCGTTGAAGGTTCTCGATGGCGGCGTTGGTGTGTTCTGTGGGTCCGGCGGTGTCGAACCTCAGTCAGAGACTAACTGGCGCTATGCCAATGAGTCTGAAGTGGCTCGAGTTATTTTTGTCAACAAGCTCGACCGTATGGGTGCTGACTTCCTGCGTGTTGTTAAGCAGGTGAAAGATGTTCTCGGCGCCAATCCTCTGGTGATGTGCCTGCCAATCGGCATCGAAGAAGATTTTGTCGGCCTGGTGGATCTGCTTGAGCGCAAAGCTTATGTCTGGGATGACTCTGGCTTGCCGGAGAATTTCGAAATTGTCGATATCCCTGCCGACATGGCCGACAAGGTCGAAGAATACCGCGAGATGATGATCGAAACAGCCCTAGAGCAGGACGATGATCTTTTGATGGCCTATATGGAAGGCGAAGAGCCCTCTATTGAGGACATTAAGCGCTGCATCCGCAAGGGCACCATCGCGCTGGACTTCTTCCCAACCTACTGTGGTTCTGCGTTTAAAAACAAGGGCGTACAGATGGTGTTGGACGCTGTCGTTGATTATCTGCCTTGCCCAACTGATGTTGAGCCGCAGCCACTGACCGACGAGGCCGGCGAAGACACCGGAGAAAGAGCCATCGTTTCTGTTAGCGAACCTTTAAAAGCACTGGCCTTTAAGATTATGGATGACCGTTTTGGCGCCCTGACATTTGTGCGCATCTACTCGGGCGTACTTAACAAGGGTGACACTATTCTCAACTCCTTTACCGGTAAGACAGAGCGTATCGGCCGGATGGTTGAGATGCACGCAGATGATCGCAACGAGATCAGCAGCGCACAAGCTGGCGACATTATTGCGATTGTCGGCATGAAGAATGTTCAGACCGGCCACACGCTTTGCGACCCTAAGCATCCAGTTACACTGGAAGCGATGATTTTCCCGGAGCCAGTCATCTCGATTGCGGTTAAGCCCAAAGATAAAGGCGGCTCTGAGAAGATGGGTATCGCGATTGGCAAGATGATCGCTGAAGATCCCTCGTTCCGCGTTGAGACTGACGAAGATTCTGGTGAGACCATCCTTAAGGGAATGGGCGAGCTGCATCTTGACATCAAGGTCGATATTCTCAACCGTACTTACGGCGTAGATTTGATCGTTGGTCAGCCACAGGTTGCCTACCGCGAGACTATTACTGCTCCTATTGAGGACAGCTACACGCACAAGAAGCAGTCTGGTGGTTCTGGTCAATTTGGTAAAATCGATTACCGCATTAAACCCGGTGAGCCAGGTACAGGTTTTGTATTCAGCTCTGTGGTAGTTGGCGGAAACGTTCCCAAAGAATTCTTCCCCGCTATTGAGAAAGGCTTTAAAGGCATGATGGATCAAGGTCCATTGGCTGGCTATCCGGTTCTCGATGTTGAGGTTGAACTCTATGATGGTGGTTTCCACGCCGTTGACTCCTCGGCGGTAGCTTTTGAAATCGCAGCTAAGGGTGCTTTCCGTCAGTCAATGCCCAAAGCGGGCCCGCAGATCATTGAGCCAATCATGAAGGTGGATGTGTATACACCGGAAGATCATGTTGGTGATGTTATTGGTGATCTCAACCGTCGTCGCGGCATGATCAAGGATCAGGAAGCGGGTGTCACTGGTGTGCGCATTAAAGCAGATGTGCCGCTGTCGGAGATGTTTGGTTATATCGGACATCTGCGAACGATGACGTCCGGCCGCGGCCAGTTCTCGATGGAATTTTCACACTATATGCCTTGCCCACAGAACATTGCTACTGATGTTATTGCGGAAGCTAAGGCGCTTAAAGAAGCCAAGTAATCCTTCTCTAAGCTCAAAAAAACCCCGCTGGTTTGCACCAGCGGGGTTTTTTTATTATTCGAACATTCGGGGACGGCCTGCTACGAAGACTCGCGTAAAAAGGCGTTAACCCATATTTTTCGTCATTATCGCTGCTGCAACATTCTTCGGCGCTTCAGCATAGCGATCAAACTCCATGGTGAAGGTAGCCCGCCCCTGAGTGGCGGAGCGCAAATCAGTGGCGTAGCCAAACATCTCCGCCAGTGGTACCTCAGCATCAATTACTTTACCCATCGGACTATCGGCCATACCAACAATCATGCCGCGACGACGATTGAGGTCGCCGACCACATCACCCATATTGGCTTCTGGGGTAACCACCTCGACTTTCATCATCGGCTCTAGCAATACGGCACCGCCATGATCCTTAAGATCTCTGGTGGCTAAAGAGCCGGCAATCTTAAACGCCATCTCCGAGGAGTCAACATCGTGATAGGAGCCATCATATAACGTCGCTTTTACACCCAACAGCGGGTAGCCTGCTAGCACACCGTTTTGCATTTGCTCTTCAATACCTTTGGCAATCGCCGGAATATATTCCTTCGGAACGGTTCCACCTACGATCTCATTAATAAATTCGAGCCCTTCAGCTCCGGGGTCTTCCGCCGGTTCAAACTTGAGCCAGACATGGCCGTATTGACCGCGACCACCTGACTGACGAATAAACTTACCTTCAATTTCACAGCCCTTTGTGATGGTTTCGCGATAGGCAACCTGCGGCTGACCTATATTGGCGTCAACGGTAAACTCACGACGCATACGATCAACCAGAATATCCAGATGCAGTTCGCCCATGCCAGAGATAATGGTCTGACCACTCTCTTCATCGGTCTTAACGCGGAACGAAGGGTCTTCTTGGGCAAGCTTTCCCAGTGCGACACCCATTTTATCTTGGTCTGCTTTGGTTCGCGGCTCTACGGCCACTGATATCACCGGCTCAGGAAACTCCATGCGCTCGAGAATAATTTTGTCGTTCTCGGCACAGAGAGTATCACCAGTGGTGGTGTCTTTAAGGCCGATCGCGGCGGCAATATCGCCCGCCAGTACCTGTTTTATTTCTTCGCGGCTGTTGGCGTGCATCTGCACCATGCGTCCGACCCGCTCGCGCTTCATTTTGACCGAATTGTAAACGGCTGTACCGCTCTCCAATTTGCCGGAATAGACGCGCATAAACGTCAACGTGCCAACAAAAGGGTCGGTGGCGATTTTAAACGCCAGCGCGGCAAAGGGTGCCTCATCGTCAGCTTCTCTCAAGCCTTTCTCGCCATTTTCCAGCTCGCCCTCAATGGCTTGACTTCGGTGGGTGATGGCAGGTATTCAACGACTGCATCAAGCATGCCCTGAACGCCCTTATTTTTAAATGCTGAGCCACTGAGAACCGGAACAATCTCATTGGCTAACGTGCGGATACGGAGTCCCTGCTTGATCTCTTCTTCAGTCAGACTCTCATCTTCGAGATATTTGTCCATAAGATCTTCGTTGGCTTCGGCGGCAGACTCGACAATATACTCATGCATCTCTTGGCACTCATCGATCATCTCATCCGGAATCTCTGCGTACTCGAAGGTCATGCCCTGATCCGCCTCGTTCCAATAGACCGCCTTCATCTTCACCAGATCAACCACACCTTTAAACTCGTCTTCAGCGCCTATGGTCATTTGCAGCGGCACGGCATCAGCGCCCAAGCGCTCTTTGAGCTGCCTGATCACCATCTTAAAGTCAGCGCCAGCGCGGTCCATCTTATTGACGAAGACCATGCGTGGCACTTCATATTTGTTCGCCTGACGCCATACGGTTTCAGTCTGCGGTTGCACCCCAGATGAACCGCAAAGAACGATCACAGCGCCATCGAGAACCCGCAGCGAGCGCTCAACTTCAATGGTGAAGTCGACGTGGCCAGGGGTGTCGATAATATTGATACGATGATCTTCAAACTGTGCATTCATGCCCTTCCAAAAACAGGTGGTCGCCGCGGAGGTAATAGTAATACCCCGCTCCTGCTCCTGCTCCATCCAGTCCATGGTGGCTGCGCCATCGTGAACCTCACCAATCTTGTGCGACAGCCCGGTGTAAAAAAGCACGCGCTCAGTAGTGGTGGTCTTGCCGGCATCTACGTGTGCACAGATACCGATATTTCGATAGCGACTGATGGGAGTCTTGCGAGCCACAATATTTTCCTCTGAAACATAAACAGGGGTTATTTTAAACGCTGACTAAATAGAGAATGTACTCTTTTTGTCATCAATAGTTTAAAAATCCCAGCGGGTTAGAACCGAAAAAAGGCGGCCATTACAGCCACCTTTTTGCGCAAGATTAGATTAGTAATAATCTTTTTAGAAACGGAAGTGTGAGAACGCCTTGTTGGCTTCTGCCATACGGTGAACATCTTCACGCTTCTTAACAGCTCCACCTTTGCTTTGAACTGCATCGATCAGTTCGCCAGCAAGGCGCTGAGGCATGGATTTCTCACCGCGGTTACGAGCGTACTCAACCAACCAACGCATCGCCAGCGCGGTGCGTCGCGAGGGACGAACTTCAACTGGCACCTGGTAAGTTGCACCGCCGACACGACGAGATTTCACTTCCACCATCGGCGCAATGTTATCTAACGCTTCTTGGAACACTTCAACTGGATCTTTCTTGAGGCGCTCCTCAACTAGCTCAAGCGCACCATAAACAATCCGCTCAGCAACTGACTTCTTGCCGCTGACCATAACCATGTTCATAAACTTAGCTAGCGTGACATTCCCAAATTTGGGATCTGGCAGAATGTCGCGCTTTGCCGCTACTCTTCTTCTTGGCATCGTTTTGCCCTTCTCTTCAGGTTTTGTCTAGGGATAGGCCCTAGCCTTACTTGGTTGTATTACCGATTATCGCAAGTCGTCGTTCAGATACTACGCTTTAGGGCGCTTAGTACCATACTTTGAACGACGCTGTGTACGACCATTTACACCCGCTGTATCCAATGTGCCACGTACCGTATGGTAACGAACACCTGGAAGATCTTTCACACGACCACCACGAATCAAGACAACGCTGTGCTCTTGCAAGTTGTGCCCTTCGCCACCAATGTATGAAGTTACTTCAAAACCACTGGTTAAACGAACACGACAAACTTTACGCAATGCAGAGTTTGGCTTCTTCGGAGTCGTTGTGTAAACGCGGGTACAGACACCACGGCGCTGCGGGCAGGCCTGAAGTGCTGGCACGTCACTTTTACTGACTTTGCGTTTTCTCGGCTTACGAACCAACTGGTTGATCGTTGCCATGCAATATTTCTCCAAAAATAAAAGTTACCTTCCTGGGAAGGTCATACATTCCTTGAATCCTGTCGCTAACCCGACACAAGGACCCAAAAGGGAGCGGCATTCTAAATACCGCACATCCGGGAGTCAAGCGAGCATTCCGTTTACCTTGTCGCTGCTATCGCCCTAAGGCTTTCACAGTGACGGAGTAAATTCTTCCGGGTACCCGCTATGGTCCCTTATTCTTCTGTCAACTCGATATTTAAAGCTTCGCTCAGGGCCGCTTCAACATCCGCTGCCGTCATCGCAGTTTCCGTCGTCACATCCGCTTCACGCGCCTTGCGTCGCTGCGCGTGATAAGCCAAACCAGTTCCCGCTGGAATCAGTCGACCGACCACTACGTTCTCTTTCAGGCCGCGCAGCGGATCGGCTTTGCCGGTAACTGCCGCTTCGGTGAGCACTCGCGTGGTCTCCTGGAAAGACGCCGCAGAGATAAAGCTCTCAGTGGCAAGAGAGGCTTTGGTAATACCCAGCAATTGGCGATCAAACTTAGCCGGCTGCAGACCCTCTTGACGCAGACGCTCATTCTCGGCAAGCACGCGCATGTACTCTACCTGTTCGCCGCGAATCAAGCTCGAATCACCCATATCGGTGATTTCCACTTTGCGTAGCATTTGGCGAATAATAACTTCGACGTGCTTATCGTTAATTTTCACACCCTGCAAGCGATAGACTTCCTGAATCTCATTGACAATGTATTTAGCCAATTCGCTGATGCCCTTGAGTCGCAGGATATCGTGCGGTGTTGGTGGACCGTCAGAGATTACCTCGCCCTTCTCGACGTGCTCACCTTCGAACACACCGAGAGTACGCCACTTGGGAATCAGCTCTTCGTAGTGCAGCTTGCCGTTTGGCAATGGCTGACCATCGTCTGGAGTGATAACCAAGCGCAACTTACCCTTAGTCTCTTTACCCAGAGTAACGGTACCGGTGATCTCAGCCAAGATGGCGGGATCTTTCGGCTTGCGCGCTTCAAACAGATCGGCAACACGAGGTAGACCACCCGTAATATCCTTAGTACCACCAGATTCCTGTGGAATTCTTGCAATAATCTCACCGATATCAATGGTGTTACCGTCGGCAATATTAATACTTGCGTTAGCCGGCAGTGGATAGTGAGCAGGAACGGTTGAGTTCGGGAACTGCAGCTCTTTACCTTTGCTATCAGTTAACGAGATCATTGGCTTGAGATCTTTACCCGCCGCTGGACGCTCATTCGGATCGATAACAGAGATACTGGTCAGACCAGTCATGTCATCCGTTTGCTGACGAACGCTGAGTCCCTCTTCCATTCCCGAGAAGGCGACCTTACCGGCCACTTCACTGACGATGGGATGAGTGTGTGGATCCCAGGTCGCAATAACGTCGCCGGCTGCGACCTCAGAGCCATCTTTAATCTTGATCAAGGCACCGTAGGGTAGCTTGTAACGCTCGCGCTCACGGCCATTTTCATCGGCAATTGCGAGCTCACCAGAGCGAGACACTGCAATCAAATAACCCGACTTATTTTCAACGGTCTTGAGATTGATAAGACGTGCCACACCATCCTGCTTAACTTTGACGCTATCCACGGCCGAGGCGCGCGATGCTGCACCACCAATGTGGAAGGTACGCATGGTCAACTGGGTACCAGGCTCACCAATCGACTGAGCAGCGATAACACCGACTGCCTCACCCTGATTGACACGGTGTCCACGGGCCAGATCGCGGCCATAACAGGCTGAACAGATACCGTGGGTCACTTCACAGGTAATCGGCGAGCGCACGATGACTTCATCAATGCTCTGCTTCTCAATGCGCACAACCCACTGCTCATCAATCATAGTGCCGGCAGGTACCGCTATTTCTTCGCTGCCTGGCTTGTTAACATCTTTGGCGACAATACGGCCAAGGATACGATCACCAAGCGTTTGGATAATATCGCCACCCTCAATAACCGGCGTCATCAACAGGCCTTCTGTGGTTCCACAATCAACTTCTGTGACGACCACGTCCTGAGCAACATCGACCAAACGACGTGTCAGGTAACCGGAGTTAGCTGTTTTAAGTGCGGTATCAGCAAGACCCTTACGCGCTCCGTGAGTAGAGATAAAGTACTGGAGTACGTTAAGACCTTCACGGAAGTTAGCGGTAATCGGTGTCTCGATGATCGAGCCATCTGGACGCGCCATCAGACCACGCATACCAGCCAACTGACGAATCTGAGCCGGGCTACCACGAGCGCCGGAGTCGGCCATGATAAAGACCGAGTTAAAGGAATCTTGCTGCTCTTCCTCACCGTCTTTATTAATCACGCTCTCGGTGCTAATGCCTTTCATCATCGACTTGGCGACGCGATCGTTGGCCTGAGACCAGATGTCGATAACTTTGTTGTATTTCTCACCCTGGGTTACCAGACCAGAAGCAAACTGACCTTCTATTTCACGCACCTGATCGTCCGCTGCAGCGATAATCTCATGCTTGTCATCGGGGATAACGAAGTCGTTAACACCAATCGACGCGCCAGAACGTGTAGAGAAGTCAAAGCCCGTGTACATCAGCTGATCGGCAAAGATAACGGTATCTTTCAAACCAACGCGACGGTAGCACTCATTAATGATCAACGAGATAGCCTTTTTAACCATGGGCTTGTTGACCAGCTCAAATGGCAGACCTTGGGGGACAATTTCCCACAGCAGTGCACGGCCGACAGTGGTGTCAACAATCTTCGTTTCTTCACTGCGCTCACCGGTGACTTCGTCTACCAGTACTTCGTTGATACGAACTTTCACGCGCGACTGAAGTTCTGCTTTACCGGAATAAAAGGCGCGAGAGACTTCGCTACCATCGGCAAATACCATTCCCTCACCAAGACCATTAACCTTGTGGCGAGTCATGTAGTAAAGACCCAATACAACGTCCTGCGACGGAACGATAATCGGCTCACCCGATGCCGGCGACAGAATATTGTTAGTCGACATCATCAGCGCACGGGATTCCATCTGCGCTTCGATTGTCAATGGCACATGCACTGCCATCTGGTCACCATCGAAGTCGGCGTTGTAGGCCGCACAAACCAATGGGTGCAATTGAATTGCTTTACCTTCAATCAGTACCGGCTCAAAGGCCTGGATACCGAGACGGTGAAGTGTCGGTGCACGGTTAAGCAGTACTGGGTGCTCACGAATAACGTCTTCGAGAATATCCCAAACCACTGGCTCTTCGCGCTCAACCATTTTCTTCGCCGCTTTGATCGTTGTGGCAAGGCCACGCAGTTCTAGCTTGCTGAAGATAAACGGCTTGAACAACTCAAGTGCCATACGCTTAGGCAGACCACATTGATGCAGACGCAGAGCGGGACCAACAACGATCACCGAACGACCTGAGTAATCAACACGCTTACCGAGCAGATTCTGACGGAAACGACCCTGCTTACCTTTAATCATGTCGGCAAGTGATTTCAGTGGGCGTTTGTTCGAGCCAGTGATGGCACGACCGCGACGACCGTTATCCAGCAGCGCATCGACAGATTCTTGCAGCATACGCTTTTCGTTGCGGACAATGATATCTGGCGCGTTGAGCTCCAGAAGTCGCTTGAGACGGTTATTTCTGTTGATCACACGACGGTAAAGATCGTTGAGATCTGATGTCGCGAAGCGACCACCATCCAACGGCACCAGTGGACGAAGGTCTGGCGGCAGAACCGGTAGTGCTTGCAGCACCATCCACTCTGGCTTGTTGCCAGAACCGTGAAAGGCTTCGAGCAATTTGAGCCGCTTGGAGAACTTCTTAATTTTGGTCTCAGATTTGGTATTGGGGATTTCCTCACGGATATCCGCAATCTCATCTTCGAGAACAATCTCTTTCAGCAGAGCCTGAATCGCTTCAGCACCCATGGTCGCGGTAAACTCGTCACCGAACTCTTCGAGGGACTCAAAGTATTCTTCATCGGTCAATAACTGACCTTTCTCCAACGTCGTTAAACCAGGATCAGTGACAACGTAGGATTCAAAATAGAGCACACGCTCAATTTCACGCAGCGTCATATCCAGCATCAAACCGATGCGCGATGGCAGTGACTTGAGGAACCAGATGTGGGCAACGGGACAGGCCAGCTCGATGTGCCCCATGCGCTCACGTCGGACTTTAGTGAGTGTCACTTCCACGCCGCATTTTTCACACACGATACCGCGGTGCTTCATACGCTTGTACTTGCCACACAGGCATTCGTAATCTTTTACTGGCCCAAAAATCTTGGCACAGAAAAGACCTTCGCGCTCAGGCTTGAAAGTACGGTAATTAATTGTCTCGGGCTTTTTAACCTCACCAAATGACCATGAACGGATCATTTCCGGTGATGCGAGACCGATTCGAATATTATCGAATTCAGTATTTTGTTCTTGCTGCTTGAGTAGGTTGACTAAATCCTTCAAGGCTTTTCCTCCAGTAACTGGGTTTGCCGAGGCGATTTTTCGCCCCGGCCATCAGGTAAGCAAAACAGCGCTTATTCGTTTTCCAATTCCATGTTGATACCGAGTGAGCGCACCTCTTTAACCAACACGTTGAATGACTCTGGCATGCCAGGCTCCATTCGGTGATCGCCGTCGACGATGTTTTTATACATCTTGGTGCGACCTGCAACATCATCGGACTTAACCGTAAGCATTTCCTGCAGCGTATAGGCGGCACCATATGCCTCCAACGCCCACACTTCCATCTCACCGAAGCGCTGCCCACCAAACTGAGCTTTACCACCCAGCGGCTGCTGAGTAACCAAGCTGTAAGAACCTGTTGAACGGGCGTGCATCTTGTCGTCAACCAGGTGGTTCAGTTTAAGCATGTACATGTAGCCAACTGTAACCGGACGATCAAACTTATCGCCACTGCGACCGTCATAAAGGGTAGTTTGACCACTCTCATGCAAGTCAGCCAGTTCCAGAAGCTTCTTCAGCTCGATTTCGTTGGCGCCATCAAATACCGGTGTCGCGATCGGCACACCTTTGCGCAAGTTGCCGGCCAACTCAAGAACTTCTTTATCGGACAGTTCTTTGAGATCGGTACCATAAACGGTCTCGCCGACATCGTAGATTTCCTGCAGGAACGTACGAATCTCGGCAGCTTTTGACTGCGCCTTAATCATCGCGTCAATTTTCACGCCAAGACCTTTGGCAGCCATACCCATATGGGTTTCAAGAACCTGACCGACGTTCATTCGCGATGGAACACCGAGAGGGTTGAGTACGATATCGACTGGCTCACCATGTTCATCGTAAGGCATATCTTCGATTGGCTTAATCACCGAGATAACACCTTTGTTACCGTGACGACCAGCCATCTTGTCACCAGGCTGGATGCGACGCTTAACGGCGAGATAAACCTTAACGGTCTTCAATACGCCAGGCGCAAGATCATCACCGCTCTGCAACTTGCCACGCTTCTCTTCGAAACGCTCGTCGAGATTTGTGCGACGGTCAGCCAACTGAACCTGTGCTGCAGCAATTTGATCATTGAGTTCAGCTTTGTCCATGCGAATGCCAAACCAGTCTTCAACGTTGTAATCAGCAACGGCTTCGGCAGTCAGTACATCGCCTTTCTTAAGACCCTCGGCCTTGACGACCTTACCACCAACCAACGAGGTAAATAGACGTCCAAGCGTGGCATTCTCAACAATGCGGTACTCGTCGTTTAGATCTTTGCGGAACTGCTCCAACTCTGCACGCTCGATATCCAGTGAACGCTGATCTTTGTCTAGCCCATCGCGAGTAAACACCTGAACGTTAATCACAGTCCCTTTAATGCTGGTAGGCACACGCAGGGAGGTGTCTTTAACGTCAGAGGCTTTCTCGCCAAAGATGGCTCTCAAAAGTTTCTCTTCCGGAGTCAACTGGGTTTCACCCTTAGGCGTTACCTTACCGACCAGAATATCACCAGCAGCAACTTCCGCACCGATGTGGACAATGCCTGACTCATCGAGTCTGGCCAGCGCCACTTCACCAACATTGGGGATATCCGCAGTAATTTCTTCAGAGCCCAGCTTAGTGTCGCGAGCGACACAGGTCAGTTCCTGAATGTGGATAGTGGTGAAACGATCTTCCTGAACAACACGCTCAGAGATCAGAATCGAATCCTCAAAGTTGTAGCCGTTCCAAGGCATAAATGCGATTCGCATGTTTTGCCCCAGCGCCAACTCACCGAGATCAACAGATGGTCCATCAGCCAAAACATCACCGCGGGACACTTGATCGCCCTGCTTAACAATTGGGCGCTGATTGATACAGGTATTCTGGTTCGATCTGGTGTATTTGGTCAGATTGTAAATATCGACACCAGCTTCGCCGGACTCGACTTCTGCGTCACTGACACGGACAACAATTCGTCCGGCATCGACGCTTTCGATAACACCACCACGCTTAGCAACCTTACACACGCCTGAGTCACTGGCCACTGTGCGCTCAATACCGGTACCCACCAACGGTGCTTCCGCACGCAGAGTTGGGACTGCCTGACGCTGCATGTTTGAGCCCATCAGCGCTCGGTTAGCATCATCGTGCTCAAGGAATGGAATCAGTGACGCTGCAACCGAAACGACTTGGCGCGGCGACACATCCATATAGTCGACATCACCGGGCAACTTAACGGTAAATTCATTTTGGTGGCGAACATTCACCACCTCCTCGACAAACTCGCCTTTGGCATTGAGCTTGGCCGATGCCTGTGCAATAACGTACTGAGACTCGTTGATCGCGGACAAGTATTCAATCTGCTCGGTGACCTTATTGTTAACTACTTTGCGATAAGGCGTTTCAATAAAGCCGTAGTTATTAGTGCGGGCATAGGTTGCCAGAGAGTTGATCAAACCAATGTTTGGCCCTTCCGGCGTCTCGATCGGACATACTCGACCGTAGTGAGTCGGGTGTACGTCTCGCACTTCAAAGCCAGCGCGTTCGCGGGTCAAACCGCCTGGCCCCAAGGCCGAAACACGACGCTTGTGGGTGATTTCTGAAAGCGGATTGTTCTGATCCATAAACTGAGACAGCTGACTGGACCCAAAGAACTCTTTCATTGCGGCAGCAACAGGCTTGGCATTCACCAGATCCTGCGGCATTAACTCTTCAGACTCGGCCATCGACAAACGCTCTTTAACGGCGCGCTCAACTCGGACAAGACCCACTCGGAACTGGTTTTCGGCCATTTCGCCCACAGAGCGAATACGGCGGTTACCCAGGTGGTCGATATCGTCGACAAAGCCCTTACCGTTGCGGATATTGATCAAGGTTTTCATCACATCAGCAATGTCGGAACCTTCACCAAACTGCTCGAAAAGCTCTTGAGCTTCGTCAGTTTTCTGCATCGAGAAGTAACGCTGATCATAGAGGACGCCGCAGCCTTCCTCTTCGACGCGATCGAGGCGACGATTGAACTTCATACGACCCACAGAGGACAAATCATAACGCTCGAGATTGAAGAACAGATTGTAGAATAAGTTCTCCGCCGACTCTTTAGTCGGTGGCTCACCAGGGCGCATCATGCGATAGATTTCGACCAACGCTTCCAGCTGAGTCCGCGACGGATCAGCACGTAAGGTGTCGGCAATAAACGGTCCGCAATCCAGATCATTGGTGTAGAGTGTTTCAATATCTTTAACACCAGCCTCGGATATCTGCTCTAATATCTCGAGGGTAATCTCAGTATTACATTCAAACAACAGCTCGCCGGTTTTAGGATCGGCAATATCTTTGGCGGTCGCACGGCCCAGCAAATACTCAGCCGGCACTTCCAGCGACGTGACTTTACCTTTCTCCAAGTCACGAATATGGCGCGCTGTAACCCGGCGGCCCTTTTCAACAATCACCGCACCTTTTTTGTCTTTAATATCGAATACAGTGATTTCACCACGCAAACGCTCGGGATCCAGCTCCAGCGTAAAGCCGTCTTTTTTCTGGTGGAAAATACTGGTGTCGAAGAACATATCGAGAATTTCTTCGGAGCTATAACCCAGCGCGCGCAACAGAATAGTAGACGGTAGTTTGCGGCGACGGTCAATACGCACATAGAGAACATCTTTGGGGTCAAACTCAAAGTCTAACCATGACCCGCGATAGGGAATCACGCGGGCGGTGTACAGCAACTTGCCGGACGAGTGAGTCTTACCCTTATCGTGATCAAAGATAACGCCGGGAGATCTGTGCAATTGGGAGACGATAACTCGCTCAGTTCCGTTGATGATGAACGTACCGTTGTCGGTCATCAGCGGAATTTCACCAAGATACACTTCCTGCTCACGAATATCTTTAATCGCTTTATTAGTCGATTCTTTGTCGTAAATAACCAGACGAACACGCACTCTCAACGGCACTGAGAAGGTAACACCACGGAGCTTACACTCTTCAACGTCAAAGGCAGGCTTGCCTAAAACATAGTCAACGTACTCTAGCGCCGCGTGACCAGAATAACCAACGATCGGGAAGATCGAGTTTAGTGCGGCGTGCAAACCGGTGTTTTGGCGGTCACCGACCGCAACACCCGTTTGGGTAAAATTCTTATAGGAATCAAGTTGGATTGCCAGCAGGTAGGGCAAGTCCATTACATTTGGCAGCTTGCCAAAGTTCTTGCGGATACGTTTCTTCTCGGTGAAAGAGTAAGCCATCTATATTCCTCGGGATCATCTTTATTAGGGAATTACCAATCTTGAGCTTAAACTCAAGGTACTTCCGCCTGTAAATTCCCATACTTACAAGCAGAAAAGGGCCGAAGGGAAATCCCCTTCGGCCCAGCCTGAAAAATCAGGCAGCTCGCACGACCAACTTACTTAAGTTCGACAGTTGCGCCAGCTTCTTCCAATTGCTTCTTAGCTTCTTCAGCATCGTCTTTAGAAGCAGCTTCTTTAATAGTAGAAGG
>Ga0115569_10001582_pt1 | contig 17586 bp, 12 predicted proteins | sample COGITO_mtgs_1205_2_FD_87295 | JGI IMG/M metagenome (GOLD analysis project Ga0115569, IMG submission 87295) | Pelagic marine microbial communities from North Sea - COGITO_mtgs_120503 | ecosystem: Environmental > Aquatic > Marine > Epipelagic | place: Germany:Helgoland, sampling site Kabeltonne... | reverse complement strand
TCTGCGATGCCTATATCTTCAGACGCCATCCTTACTAAGCGGCGGGCCAGGTAGATCGGATCGCAGCCACCGTCCAACATTCTCGCCAACCAATACAGGGCGGCATCAGGTGATGAACCTCTCACCGCTTTGTGCAGGGCTGAAATTTGCTCGTAGAAACTATCTCCACCTTTGTCGAAGCGTCGACTGCCTTCTTCTAATACCTGCTGAATATGGCCGTCTGCTATAGACCTACGTCCATCCATTACCTCTGCCATGTCGCTTAGCACTTCAAGATAGTTAAGGACGCGGCGCGCATCGCCATCGCCTGCGCGGGCAAGCATCTGACTTTGCGACTCGCTCAGATCCAAATTGAGCGCAGCTAACCCTCTCTCCTTATCGATCAGCGCGTTCTTAATGACACCTAACAGATCATCTTCAGTCAGAGGCTTAAGTAGGTAAACTCGTGCTCTGGATAGCAAGGCATTGTTCAACTCGAAGGAAGGGTTCTCTGTCGTAGCGCCGATGAATAACACGGTACCGTTCTCGATATGGGGCAGGAAGGCGTCTTGTTGTGCCTTGTTGAAGCGATGAACCTCATCGACAAACAAGATGGTCTGGCTGGAAGCGCCGGCTTGATGATATTTAGCACGCTCAATGGTCGCGCGAATCTCCTTCACTCCATCGAGCACCGCAGACAGAGATTCGAAGTGATAGTCACAGGTGGCGGCGATAATCTTCGCCAGAGTGGTCTTGCCTACACCCGGTGGCCCCCAAAGGATCATCGAGTGAGGTAGCTTGTTTTGAATCGCCTCATAGATAGATTTGCCGGGGCTCAGCAAATGATCTTGCCCAATAAACTCTTCAAGATTTAGCGGACGCAGTCGCGCTGCCAGCGGCTTATAGCGCTGGCGGGAATCTTCATCAGGCAGTAGTGATTGACTCATAGTGTGCTTTCTTATCGACTAAAGCTTAATCGGTCTGCTGCAGCAACATCTGCAACTTGGCCGACCCCATCTTACGCAGTAATTTAATATTGCGCTCTGGGATTAGAGACGTATCTTGATGCCTGGCTATTTCCCGCTCCACACCGGATTCTCTTAATAGATGTAAAATTGGAAACGGAGAGCGATTGCTATAGTTCTCTGCATCACCGAACTCAGTTTTTGCAAATCTATACTGTGGATGGAAACTGGCAACCTGATAAACCCCGAGAAAACCCTCTGCATCTAAGAGAGCATCAACAATATCCAGAAATTGATTGTAGTCATCGAAGGATTGCAACACTTGGGGGTGGATTAGTAAGATAGTTTCTATCTCGCCATCTTCTTGAAAATGCGACAACTCGTGCTGCAAATCGGCAAGCAGCTGTTCTTCGGTAGAAGCATCGCTTACAACAAACTTCACCCGATCGTTGATAAGCTCGCGTTTTGCGAAGGGACAGAGGTTGAGTTCGATAACAAATTTTTCTAACCAGCGACGAACAAGCCTTACTATTTCATGCTGCTGCACGGCGGCCTCTCGAATTTATCATGCTTTTGCTTTATAGCATCACAGAAAGAGAACCGCGTTTGGCCTTATCCTGTAACACCGCTTCGTCGGAACTCGCGGAGAACTGAAGACTAGCGAAGTTTGCGTATAGCTCACTTTCGAGCAGCAATTCCTTGTGTGAACCCTGAGCAACTACTTTTCCCGAGTCTAATACGACTATCTTGCTTACGTTCATCACCGTTGCCAAACGGTGCGCGATAACGAGCGAGGTGCGATTCGCCATTAGTTTCTCCAGCGCCATCTGCACCTTGCGTTCGCTCTCGGCATCCAAGGCGCTGGTCGCCTCGTCGAGCAAGAGAATCTCTGGATCTTTCAGAATAGCTCTAGCTATCGCTATGCGTTGCTTCTGGCCACCTGATAAACGAATGCCCGACTCTCCAAGATAGCTGTCGTAGCCTTCTGGCAACTTCTCTATGAACTCACTCGCATACGCTGCTTCGGCCGCATCGCGAACTTCTTCGTCGCTAGCATCGGGCCTACCGTAGCGAATATTATCCCAGACATTACCAGTAAACATGGTCGGCTGTTGAGAGACGATTGCGATATGACTTCGTAACGCTTGCGGGTCAAGTTCTCTAATATCGACGCCATCCAATGCTAATGATCCGGATTGTGGATCGTAGAAACGCAGCACTAGATCGAAGAGAGTGGATTTTCCTGCACCTGAAGGACCTACTAAAGCAACACTCTCCCCTGACTGAATCTGCAATGTGACGCCGTCCAAAGCTGGAATTTCAGGCCGCGAAGCATAAGCAAACGTAACATCCGTCAGGGTTAGCAAGCCCTTAAAGTCACCCTTGAGTTGATGCGGTGTCTGTGGCGCCTTAATTTCGTTCTCGGCCTCCAACAACTCCATCAGCCTCTCCATCGCGCCTGCGGCACGCTGCAACTCACTGATGACCTGGCTTATTGCTCCAACCGCCGACGCTACCAACACCGCGTAGGCGACGAACGCAGTTAGTTCGCCTGCGGACATTGTGCCGTTAATAACATCCTGGCCTCCGACCCAGATCATTACCGCTAGCGCGCCGAATACTAATGTTATTACAATTGTAATGAGGAAGGACCGCATCATGATGCGCCGTAAGGCGACATTGAACGCAGTCTCCACATGATCGGAAAACTGTCTGTCATCATGGCTCTGATGATTGTAAGCCTGCACCGTCTTGATCTGTTGGATAGTTTCTCCAACATAGGCTCCAACATTCGCGATCTCGTCCTGACTACTTCTTGAGAGCAGTCGCACCTTCTTGCCGAAGTATAAGATTGGGCCAATCACGAGTGGGATACAAATCAACACAACGCTGGTGAGTTTAGGGTTCGTTATAAATAGAAAGACCGTGCCGCCAACCATCATCAGCAGGTTACGCAGCGCAATCGACGCGGACGATCCGATGACAGATTGAATGAGTGTGGTATCGGTCGTGATCCGCGACTGAATTTCGCCACTGAGGTTGTCTTCGAAATAGCCAGGATGCAAATCGATGATATGGGAATAAACCGCTTTACGAATGTCGGCCGTGACGCGCTCACCAAGCCATGACACCCAATAGAATCTAGCGAAGGTACCAACAGCTTGAAAGATCGCGATGAGGAAAAAGCCCAAGACTGCGGTGTTGAGAGCTTCGGTTGAACCCTCGACAAATCCACTATCGACGATGATTCTTACGTATTGAACGAGGCCCAATGTCAGCCCCGCCGTAAAAACGAGAGCGACTGCTGCGATAGCAATTTGCGTCTTGTAGGGTTTTAGAAAAACAGCGGACTTTAGAAGTAAGGAGGTACTGGATTCTTGCATGATCGCAATGTAGCAACTACAGGCATAAAAGCAAGGATTAACTCATCTGACATCAAACCTGTAATGCGCTCTATTAGCTAGGTCACAGAGCGCTCTCATCCCTTGCGTCTCCTCTCTCCTTGCCTTCGCTCTAACGAGCGACGTTCCGCGGCTAGCCAATTATCCGCTTTCTCAGCTGCCTGTCTGCGGTCTAGGCTGCGGCGGCATTTAGTGCTTCTTTTTTCTTCACTCACTATTATTCCCTCATGGCTTAGATTAACGGCGACCTCGCCCTATCTGCCGAACGAAGAATACATTAAAATCCCCGGTCTTTTCAACAGCCCATCTGGGGCATGAGTCACAAAAATACCTTGAGGTAAATTATGCCGCTATCAATGCACTGCGCATCCATTCCCTATTTCGTCCGCGCACTAAACAATCTATCCGTAATTCTCAAAAAGGGTGCCGCACATGCCGGGGAGTACGATATTGACCCCTCGATATTTGTTGCAGGCCGGCTATTTCCTGACATGTTTCCCCTTTCACGCCAAGTACAGATCGCCTGCGACGTAAGCAAGGGAGCCGCAGCTAGAATCTCCGGAATAGAGGCGCCTAGCTTTGAAGACAACGAATCGAGCTTTGAGGAACTGCTAGCGCGAATCAGCAAGACTATCGATTTTTTAAATTCGCTACCCGCTGACAAGATAAATGGAACCGAAGCGAAGGAAATCAAGTTCCAGGCAGGGCCGTATGAGCTAGATTTTACTGGCGCTACCTACCTCTCGATGTGGGCATTGCCAAATATCTACTTTCACGTGACCACGACCTACAATATTCTGCGCCACAATGGCGTGGCATTAGCTAAGTTAGACTACGTCGGCACGCCTTAATCAAATAGAGACAGCTATAAATCGACAAGACTCAATTCTTGTCGATTTATAGCACCGCCCTACTCAATCGTTTACCGTAGCACCGCTGAGTTTCGCAACGGCTGCAAGCGTAGTTTGTGCCGCATTCAATCCAAGCCTGAAATCTTTATCCGTAAAGTTCGTCCACACATCCAAAGGCGAATGCCAGGTAGGGTTCCACCCGCCGCCTGTATGTGAGCCACGCTCGTTCTCGCGCAGACTGATTGAGGGAACCTCATTCATGAAGGGCGTGGAATCTGTATTCGTCATGTGCGGCCCGACGGTTGCAGGATAGTCAGTATTGTAGGCATCCGCTGCTGCCTTAAACACAAAAGCAAGACGCATCGAATCATCAGCAAGATCAGAAACAGACTGGAACTCGATATTCACATCGGCTTCCGCTCGCTGATCCCAGCTTACTGTGCCATCGGCACGCGGCGCACCATGATCCCAAAGCATCATGTCGTGTTGAATCATGCCTAACCAAGTAGGTTCGGGATAATTGCCAGAGCCTGCTGGCTCCTCTATACCTTGTAACTCTTTGCGCTGTTCGACATAGGCAGACGACCCGTTGAGACCGGTCTCCTCGTTGTTCCACAGAGCGAAACGTATAGAGCGCTCAGTCTCTACTCCCGAATCACTCATGATGCGCGCGAGCTCCATAACCAGTGCCGTGCCAGAACCGTCGTCGTTAACTGCTTCGTTTACACCGTGACCATCCATATGCGCGCTAACGATATACATCTCATCAGGCCGCGTTGTCCCTATTTTTGTGCAATACACTTCAGAGCGCGGACCATCAACCGGTTCCTCGGCATTCAGTAATCGAATTCTTTCATCTGGCTGCGCTTGTAGGTCGCGATTAACTCCAGTGGGCGAGCGATACCCATAAATAGAGCTGCCACCCGGGCCATTTCCATTACGGCCAACCAGACCTCCAGTAGGAGTAGTTAGATCGGGAGTACCCGCAGCCGTTCTGCGGCCAGAGCCACGTGGACGCGTAGTAAATGTGTAGTGCAGTCTTTCGACATTGCTGCAGCCATAGGAGATAAGCTGCTCTTCGATCCAATCAACCGCTGCGCGGTTGCGACTCGTGCCTTGGCGACGATCACCAAACTGGGTCAAACCCTTGAGCGTGGTTTTATAGCTCTCTAACTTTAGGCGAGAGACTAAGTCTGCGACCGGGTCATCGGTATTCTGTGCCAAACAAAACTGACTCATTCCAGCTAAAGCCGAGCCAGCAATAGTTGCTGTCAAAAACCGTAGTTTGCTGCCCATGCTGACTCCTTTAGTTTCGTAAACGGTTACACGTGTAGCTAGAATGCAGCCAAACAATAACTTCTACCTAAAAGAAATTCAACACGAAATGAATTTCCAAAAAAAACTATCGACCCAACACGCCGCCATATTCAATGCCTGCCAAACTTTTCATCTCGATTTGGAATGTCGTTAAGTCTGCGACGCAAAGCAGATACAAGTGACTATGCCCGATGGCTTTGAAACATTCACCAACAGTGCATGCTGTAGGTAGACTGACCTTGCCTGACCATTTAAAGAGCTTGGATTTTCGTAACTATCAAGACCCTGCAGGACAAATACTTCAGAAGAAAAACTTAAGACAGGCGTGATGGTTACCAGCTAGTCGTCGGCCAGTGCTTGCTCCGCACGCATATTGCACGCAGTCACCTCAGGTAACTTCGTTATATACTTAAGCATCATCGCACCACGAATATCGGTTTTTTCGAGTAGCGACGACAAATCGTCTATAAAAAATACACGCGAAGTTGTTGCTATTAAATCCTCTTCCATTGGCATCGCACAGCGATGCACACCAAAACCCGCAGGTAGTCGACGTGGAAGCCGGTCTCGGTACATAAATATTTCTTTACTTTCTTGAAAATAAGTATAGTCGACTATGCCGTCGCGATTGCTGTCACGCGCACAAATTTCGTAGAGAACAAAATTGTCGCAATAGAGGTTATTTACAGGGCGGGCAGCAAGGTTCGCCCCAGAGCAGCCAACCAGAAACAGACAAGCACTGAGTAATGCAATAACGCGATTGCTAGAGGATAGAATACACATAGGTGTACGCTTTTTAGTTCTTTTTTGACTTTGTAAGTTCAATAGTAGAACCCTAAATACGCTAATTTAATTTCAAGAATAAAGCTCGGCCAGTACTGTACGCAGATTCTAGCAAAGAGTAAATCTAACGCACGTCTAACTACTGGGAAAAGAAAATCGCGTTCCTTCGCTGTCGCCCTGAGCAGGCCATTTCTGCGTCATTGTCTTCCTGCGAGTATAAAAGCGAATCGAATCGGGACCGTAAATACTGAGATCGCCGAATAGCGAGCGTTTCCATCCGCCAAAACTATGACTCGCTACTGGAACGGGCAGCGCCACATTGACGCCTACCATGCCGACCTGAATATGATCAGAGAAATAGCGTGCCGCAGCACCGTCGCGCGTGAAAATGCAGGTACCGTTCCCGTATTCGTGTCTGTTGATGATCGACATAGCTTCATCAAGACTTTTAACCCTCATTACACATAATATTGGGCCGAAAATTTCATCGGAGTGAATGCTCATCTCCTCACTCACTTCATCGAACAGACTACCGCCGATGAAATACCCGTTCTCACTTCCCTCTACCTTTAAACCACGGCCATCAACAATTAATTCAGCACCCTGATCCAAACCCTGTTCTATGTAGGCATTGATACGTTCAAGCGCATTCGCGCTGATGAGAGGGCCCATATCATTTTCGATGTCAGTGCCAGGGCCTACTTTCAACTTCTTCACTCGACTGGCAAGCGCAGCGACCGCCTTGTCTGCAATGTCCTCACCCACACAGACAGCCACGGAAATCGCCATGCATCGCTCACCACAAGAACCGTAAGCCGCGCCCATCAACGCGTTTACGGCGTTATCCAAATCGGCATCGGGCATGATTACGGCATGATTCTTAGCGCCGCCCAACGCCTGCACACGTTTTCCTGCCTTACTCGCTCGCTGATAAATTGATTCGGCGATTGGCGTGGAGCCTACAAAACTCACTGCCTGAATACGCGGGTCATCCAATATCAGCTCCACAACGCGTCTGTCCCCATTAACCACATTGAAGACACCATCGGGCAAACCCGCCTCGGTAAATAGCTTCGCGAGAAACAGTGCAGCACTGGGATCTCTCTCCGAGGGCTTGAGAATAAACGTATTGCCGCAGGCAATCGCCATGGGGAACATCCACATCGGAACCATGGCAGGGAAATTAAAAGGAGTGATACCTGCCACAATGCCTAGTGCCTGAAATTCTGACCAGCTATCTATACCAGGCCCTGCATTCTTGGAGTGCTCGCCCTTGAGCAACTCAGAAATGCCGCAGGCGTATTCAACGACTTCGATTCCGCGAATTAGCTCGCCTCGAGCATCATCCAAGACCTTGCCGTGCTCGGCGGTGATCGCCTGACAGATCTCATCAATGTTCGCCTCTAGCAGCTGCTTAAAACGAAAAAGTATTTGTGCACGCTTTTGTGGCGGCGTGTTGCGCCAAGCGGCGAAGGCGAAGCTCGCCGCATTGATCGCCTCTTCCAGTTGAGGCGCAGCAGCACAGGCTAGCTTCTTAGTCACCTTGCCAGTTGCCGGATTAGTGACATCAAGCGTCTCGACACTCCCGTCTTTAACGCGCCCATTAATGTAATGACCGACTGTCTCATACGCTTCAAGTGAACTCATGAAAGGACTCCCCTACTGCGTTGACCAGGTCATCGATCTGCTTCTCATTGACGATGAACGGCGGCGCCAATTGAATTGTGTCCCCACCCCAGCGCACATAGAAGCCTTTCTCTAGACATTTCAGCCCAACTTCAAAAGGCCGACGCAGTGGCTCACCCGGATAATGTTCTAAGGAAATACCTGCAGACAATCCGTAGTTGCGAATATCCGTAACGAAAGGGCTACCTTTTAAAGAATGTACTGCCTCTTCGAATTTTTCTGACATGGCTCTAACGTTATCGATTAACTCATCATCCACCAACACCGTTAGCGCAGCCAAACCCGCAGCACACGCAACAGGGTGAGCGGAGTAGGTATAACCATGGGGGAATTCAACCATGTAGTCGGGGCCGCCCTTCTCCATGAAGGCATCATAGATTTCAGAACCCACCACTACAGCGCCTAATGGAATAGTGCCGTTGGTAATCTGCTTAGCGAGAGTCATGATGTCTGGTGTTACCCCGAACTCTTCTGCGCCAGTCATTGAGCCCATTCGCCCGAAGCCGGTGATCACCTCATCGAAAATCAATAGCAGATCGTGCTTGTCGCATATCTCGCGAAGTCGATTCAGATAGCCAACCGGAGGCGGCAGGACACCAGCAGTGCCAGACAAGGGTTCGACGATAACTGCGGCGATATTTGATGCATCATGCAGTAGAACCAACTGCTCTAATTCATCAGCAAGGTGCGCTCCCACCGCGGGCATTCCTCGACTAAATTTATTTTCATCCAGCAAAGTGTCGCACATGTGATCTGCATCCACGGACTGGCCGAACAACTTGCGATTGAATCCAATACCTCCCACACCAACACCACCATAGTTAACCCCATGGTAGCCCTTAATTCTGCCGATAAACTTAGACTTCCCCGGCTTGCCTTTGCTGCGCCAATAACCGCGCGCCATTTTCAATGCCGTATCGATTGTTTCAGATCCCGAATCTGTAAAAAATACATGATCTAGCTTTGAGGGGGTCAGCTCTACTACTTTATTCGCAAGCTCGAAAGAAAGCTCGTGCCCGTATTGAAAACCTGGCGAATAATCCAAGCTGGACATCTGTGCACTGACAGCAGCGGTAATTTCTTCGCGACCATGGCCTAGGCCACAGGTCCACAGACCCGAGAGACCATCGAATATCTTCTTGCCATCTGCGTCCGTGTAGTACGCACCTTTAGCAGAGGCCATCATTCTTGGATGGTTTTTGAATTGTCGATTGCCGGTAAACGGCATCCAGTGTGCTTCGAGTTGCTCTCTACTCAGAGTCACGGGGATCCTCCTTCATTCAATTAATACAAATTTCGACTAGTTATTAACTACCGACTCTACCGGACTAGCCTCGATGCCACTCAGACCATGTCCTATGGTATCTAGGTCAGCCTGATACTGTGCGGCCAATTCATCATCGGGCCAAAGAATGGTAACGATATAACCAACTATCAACGCAGAAAGAAACGATGGCGGCATTGTTTCTAGCGCAACAAAAATAGGCCCAATGGACTCCATGTCCTGAATGACAAACTTACAGATCATCGTCATGGAGAAGCCGGTAATCATTGAGGCAATCGCTGCCCTCTCCGTGAATCGAGTCCAGAAGAGGGACATGAGCATCATCGGGCAAAACGTAGCAGCGATTCCCGCCCAACCGAAGATAACGAACCAGAATATAGTTCGCTCTGGTGACGCGATCGAAACTGTAATGGCTAGACCTAAGGAAAGAACGGCAAATACAATTGTTATAACGCGGCACAGCCTAGCCGCCTGAGAATCGGTCAAGTGTGGATTGATAATCTTTGCATACAGATCGTGAGTAACAGACCCAGCCGCCATGACCAACAACGATGATACGGTGGACATAATCGCAGACAAAACTGCAGCAACATATAAACCTACTATTAGCGGTGGAAATGTGAATTCGACTAACTCAGAAAGGACATTCTGCGCGCCATTACCTAACACCGTATCCGGCTCAACACCTTGTGTCGTGAATATATAACGGCCCAATACACCGATACTCACGGCAGAGAAATCCACCAAGAGTGTAAACAACATGGCGACCCACTTGCCGCGATTGATTTGATCCTCGCTGCGAATAGCGATGAGTCTGGCAAACACTTGCGGCGAGCCGAGAAAACCAAGACCGATTAACATCATGCCGACCACTACCGCTACGTTCATCAGCGTGAAGCCACCTGCTCCCCATATACTGACCAGCCCGGGCTCTATTGCATAGAGACCGTCATAAATAGAACCGCTATTGGACAACGAGAGGTAGGCCACTGCAGGCAACAGCATGAGACACACCAACATCATGGCTCCCTGAAACATATCGGTCCAGGCTGCTGCAAGAAAACCTCCAGCGATGCAGTAGGTAGCAACCACCAGAAAACCGACAACTGCCCCGGTGTGATAATCCCAATCGAGAAAGCTCTCGAAGGCGGAGCCGGTCGCGTCGATTTGCGCCGAGATATATATTAGCACGAAGATTGAAAGTGCAATCGAGGACACTAATCGCAGCACGTTAGTCTTAGTCTTGAAACGACTGCCCATATAGTCGATCACTGTGATCGAACCGTATTTATCGCTAAGACGCTTAAAGCGATTCGCCATAAAGAACCAGGCGACCCCTACGCCGAACAGTTCTCCGACCACTACCCAATAGGTGCTAAAGCCCAGCATTGCACCCATGCCCGTGAGGCCAAGCAATAGCCATGCGGATTCGCCCGTTGCCTGCGCAGAAAACGCGGCAACCCAGAAGCTGAGAGACTTACCACCAACTACGAAGTCACTCATGCTTTTGACGCGTTTTGACGCGCGATACCCCAGAAATATCAATATTGAGAAGTAGATAATAATCATCGAGTATTTCTCAACCATAGAATGCTCCTACCGATCTTTGCTAGATGAGTACTTAGTCGATAATACCCGCCAGCACAGCAAGTTACACCATGGGATAGCAGGTTTTCGGCTCAATCTAAGAAGGTCAGCAACATCTGGATGTTACAGCGCTCATAGGGAGACGGCTCGCCTACGATGCGCTTGAAACCGAGCTTCTTGTATAAATTTATAGCCGGCTTAAGTTTGGTGTTGCTCTCGAGAAATACCTGTCGAAAATCTAGTTCTTTAGCCTTATCAACACAACGTTGGCCTAACAGATAGCCGATACCCTTACCCTTCACACTGTCATCCACTGCCATCTTCGCCAACTCTATGCGATTAGCATCATGGCGTATCAAAGCGCAGGTGCCCACTACGCTACCCTTATATTTAGCAATCACGATGTAGCCACCCTTGGCGAGTATCTGTTTTTCCGGATCGTCGAGCATTGCCGAGTCGGATTCTTCAATCTCGAAATGCTTGTTGATCCACTCATAGTTTAGCTCACGGAAACTCCTAGCATGCTCTGCCCTGTAATCGATCAATTCGATATTCTCTCTGTCCCTGTCCAAGAATTTACTTCTCACTCGAGCGAAGAGGTCCTTTTCTTCCAGAAGGTATTCGACCTCCGATATAGCCTCCCAGATATTGTGCTGACACTGGCCCAGCAGTTCGTCGACCACTGCCTCCATATCTCCGGTCTGGCGCTCAAAGCCAGATAGAAGTGACCGCCCCTTGTCCGTAATGCAAACTTGGTTAACCCGCGCATCGCCAGCTAATTTCTCACTCTTGAGAATCCCTGCAGCAGACATCTCTTTCACTATCTTGCTAACGGACGCATGGGAGTGACCGATTGCTTCAGCGATAACTGTAATAGGCAAGCAGCTTCCTGATTTCAGCATGTAAAAGACAGGGAACCATTTCGGGTCCAGATCCACTTCATACAGTTCATAAACCCTCGCAGCCTGTTTTGCTAGCGCCTCACTCAATAGCTTGAGGCGACTTCCTAAGGCCATTTTCCCTGTATTCTCATAGAGTTGCAGCATGGCGATGCCTATCAGCTAATCAACTACGTAATTAACTACGTAATTAGATACGTGATTGACTGTAGTTCTACCGAGAATATTTTGCAACGATCCTGGGCATGTGAATTCGAATAGTCTGAAGCGCGCTCAGATAAACTTCCTCTTCGATAATACAAGGACTATAGTTAGCAAGTAGTTACACAAAGCTTACTTCGCTAGCAAAAACCTTCTTCAACGATTGGGGGCCCGCATGACCAAGCACATTAAAACTACTGACAACTCTCGCAAGTTCTCTCGACGAAAATTCATCGGCACAAGCGGCGCACTAGCAGCAGCTGGTATTGGACTTCCCAGCCAGTCTGCATTGGCCGCCGCTGCACCAGCGCCTCTGCAATCAGCCGCTCCTGACTATGTCGTGTTAAATGCACGCGTGCTCACGGTGGATAGCAATCAACCCACAGCTGAAGCATTCGCCGTGAAAGGCGATCGTTTTACTGCAGTAGGCTCAAGTGTAGACATCAGAAATCTGGCCACGTCGAGAACAGAGATTATCGACGCGCAGGATATGACTGTCACGCCTGGATTTATAGATGCGCACACCCATGCCTCGGGCGCTGGCGTGAACGAACTAGTGCAGGTCAATGTCGATATGCGCTCCATCACCGAAATAAAGGACGCCCTGCGACAACGTGCAGATACAACCCCCGACGGTGAGTGGGTACGAGGTTTCAAATATGACGATACTAAACTAGCAGAAGGTCGCCCACTAAATCGATTTGACATTGACGAGGTAGCTCCAAACAATCCCGTGGTGGTCGGTCATCGCGGCGGCCACACAGGCGTCTATAACAGTATGGCCCTAGCGCTGGCTGGCATTACTGCTGAGACACCCGATCCTGATGATGGTCGCTTCTACAGAGATTCCAATGGCGTACTCACGGGGCTCGTAGCGGAACGAGCCCGCGACGTTTTCAGCGGAATGATTCCTTCCACCTCCACTCGGGAGCAGCGCCGTGATGGCGTTAAGCTGATTTCTGAATTAATGACCAAAGCCGGCCTAACCTCGGTGCAACAAACCGGCGGGTCTCGCAACGATATGATCGCGTTTCAGGATGCGCGCGACGAAGGCGACATGCGTTTCCGAGTATGCCTATTCCCACGCGGCCAGCTCTTCGAGGACTTAGTCAACGCGGGCGTGCGCACCGGATTCGGTGATGAAGTGTTTCGCATAGGTGCGGTTAAATTTATGGCAGACGGTTCCGCATCGGAGCGCACCATGCGCATGAGCACTCCCTATGTGGGCCGCCCAGATGACTACGGTATTCTCACCATGTCACAGCAAGAAATCCATGAGGCGGTTGAGAACGCTCACCGCAATGGTTTTCAGATCGGCATACACGCCAATGGGGATGTCACCATAGACATGGTGTTGAATGCCTACGAGAGAGTGCAGTCGCTTTGGCCTCGACCGGATGCGAGGCATCGCATCGAACATTGCTCCTTAGTGAACCCTTCCATTTTGCGGCGCATTAAGGCTGCGGGAGTCATTCCGGCACCGTTTTATACCTACGTGCATTACCACGGCAACAAATGGGTGGAGTACGGACAGGACAAGATGGCCTGGATGTTTGCGCACAAGTCATTTCTTGACTACGACATTCCAGTCGCTCCTGCCTCGGACTACACGCCCGGGCCCTATGAGCCATTGATGGCATTGCAGAGCATGGTGACCCGAAAAGATTTCGACGGCCGTGTATGGGGGCCGAATCAGCGAATCACTCTAGATCAAGCTCTGAAAATCTGCACCATGAATGGCGCCTATGCATCTTTCGAAGAGAATATTAAGGGCAGCATCACCGCCGGCAAGCTAGCCGATTTTGTAATTTTGGCTGACAACCCGCACGACGTTGACGCTGACACTATCAAGAACATTGAGATTGTTAGAACGGTAGTGGGTGGCTCTACCATGTACGGTGCTTAGGCTTATCATTTAGATTCGACCTGGGAAGCGGCGTGCCGTTCACAGCGCATGGGTGGGTGTATTTCCGCTTTCTTGACGGATGCTGTAAGCTTTATCTGGTCAGTATCTCCAGACCTACTACTCGATTGGTTCACCAGTGATCCAAAGGTAGGGGAGGCAGAACGCCAATATCTCGTTATTGTCCGACCGGCGTTTGCGTTTAAGGCATAGGCTTCTCTTTGTACTTCGCAGCGCAAGAAGGTGGCACCGCAGTCCTGCCAGTCACAGAGACCTTTCTTCGATTTTTTATTGCTGCGGGTGAGAGATTCATCGGCATACGCTATATGGCTTTAGGCCTCAGCTATTTGTTTACTTGCCTATCGATCGCGATGGTCGTGCACGGATTGATTGCAATGAGCTCACTGTCCTTCGGCTGGGGGCGGCTAGCCACTATAGAGCGACCGGGACTACGCATCCAAAATCGGCGAGGAAAAACCTGTGAAGTGTCTTCACACATGCTCTGCTTGCAACAACCTTCTCCTAAAGATTCGGCCGCATTGCTCTACTGTATTGCTTACCGCATTGGTTATTCTTGGATGCGCGATTCCCTCTGCCTCTGCCCAGGAAGTGGTAGTAGGTGAGGACGCGGATGGGAGATTGACAGTCAAGGCAGTTCGCTACAATGGTGACGTCGAACTTGACGGGGTACTCGACGAAGGCATCTACACGCAAGTCGCACCAGCCGATTATTTTATTCAACAACTTCCCGACGATGGCGAGCCCGCTAGCGAGCGAACCGAAGCCTGGGTCTATTTCGATGACGACAATCTGTATGTAGCAGCGCGCAACTACGAGTCGGTGCCCGAAGAAGATTGGGTTGCCAACGAAATGCGGCGCGATACCAGCCAGCTGCGCACCAACGACTCCTTCTCAGTCATGCTGGATACCTTTCTGGATCGGCGTAATGGCGTCGCTTTTCTCGTTACACCGATAGGAGGCTTCTCCGACTTCGCCATAGCTAACGAGGGTGACCGAGGGCGCGGCGTGAACTTTGACTGGAATATCGTCTGGGACTCGCGTGTAGCACGCTTCGATGGTGGCTGGACTGTTGAGATGCAAATTCCTTTTCGCTCGCTGCGTTACACACCCGGAGAGAATCAAACCTGGGGCATCCAGTTCCGTCGCATCATCAGACGCCTGAACGAAGCTTCGTATCTTACTGAGCTACCGATCTCCGCCGCGCTAGGAAATAGTCTAGTGGCCGGCATGTGGCGCATCTCCGAAGCTGCAACGTTAAACGAGTTAGAGGTTCCTCCTCGAAATTTCAATCTAGAAATTAAGCCTTATGGCCTAGGGACTGTCACAACGAATCGACTTAGCAATCCTCAAATTGAGAATCAATTCGATGGCGAGGCCGGTATCGACGTCAAGTTCGGTATCACCAACAACCTTACCGCAGACTTTACTTACAACACCGACTTCGCCCAAGTAGAGGTGGACGAGCGCCAGGTCAACCTGTCGCGCTTCAGTTTGTTTTTCCCTGAGAAGCGCGAGTTTTTTCTCGAGGGACGAGGCAATTTCGATTTTACCCAGCCGCGCAATCTCGACATCCCGACTATGTTCTTCAGTCGTCGTATTGGTCTGGAGCAGGGACAGATAGTGCCGATCAACGTCGGCGGACGCTTGACCGGCAAGGTTGGTGATTTCGACATCGGCGCCCTGAACATCAGCACAGACGGAGGGAGTCTAGATGGCATCGAATCTACCGATTTTTCTGTGCTTCGCGTCAAACGAGACATTTTAAGCCGCAGCAGGATCGGTATGATTCTGACCGACCGCAGTAAGTCCACTATTAGCTCCGGCTCCAATCAACTTTACGGTGTCGATGGACAATTTAACTTTATGGACGCTTTCGAAATTAGTGCCTTCGCCGCGAAAACGGATACGACAGGTTTAAACGGGGATGACTCGAGTTACATGGCCAACTTCGATTACAACGCTGACCGCTACGGCCTGCGCTCCGGCTATTTAGTTGTCGAGGATAATTTTAATCCAGAGATTGGGTTTAAGCGCCGTAATAATTTCAAGCAATACGAAGGCGGCGGTAGATTCAGCCCGCGTATAGCGTCTAGCGAATCAATACGTCGCCTTGTACTACAAGCAAACACTGAATCATTTTGGTCAGCAAGTACGGATGATCTCGAGACTCGCAAGCATGAAGTCAGCTTTACCACTGAATTCGAAGAAGGTGACTCCTTAAACGTCTCCATAGTCGACGAATTCGAGATGTTAAGTAGACCCTTTCAGATCGCGTCTGGCGTTACTCTGCAACCGGGTGATTACGACTTCACCAGCTACAGTGCTACTTACCGCCTTGGAACACAGAGACAGTTCAGCGGGCTGATCTCCCTGCGAGTCGGTGATTTTTGGAGTGGAACCAATACTGCTATTGGACTTAGCGCCGGTCGTCTCGAGTTGTCTCCTCAATTGTCCGTAGAACCCAGTTATTCATTTAACAAAATCGAGTTGCCAGAAGGAGACTTCAGAACTGAATTAGGACGCTTCAGGGTAACCTACACGATCACACCGCGAATGTACTTTAGTGGACTCGTGCAGTATGACTCTCGAGCGGACTCTTTCAGTTCCAACTTACGTTTTCGTTGGGAGTGGGCGCCGGGCAGCGAATTATTCGTGGTCTATAGTGACGATCAGGATACCGACCCATTCATGAATCCTAGTTCGATGGAACTACGAAACCGAGGGCTTGCAATAAAATTCAATCGACTGTTTCAGATATAAACTAGCAGATCTGCGGGCTCCATAATTTATAAGTTTCTGTCCCCCCCAGAATTGATGTGCAGCAAGAATCATTTCTGACCGGCCTCTATTTTTGTACAGATCCACAACCGAGAACGTAAGAGGCTTTCTAAACACTCCCTTCGCATAAAAAAAATGGCCGGCCCCGCAACAGTATTCCTTCCCACCGAGTTTGAGAAGGCATCTGCTGTAGAACGAGACGGATTTTTGTGGAAAACACAAGAGTTGCACTTTGCTAAATTACCTGAAAAGCATCATCGCAAACCAATGCTGCAAACTGTGCTCACTCTGAAAGGTCTTAAGGAATCGACAAGCCAGAAGATGGCGACATACCGAGCGTCGATTCCATTGGAAGCGATTTCATTTACTTCCAGTTAGTTAGTGATTGGGTTAGCTACTTTAGAAGAATTCATGAGATCAAATCACGTACCGGTATACCGCGACAAAATGAAAGATGCTGCCGAACATAGTGAATATATGGAAGATGGCGTGATTCAATGGGATTTTTCGGATCCCATAGAGTATCGCACCTAGCGTATAGGCTAGGCCACCCGCTACCAACCAACGCATCCCCATGACAGGCATTTTTTCTATCAGCGGAACTATGGCAAACACGATAAGCCAACCCATGAACAAATACATCAGTGTAGAGAGCAAGCGATAGCGGCCGGCAAAGAATATCTTTAGTGTGATGCCAACAACAGCCATCCCCCAGGAGATGCCGAACATAATCCAGCCGATGGAGCCTTGCAGGACGACCAAGACAAAGGGGGTGTAAGTGCCTGCAATCAGAAGATAGATGCTGGCATGGTCCATGATGCGCAATCGACGGCGCCATCGCGGCGAGCGGCTGCTATGGTAGAGCGTAGAGGCAGCGTAGGTAATTATCAGGCTACAACCAAAAATCGTAACACTCACGATCGTCAATA
>Ga0115569_10001579_pt1 | contig 17591 bp, 15 predicted proteins | sample COGITO_mtgs_1205_2_FD_87295 | JGI IMG/M metagenome (GOLD analysis project Ga0115569, IMG submission 87295) | Pelagic marine microbial communities from North Sea - COGITO_mtgs_120503 | ecosystem: Environmental > Aquatic > Marine > Epipelagic | place: Germany:Helgoland, sampling site Kabeltonne... | reverse complement strand
TTCGAGGCCCCGGTGGGTGCAAAGTATGTGGCGATTAGCACCTTGTTGGCGCAATTGCGCGCGGCGGGCGTCGATTGCTTGATGAGCGGTAGCGGCAGTTGTTGCTTTGCTTTGCTGCAAGAAGGAGGTGTTTCGGCCGAGCAAATCGGACAAATCGTCAGAGATGCATGGGGTGAAGGCGGCTTTTGGGTTGAAACTTCAATCAGCTGAGTTGAAAATTAGGTAGTTAAGTCCACTGTGTAGGCTTAACTTGTCCAGATACACGCCCACTGATTTATATTTTGTGACTGAAGAAAACGCCAAAGAAGAAATTATCCTTGAGGGGATTGCTGCGTCCCCAGGGGTTGCGCATGGCGCGGCGCTGTTGTATCTTCAAAAAGAGCTGGATGTCCCTTGCTATGATCTACAGGAAGGCGCGATTGATTCCGAGATTGAACGTTTCGATCAAGCCATTCTTGAGACGCGCGAGCAAATTTCAGCAGTGCGCAGGAAGGTGGCGGATTCGTTGGGCGAGGCCGAGGCACGCATTTTTGATGCACATTTGATGGTGTTGGAAGATAGCGCACTGCTGGATGAAGTGATTTCGGAGTTGCGGACGACGAATAAGAATATCGAGTTTTGCTATAACAAGATCGCTCAGCGTTATATTGCGTTTTTCAGTTCAATGGAGGACGAGTACCTGAAAGAGCGTGTGGCTGATATTCAGGATGTGGCACGCCGGTTGTTGCACAACATGATCGGCATGCAGAAGTCGAATTTGGGCGAATTGGCTGCGCACAGTATTATTGTCTCGGAGGACATCACGCCTTCGGATACGGCGGATATGGACCGCAACAAGTTGCTCGGTTTTATTACAGATGCCGGGGGGCAAACAAGCCACGCCGTGATCATGGCTCGTTCGATGCGCATTCCTGCGGTGGTTGGATTACACGATGCGACCAATCGAATCGAGAGTGGGGATGAACTGTTGATCGATGGGTATGATGGTATCGTCGTTATCAACCCGTCAGAGTCGCGACTGTTCAAGTACGGCAAGCTGGTCAGTGAACGTCGCAAGTTGGATGAAATTTACAGCTCTGTCATTTCGGAGCCGAGTGAGACGCTAGACGGCACTCCCATTGGCCTGATGGGGAATGTCGATGGTGCTCAGGAGATGCAACAGGTGGTCGAGATGCAGGCGAACGGGGTGGGACTGTTTCGCACCGAGGGGCTTTTTCTTCGTCATCATGGTTATCCGTCGGAAGCTGCTCAGTATCAAGAATATGCTTCCGTGGTGCAGTCGGCTGGTGATCAGCCGGTGATTATCCGCACCCTTGATATCGGTGGCGATAAGACCCTGACGCACGATGCGGCACAGGAAGATAATTCCTTCATGGGGTTCCGGGCGATCCGGTTTTGTTTGGAAAACCTGGATATTTTCAAAACGCAGCTGCGGGCCATCTTGCGAGCCAGTGCTTCTGGCAATGTGAAGATCATGTATCCGATGATCAGTGGCTTGCCTGAATTACAACGTGCCAATCAGGTACTAGAGTCGGTCAAGGCTGAACTCCGGAGTGAAAATCAAGCGTTTGACGAGGCGATTGAGGTGGGTGCGATGGTCGAGATTCCCAGCGCGGCGGCGATTGTCGATCTGTTGGCGCAGGAAGCTGATTTTCTCAGTATTGGGACGAATGACTTGATTCAATATCTGATGGCGGTCGATCGTTTGAATGATCGTGTGGCGCATTTGTATGAGCCCGCGCACCCCGCGGTATTACGTACGCTCAAGCATGTGATCGATGAAGCCAATCGTTTGAATATACCCGTGAGTGTGTGTGGTGAAATGGCGGGCGATCCAATCTACGCGAGTTTGTTACTGGGGATGGGGGCTAGTTCCTTGAGCCTCGCGGCTTCAATGCTCCCAGAGGTGAAATATTTGATTCGTAAAATGAAGATAACGGATGCCAGAGCCTTGGTTGACGAAGTGATGCAAATTAATGACCCAGTTGCGGTGGTACGGCGTTTAGAAGGTTTCCGTATCGATACCATTGGAGATATGTAATTCCGATTCCGTGATGCGTTTTGGGGCAAAGGCTACTTATCAGGGGCGGCACATTAATTTTGGTCGGTATGCTCAATCGACGATTGCAATGCAGTGGCGCGGCTTGGGCTAAATGTGTTGAGCGAACTAGCGGCGGTGACTGCTCGGTGAGTTTGGGGTGAACTAGAAGTTGTTTTTTACAATTTATGCTGGATTGGAGGCTCTGATGTTGTCTCTTTCTACAGTGACACTGCCGAATTTTTTGATTCAGCTGTCTTATTTTCAAGTTCTTCAATGAACTCGTCTTATTGCCTCTCCCTTATTACGTGAATATTTTAATTTTAACAGCGTTATACCCACCGCTTGGCCATAGCGGTCACGACGATCGTTGCCGACAGGTAGCAGAGGCGTTGTCGGCGCGAGGGCATCGCATGCAGGTGCTGACCTCGAAGCACCGAGTGCCGCCGATGGGGGTCGATGGCGAGACAGGAGTGTATCGTGAATTGATGCGCAATGATGCGGCGAATGAGGAGAATGAATTGGGCACTTCTTATCGAGTCACGTATGATTGGGAAGACGCAAATGCTCGTGTTCTGGCTAAGCGGATGAAACGTTTTAAGCCTGATGTGGTATATGTCTGGAACCAGCAGGCGCTGTCAAAGTCGTTGTTATTTGGTCTGCAGGCGCAAGGGGTGCCGCTGTTTTATGACCTGCATAGTAATTGGTTGAATGAATATACCTTTGAGTCGGATCCATGGTTCCGCTGGTGGAAACGCAATAACAGCAAGCGATCTAGATTGTACCGAGTTTTCCTCGGTTTGATTGGCTCGTCGCGTCGTCTACTGATCGGGCATCCTGCGGAGCTCGACCTATCTTATGCATCTGTGTGCAGTGCGAGTTTACGCGATGAATTGGTCGCAAGCGGCATTGCGCATGCAGCGTCACTGCCGGTTGTTCCACCTGCATTGGATACTAGTCGCATGGTGATGAAGTCTCAGTTTCAGCCGGCGCGCAGGTTTATCTGGGCGGGGCGTTTGACGGTGGGCAAGGCGCCTGCATTGGCTTTGGATGCGGTCCGTATCTTGAAAGAGCGCGGAATCGACGTATCTCTGGATTATTATGGAGTGGGAGAGCCCCTCGAGCGCAAGGCGATTCGAGATCTGATTGATCATGCAGGTCTGGGGGACCGTGTGCGGATGCAGGGGATTCGACCGGGAGAACTACTGGCACATTATCATAAGTATGATGCGTTGCTGTTTACCAGTTGCTGCAATGATCCGTTCCCCATCACGCCTCTGGAGGCTCTTTTGTCTGGTTTGCCAAGCATTTTAGCCAAGGATGGAGGTATCGTGGAGGTTGTTGAGGATGGGGAAACCGCGCTGTTATTTGAATCGGGCGATTCCTACTCTTTGGCAGATGCAATGGTGCGGATGATGCGTCTTCCGGATGGAGGAGAGGCTATGTCTAGAAAGTGTTTGGAGCAGTTGAAAGCCCGGCACTCTATTGATGTGGTGATTGAGCACGTCGAAGCGCTGCTGACTGCGGCGACCCAAGATTAAGCTGCCTGCTGATATTCGGGGGTGATTTTGAGCAAATATTGCCCGCGGTGGAAAGTCAGCACACTGATGTTCTGCAGATGGTTGGCAGTCGTGGCTAGCGGACCACTCGCATCTAGAGCGCGTGGAAGAGCTCAATGACTTAAAGGCAGCGTGCGCTCAGCAATTGAGCCAGCACTCGAAGCGGGATGCCGCTCGAAGGTGTGCAGTGCGCGGTTGCGGTTCACGATGTGTTTGATCTGTCTTGCGATGCCTTCCGTTTTGAATTCAGTCGCTGAGGTCTGCGATCGTGCTGGCTCTGGCGGGGCAGTCGGGTCTATTGCATATCGGGTGGCTCTTGTTCAAAGCCGTGCACATGCTCAGTCTCTTTTGGGATCGTGAGGACTTTGTAAATACACCAAATGAAGAGGCTCACGACGGAGCCGATCGAGAATAACATGACTAGCCAACCGGAGAGGTTCATTGTTTCGCTCCTTTCTTTGCGGGGGGAGTGGGCTTGAAGTGCGTTGCGGGCAGTAGGTTGAGACCGATGAACAGCCCGGTTAAGGCAATCAATCCGACCGCCATCCAGGCGATCGTATTGGGCTTGATGAAGAGGTCCGAGACGTAGCTGCTGTATTCGCGCGGTTTGCCGGGATCGAAACTGTAACCAAGCACGCTGGAATAGAACCAGCAACCGAGGATGGCGATGAGCAGCAGCGGGGTGATGTATTTCATGGTGAATTTGAAAATCTTTGGGATGCGTATGGCTGCGCCGGCGTGCGCCATTTCAAAGCCTTTCTCGATGCCGATCACCCACGCAAAGATAATCACCTGGGCAGTGGCGAGCACGACCATGAGAAGGTTGGTGACCCAAAAGTCGAGCGTGTCGAGTGCTTTGAGGTCGGCGCTGAAATAGAGTACATAGGCCGAGCCCATCGCGACGACAAAGCCTAGGATCGCGACCGATTGCCTGCGGTTTATGTTTAGGGACTCTTCGAGGAATGCAATCCCGGGTTGCAGCATTGATAGTGAGCTGGTGACCGCCGCGAGGAAGAGCAGGAAGAAGAACAAAAAGCCGAACAGCATGCCCGCGGGCATTTGGGAAAAGACCATTGGTAGGGCTTTGAAGCCGATGTCGAAGGTGCTCAGTCCAATTCCCGCCAAGCCAGACACGCCAAAGAACGCGACCGCCGCGGGGATGCTGATGAGACCGCCGACCGCGACTTCGCAAAATTCATTCGCGCTGGCGGCGGCGAGGCCACTCAAGACGATGTCGTCTTTCTTCTTCATGTAACTGGAGTAGGTGATGATCACGCCAAAGCCGACCGAGAGTGAGAAGAAAATCTGACCTGCGGCAGCCAACCACAAATTCGGGTTGCTGAGCTGCTCGAATGCCGTGAGCTGACGCAGGCGCTTACCTTCATCGTCGGCAACCAGTGCGACAGCGTCTTGCATGTTCTTGGCGTCAACGATTTCACGCTCTTGTTGCCATTCGCCGTTCGCGTCTTTGACTTCCAGTACTTGCTTGCTCGGGTTCCACATATAGCCGAGTCCGTTGCCGATGGTGCGGTCCGGGTGGGCTGTGTCGGGCGTGCCGAGTGTGAGCACGCGCACCAAAATGATCAGGGCCACGACCAGCAGGGTGGGCATGGCATATTTGCAGAACAATTCGATGCCCCTGGAGATGCCGCGCCAGATCAGCACGAAGTTCAGGATGAAGACCGCGACAAAGAATACGCCGACGTGCTTGATGTCGAATCCAAGGGCCGAGCCGTCTTTGGAAGCGCCAATCAGATTGTTGAAGAATTCTGTGGCTTCACTGGTCTGGTTGAACCGCATGTCGCCAAACAGGTAGTTGGTGGCATAAGCGAGGCACCATGCTTCAATCACCACATAATACATATAGATGACCACCGGAATGACCACAGCGATGATGCCGACAAAACGCAGGCCGGGGCGCTGCGTAATCGCTGCGAGGATCGAGGGCGCCGAGTTGAAGCCCTTGAGGCCGCCTTCGCGACCCATGGCCCATTCGGCCCAGCAGATGGGCAAGCCGATCAGCAGGAACGCAACGAAGTAGGCGAGCATGAAAGCGCCGCCGCCGTATTCGGCAACTTGTCCGGGGAAGCGTAGAAAATTGCCCAAACCAACCGCGCTGCCCGACACAGCTAGGATGACTCCGATACGGGAATTCCAGGATTCTTTAATGCGATCTGCCATTATATATATACATCAAGCTTTAGGGCTCAACTTCATGCCAGAAAAAAATCTGGTCAAACGGAGTGACTTTATCAGGTGTTCTGTCGTATTGATAGGGTATGTCATTGATTGATCGGTATGTGTTTAAAGAGTGGGCGGTGGGCTTTGCCCTGACTTTGGGTGTTATTGTAGGCATATTGATTCTTCAAAACATGTATGATACGCTGCCCGACCTGCTGGAAATGAAGGCTAGTGTCGGCGAGGTCGTGTTTTATTACACACTGGCGATGCCTGCTTACTTGCCCGCGATTCTACCGATTGCGTTTCTGGTATCGCTGTTATTTTCACTCGGCACCTTACACCGCAATAACGAGGTGATCGCGATGCGGGCATCGGGCGCGGGTCTTTTTCGCATCAGTCGCTCACTGTGGGCGGCGGGGCTGCTGCTCTCCTGCTTGTTGTTTTATCTGACTGCCTCGTTGGTGCCGATGTCGGTCGAGCGGGCGCGGACATTTTTTGATAATCTCAAGTATGCCTCTGTCGAGGGGGACGTCGAGGAGCGCACGCGCGGCTTGGTGTACAACCTAGGCTTTGACAACCGCAAGGACGGGCGGCTGTGGTTCATGAATCGCTTCAGTCAGCGCGCGTGGCTCGGACTCGGGGTGAATGTTCACACACGCGGAGCGGATGGACAGGAATTAAATCGAATCTCGGCGCGTGAGGCTTATTTCGATGACACGCGTGGCTATTGGGTGTTTCTTGATGGCCGCGAGCTACTACTCGATCCGGAGACCGGAGATCCGCTGCGCACCATACCTTTTAAGGAAAGAACTTTTGAGGAATTTGAGGAGGACCCCAGTCTGATGTTGGCCTTGCACAAGAATCCGAAGGGGCTGTCGCTGTTCGAATTGCGCCGCATTATCGAGACAGTGCCGCCGGAGGAGAACCCCGCCGTGCATGCCTATCAGGTGCGTTATTTCTCGCTGCTCGCTGCGCCCTTTAGTTGCCTGGTGGTGGTGGGCCTCGCGGTGCCATTTGCCGTTTCCGGTGTGCGGACGAATCCGATGATCGGGGTCTCCAAGTGCATGGGCTATTTTGCGATCTTTTATGTGTTGATCAGTATCGCGACTATTTTGGGCGAGCGGCAGGTCATCCCCGTGGTGCTGGCCGCATGGCTGCCCAATATCGTGATGTTGGGGGCCGCCGCATGGTTCTTTCGTCAAGCACGCTAGTTGTTCTATTTATGGATTTTTCACAGGAAAACGTGCTCCGTTTGCAGAGCGATGCTTCGGGGCTAATATTGGGGCACCCGTGGGTCGGTCTCGAAAACTTGGATTTAGCTGATGGCGTGCTGCCGGACGCAGTGGCAGCGACTTTGCAGGGCGACGATGGTCATTCGATGGGCAGTGGCGTGTTTGACCGCCGCGACCAGTCGGCTGCGTGGCGGCGCTTTAGTTGGGCGGAGGGCGTGGCGTTCGACGAGAGTTATCTCGCCGATGCGATCCAAGAAGCCTTGGCTCGCCGCGGAGAGGCCAGTTGCCAGCGTCTGATCAGTGCCGATGCCGATTATTTGCCGGGGCTGATCGTGGAAAAATATGACGATGTGCTGACGATTACGGCGGAAACGGCCGCGGTCGACGCACACCTGGATGTGATTGCGGAGATTTTGAAGGAGCACTTCAATCCGCGGGAGATCGTATTTCTCAATGATTGCGAAGTGCGGGAGGCGTTTGGTTTAGAGCGCAGCATCCGTACGCTGAGCGGTAATAATTTGAAAGGGCGTTGGATTGAAATCGATGAGGTGGCGTATCGACTCGATTTAATGCATCCGCAAAAGCCGCGTTTCTTCTTGGATCAACGCGAGCAACATGCGCTGGTGGGGAGTCTGTGTGACGGGCGTGTGGTGTTAGATGCATTTTCCCATTCCGGGGCGTTTGCGCTGCAGGCCTTAAAGGGCGGGGCGGAACATGTCGTGGCGACTGACTTTTCAGATACCTGTGTGAAAGCCATCGGCGCGAATGCACAGCGCAACGAATGTTTTGTCGAAACCATGGATTGTGACGCTGCGGCTTTTCTTGCCGAGCGCACGGTCGGGGATTTTGACTGCATTGTGCTGGATCCGCCTGCGCTGGAGGATGGTGATTTGGCGAGCCTGCACCAGCTGCATGCCAGTGCGTTTGCCTGTTTGCCGCCGGGTGGTGTGTTGGCCACTTACTGTCGTTCGTCGACGGTGACTCAGGAGGCCTTTGAGCGCATGGTGGGCGCTGCCGCGGCAGCAGTCGGTCGTGAAGGTCGTATCTTTGCACGCACCGGTCAGCCGTTTGATTTTCCTACACTGTTAAACTTGCCCCAGAGTTATGCGCTCAAGGGGCTGATTCTGCAGGTCGAGTGACGCTTAATTCGCGGTAATCAGCCGTGCGCCTGCTTTTTCCAGATCCGCGCCGCTTGGCGCTTGGAAGGCGCCGAGTGCGAACTCAGGCAGGATGGACAGTAGGTGATCGAAGATGTCTCCCTGTATGTCTTCAAAGTTCGCCCACGCGGTGTCGTTGGCGAAGGCGTACAGTTCGATCGGTAGGCCAGTCTGGGTCGGCGGGAGTTGGCGCACCAGCAGTGTCATGCCGCTTTGATGAATTTTTGGATGGTTGCGCAGGTAGGCCACGCAGTAGGCGCGGAAGGTGCCGACGTTGGTGAGGCGGCGTCCGTTGATTAATTCGGAGAAGTCGTCGGCAACGTTGGCATTGTAGTGCTGGATGTCGTCGAGTTTGGATTCCAAGTAGGGGCGCAGGATGTTGATGCGTTTGAAGCGTTCCAGCAGCGTTTCGTCGGCAAATTGAATGGTGCGCAGGTCAATCTGTAGCGAGCGTTTGATGCGGCGGCCGCCGGATTCGCTCATGCCGCGCCAGTTTTTAAACGAGTCGGAGATCAGCGCATAGGTCGGGATGGTGGTAATGGTCTTGTCCCAGTTCTGCACTTTTACCGTGGTGAGCGAGACGTCGATCACATCCCCGTCCGCGCCGCTGCCGGGCATTTCGATCCAGTCGCCGACCATCACCATATTGTTGACCGAGAGTTGGAAGCCGGCGACCAGGCCGAGAATGGCGTCCTTAAAGATGAGGAGTAAAATCGCGGTCACCGCACCGAGTCCGGAGAAAAGCACCAGCGGTGATTTGCCGAGGATGGCTGAGAGAATGAAAATGCAACCGACTAGGTTGATGACCAGCTTCGCAGCCTGGATGAAGCTTTTGGCGGGGAAGCGCTTGCCGACCGGGAGTCGGTCCCAGATTGCGCGGCAGAAGTTGAGCACGCCATCGATGATCAATAGCGCGATGACGATCAGATAGATGTTGACCACGACTTGGCAGAACGCGATCAGCTGCGGGTGCGTCTCAAAAAGTGTCGGCGCGAAAAAGTGGATGATCGCTGCTGGAACGATGTGCGAGAAGCGGATCAGCACGCGGTGTTCGGCTAGTTTGTCGTCCCACTGGGCACCCGACTTGTGAATGAGTGGGTGGATGACCGAGTTGATGAAGCGCTTGGCTGCGTAGTTGGCTAGCCATGCTAATCCCGCGAGGTACAGCGCCGAAACGAGTAAGCCGAGGATTTGGGCGATACCAGTTGCGAATTTAAATTGAAGGAGCCAGTTGGAGATGTTTTCAGCAGTCACCCTGCTAGGGATGGCGAGTCTTCAGCTGTTTTACAATGCTAGAGGCGGTCGGCGTGTGGTGTTTGTTGCCCGTTATCGAGTGGTCCGCCTTTTTTGTTGGCTGGGGTAAGATGTGCTGGTCGCGACAATTCGAGCTGGATGGCGACCAATTTGCATGTGAAGTCGAGAGCCGGGTGGGGGACGAGCCGCTTTCGCTGGTCTCAGTGGATGTCATCGAGATGAATCGCTGCTTGCTGCGCTTTTATTTTTAGAGGCCGCGCAGCTCGAGCGGGTGAAGTTCCGCTGGGATTGCCTAGTTGTTGCCGATATGCTCGTCGTTCAGATCGCCGCGCAGCTTCAGGTCGAGTTTGAGGCGTTTGATTTCTGAGTGCAGAAATTGTTCGAATTTTTCGTAGCGTGGCAGGATTTCCCTGGTTTCGAGCAGCGCTTGTTTGAGCGTTGCCGAGGAGCACAGCGTGTAAATGGCCAGATCGAGTGCATTTTCCGGTTCGCTGACGGCACCCAGGAATTGCAGAACTTCTTGCGGGATTGCCGCGCCGAGGCGTATTTGAGTCTGGATAAGGTCGAGCAGCCGGCTTTGGATCGTAGCCAAATGCGCCGCGGTGCCGCCTGGTTCACTCAGGATTTGACGGATGCGGGCTCGGCGGTACGGGGCTTCGCTGACAATGGTTTCCAACTCCACGCGGGCGAGTCCTTGCAGTACCAGATTGGAGCTACCGTCGGGGTTTTGTTTGCAGGCCCGCACCACGCCAATCGCGGCGATCGAGTAGGACGTCTCCGAATTGGCGGCCTCTTCACTGCGCTCGTCCAGCGCGGCGACCGCGAAGATGCGATCGTTGGCGAGGACATCACTCAGCATTTCCCGATAGCGGGGTTCGAAAATGAACAACGGCATCAAGGCCTGCGGAAAGAGCACCGTTGAACTGAGCGTCATGACCGGCACTTCGCTGGGGAGATCGACCTCTTGAATCATAATGGGCAGGTTCGCCGTCTGCGGTTGGGGGGCTCTAGTTCCACGCATCAGGATGCAGCTTAGCTTGCTCGGGGTCTGAATGCTCCGCATAGTAGACGGCCATGCGGAAATAACGAATGCGGTCGTCTGGAATGTTCGCCTGTTGGCGCTTGGCTTCTTCGAATAGCACTTCCGGAGCCCGGCCTTGCAGTTCGTAGATTTCCTGGATGCCGATGTCGATGAAGTTGCGCGCGACAACGACATCCATGCGTGGAATGCGCATCAACGCTGAGTTCAACGCCTCGTAGTCGACCTTCTTTTTCTTCTTTAGCGGGAGCATTGCCGGCAGTTGAAGCTAGATTGTACGCAAATGCAATCCGTTCGGATGAATGCGGATGTCTTTTTGTGACACACACGTGTGACATTGACTTTAAGGTGTGACATCGAGTGTGCCATATTGGCTTAAATCTATGTGCCAGCTTTTTGTGTGTCGTATTTGCTTTGTTTTTAAAGTAGCTTATGCTGAGTCGCTTGTGAGTTTTGGTGCTGTCTGGCACTGGCTCTGCTTAGATGCTGGCATGGGTAAAATCATAGGAATCGACTTAGGAACAACTAATTGCTGCGTGTCTGTTATGGAAGGCGGCGAAGCGGTTGTTATACCAAACTCGGAGGGTGCGCGCACTACTCCTTCAGTTGTGGCATTCGCCAAAGGTGGCGAACGCCTCATCGGCCAGGCCGCGAAACGCCAGGCTGTCACTAATCCAAGCAACACGATCTTTTCGGCCAAGCGCTTCATCGGACGCAAGTTCACTGAAGTGCAGGAAGAAGCGTCAAGCCTGCCTTACGCAATCGTTAAGGGCAAGAACGGTGATGCTTACATCGAGTGTGAGGTCAAAGGCGCCAAGGAGCAATTCGCTCCGGAGCAGATCTCTGCGATGATTTTGCAGAAGCTCAAGGCGGATGCTGAAGCCTATCTCGGCGAAACAGTCACAGAAGCGGTCATCACGGTGCCTGCTTATTTCAATGACGCGCAGCGCCAGGCAACCAAGGATGCCGGCCAGATTGCCGGTCTTGAAGTGAAGCGTATCATTAACGAGCCGACTGCTGCGGCACTGGCGTATGGCCTCGACAAGGGCAAAGACGAAGTGATCGCCGTGTATGACTTGGGTGGCGGCACCTTTGACGTATCGATTCTCGAAATCGGCGACGGTGTTTTTGAAGTTAAAGCGACCAATGGTGATACACACCTCGGTGGTGATAACTGGGACAGTACGCTGATCGACTTCCTCATTGAAGAATTTCAGAAGGAACAGGGCATCGACCTGCGCTCCGACAATATGGCGCTCCAGCGCCTCAAGGAGGAAGCGGAAAAGGCCAAGATCGCACTGTCCTCGACGCAGAGCACAGACATCAATTTGCCGTTTATCACTGCAGACGCCAGCGGACCGAAGCACCTTAATATCACACTGAGCCGCTCCAAGCTGGAGCAGATCTGCGATTCGCTCTACCAGCGTACCATCGCTCCGTTTAAGTCATGCTTGAAAGACTCCGGCCACAACACTGCTGAAATCGGTGAGCTCGTGCTTGTCGGTGGTATGACACGTGCGCCTAAGGTGGTTGAGATTGCTCACGAACTCACCGGTAAGGCACCACACCAAGGTGTGAATCCCGATGAAGTCGTTGCGATCGGTGCAGCCATTCAGGGCGGCGTGCTTCAGGGCGACGTGCGCGACGTGTTGCTCCTCGACGTGACGCCACTCACGCTTTCCATCGAAACTGCTGGCGGAGTCGCCACGCCGATGATCGAGCGTAACACCACCATTCCAACCAAGAAGAGTCAGACATACTCCACAGCCGCGGACAGTCAGACTGCGGTTGACATCCAGGTGCTGCAGGGCGAACGCCCGATGGCCCGAGACAATAAGACGCTTGGTAATTTCCGCCTCGATGGCATTCCATCGGCTGCACGTGGCGTGCCTCAGATCGAAGTGACATTCGATATCGATGCCAACGGCATCCTCAACGTGACTGCCAAGGATCAAGGCACTGGCAAAGAAACGCACATCACGATCTCTGGTTCTTCCGGTCTCGATAAAGATGAGGTCGAAAAGCTGAAGCGCGAAGCCGAAGCACACGCTGCCGAAGACGAGGCCCTCAAGGCCGGCGTCGAAGCGCGTAACGAACTCGACAACATGGTGTATCAGTCCGAAAAGCAGATCAAGGACCTTGGCGACAAGATCCCTGAGGACAAGAAGACCGAGCTCGAAGCAGCCATCACGGAAGCCAAGGCAGTCCTCGAAGACAAGGAAGCCGATGTCGATGCATTGAAGGCGCCGAAGGAAAAGATCACTGAAATCATGCAGTCCTTCGCTGAAGAAATGTACAGCCAGCAGGCTGCCGAAGGTGCCGCCGCTGAAGGTGCTGCGCCCGAAGATGCCGCCGGTGAGGCCGCATCCGAAGCGAAGCAGGCCGACGCCGAAACCGTTGATGCCGACTTCGAAGTCGTCGACGAAGACAAGAAATAAGCTTTAACCGGGTGCGCACGTGTTCATTGCCCGTGCGCACCTTTTGTTAATCAGTAAATCTCCAAACTAAAAATAAATAAAAGTATGAAAATCAAACCACTCGGTGAACGCGTTCTGTTGAAGCGCATTGAAGAAGATGAACAAGTCCGTGGCGGCATCATCATTCCTGATTCCGCTAAGGAAAAGTCCCAGGAAGCTGAAGTTGTGGCGCTTGGCACAGGCAAGGCAGACGACAAGCCTTTTTATGTCAAGGAAGGCGACAAAGTACTGCTTCCACAATATGGCGGCACGCCCGTCAAGGTGGACGGCGTTGAGTACATCCTCGTCGCAGAAGATGATCTTCTCGGTGTGATTGCTTAAGTTGCTCGGATTTATTTCAACAGAAACTCAATTTATAAAATAACATATTATGGCTAAACAAATCCTGTTTGATGAAGCAGCACGTAAAAAGATCCTTAAGGGGGTCGAAACACTGTCCAATGCGGTCAAGGTAACACTTGGACCAAAGGGGCGTAACGTTCTGATCGACAAGAAGTTCGGTGCACCTTCGGTGACCAAGGACGGTGTGTCCGTTGCTAAGGAAATCGACCTGTCCGACCCGTTTGAAAACATGGGTGCACAGATGGTGCGCGAAGTGGCTTCCAAGACCGCAGATTCTGCGGGTGACGGCACCACGACCGCGACCGTACTAGCGGAAGCAGTGTACCGCGAAGGCATCAAGAATGTCGCCGCCGGAGCCAACCCGATCTACCTCAAGCGCGGTATCGACAAGGCAGTGGCAGCGGCAACCGTTGCCTTCGCTAGCCAAAGCAAGAAGGTCAAGGACCGCGAAGAAATTCGCCAGGTCGCGACCGTTTCTGCTAACTGGGATGCTGAAATCGGTGATATCATTGCAGACGCAATGGACCGTGTCGGTAAAGATGGCACAATCACTGTTGAAGAAGCCAAGGGCATTGAAACCTCCCTCGACGTCGAAGGCATGCAGTTCGATAAAGGCTACCTCAGCCCTTACTTCTGCACAGATGCTGAAGCACAGGAAGTTCAGTTCGATGACGCGCACATTCTGATCAACGAGAAGAAGATCAGCAGCCTCAACGAAATTCTTCCACTGCTGCAGCTCGTTGCTAAGACCAACAAGCCACTCCTCATCATCGCTGAAGATATCGAAGGTGAAGCACTCGCTGCCCTTGTGGTAAACAAGCTGCGCGGCACACTTAACGTGGCTGCGGTTAAAGCACCTGGGTTCGGTGATCGCCGTAAAGCGATGCTCGAAGACATCGCGGTACTCACTGGTGGACGCTGCATCACTGAGGATCTCGGCATCAAGCTTGAGAACGTTCAGGTCAGCGATCTCGGACAGGCAAAGCGTGTTTCCGTTGATAAGGAAAGCACCACCATCGTCGAAGGCGCTGGTCAGAGCTCCGAGATCCAGGGTCGCGTTAAGCAGATCCGCCGTCAGATCGAAGAAACTACTTCCGACTACGATCGCGAGAAGCTCCAGGAGCGTCTTGCTAAGATCGCAGGTGGTGTTGCTGTCATCAACGTTGGCGCACAAACCGAACCGGAAATGAAGGAGAAGAAGGACCGCGTGGACGACGCGCTGCACGCCACTCGCGCAGCAGTTGAAGAAGGCATCCTTCCTGGTGGTGGTGTTGCCTTGCTTCGCGCTGCGAGTGCAATCGAAGCTGCGGCATCTGAACTTGAAGGCGACGAAGAACTCGGCGCGCAGATTGTTCGCCGTGCAATTGAATCGCCACTTCGCCAGCTATGCAAAAATGCCGGTGTTGAAGGTTCATTGGTGGTTGCTGAAGTCCTCAAGTCCGAGGGCTCCAACGGTTACAACGTGGCGACTGGCGAATATGTCGATCTGCTCGTTGCGGGTATCGTTGATCCAGCCATGGTGACACGCACTGCACTGCAGAATGCCGGTTCCGTCGCGAGCTTGCTGCTTACCACTGAGTGCATGATCACCGACGAGCCGGAAGCTGCCGGCGGCGCACCTGCAATGCCTGACATGGGCGGCATGGGCGGCATGGGTGGCATGGGCGGCATGATGTAATTTTCCTCGGGAAATTACTGCTTCCACTACCTAGCATACATTATAACAAAGCCCCGACTGGCAACAGTCGGGGCTTTTTCGTGTGCGCTCGGCAGGGTGCGTTGGCTCAAATACGGCGAGCGATGGTTCGCGCCGCACTTGGCTTATCGATGAAGCCTGCAATCAGGCTGAATACGGCTTCCAGCGCTTCATCTGGCAGGTTGAAGTCATGGTCCGTTGGCACGAATTGAACCTCGACCTGTGGGGACAATGGATATTTCTCAAGGATCTCAGTTCCGCCGTAGGTATCTTGGCTCCCTTGCACGATTAAGAATGGCGTCGTGATGTCACGCAGGTGTGCATAGCGCTCAGGCTCATCGTTGCTATTGGGCTTGCGAAAGGGATAGCCGATGCAGATCAGCTTCTTGATGCCGAGTTCATCGGCGATGATGGAGGCTGCACGACCAGCTACAGAGCGCGTGAGAAGTATGAGCTGCTTATCTTGAAGGGTTTCGACCACCTGGCGTAAGCATTCAGATTTATATTCAACTGAACGAACTTGCTGTCTGTATCGCAAGGATGTTGAGCGCCAATGTCGTGGCATGCCGAGGAGTAAGCAAAATTTCAAAACCTGGCGTAGCCGCTGTGGTAGTTTTGTCGGCACGAGTGCGTTAATGCGGCGCATCGCCGCTTCGCCGTGAGATTCGAACCTGGCGATTGTTAACCCTTTTCGCTGAAAGTATGCCATCGCCTGTTCCATCAATGCAAAGTCACGGTTGTAATCTTCACGAGCCGTGAAAATGATTATTTCTCGCGCATCCAGCGAGCCGCGCACCTCAAGGTAGCCATTGTCGTTAATCTTAATCCGAGTCATATGAGAAATGATAGCATCATTTTTAAAACCCGATGCCATGCGAAGCGCAAGTCCCCGATGGCGGCATTTCTTTCGGATGGAGCGGGTCAGGGATTTTTAGGGCCAGGCTATAGTCATTCAGGCTATAGTCATTTTCAGGTACTCGGCCGCTGGGAGAATTGCTGTAATTGGCTCCGAGGGGGTGGGGTGGCCACTTAAAGGAAGCCACCAACTAACAGCCTGTCAGGCTTAGTCGGTAGCCTTTATGGCCAGGCACTTGACAGGTATCCTAGTCGTCGACTGGACCGAAGGCATCAAGCGCATCAGCGTCACCCAAACACCGTCACCGTCGCACGGATCGCCACATTCCGCGTTTCCCCATGGGGAAATGCGCCGCCATTACCTCCGCCGTCCCGAAAAATAAATAAACTACGTACTTTACAGTTACCCAAAAATGCACGGAATGCCGCGATGACTCAACAAACGATTGCAATGAAAGGCATCGCGCGCATCGAATCCGGCTCCACCCACGGCTGGTTCGTGCGCGGCTATTGCAACGGCAAAACACACTCCAAACTATTCAGCGACCGCAAAAACGGCGGCAAAGACGAAGCCTTAGCGCTGGCCCAAGTGCACCGCGACCAACTACACGCCCATCTTGAAACCATCCCCAAGGAAGCACGTCGCCGCCTCGTCGTCTCCGACTCACGCAATACCGCCGGTGAGCTTGGCGTATCACGCATCACTAAAACCGGCCAGAACGACGTCGAGTATGCATGCCACTCCGTCAGCTGGCGCCCCGATCCCGGCGTACCAAAATCCACCTCATTCTCGGTCAAAAAATACGGCGAGGAAAAAGCCTTCAAAATGGCCGTCGAGCATCGCCGCAAAATGATGCGCGAAACCCACGGCGCCGACATTTATCGAAAAATAAACGCTGAGCATCGGAAGCGTGAAAGCACCTAAGCGTTCGGTATACGCACCGATCTGGATGGCAATCCACCGCCGTCACCGTCACACGGATCGCCACACTCCGTGTGGCCCCATCAAACCTGCGCCGTCAGGCTCACAATCACCTAGAGGGCAATGCTCCACTAGGGTAAGTTTTAGGGACAACAACTGTATTAATAAACAAGCTTAAAGAGCTCTTAGGGTCAAAGAGCTCTTAGGGTCAGGCTATAGAAGCTCGTAGGGTCAGGCTATAGAAGCTCGTAGGGTCAGGCTATAGGAGCTCGCTCTGTGTGGCGGAGGAGCCTTCGTGTGTTTGCGCCTTTGTGCGAGGCTAGCGTCGTGCTGAATTCCCGAAGATTAGGGCCAGGCTATAGTCATTCAGAGCCAGTCCCCACTATACATGCCCGCGCGCGTCATGTTTTTTTACTGCAAGTGGCCGTAGGGTGGGGTGGGGTAGGCAGCGAGTGTCAGGCTCAAATACCCCCTCGGTTTCGTTCAGCGTCGACAAAACCCAACGGGGCATTGAATCGTAGCCGATGGTATTGTCGCCATAAGCATCAGCTTGGAAGTCTGTTGATCCTAACGTCTAAGGTCTTGGGGATGTGCCATTTTGAGGTTTTCCTTTTACAAGGGTTCGACGCTTCATACATTTTCATCTACTCATGGCTAAACAGCACAAACACTCCTTTTTTCTTAGCATTTTGTGCCTATTGGTCCTACTGCCTGTGCAGCAGGCCGGTGCAAACCCTTTCCGGGTGGAGCAGGACGAACGCATCGTTCTGATTGGTAGCGGGCTGGGCTCACGCATGAGCCACTTCGGTCATTTTGAAACGGAGCTGTTGCTTCGACAG
>Ga0115569_10001577_pt1 | contig 17604 bp, 18 predicted proteins | sample COGITO_mtgs_1205_2_FD_87295 | JGI IMG/M metagenome (GOLD analysis project Ga0115569, IMG submission 87295) | Pelagic marine microbial communities from North Sea - COGITO_mtgs_120503 | ecosystem: Environmental > Aquatic > Marine > Epipelagic | place: Germany:Helgoland, sampling site Kabeltonne... | reverse complement strand
ATCTCGCACAGATTTTGTTTTAGGAAAGATATAATTAGAAAGGGTTACAAAAACTTTTACCCGTTCTGTTTTTGTAAGCTTGTCTTGGTTTACCAGCAAATCATCCAATACTTTTTCATAGAGCATTTCCATCTTTTCTTTGATGGAAGGCCCTTCTTTTTTGGCAGGTCCTCTTTTGGATTTTTTACCAGCTTTTTTGGCTGAATTTGGATCGAATGGCATAGTTTATATTTTATTAAAAATTTCGCTTTGGTAAATCTTTAAACCATTTTTCATACAATTTAGAAGTTGGAACTAAAATTACCCAAGCAGTCATGAAAATTAATTGTAAATCTAAGAAAAAAGGATTGTTTGATTGATACCACATTTCCAATTCACCTTTATAAGGTGCTATAATACGTTTGTAAAACTCATGTGGATCTTCATCTGTAACAGCTGAGATAATTGATTCCTCATCTCTAAATATAATAGAACCTATTCCCGTAAGACCAGGTTTTACATTGTATATTTTAGATTGTACCTCTTCATTATATGCTGTAAAAGTTTTAGTTACTAATGGCCTAGGACCCACCAGACTAATATCTCCTTTTAATATATTAATGATTTGTGGGAGTTCATTTATCTTTGTTTTTCTTAAAAAAGAACCAATTTTTGTAACTCTTGGATCATTTTGAAGCGTAATACTTCCTGTGCCTATATTCATGGAATTTTTAAGCATTGTTGCAAATTTCCATATTTGGAATCTTGAGTTATGAATTCCATAACGTTCCTGAAAATAAAAAACTTCTCCTTCTCCAGAAAGTCTAAGAATGATAATAATGGGAATAAAAATTGGTAAAAGAATAATTAGTGCTATTAAGCTAACTACAATATCGAATAAGCGTTTAAAAAAAATATACATAATTTACATTTTTTGATCTAGGTGTTTTCCAGTTTCTATGTGCATAAAGTCTGGGACATATTTTTTTATAACTGCAATAATATCTGACTTTTCAGAATTGAGTTTATTAAATACATTTTCAAAATCAGATTCTACATCTTCAAAAGATATTTTATCATCTGAAGTATTTATGAATCCTAAAGAGTCGTACTTATTAATTTCATAATCTTCTTCTTCAGTAAAGAACTCTTCATATGTTTTTTCACCAGAAGTATCTGTCTTAAAAAAATAGATTGGATATTTAGTAGGATTCTTATCAAAATCAAATTCTTTTGCTTCTTTTTCTGATTTTACTAAAACTGGTTCAAAGCCGTTCTCTTTTATAAAGTCTAAAGCGATGTCCTTAAAATAAATTTGATCTTTATGAAAATCTAATTTGGGAAAGAAAATATTACCTGTTTCTCCAAAAAATGTTGCTAACAAGCATATTTGACCTGATTGTTCTGGAGTGACAAAGAAACGTTTAATATCGTAAGGACAACTCAATGGTTGTTTTTTATTTAGCCTATAAATAAAGCCATCTAGCAAACTTCCATTGGAAAAAGCAACATTGGCAAATCGCGCTGTTGATACTCTAAAATTATTTTTCTTTGAAAGAATTAATTTTTCCATTAAACTCTTTGAAGCACCCATGATGTTCACAGGATTGGCGGCTTTATCAGTTGAAACACTGAAGAAATATTCAGGAGGGTTTTGCTCACACAAATTTAACAGCTTAATCGCACCATAAACATTATTTTTAATCAGGGCCTCTACAGAAATTTTGTCTTTTTCAGAGCGAACATGTTTATGAGCTGAGAAATTTGAAACAATATCCCAAGTATCTGAATTAAATATTTTATCAAATGTATCACTCAATAAATTGACCGGATATGTAATATATTCTGGATTATAATCTAGTAACTTTGAGCTCCTTAAATCTCGAGTTAGTTCTGTCAAACCATTCTCGTTAATATCTACAACTGTAATTTTTTTTGGATGATATTTCAGAAACACTTTTATGTAATTTGAGCCAATGGTACCTGCTCCACCAATTACTAAAACTTTAAGTTCTTTTGATATAATATCTTTCAGAAGAAATAAATCTTTTTCAAAATGTATTATTTTTTTTATCATTATTTTTTTTTTAAAAAATGTTTATAAAATCCAAAAGCCCCCCATGATAAAGTATATACAAAACTTTTAAAGATACTTAAATCTTGGGTTTTACGTAATATACTAAAATGAAGTGTTGTCAGTTTTAATTTGTTATTCGTAATTTGATTTTTATGTTTTCTATAGCTTGTCAGGCAATTATCTAATAAGTAAGCTTCTATTGATTCATTATTTAATATATGTAACCATAAAATATAATCTTGTTTCTTTCTGAAATTTGGAAATTTATATTTGCATAATAAAGCTTTATTAATAAGTACAGTTGATGTAGGTATATAGTTGTTTATTAGGAGAGATTTATAGTTAACTTTAGATCTAACTACAGGTTGTCTTTTTAAGATAACAATACCTTTTTCGTTGACTATTCTCATGTTAGTAAAACTAAATAATACCTTTTTTTCTTGGTGAAACTTAACATGATGATTTAGCTTATTTTTATCCCAAAAATCATCACTGTCGCAAAAAGCAATATAAGTTCCTTTTGAGTGTTCTATAGAATTATTTCTTGCTAGAGCAGAACCTAAATTCTTTTTAAATTTATATAATTTTATTCGATTATCAATTTTTATATAGTTCTCAACTATATTAACTGTCTCATCTTTTGAGTAATCATCTGTAATTAGTAATTCCCAGTTTGAATAGGTTTGATTTATAATACTATTAATAGTTTGAGAAATAAAATCCTCTGAGTTAAAGCTTGGTATTATTATGGACACTAAAGGCATTTTATTATTTTTCATCTTGAAAAATTTTCATCCAATTATTTTTAAAGTTATTTAAGTTTAATGTTAAAATAAAGTAATTGTCAAGTTCACGATTATTGTTTTCAGACAAAACATCTACAACAGTGTTTTTTAGATTTCTAAATTCTGAACAAATAATCTGATTAGATTTCTCTAGTAACTCTTTCATCCCACCTTTACCACTACCAATAACCGTTGTTCCAAGTAGAGTTGCTTCATGAGCTGTTCTGTTCCAGCCTTCTAAAAACCGAGACATTGTTAAAACTACATTTGAAACAGAAAGTAAAATAAGGTATTCTCTGTAAGATAGATTTAGATTTAAACAAGGCAATTTTATTAGTGATTTACCCGAAGTAACTAAGTTTACATCTAAATTTTTTAATTCTTCATAGGCTTGAATGACTCCTTTTTTTAAAAATGCATTTCCTAAATAAACAATAGGCTTTTGATTTGAGAAATACTTCTTTTTAAATTGCACTTTTTCTTCTTCAGTAACTACAAATTCTGATGGATCAAATGAGTTATAGATTACACTAACATTGTCAAAGCCCATGGAAGTAAGTTTTGACTGCCAATAGGATGATACAACAACTGTTTTATCAAATCGCCTTTTGTTAATAATTAAAGCAAAGTGAGATAACTTTTGAAATATTTTTGAAAGAAGAGGAGAAAAAGAATTGTCGATGTGATGAATGATTAAAATGTTAGATTCTGTTTTTCTTCCTGCCAACCAACAAGTATGGTCGTTAAGAAACAACTTGCCTTTATAAAAATATCTGAATTTGAAAAAGAAGAATATAAATCTTGGAATATTAAGTAGTATAAATGAATACTTCATTAAAAACAACTTTTCAATATTCACCTCATCTTTAACTAGTTTAAGAATTTCATTTTCATATATTCTCCCTCCGTATCTATTTGAAGATAATTCAATTTTAATTATTTTTTTTTGTTTGTTCATTTTTTTTAAAAAAATCTTCGTGTTCTAATTGATAATTTTCAAGGGTGTACAATTTTTTTTGTCTTTTGAAACCATTTTCACCCATAATTCTAACTTGATTAGGATGGTTAAGAAAAAACTCAAAAGCATCAAGTAAGCTTTTTACATCATTAGGATTAAAAATTAAACCTGTTGAATTGTGAGATATAACCTCTGGAATGCCACCAATATCAGAACCAATCATAGCTTTGCTCATAGCCATGGACTCAACCATGACTCTAGGACAAGGATCAGGATGAATAGAGGGGACTACAACCACATCTGCACTCTTTATACAATCACCCATATCATACCTAAAACCTGTAAATATAATATTAGCTTTAAACCCGCTATTTAATACTCTGTTTTTTAAAGTGTTTAAAAAATTATCAGTACCAAAAACAGCTCCACCAACAATTATGAATTTTGCCTTACTGCCTTTACTTAATAAAGAAATTGCCGCATTAACAAATGACTCTTGGCCTTTCCATGGAGTTAGTCTGCTAAAACAACCAAATACAATACAATCCATTGGAATGTTAAATTCGTCTCTTAAAACTGGTTTAGCAGATTCAAAATTAAAATCTCGAAGGTCTGTAGCATTATAAATTACCTTAACTTTAGTCTCACTAAAATCATTTGAAAACATAGCAACGGAGACTGCCTTAGAGGGTACAATAATGTTTGCACTAACAAAATTTGAAAAAAATTCAAACGCTTTTCTTGCGAAACCTAAAAGCATGTCTTTTCTAATAACATCCATTAACCTAAATACTACAGGCACACAAGCGATTTTGGCAGCGATTCCACCATAGAAATGAGGATTCATGCCATTTGTGACTACTAAATCATATTTATTATCTTTAATATATTTTGAAAGTTTTATTGCAAACCTGCAGTAATTTATTAAATTATTAACCAGTGCAAAAGGATTTAGAATTGGCTTATTGTTAAAAAAAAAACTAGTAGATATTAGTTTTGGCATTGGTTTAATCTCAACGCTTCGCCTTTCTTTAATCAATTTTTCATATAAATCTCCTTCTTCTGGAACTATGGTATGATAATATAAAGATTTAGATTTACTTCTTTGAATTAGGATGTTATCAAACTGGGCCCCACCTAATTTTGAGGTTCCTTCTAATATTAAAATTTTCATGATTGTTTTTTAGAAGTTTTTAATTCAAATTCATACAACTTAGATGCAACCATAAAATAATAAACCAACCATTGAAAGGCCACAAAAAATCCTTTAAACCCATGCGAAAAACCTCCTTTTATAAAATAAATTCGAAAGAAAACATACAATGGTTTTATATATTGCAATTTAAAACTCCATTTTATTCCTCTTTTATTGCATTCGTCTAATTCATACTTATAGTATCTATCATTTCTTGTCCACCAAGAGCTAATATCGGTAAAATCGTCGTGAACTAATGCATGTTTTAAATAGTGATATTGACCAGTTACCTCAACTTGGGCATGTACTTCTTTATCCTCATATTTGCCTTTATCTCTTCTAAAAAGACGTGATTGATAATCTGGATAAGCACTTGCTTTACCCATAAACTCACCCCAAAACAAGTTTTTTCTCGGCATAAAAGCCATATCAATATCTGAGTTTACTGATCCAATAAAATCTCTTATTTCTTCTATTAACTTTAATTCAGGAAGTTCATCAGAATCAATAATCCAAACCCATTCGTTCTTGGCTTGAGGAATTGCCCAATTTTTCTGTGTTGCAGAATTAATGTACTTTTTTTGTATGATTTTTAAGTTGTGAGCCTCTGCTATCTCTAAGGTTTTATCTGTACTAAAAGAATCACAGATTAATATCTCAGCAACATCACCAACAATCGTTTTGATAAGTTTGTCAAGATAAAATTCAGAATTAAATACTGGTATAATTACTGTTAAGGGTATTTTATTCATTTACTTATTTGCTTACTTTTATTAATTGATTTATTTGCTAAAAACCCTCCATATAACAGTCCTATAAAATACATGATTTCAACTCTATTAATAGCAGCTTCTAGAGACACAAGAGTAATCATTATTAGTATTAGAGCTATTGCCCAAGGGTTGTAAAAAGCACTTTTTATGTTTTTTAAAGGTCTAATTAATGGTTTAAATAACACTAAACCCACTATGCCCAAATTAGCTAAAATTTCTAAAAAACCATTATGAATAAATATCAAGTAACCCGCACCCTGTCCTATTAATGGATTATTTAAAAATAAATCCCAGGCTAAATTATACCTACCAATCCTAATATAACTTGAGTAATCTGCTATACCTGTGTCACTTAATGAATTAAAAGCACCAAAAAAGCGTTTGTATACTAAATCATAATACGAAGTTCCAACAGATAAAACAATTAAAGCTATAATTAATAACCATATGTTACTGCCTTTCTTTTTTTCAACTAGCATATAGTAGAACAAGGTTAAAATCAAAGTAATAATAGCCATACGTTTTAAAGAAATAATAATACTAAAAACTATGATTGCTAAAAACAAATATTTTTGCCATTTCTTCCAGTTTAAATAAGGGATAAAAACAATAGCTATAGCACTAACACCAAAAACTAAATTAGAGGGGCTAATGCCATATACCACAGAATAAATAGTATCTCTCGAAAAATCCTGAACATCATTTAAAGAACCTGGACCATAAATTACAACGCCATCGTAAAAACCAAAATATGCTATGGTGGCTGTAAATGAGAAAATAAAACATGACATTAAAAACAAGTTCATCAGTTTTTTTAAATCTTTCTCAGTTTTCACGAAATAAGTTATGGAAGAAGAAACAAAAATTATTAATAAAAATTTACTAGACCAATCAAATGCTTTAGTCAAAATGTCTTGATTTATAAAAAAATCTTTTGATTGACCAAAAATCAATGAATTCATGATACCTAATAACAAAACTAAATACCAATAACGCCATTCTTTAAATTGTTTTTTATTAAATAGAATAAAAGGATTTAATAAAATTAAAATTGTAAAAATTGTATAGGATATATTAACTTGATTTATGACAGGTATAGCTAAAATTCTAACAAAAAATAAGGAAATACCAACCCAAAATAAAAATTTGAAGGGCTGCTTTCTAGAAATGAAAAATCCTAAGAAAAAAATAAAACCAAAAAATAATATTAAAAGCTTAGTATCCATTTACTGACGATTTCCATTAATTAAAAAAAGAATACAACTTAATTTTTTCCTCAAAACAAAATAGATTATGTAGGTTATAAAAATAGTAATTAAGGGCAATAAAAAATAGCCTAATAAATTAAATGAAGATTTAAAATACATTACAAAACCTGATTTTAAAAAAGAAAGTAACGGTTCATGTGAAGCAAAAAGAAAAAACAAATATCCAGCTGATAATTTATTTAAGAGCAATTTGAAAGATAAATGATTCATATCAAAATTAAATACTGAATATAGTATAGTCAGAATTCCAATGATTACAGAAATTTTATGAATTAAAACAATGAAGGTATGATTAACATAAAGTGAATACAAATTTAAGAAAGCAAAAATTAAACTTAGTATAGTGTATGCACATAAATAAATTTTAATATTTTGTTTTAAAAACCATTTGTTACCACTTAAGAATAATGAAGCTCCTAATAAGAAAAACACTATGCTATCAATGTGTGATCGAATTGAAAAGTCCAACAAATAAACCATTAATAGAGCAATAAATAAGTAATGCTGCTTTATTTTAGTTATCAAAAAGTACACTAGTGGAGAAAAAAACACTAGTGCCATTAAGTCTTTGAGAAACCAAAGTTGAAAAGGAATGGGATTTACTAAAGCATCAATAAGTGCTAATGGAAAACTATCTAAATGTTGAAATTGGGAAAACAAATTATAGATTGCAAACCAAAACAAACACCAAAATAAATAGGGTATTAATATGGTTTTGAATCTTGATTTTAACTTTATATAATATGCCTGAATACTTCCATCATAATTTTTAAAAAAGAAATAACCACTTATCACAAAAAACAATGGAACGCATAGTCGCGTTATTTGCTCACTGATTAACAATTGAAAAAAAATTGATATCCAAGAAATAGGATCATTTTCTATTAAGGTTTCATTCCATCTACTTCTAATAAATTTTGAGTGTAAAAAAACAATTCCTATCATTGATAAGGAGGAAATAAACCTAAAATTATTTGATACTCGTTTCTCCATTATATATAGCTTTTCATATAGTTACTAAGCATAGACTGAATACTAAAAACTTTCAAATATTCGTCTACCTTAGTATCAGAATAAAGATGTTGTTTATCAAGTATTTTATTCATGCCATTTAGTAAACCATCTGCGCTTGCTTCAACTAAAAGTCCAAAACGAGAATCTAAAATTTCAGGAATACCGCCAACATCTGTTGCTATTACTGGACTTTTTGAAGCTATAGCCTCCAAAACAACAATACCAAAAGGTTCCCTTCTTGAAGGAATAACATTGACCCTAGCTTCTGATGCATAGGAGGCAATTTCTCCTGGTGATAATCTATCAAGAAAAGTGATTCGCTCTGATAATAAAAGCTGTTCTGCTTGCTCTTGTAGTGCTTCTAATTGGCTACCGGCGCCAGCAATAAAAAGAGTTAGTTCCTTATTGTTTATTCTTGAAAAAGCTTGAATTAACATATCAAAACCTTTATGAGTCTCTAATCTGCCAAAAGCGAAGATATATTCCTTTTCCTTTATTTTATTATTGATACTTTCAAACCTAGTTAAATCGACACCATTATAAACTATTTTAACAGAGCCTTTACTTAAATTAAATATGTTCTCGACTTTAAGAGCTAAAAAATTAGAACATGCTGTAACTCCTGTAGAACAATTTATAACCGACTGCTGTAATTTAAACAAATAAGGATTTTTAGATGCTTCTTCCCATCTCAAAACATCATGACCGTGGAAAGAAGTAACCATTTTAAATTTAAAAAGTTTTTGCAACAACCTAATATACGGCAACTGCGCTAAAGGAAAATGAATATTGATTACATCTGGCTTAATTTTATAAATAGAAACAAAAAGATGTACAAAAGTAAATGGATAAATTATATAACTTATTAGGCGTTGCATTAAAGATTTAATATTCTCTATCTCATTGAAAAAGTTTCCTAAAACAAAGCGTTTAATACTTACTCCTTGTACCTTTTCTTTAAAAGGGTGATTTATAGGGTACTTGTTTGTAAAGACAGAAACATCAAAACCCTTATCCTTTAGTCCTTCAGCTAACTGAGAAGTAACTGTCTGTATGCCACCTAATACCGGTGAATATGAATTAACAAAAAGTATTATTTTTTGATTAGTCATCTTAAATTAAACGTTTTAAAATATCATTTTTCTTGAATAAATAAGCTATTATAGTTGAGGAAATAAAAACTATCAGAAACTTTAAAAAATTTGAATCGAAAATCAAACCAATTTTAGGTAAATAAGAAACTATTTTAATTAATAATGGATGTATTAAATAAACACCAAATGTTAAGCTAAGTAAAACACTATAGGGCATCCATTTTATTGCTGGTAAAATCAATATTGAAATAAAAATTAAAACAGACAATGCCAATACTGCTACTTCTTCAATCTCAAAAAGAAAACTTAAAAGCGTTATTATAATAATGATAAAATACATGATCTTTTGAAATGAAGTATCTACAGATAACATAACTCTTGAAACGATACCACCTAAACAATAATAAGTAAGATTTTGTAGCCAAGAATTCTCAAGTTTTAATGCTAAAAATTGAAATAGTGTGCACAAAATTATTTGTGTAATTAATATATATTTTTTGCCAAATAAAAAATGTATTTTTTGCAGAAAAGGCGAGATAATATATAATAAAAAAATTAAATACAAATACCATAGATGGTAATAAGGCCACCCACCCATTCCAATACTATTTTTTAAAATCAGCAAATATTCAAGATTGCCACTATTAAAATAATCAGTGGCAAGTCGAAACAAACTATAAAAAGTAACCCAAAAAAAGGCAGGTAAAAGAATCTTTAAAATTCTTTTTTTATAAAAAACCAATAAAGAATATTTTTTATTTAGCAACAATGAACCACTCAACAAAATAAATAAAGGCACACATGTTGAAGTAATTGAATACAGTATCGGATAATGCTCATTAACGGAACCATATATATGATGAAGAACTACCAAAACACAAGCAGTAAGTCTAACCAAATCGTAATTTAAAAAGAAACTTTTATTCATCTAATTTATTGATATAGTTAAAAATATAATCAGCAATTATTCTATTTGCATTTTTTGTATAATGACCATCGTAAAATATTTCTAATGACAATTCAGAAAGGTCCATTACTTTTAATGATTTATCAAATTGTGTGATAGCAGATGATTTAAGCCCCTGATGCGTAATAAAAACAATATTTTCCCTGTTGCTCTTAAGTAATTGAAAATTTGGTGAATCATACATTTGTTTATTTTTTTTATATGATAGAAAGGTGTTAAAATTCAAATCAAACGGCAAATAAGTAATACTGGTTTCTATATTTTTTGAATTAGCATACATATAATTCAAATCCATACTACCAGTAAGAAGACAAAAAACATATTTAAACCTGTTAAGATTATATTTATCATAAACTTTGAAATAATCGTGTATATTACCACCTGGAATGCCAAAATTATAGACTTTATTACTTCCATTTATACTATCTAAAAAATAAGAAATAGAGTTATATGTTCCACATTTGTATGAAGCGACAAATGAATCACCAATTACCGCATAATCTGATTCACTTAGTTCATTTTGAACAAAATCTATATGAGAATTAAAACCAATATTATTCTCTTTAATTTTAATGGACAATCCATTCGGATTTTTATGATTAATAAACAATTTATTAGTATTCTCTTGATCTTTAAATAATCTATCTATCTTAGTTATTGTTTGTGTATAAAACACTCTTATGCTAAAAATCGAAGGATATTTACCATAACAAAATTCTATTGAAAGAAATATTAAAATTAAAAAAAAGAACCCTTTTAAAATAAATTTAAGCATAATTAAAATTGAAAGTAGATAAAGTCATTACTTACTTTACCGAAGTGAATTAATATCTGGTAACTAAAAAATAAAAATATTAGCCATTTGACGATGATAAATTTTGAAAAGTTAAGGTTATTAAAATCTTTTCGTGAAAACCAATCAAACAAGATGAAAATTAATAAATATCCGACACCCTCTAAATTGGATTTTGGTAGATTAAATTCAAAAAACATTATTTTCAAATAATTAAATGCATCCGTAATTGTGTCACTTCTAAAAAACACCCATGATATCAAAACACAAAAATAAGTTAATAACATCTGAAATATTTCTTTTAATGTAGGAAAGAATCTATCGCAAGCTACAACTGATGTAGAGAATGTTTTATTTGATTTTATTATAAATGTAGGAATATAAATAATGGCGTGAACAAGGCCCCAAAAAAGATAGGTCAAATTAGAACCATGCCAAAATCCACTAACTAGAAATATTACAAAAATATTTCTAATTGCTTTAAATTTAGTTACTCTTGATCCTCCTAGTGGAATATATATGTAATCTCGAAACCAAGTAGAAAGCGAAATGTGCCATCGGTTCCAAAATTCGCCAATATTTCTAGAAAAGTAAGGAGTTTTAAAATTAATAATTAAATTAAAACCAAATAAATTTGAAACACCTCTTGCTATGTTTGAATAACCTGAAAAATCACAATAAATTTGTATGGAAAAATAAATTAAGCCTAGCCACAACACCCCCCCCCTCTTGAAACTTATAATTATTAAAAATATTATTTACGTGGAATGACAAACTATCAGCAATCACAACTTTCTTAAAGAGTCCCCAAATAATTAATTTAGAACCTTGTACTGCTTGATGAAACGAAAAAGTTCTTTTGTTTAAAATCTGAGGCAAAAGATGCGTTCCTCTTTCAATGGGACCCGCTACCAATTGTGGAAAAAAACAAACAAAAGCAGCAAAGCCAATAAAATCATTAGTGGGCTCTAATTTTCTCTTGTAAACATCAATAGAATAACTCAAAGTTTGAAATGTATAAAAACTTATCCCTACTGGTAGAATAATATTTAACGTGTTTATATTTATTGAACTTCCAAATAAAGTAAATGCTTCAGCAAAACTAATGACGAAAAAGTTATAGTATTTAAAAAATCCTAAAAAACCCAGGTTGACCAATATTGAAATCCATAAGAGTAACTTTCTGTTTCTATTATTATTTTCATTTTTCAATCCTCTACCTATGAAATAATCGACTAGCGTACTAAATAAAATTAAAGATAAGAAACGCCAATCCCACCAACCATAGAATACGTAACTTGAAATTACTATAAGTAGGTTTTGTAACTTTAGATTTTTGTAACAAACAAACCAATACAAAGAAAAAACCAATGGTAAGAACATAAAAAAATCTATCGAATTAAAAAGCATTATTTATTTAATATTTTCTTTGATGTATAACTCCAACTCTCCATCTGTATTGAATTGCAACAATAATAGGGTAAGCGATAATTTTATTAACGAAACCAGGAATATATTTTAATTTACTGTGCCCATCAAAAAATGGTTGTACCCAATAAAAAATACCTTTTAAAATCATTTTAGGAGAATCTAATTTTCTTGGATATGCACAATACATATTGGTCCATTTTTTTCTAACCAAATAATACGCTCTTCCGTACATATAATGTTGATTAAATAAACCTTTCCAGGAAGCTCTGTGATGATGATATACCTTTATAGAAGGTATAAACAATACCTTCCAACCTGCTTGAATAGCACGCCAGTTGTAATCTACATCTTCACCTCTAAACAACGTAATATCATAATCCCCTAAAGTTTTAACCACCGCTTTCTTGTATGATGAATTAACACCTGGTACACTTCTAACCTCTGTAAGTTTATCGTAATGTGGAAAAGTTGTAGCGTCAGCTACTTTAAAAAGCAAAGAATCCCCTGAAGCATCTACAACATCGCCACCTATAACGCCTGCTTCTGGATAATCTTTATGAGCCTTAACTAAGCGTTCTATCCAATCAGGAAAAGGAACAGCATCATCATCCGTTTGAATGATAATATCTCCTTTACACTGCGGCAAACCTATATTTCTGCTGGTAGCTAAATTAATGTTTTGAGTTTTTATTTCTCGTAAACCTTCAAATTGGGTCTTCCAATAATCTAAAGTATCGGAGCAATCATTTTCTCCCCCACCATTAACCACCACAATCTCATCGGGTAATTGACTTTGTCCTTCAATAATACCTTTAAGTGTATTATTTATTAGTGCACCTCTATTGTATGTGCATATAAAGATTGATATTTTCACTAAATTTATATTGATAAATATGATTCGACCACTTTACTCCAACTAAATTGTTCTGCAGCAACCCTAGCCTCCTTTTTTAATTGTTTTAATTTTTCACTATTTGATAATTCATCTAATACAGCGTGTATCTGTTCGGTCTTATCGCGGTTTACCATGAAACCAAATGAATCATTAACAAATTCAGGATAGGGCTCATGATTACTAACTAACAATGGTAATCCCGAAGCCATAGCCTCTAAAGGCGCAATGGGCATTGCCTCACCTTTACTTAAAAGAACAAATAAATCGTTAGCAGGTAAAATATCATCAATATTATCAATAGCTTTATTGATAATGACATAATTACCAAGTTTATAATAAGCTATTAATTGTTCTAGCTCCGAAACATAAGGACCACTACCGTAAATGTTATATTGAATTCGATTTATTTGTGAATATGTGGATAAGGCCTTTATCATAAACTGCATTCCTTTGCGTTCTTCAAATGCAGCGGCAGTTATGATATTTAAATTTGGAGCTTGTTTTTCTGATACATTATTATCTAATGGCTTAAATAGATTTAAATCAACACCATTATATATAACTTCACATCTTTTATTGTTAATGTAAGGTTTTGCTTCTCGTTTTACCATTTTAGAAACCGCCACAAAAGTTAAATTCTTAAAATCATTACAATGTGTTTTTATAAATTTATAACGGTTTTTAATTTGACTGGCGGGACTATGTAAAACGTAATAATATTTGTGTGTTTTGTTAAGTTTTAATTCACCATGGTATAAAAAGTTAATATAAACACGGTCTGGATTATCCTTACGTAATAAATAATTATAATAGTAGCCTATCCAACTTCTTTGATAATATTTTAAATGTGAGCAAGTTCTTAATATTACATTTTTATGTAAATCCCCCCAACTAAATGGCCTCTTTGACTTCCAAGCATAAATGACTACGTTGTGGCCTTGTTTTGCCATCTCATTAGCCATGGAATAAGTAAATCGTTCTATGCCTCTAGGTAACTGTATTTGAAAAGGAGAAATAATTACTATTTTCATGATTTGTAATTGGTTTTGAAAGATTTAATCAAAAATAAATTTGATTCATTTTGCATTAATTGATCTATCTCTGATATCAGGTAAAAAAAACTAATAAAAACAATTCCCTTAAAAGTAGCAATTAACCAAATGTTTTCGATAGAAAGCATTGAAAGAAAAAGATGTACAAAAGAGAAACTTAGTGTCAAAATAATTATTGAACTAAAAAAAGAAATTAAGATATTTTTGTTATTAATTATTAAAATTTTATTTACTCGTACATAAAATATTACAACTGCTATAACCCTAACAATAAGATCTGTATACAAGTATAACATTAGATTATTTTTATAAATAGCTAACCCAAGACCAACCAAAAGTCCAATTTTTTCAAATGTATCAAGGAATAGAAAACGCTTGGAGTCTCCAAGTCCAATTAAAACATTCCCTAAAATAGTAATCATCGGAAATGTTACACTTGATAAAATTAATACCTTGAAATAAGGTACAGCTCCAATCCATTTTTCAGAAAATAAAATGACAAACATTTCATCTCCAACTAAAAAAAGCAGACTACTTATAAAAGCAATAAGATAAAATGACACCTTTAAAGATAAACTTACAGAATTTGATACCCAAATTATATCTTCTTGCTTTTTAGAAAATATTGGAAATAAGACTTTGCCTAAACTATCAGAAGAATATCTCATAATTAACGTCCTGAACGACTTAGCCCTATACAATAGGCCTAACAAAGAAGGAGGGAAAAATTTTCCAATTACCAAATAATCAATCTTAGAAAAAATAGAGTTAACTAAACCACTTAAAAATAGAGGTCCTCCAAAACTCCATAATTTTTTTAATAAATTAATTTTAAAGTATAGTAGAGGAATATATTTAGAAAAATAGATTGCTAAAATTGATTTAAAAAATTCATTAAATAAACTTTGAAATAAAATTGACCAAACACCAAAACCTGTATAAGCTAAAATCAATCCGATACTTCCGGATAAGAATCCTGAAATTAGATTTATCACCATAATTTCCTTAAACTTTAATTTTCTTTCAAGTAAAGCGAAGCTTACAAGACCTACTGAATTAATTAAAAATGTAAGAGAAAAAACTTTTGATATACTAATTAATCGTTCGTCATTATAAAAATCTGCAATAAAAGCAGCGCTAGAGAAAAAAAATAATGCTATAAATATTCCAATTATAATATTTAAATAAAATATAGTAGATAATTCTTTTTTATCGATTTGTTTCGCTTGTATTATTGCACTACTAAAACCAAGATTAACAAAACCACTCACCAATGATGAAAACGCAACAATCATGGCTAACAAACCAAAATCTTCAGGAACTAATAGTCTTGCGAGAATTACTGTAATAATAAAACCAACAAGTTGGTTGCTGATTTTACCAATAAAGCCCCATTTAAATGCATTTAATATTTCTCTTTGCATTAATTTATAAATTGAAATTTTATTATTATTTTTCTTTTAAAACAAACGGCTCAAGTAACTTTTTAACCTAAACTAGAATTTCCTGAAATAAACTAAGATAGTACCTAAACAACAATTTTTTTTATTTATATTTAAAATTCATTATAATGAGTATTATAATATATAATTTACCGAACTTTTTGAAAGGAATCCTATTAAATTATTATACACATAAGTTACTTTTGAATTACGGATATCAGAACATTTTTCTTTGAATATCAAACCTTAAATTATTACTTTTTCATTAATTTTTTGCCCGCTCTAATTATCATTTTTTTAGCTACAAAATTACTCATGCTATCATTAACGCGCCTAGCACTTAATATTTCTTCTGGATGATAGCCAAAGTTATCCGATTATAAGCCAAATAGTAGGGGTCTAGCCCTATACATTTCTTTTTGACCTAATTTCCATTTTGACTTATTCATTTCTTATTTATCTTCTGCTATTTTCACTTGTTTTCTAAGCCCGCTCGAAGAGAATCGATGATCTCTAGAGTTGTAATAGATATCAATTCCTTTTTCCTCGCAATAATCTCTTCCTGTAAAGTTCTTATCTTTATACTCATCGCCAATAATTCTAACATCTAGTTTAAAAGAATGTAAAATATCTTCTAAATCTTGTTCAGATACGTAAGGTACAATTTCATCTATATGTTTAGATCCTTTGAGCTGAATATAACGTTCAATAATCGACTGTGAAGGTGCGTTTTTCTCAGGGCGGTCAATCGAAGGGTCTAACTGCAAGCCTACGATTAAATAATCGCACTGACGTTTTGCTTCTTCTAACATTTTCACATGCCCGGCATGAAAAAGATCAAAAGTTGAAAAGGTAATTCCTACTTTCATAATTTATATTTTTTTGACTACCATCGCTAGTCTTTTTTTGATGTAATTATTTTAAACTTGTACTTAATTGGTAGTCACCAACTTTCAAATACTGTTTTTTGCATTAATTTCACATCCGTTTGCGTGGTGTGTTTTACCAATGAAGATTAGTCAGGTTATAACACCCAGCCTAATATGTTTTTTGTTTTTAATGGATCCCCAATTAATCTCCAAATCCATCTGGATCTGGTGGATTTGATTGAGCCTGAGCTTTTTTCGGATTTAGTATCATAAAGGTTCCAAGTGCAGTGAGTGCTGCATAGTGCCCCATTTTCTTAAGTGCTTTCTCTCTAGTAATTAGATCTTTGTTCTTTTTCATTTGCTTAGTTTATTACAATTTTTTTAGAAATTAGAGTGCTGTCCACTTGCAGTTTTATAACGTAAATTCCCGTTGTCAGTCCTGCTGTAGATATGTTTTGCGTAGATTGACCTGTTTGAAGGGTTTTACTTAAAATTTCTTGCCCTATAATGTTGTACAGACGTACATTTGCCTTTTGAATATTTGCTAAACCTTCAATAGTAATGTAATCTTTATCCATAGGGTTATATATACTGATATAAGATTCTTCTAAATCACTACCACCAAGACTTGTATTTCCGAGTCGCAAATAGAATCGCCCCATACCACTAAGATCACTTTGTGGGTTTAGTGTAAAATCACCTGCTCTTAGGTCCGTAAAAGTTTGCGTCTCAGTATCCTCTAAGACTACTTCAACATTTTCTGGAATCGTGAGGTCTTCTAAGCTAATTCTAAATGATGTACCAGCCTCTTTATTTACCACAATTGGAATTGTAGTTTGTTCAAAGCTATCGATACCCATAGCATTAATTCCCATATTCACTCCTTGATCGTCTTCAGCTAGTCTTGACGCTAAAGCTGAAGATTGATTATAAGCTCCTGCATCATAACCAGGATCTAAACCTAGGCTTAAATTATTGTCAAAATAGAATTTAGTATCACCTACTAAGTTTT
>Ga0115569_10001564_pt1 | contig 17689 bp, 13 predicted proteins | sample COGITO_mtgs_1205_2_FD_87295 | JGI IMG/M metagenome (GOLD analysis project Ga0115569, IMG submission 87295) | Pelagic marine microbial communities from North Sea - COGITO_mtgs_120503 | ecosystem: Environmental > Aquatic > Marine > Epipelagic | place: Germany:Helgoland, sampling site Kabeltonne... | reverse complement strand
TGCATTGCAAACCATCAGCGTCTTTATAAATTCTTAAATTTCCTAAATCTGTGGCAATAGGAGGGTTTTTACTTAGCAAAGTATTAATTGAAGCAGCAGATGCTGTCGCTGTCGACTCACTCAACCTCAATCTTGCCATATTAACTAAATTACTCACATCAACAGAAGCTAAAGCAGCTCCTTGTGCATAGAATCTAAATATATTTATATTATTATCAAGGATACTTTGCACATCAGTAAGTAGCGGTGTTTGATGCATGTAGAGAAGCGTGATGTTTGTTTTATCCCCAATATCAATATTTGAGATATTACTATTAGCACCTACCAATAATCTTTCTAATCCAGTATTTCTAGATATATTAATAGAAGGGAAACTATTATTCTCCGCATCTAATTCTGTCACTCCCACAAAAAACTCTACACCTTTTGCATTAGCTATACCTACATTATCAATATTCATTTTACTACCTACTTTGTACTCTGTAACCATGGTTGAATTAACTTCCAACTGATTATTGGCATTAAAAGGCAATCCTTCTGCTACTAAGAAATCTCTAAAAGCATCATCTGGTATCGTGGCAAATTGATTCTTATTTATAGTTACCATATATGATCTAGTGATGTTATTCTCAGTTACATCATACTGCACTTGTGAGCTAAAGTCTTGAACAGACACACCAGATGTTTGTGTTTCTCCATTTACAACAACTACTGCCCCACTAGGAACATTGAAAGTTGCTACTAAAGCATCTTTGTACACATACGCAGACACCTCAGTTTCGCTAAAAGTAACGGTGTTATTATCTAAATCGACAGTTCCTGTAAGGTCCACTCGGTCTTCTTCTTCTAACGCCATATCAGGATTTGAAGCTGCTAGAAAACTAAATGACGTTAATTCAGGACCTGATAGGTTAGGTTCAAAAGGTGTTGTTGTAGCACTCACAGGTTCTGATGATTGCGTAGAGTTTTGAGACTCGTTTTGAGCAACTAAATTAAACGTGTACTCAGTGTCATTCGTTAATCCATTTACTGTGTATGTAGTTTCACTTTTTGGGATGCTTATTGGGTCACCATCACTTGGCGAGTACGTAAGTGAATAATTGGAAAATAATGCGATATTTCCATTATCCCAATTTAAGGTCACTAAACCATTTCCTGGAACTGCTGTAAAACCTTCGACTGCAGGTGGTGGAAATACGGGTGCGTCTATTATGTTGCGATCTGTACAACCTAATAATAGAGAAGTCATAATGATTAATAGGTAACAATAATGTGATTTTAATTTTTTCATTTTTTTATGGTTTTTATTAGATTAAAATTTAACTCTTACACCCAATTGAAATGTGGTGCCAAAAAAGGATGCATTGTCTTGAAAACGTCTATCATCGATAAACTCATAGCGCTGAGCATTAAAAGCATTGAGAATGTTAAGTGTAATCCCTATATTATCGTTGAAATCGTATGAAGAAGAAATATCTGTAATACTTACATCATCTCTGTATTTTAGACCATCTTCTGGATTAGGTATTTCTCTCAAGAAGCTGCTTCTAAAGTTTGTGGATACCCTTAAACTAAAATCATATTTTTCAAAGTATGGTGTAATATTAAAAGAATGCTTTGAATTATTGGGTAACGAATAAGTTGTTAGCGACCCATCTTCTAATGTTTCTTTAAAGTTACTTTCAGAAAAGGTATAATTAGTCACAATTCCAAATCCGCTAAGAAAACCAGGTAAGAAAGTGAAGGGTTGTTGGTAATTTATTTCAAAGCCTTTAATAACCGCATTATTACCGTTCACGGGTTGTCTTAACTCGTATTCTTCACCGTTAAAAATAATATTTGTTGTTTGCCGACTTATGAATGATTCTATATCTTTGACAAAATAACTACCTGAAATTAAAGTTTCGGAACCAGGATACCATTCCAAAGAAATGTCATATTGATTTGCTCTAAATGGGTCAAGTTCAGGGTTTCTCGAAGAAATACGCTTATTTACCTCATCAATTGATCTAAAAGCGGATAAGTCTTCCAGACGAGGTCTTGTTATGACTCTTGCATATCCTGCACGAGCAATTAAATTTCTCTTAAACTCCCACTTTAAATTTACACTTGGAAGAAAATCTGTATAGTCTGATGGAATCTCTCTTACTTGATATATTTGTGTTGCATTATCTAATTGATAACCACGAGAAGTAATACCAGTATGTACGATTCTTAAACCAGCATTTGCCTTGAGTTTACCTGCTGAGTAATTGCCTTGAATGTATCCAGCACTAACTTTTTCATTAATGTCGTAAGCAGTATTAATAACCTCAAAATCCTCTAAGTCAAGTTGACTGCCATATAGTTTAAAAGATTTATCAAAATCGTGAACCAAAAATTGATTATGCCCTGTAGCTCTGTCAACATTATCTAAAAAATTTGTTAACAAAACAGCTACAGGACGAAAAGGATCATTTATTTCTCTATTTCTTCTAAAAAAATATTGCTGTGTTTTTGTTCGATCCCGAAAACTGGCACCAAACCCTAATTTAAATTTATTGCTAATTTTTTTGCTAAAATCTAGTTTCCCTGTAAAGATTTCATCACTATAATCCCAAAGATAGCGTCTTGCCTGCGACACAGTAAATTCATCTGCATCGGAAAGATTTGTTGGTGTTTGTATGTTGAAAAACTCAAGGTCATTTTGTACGCTGTAGGTTACCGTGTTTACATTATCTGCGTAATATCTAAAACGTTCTGAATCTCGTTTGTTAAAAGCATGGATGAATTTAGCGCCTACTTTCCAATCTTTAGGTAGGTTGTATTTACCTTTTATGCTCCAACGATAATTTTTAGTAACATTTGATTGCTGTTGGTTTTCAAGTAATAATGATACATTTTCGTAGGTTATGGTTTTTAATAAGGAACCCTCTGCTGTTATATTAGATGGATTGTTACCATCTCGCAAAATCCAAATAGGTGCATAACGTGTTTGTACTTGATCATTATTTACAAATAAACCCTGAACAACCAAATCAAAGTTTTTATTTACTTGATATTGCATGGCTAAGTTTAGTGATAAACGTTTCACTTCTTGTCCTTGACTAACATACCTTGGCAAAGGTACTCGTATGTTTTCAAATTCATTAATACCATTTCTATCCAAATCAAAGGATTTCTCAATATATCTTACTACATCATAACTTTCTGAAGTATTAAAAAATTGATTAAAAGATACACTTGCAATAATTCCAAACTTGTCATTCCATTTATTTCCATAACTTAAAGACCATTTTGGGGTAACACGGTTACCCACTTGCTGTTGTGTATTGTAGATACCTTCATGAGTCGCAACTAAAACTCTTTTCTTGAGTTCAAATGGTTTTTTAGTAACAAGATTTACAGACCCTCCAATACCACCTTCTGTTGTACTTGCAGTAGGGGTCTTTATAACTTCTACTTGTTTAAAAATTTCTGCTGGTAATGTGCCAAAATCATAACTTCTACTTCCAGTAGAATTAGGAACTGCATCACCATTTATAGTTACTTGCGTGTACTCTGATGGTAAACCACGAATACTTATAGAACTACCTACACCCCCTGCATTATCTCTTCTTATTTGCACACCCGAAACTCTCTGTAGTGCTTCTGCCAAATTGGATTGTGGAAACTTGGCTATGTCTTCTGCTACGATGGCATCTACGCCATTAATGTTTTTTCTTTTTATATCAATTGCAGCTTCCAAACTTTTTCTGTAACCTGTTACTATAACTTCATCAAGTATAGAAGCACTCTGTATTAATCGAACATCAATTTTTTCTTGATTTTCTACCTTTATTTCCTGTTGGGTATAGCCAGTATAAGAAAAGACTAAAATGGCTTCTTCATCGGATACTGTTATGGAATAATTCCCGTCTATATCAGCAGAAGCCCCATTCGTTGTTCCTTTTTCTATTACATTGGCACCTAGTAAAGGTTCTCCTTTATCATCCGTAATCTTACCGCTAACCGATTTTTGGTATTGAGGTTCTTCTTTAAGTACTTTTTCTTTAATATAAATCGTTTTATTCTTATTGATGGTAATATTAAAGTTATCGCTAGACAAGCTTTTTTTAATAAGCTTATTTATTGGAATAATACCTTTTCTAAGTTGAACAGCCGGAAGATTAGTAAATAAGGCTGGTTTATAAACAAATGAATATTCTGTTTGTTTATCTATTAAGTCAAAAACTTCTTCTACTGTAACGATTTTGTCAGCATCGACTGTAACTTTAGCGTTCTGCGATATGACGTTTCCTGAGGAGAAACTGAAGACCGCTGTACAAAAGAAAAAAATGAAACTTCGCATAATGAATAACAGTACACTTATATTTTTGAGCAATAATGCATATCTAAATTTAATTTTCATAAATTTGAATTGTTTTAATTAATAATTAGTTTAGTTAATACGTCTAAAGGGAAATGAAGGTTTGTTGTCAGAATTCGGACCGTCTTTCCCTTTTCTATTTATTGTTTTAATATTTCATTTATGTCATATAATTGTTGTTTTTAATTATTATTCTTTTTCTATTTAAAAAACACGGTCTTTCCGTCTATTTCATAATCAATATCACTAGCATTTGCTATTGTATCCATGATTTCTATAATGCTTAGGTTTTTCTTGAGGGTTCCATTAAAAACCACATTTTCTAAACTCTGAACATCAAAAACAACATCTATTTCATACCAGCGAGAAAGTACCGTCATAATATCTTTAAGAGTTTTATTTTTAAAACTAAACACGCCATTTTTCCAAGATATTTCACGATAAACATCTACCTCAGAAATGACGGTAACATTATTGATTACATCTAATTTCAACTGTTGATTAGGCACTAAAAACTCTGTATTATTCAGTGCATTTACTGCAACTTTTCCTTCTACAAGTGTTGTAAGCAGACTAGACTCATCTTTATAAGCTTTTATATTAAACTCAGTACCAAGAACCTCTATTTCTTGAGCATGATTATTAACTTTAAATTTTGCGCCATTATGTTTGGTACTTGGTGAAACATCAAAATAGGCTTCCCCATATACCAGTTCCACCTCTCGAGTTTCACCATCCTGAAATGTTATAGGGTATTTTAATCTACTTTCAGAATTTAACCATACTTGAGTGCCATCTGATAATTTTACAAAATATTGTCCACCTCTTGGTGTTGTTAAATAATTATAAGCAACTTCTTTTTTTAGGGATTCTGAATGATATACAATTTCTTTACCGTTACTGCTTGCGTTTTTTGTAGTATAGGTTTCTCCTTTAATTAATTCAACATTAGATCCATCAGCCAATGTTAGTACTGCCTTGTCAGTACCTGTTTGAATGGTATTTTCTATTGAGGAAGCAATTTGTATTTCATTATTCTCAACCCCTTTCACATCTTTGATTAAAAATGTAGCAACAGATATTAATAAGGCTATAGAGGCCGCTATACCAACATACCATCTTTTATTAATAGGGTAAGTTCTTTTAAAACCCTCTGAATGGGTTTCTTTTATGTTTTTCCACACATCATTAAAATCTTCTTGAGATGCTGAGTATTCTTTAAATCGAAATTGTTGGATTATTTCCGTAGCTAAGTCAACATCCTCTTGTTTTTCTGGGTTGTCTAACAGCCATTGTTCCCAAAACACATTGGTCATGTGATCGTTTTCCAATATCCATTTTTGGAAATATGCATCTGAAGCAAAATCATCAGCAGAGAAGTTTAAATAATTTTCACCTGTCATAGTAAACTATAAGCGTTTATGTACAACAGGTGGTTTTTTTGATTTTTACCCCATAAAAAATCTTTTTTTTTAATATATTTTATAAGTATCTAAAAATCAATTCTTTAAAAATCTGGTTTAATTACCTTCTTTAGCATGGATAATGCTCTGGATATAAGTTTGTAAGTAGCTTTTGTTTTTATATTTAGAACTTCTGCTACTTCTTCATAAGGAAGATTACCATAAAACCTTAAGTAGATAGCTTCTCGCTGTCTATCAGTTAATGATTTTAACGATTCATTTAATAACTGTTGCTTTCTTTCTTGTTGCTCGTTGTGAATAAATTTAGTCTCATGGGATATTTCGAATTCAGATCGCCCCTCAATTGATAATTTGTTTCGGCTACCTAATGTTCTTTTAATTTTCCTTTTAAGACATTTTAATAAATAGGGTTTAATTGACTTAACTTTGATGAGTATCTTTTGATTCTTCCATAACTCGGAAAACAGTTCTTGAATGCTATCTTTAACTAATTCTTTGTTACCGCATATTTGCATACCATAACTAAAAAGGTCTTGAAAAAGGCTTTTATAAACCTCTGCATAAAAACTCTCGTAACTTTGAAAATTATTGAATATAAGTAGGTTATCAACTTCACTATTTTGAAGATGTTCTTTAAAATTTGAAGCCTTAATATGTTTAATTTTCAAGTTTAAAAGATTTTTGTTTTATTCTAAGTAAGTGAGCCTTAAAGCACGTTAAGCAAATTCTATACAAGTATTCAAAAGAATGCTATTGAATAAAAATTTACTTTAATAACGAAACAAATTTAACTAAATTTTATTGAGTTAATAAAATTTAGCCAAATATTTAACGATTTGATAAACCTATGGCTTAGTACATGACAAAAATATAATTCATTGATTTTCAACAAATTAGTCATTAAAATATTTTGATAAAATATTGATTTTCAGTATATTAGATGAATAATTCGACCTATTTATCTAATGAAGAAAATCAATGTTGTTACCAAAAATAGTGAACTTACCTCAATTCTCAACACACATTTTAAAGGAAAATTAAATCTTGCCCGTGTAAAACTCATAGCCTACTTTGTTATTGCCTTATGCAAAGTACAAACTGTCACTTTTGAGAAATTGGCAAATGCTTTTGACACCAAGGCAGATGCAAGTTCGTCTCTTAGACGAATTCAAAGATTTATAACAAACTATAGTTTAGATTCAGACCTTATAGCACGTCTTGTTTTCAACCTTCTTCCCAAGCAAGAAAAACTCATCTTAAGTATTGATAGAACCAATTGGAAGTTTGGGAAATCGCAATAATTTTAAAGTGTTTATTCCTCATAAAAACAAAGAAATTAAGGCTTTTCATTTGTTTAATAGATTTAGAACGAATGAATTTGTTTACTACAACAAAATTGTACGTGTTAATGGTGAACTCTGTTATTTATCTGGATGTAAACTCAATAATAAAAAAGGAAAACAAGAATTTTTAATAATTGTATCGTTTAATAAGCCTGAAAAAGCACAACAGGATTATAAACAGCGATGGCAGATAGAGATGTGTTTTAAAGCCATGAAATCCAGTGGCTTTGATATAGAAAAAAGACACTATCCTAAAAACTGTGTAAGTTCCAAACTCAGGGTTGAATTAATTAAAGTTTAATCCTGTTTTCAAATATAGCTAAAAATTGGTTTAGTATAACGCCCCAATTTCTAATAGGCATTGTCCATTTTTTAGTACTCTCTCTTAAAGCTAAAAAGACAGATTTCATAACAGCTTCGTCTGTTGGAAAAGAGAGCTTGTTTTTGGTGTATTTTCTAATCTTTCCGTTCAAGTTTTCAATAAGGTTAGTGGTATAAATAATGGTCCTTATTTCAATAGGGAAATCAAAGAACATGGTGAGTTCATCCCAGTTGTTTTCCCAGCTCTTAATAGCGTAAGAATACTTAGATTCCCATTTTAACTTAAAGTCTTTTAAAGCAGCTTTGGCGGCTTCTTTTGTGGGAGCTGTATAGATTTGTTTCATATCTCTAGTAAACTCTTTTTTATCTTTCCATACCACATACCTACAAGAGTTTCTGATTTGATGCACCACACATATTTGAGTCGTCGAATTTGGGAAAATGGTTTTTATGGTGTCTGTAAAACCATTTAAGTTATCGGTAGCTGTAATTAAAATATCTTGAGTTCCTCTTGCTTTGATATCGGTTAAAACGCTCATCCAAAAGGCTGCTGATTCATTTTTACCTAACCATAAGCCCAAGACTTCCTTCTTACCATCGGTTCGAAGCCCAACAGCGATATAGATTGTTTTATTTATCACCTTTGAGTTTTCACGAACTTTAAAAACAATACCATCCATCCAAACAATGAGATAGGTAACTTCTAAAGGTCTGTTTTTCCATGCGATCACATCATTGGTAATAGCGTCTGTTATTCTTGATATTGTTGATGTGGAGATATTAAAATCATAGAGTTCACGGATTTGTTCTTCGATATCACTATTGCTCATGCCTTTAGCATAAAGAGAAATAATAATGTTTTCAATCCCCTCTGTCGTACTTTCTCTTTTCTTAACAATCATAGGGTTAAAAGAGCTGTCTCGATCCCTAGGCACTTGTATTTCTGTCTCGCCTAAAGTCGTTTTTAGCTTCTTCTTAGTATAGCCATTTCTAAGGTTAATGGATTTGCTTTTTTGATGCTTATTAACATCACGGTAATATAATTAGATTTCATTCTCTATTTTGGTTATCTTTAAGGTATGAAACAAAAGGATTTTAGATCTGTTGATTCCTCGACACGTCAAGAGATACGAAAAATGGCTATAAAGAAGATCGCTTCAGGTGTTCAGAAAAAAGTTGTTGCAGATTTTTATCATGTTAATCAAAATACGATTACTAATTGGGTAAAAAAGCATAAAGAGAAAGGAGTTAAAGGTTTGGTTGATTCAAAAAGAGGTGTTAAGTCTGCTGATAAAAAATTACTTAACCAATCACAAGAACAGGCAATTCAAAAGATGATTATAGATGTTATGCCCGACCAATTAAAGTTAGATTATGCCTTGTGGACTCGTAGAGCAGTAAAGGAATTAATTGAACGAGAGTTAGGAGTTAAGTTAGCGGTTAACACTGTTGGAGATTATTTACGTTCTTGGGGTTTTAGTCCTCAAAAACCAAAGAAAAGAGCCTATGAACAAAACCCAAAAGCGGTTCAGAAATGGTTAGAAGAAGAGTATCCTGCTATAAAGGAAAAGGCAAAGAAAGAAAAAGCTACAATCCATTGGGGAGATGAAACAGGAGTAAGAAATAGTAACCAACATGGGCGTTCTTATGCTCCAAAAGGAAAAACACCCATAAAAAAGCATATGTCTAAACGTTTCTCTATCAACATGATCTCTACAGTAACCAATCAAGGTTTGATTCAGTTTATGATTTACAAAGAGAATATGAATGCTGAAGTATTTATTAGATTCTTAAATCAACTCATTAAAAATCAAGACAATAAAATATTTTTAATTCTTGATAACTTAAGAGTACATCATAGTAAAATAGTTAAAAAATGGGAAGAAGAACATAAAGACAATATCGAGTTATATTATCTACCTTCTTATTCTCCAGAGAAAAACCCAGATGAATATCTTAATTGTGATTTGAAATATGGGCTATCCGAAAAAACTGCGCCAAAAACAGTAGAAAAATTAAAAGAAAACTTAGAAAATCATATGAATATGTTACAAGGAAATAGTAAAAGAGTTAAGTCATATTTTAGGCATAAAGATATAAGCTATGCTGCTTAATATTGATTTATTGCCGTCGGGTTAATACCCGACTAAAGACGGTACCCCAATAAGAGATTATATTCACGTAGAAGATTTAGCAGATGTACACGTAAAAGCGTTAAGTAGATTGCTACATAGAATTCAAAAAACTAGTTTTGAAGTAATGAATTTAGGCACAGGTAATGGATTTTCTGTTTTAGAAGTAATCAAAACTTTTGAAGAGGTAACGCAACAAAAATTAAATTATGAAATTACACATAGGAGAGCTGGGGACGTACCTGAATTATATGCTGATGCAAAACTAGCAGAAGAAAAACTGAATTGGAAAGCAGAAAGAACACTAGATGAGATGATTAAATCTTCTTGGATATGGAAGATTGGCTGCTGCTTTTATATCACTAATTTTTTAACCCTTGATTCGCATTACTAACTAATTTCTACAAAAAAGAAATAAATAAACTAAAAAATATTTCTTCAGGTAAATTTGATAATAATAATAATAATAATAACAGGAATCAAAGCCCTTTAAATTGGACGGCTTCAAAAACAGATTTAGTTGAATTAGTATATGCTTTAAAAGTATCTGGTGCAATAAATACAGGTAATATCAATACAAAGGAATTGGTAAATATTTTTTCATCATTCTTTAATATTGAGGTTTTCAATCACTATAAAATATATTCAGATATTAAAAATAGAAGCACAGAAAGAACCAAGTTTCTCAAAAAATTACTAGAAGATTTTCAGTCAAAATTAGAGTATGATGATGGCATCTAAACACGTAACCTCCTCGTAACTACGAAAACATTATTTTCAGAATAGTAAAGTCTCATTTCTTACCAAAATGCAACAAAAAACAAGATAATAATAGTAGAAAAAGACAAATAAAAACTTTTCGTAGTTACGTCCAACTACCGAAATGAATCTAAAAATTCTTCTGAAGTTTGCCAGCGAAAGTCAAATCAATTGAAAGGAAGCTGTCTGAAATGTGGGGGCATTTTAACAGCTTCTTTTTTTTACCCTGAACTTGTTTCAGGTTCTCATTCAATAAACTTAAAATTTTTATTATGCCAACATCAATTATTACCACAGAAGATTTAAGAGAATTTAAAGAAGAATTATTAGAAAACATCAAAGCAATGATAAATCATCAATCTGGCTTTGCTCCTAAAAAATGGTTAAAATCTCCAGAGGTTAGAGATTTGTTAAGTACCTCTCCTGGAACATTACAAAATTTAAGGATAAATGGCACATTGCCCTATTCTAAAGTGGGTGGTGTTATTTATTACGATTATGAAGAAATTACCAAAGTATTAGAAGATAACAGAGTTCATAATAAGTTTTGACGCTTGCGTCATACTGAACTTGTTTCAGTATCTCATTAATCAAGTCAAAACACTTTATGCAAAACGTAAACTATATAAAACACCTTACAGGTGTATTTTTTCATTTGCACCACTTTTGTACAAAGCAATACAAAACGAAAGTTCTTATCATTAAAGTTACCTATTCGGTTACCTCAAAAAGGAAACAACTTGTAACTATGATAATTAAAGACATTAGAGTGGTAGTTATAATCCTGCCACCCCGACCAATTTAAGTATTTAAACAGTTAAAAGAACCCTTATAATCTAGAGATTATCAGGGTTTTTTTTTGTTTTTAAACAATCATAAAATTTGATTGAGTTTAACCAAATAAGTGACCTATTTGGGTTCCCTAATTAGCAAAAGAAAAAAAAAGAGCTCAATAATTTATGATTCTACTGCGATAATTGTAGATAAAGATTTAAATCAACATTAAAAAAAGCACCATCTCACAAGTGTGTAAATTTAGTAAGCCTCTCAATTACCTCCTCTTTTACCTCTCATAAAAAATCAGCTAAATTTATTTAAAATTAATAGCGCTCTGATCAATGTCAAAAAATAAAAAAAATACTATCTTTAACTTTAAATATTTGTATCAAAAAAAAATGAAAACCTCTCCAAAGTCTCCTCTTACGATTTCCATTCTTATTATTTGTATCTATTTTAGTCAGTTGCAGTTTTTAGCACAAAACACAGAGCAGTCGTCAAGTACAATTGCAATTAAAATTGAAAATACACTAAAAAAACTAACTCTTAAAGAGAAAGTAGCCTTGTGTCATGCGCAATCGAAATTTAGCACCAAAGGTGTTGAACGTTTGGGGATTCCAGAAATATGGATGGCAGATGGACCCCATGGTGTAAGAGCAGAAATAAGTTGGGATGACTGGTCATACGCAGGTTGGACAAACGATTCTATTACTGCATTTCCTGCACTTACTTGTTTGGCAGCAACTTTTAATCCTAAACTATCAAGTCAGTTTGGTTTTAGCCTTGGAGAAGAAGCACGATATAGAAAAAAGGATGTGCTATTAGGTCCAGGAGTTAATATCTATAGAACACCTTTAAACGGACGTAATTTTGAATATATGGGAGAAGACCCATTCTTAGCTTCAACAATGGTGGTTCCTTATATTAAAGGGGTTCAAAAAAATGGTGTGGCTGCTTGTGTAAAACACTACGCGCTTAACAATCAAGAATTATGGAGAGATAAAGTAAATGTAGAAGTGAGTGATAGGGCATTACATGAAATTTATTTACCCGCTTTTAAAGCTGCTGTAACCAAAGCCAATGTTTGGGCATTGATGGGTGCCTACAATAAATTTCGAGGGAAATATGCTACACATCATGAATTCTTAACAAAAAAAATATTGAAAGAGGATTGGAAATATGATGGTGTGGTTATCAGTGATTGGAGTTCTGCGCATAGCACAATAGCGTCTGCTATGTTTGGTTTAGATATAGAAATGGGAACTGGAACAGATGGATTAGGAACCTCAACATCAAACCATTATGACCACTATTATCTTGCGACACCTTTTCTTAAAAAATTAAAAAGCGGTGAAATTCCTCTCGCTATTTTGGATGATAAAGTGAGACGAATATTACGTTTAAGATTTCGCACGAACATGAGTAATAATCGCCCCTTAGGCAGAGCAAACAACAAAGAACATCATGATGTCGCTAGAAAAGTAGCTGCTGAAGGGATTGTACTTTTAAAAAATGAAAACAATTTTTTCCCAATTAAAGATGATAAGAACTTAATTATTGCTGTTATTGGAGAAAATGCAACAAGGTCAATGACTGCCGGTGGTGGTTCTTCAGAACTAAAGCCACAATTTGAGATTTCACCTTTACAAGGCATCCGAGCGCGCTATAAAAATGCAACCATAATTCACTCCATGGGCTTTGCATCTGGCCCCTCAGTTTATGACAAAGTAATCCCTTCAAAATTAAATGCAGACTCGCTTAGAGTTGCCGCGATTCAAACGGCTAAAAAAGCAGATATCGTACTATTTGTAGGAGGTCTAAGTAAGAGCCATTTGCAAGATTGCGAAGGTGACGATAGGAAACAATTTGGACTCCCATTTAGTCAAGAAACATTGATAAACGATATTGTTGCTGTGAATCAAAATGTAGGATTCGTTTTGGTTACAGGAAATGCTGTGGCAATGCCATGGTTAAAAAAAGTGAAAGGGGTTATCCAAACCTGGTATTTAGGATCAATGGCAGGTCATGCTATTGCGGACGTTATTAGCGGTGCCGTAAATCCTTCCGGTAAATTGCCCTTTACGTTTCCTATAAAATTAGAAGACAATGCTGCGCATTCTTTTGGTGAAATATCTTACCCCGGAATAGACATGACCCAACAATACAAAGAAGATATCTTAGTTGGCTATAGGTGGCACGATACTAAAGAAATAAAACCATTGTACGCCTTTGGTTATGGGCTTTCGTATACATCATTTAAAGTTTCAAATATTGAAATTGATAAAAAAACATATACAAAAGAGGCCTCTATAAATGTATCTTGCACAGTAAAAAATATCGGAAATATTGACGGAGCAGAAGTTATTCAAATATATATAGGGAAATCAAAATCAAAGGTTAAACGGGCTTTAAAAGAGTTGAAAGGTTTTCAGAAAGTAAAATTAAAATCCGGTGAAAAATCTAATATTAATATTGAAATACCTGTAAATTCTTTGGCTTTTTATGATGAGACTATTTCTGATTGGAACTTGGAAAAAGGAGATTATATTATTTACGTTGGGAATGCGGCTAACAATATTTTTAAAAAGAAAACCTTTTCAGTAAAATAAGCTTTGAATATAAAAATAACGAGCGTGAATTAAAGACCTCTTAATAGAAACTAAAAAGAGTATTAAATTTAAAAAATTAGAAACAACATCTGTTTTAGTTACAATAAAATATTTTATACTTCTTATTTTTTTTCTTCGAGGTCTTCACCTTATCCTTTTAAAATATAAGACTCACCTAAATGAAAACACAATTTTCCATTTCTTTTTAAATAGCACAAAAACACCAACTTTTCTTAGTACTTAAATCTCTAGAATACAAGTATTATCAGTAATTAAAACACCTGGACTTTTCGTCTCACTTATAACAAATTAACTAAAATTTCATTCATCTTTGAAAATACGTTTGGATAGTTATCTCGTTTTATATTTAAAACATCGACTCAAAACCTACTAAAAATAGTGTTTACTGTCAGCTTTAAAAATAATTTAACCTGATAAAACACTTAGAACGCTAATCTTTTTTAAGTATAGGTAGTTACTTATATCATTTTTACTTTGAGATGGCCTAAAATATGTTTAAAAAAAAACAGATAACAGGAGTTTGTTGTGATAACAAAGAAACACGGGCGCTCTATATAATAACTTAGAAATTATCTACTTTTATTACTATGCTAAGCGTGTAATTATTTACCAAAAAAAAAGGCAACGTGGTAAACACGTTGCCTTTAAAATAAATCTAAGTAATAAAACTACTTTTAGTACCCAGGATTTTGATCTGCAGTAGTTAATGCTTCATTCTTACTAATTTCTGCTAAAGGAATAGGAAATAAATCATTTTTCGATGTATAACCAGCAACAGCTAATTCTGCATTTGCTTTTCCCCATCTAACTAAATCCCAAAAACGTTGTCCTTCATGTGCTAACTCTAAATATTTTTCATTTACAATTGCATCAAATAAATCCGTTCCTGCTAAAGTTGCAGACACCTCTGCTAATCCTGCTCTAAGTCTTATTTTATTCAACTCAACTCTCGCCTTAGCATCCTGTCCTTCTGCATTATAAGCTTCAGCCGCTAATAATAATACTTCTGCATATCTAAACACTCTCCAGTTAGTTGTATAATTTAATTCCTTAACTCCACTACTAGAAGTTTGAGATTCACTTGTTGCATATTTAGTTCTTATAGCTCCTTCGTAATCCCAATGATTCTTGGTTGCATCATAGCTACCCCCAAGAAGATTAAGTTCACCTTCCGTCATTACTGTAGCAGCTTTACGTTTTACATCACCAGCAGCTTCAAAAGCTTTGACTAATTTATCCGTTGGAAGATTGAATCCCCATCCGTTGATAAGATCAGTACCTGTTAAATCAAAAACACCATCACCACGAGGTCCCATTAACTGGACATGTAAATTACTTTCTACACGACCTCCCCAAGCTACATTACCCCAATCAACTCCGTTGGTTGAAATAAATCCTAATTCAAATAATGATTCTATCCCAAATTCTGTTTTTTCTAAATAAACATCAGCAACATCAGTTTCTAAATCATATGATGCATTAGATATCACAGCTTCAAATAAAGGAATTGCAGCTGTATTCTTTCCTTGAAACACTAATACTTTCCCTAAAGTTGCTTGTGCAGTACCTTTTGACACTCTAAAGACATGACTTACAGCTCCCTTCTCTGGTAAGCCAGCTATTGCAGCTGTTAAATCTGCTTCAACAATTTTATATACTTCTGCTCTAGTACTCTTTGGTACCGCAAATGCTAATGGACTAATTTCTGTAGGATTTACCAATCTTAATGGTACATCTCCCCACATTGTTGTTAATTCAAAATAGCACCAAGCTCTCATAAATTTTGCTTCTGCAATAACAAATTCTTTATTGCCTAAAGAACCAGCTTCCACTGTATTAATAATTGTATTAGCTAAAGCAATAGTTTTATAATATCCTGCCCACACACTTTCAATAGAAGGGTTTGAAATAGAAATATTTGTATGATCATCTATTTCTTGCAACTGTGGTTGGTCATCACTAACAGGACCTCCTGCATTTGCTGCATCACCAGGGATTTGTTTTAAAAAGAAAGCACTACTCCAATCTTTTGCATAATTGAATTGCATTAAGTCATATAAACCAATTAAGGCTTCTTCCGCATTACTTTCTTTTTCAAAAAAGGTTGAACTTTCTAGCACACCTACTGGTGCTATATCTGTAAATTCTTCGCTACACGCCGTACTTATAAGCAAGACAGCTAAAGCGCTATATATTATTTTTTTCATGTTCTATTATTTTTTTATTAAAATTCTAATGATAATCCTAGTAATAATTTTGATGGAATTGGATAGAAACCTCTGTCTACACCAATACTGTTGTCTGAGAAACTTCCTGCTTCTGGATCTAAACCATTGTACTTTGTAAATGTAAAGTAGTCATCTAAAGAAATATAAGTTCTTAATTTCTTTAATTTAATCTTCTCAGCTACATTTGTTGGAAAGTTATAACCTAATTGAATTTGTTTAATTCTCATATAAGAACCGTCTTGAACCATTAAATCTGTATCATAGGTACTATTCGCATTTGCTGCTGACGGATAAGATGCAATATCTCCTGCTTTTTGCCATCTTCCTGTGAAAAACTCAACAGGTTTGTTTGTAATAGGTCTTGATGGTTGATGATACGCTGCAAAAATATCATTTCCTTGTGTTCCTTGGAAACGAATACTTAAGTCTAGTCCTTTATATCCAAAATCTAAACTTCCTCCATAAAGTATATCTGGATGCGGTGAACCAATTTCAGTTTTATCATTTGAAGTAATCCCTGCAACACCATCAGTGTCAACAATAATTAATTCTCCCGTTGCTGGGTCTACACCATCTGTCTTGTATCCGTGGAAATACCATAATGGGCTTCCTTTTTTAAATCGTGTAATACCATCATTATTTTGAGGAGCACCTGCTCCTTGAATGAAACCTTTTTCACCTACAAAATTAATTTCTGTAACTTCATTCTTAAGGGTAGATAAGTTTAAATTTATACCATAACTAAAACCACTATCTGTAGTATCATTATAACCAATTTCAAATTCAAATCCTTTATTTTCTACTGTTCCTGCGTTGATAGAAGGCACACCTACTCCTAAAGATGGTGGTGCAATAATGTTTCCATTCACGATAAGTAAATCTCTGGTTGTTTTAACATAATAATCTGCTGAGAAATTAAGTCTGTTGTCAAAAGCTCTAAAATCTAGACCAAGATCTAATTGCTCTGAACGTTCCCAACCTAAATCTAGATTTGGTAAATTCCCTGGAGTAATTCCAGTAAGTCCTTGATAAGTAACAGGTACTACTCCTGCTTCTTGAGCAACCGTTTGAAAGATTAAACTACTAATATAAGTTCCTAAATTATTATCACTCCCGTTTTGTCCCCAACTAGCTCGTAATTTAGCGTAGTTAATTTTTGAATCTTCTTTCCAGAAATTTTCTTTTGAAAGTATCCAACCAGCAGAAATCGCTGGAAAATATCCTGATTTTTTATCCGTTGGAAAAAAACTTGAAGTATCATATCTTAAAGATCCTTCTATTAAATATTTCCCTTGATAATCATAAGATAATCTAGCAAATACAGATTTTCCTGTTCTTTCGAAAACTCCACCACCAATAACATCATTATCTCTATTAGAAAAATCAAAATATGCAAATTCATCTGTTTGGTCATGAACATCTGATCCTCTTAAAGAATAAGAAGGCGCTCTTACTTTTTCAGCTGAATATCCTAATAATCCAGTAAAATTATGACTTCCTATTTCCTTTGTATAGCTTGCGAAATTTTCCCATAACCATCTAGAATTTCTATCAATTTGATTGTTTAAAAGTACCGACGTATTTTGTGCTTCGGCAGATACTGACTGTATGTAGTCAAATAAAAATGAACTTTTTCGCTCAAAATTTAAGAGATGTTTCTGCTAATTTAGTTAAAAATTTTGATACTGTTTTTTTCTAGCTTTCAAAGTGCTATTTTTTGTCATTTT
>Ga0115569_10001563_pt1 | contig 17691 bp, 11 predicted proteins | sample COGITO_mtgs_1205_2_FD_87295 | JGI IMG/M metagenome (GOLD analysis project Ga0115569, IMG submission 87295) | Pelagic marine microbial communities from North Sea - COGITO_mtgs_120503 | ecosystem: Environmental > Aquatic > Marine > Epipelagic | place: Germany:Helgoland, sampling site Kabeltonne... | reverse complement strand
GGAGCAAGTAAACTTTTCTCCGGCTTATCAGTTGTTATGGTGTCGAACCCATTTACAACTCTAAAACGCTGACCTGGTGTTATTGGTTTTAATTTTCTAACTGACATTTTTGTCTTTCTTAAATATTGTTATAAAAATCAATGCTTTCTCCTGCTGCTAATTGAACGACAGCCTTCTTGTATCCACTCTTGATACCTGTTACTAAACCTTTTTTAGTAAACTTAGTGTTTCTTTGAATTGGATAGTTTAAAGTCTTAACGCTTAAAATAGAAACTCCATAAGTTGCTTCAACAGCTCCTTTAATTTCTATTTTGTTAGCTTTCTTATCTACAACAAACGTATAGCGATTAAATAACTCACTATGGTTTGTAGCTTTTTCCGTGATAATAGGTTTTATTAAAATACTCATTCTGAATCCCTATTTACTTAAGTTTGTATTAATTCCATCTAAAGAGCTCTCAGTAATCACGACCTTATTCGCGTTTAAAACACCATAAGTATTAATTTCTGAAGCCTTCACTACTTTAGCCTTTTTCAAGTTTCGTGATGATAAATACACATTTGCATTTTCATTACTCAACACAAACAATGCTTTTTTAGTATCCAATTCTAATGCTTTTAATACATCAATAAAGTTCTTTGTCTTTGGTGTATCAAAATTAAAATCTTCTATCACTACTAAATTCTTATCTTTTGCTTGAATACTTAAAGCTGACTTACGAGCCAAACGCTTTAAGTTTTTATTCAATTTAAAAGAATAATCTCTTGGTCTTGGACCGAACATACGACCTCCACCTCTAAAAACACCGGACTTGATAGATCCTGCTCTTGCAGTACCCGTTCCTTTTTGTTTTTTTATCTTTCTTGTAGATCCTGTAATTTCTGCTCTCTCTTTAGCTTTGTGCGTTCCTTGTCTTTGATTCGCCAAGTATTGCTTAACATCTAAATAAACTGCGTGATCGTTAGGTTCTATACCAAATACATCGCTAGAAAGTTCAACTTTTCTACCTGTATCTTTTCCTGTAATATCTAAAACTGCTACTTTCATTATTTCTGAATAGTTACAAAAGCATTTTTGTGTCCAGGAACTGCTCCTTTAACAACAAGTAAGTTCTTTTCAGCAACTACTTTTAATACTCTTAGATTCTGTACTTTAATTGTGTCTCCCCCCATTCTTCCTCCCATGCGCATTCCTTTGAATACTCTTGCAGGGTAAGAAGCAGCACCAATTGATCCTGGAGCTCTTAATCGGTTATGCTGACCGTGAGTAGCTTGACCTACACCAGCAAATCCATGACGTTTTACAACCCCTTGGAAACCTTTTCCTTTTGAGACACCAGATACATCTACAAATTCACCTTCTTCAAAGTGATCCACAGAGATAGAGTCTCCTAATTTATACTCTTGTTCAAATCCTTGAAATTCAATGACTTTTCTCTTTGCAGTGGTGCCAGCTTTTTTAAAGTGACCGTCTAACGCTTGGTTAGAGCTCTTTGCTTTTTTGTCATCGAAACCAAGCTGCAACGCACTATAGCCGTCAACCTCTTCGGTTCTGACCTGAGTGACAATGCAAGGACCTGCTTCAATAACGGTACAAGGAATGTTCTTCCCGTTTTCGTCGAATAAGCTGGTCATTCCAATCTTTCTTCCTATTAACCCAGACATTTGTTAAAATTTTAGACGATAGATAGTTACCCAGCGCGTCTATTAATAATTATTTGTTTGAAACTATTGTTTCGGTTACATCCTTTAAATTTCTTCCAAAAAAAACAGCGCAAAACAAATTCAACGCTGATTCTGTTTTTTCCGTTTTTCCTTCGCGAAACGCTCTGGACATGTACTTTAGAACAAGTTATCTTGTATAACCTGTTTTTTATGAGGTGCAAATGTAGGTTTTTTTATTTAATTAAAAATAATATATTAAACATATTTTGAAAGTAGACTACTTTTTTTTAAATTTAACCTAACGCGTTCACTCTAGACTATATATAATGCAAACTCAAACCCTTATATATTGTGGAATATCTATTTTTATTGGTACGTATTTATAGGATTAACTCACATTTGTATTATTAATTAAATTAAGAAATAAAAGTTCTTCAAAATTGAAGAACTTTTAAAGAATTAGTATACATTTTTCCTGTTTTTTAATCAAATATTTTATAAGATTTCCTTGAGTAGTTTCAATTCTAACCATATAAGGTGTTGAGGCTAAAGTTGAAACATCCATTACATTTTCAGAACTCACACTCTTAAATTTAAATATTTTTACTATTCTACCTGTAAGATCATAAATACTTGCTTTTTGCAGTTCAACTTGTTTAGAGTTTTATTAATTTATTAATCGTTCTTTTATTGGTAATGCTAATAATTTCAATGAAATAGAACCCTTTTTTAAGATGAGATATGTCATACACCTTTTTATGGGTATTTTCTTTAGCACTTAAAATTAGTTGTCCTGTTGTGCTATAAATTTTTAATAAATTAACTGGAATATTAACAGTAAAAATATTGATAGGTGGGTTTGGATAAATTTTCACTTTATCTATTTCGACGGTTTTGATACTTAACGATGCTTCACACCCATTTCCTCCAACTTCTACGCCTGCTGCAGTGTTAGGGCATTGATCAATATCATTGGTTATTAAATCATTATCAGAGTCTAATTGACTTTCTGAACAACCGTCTGAATTTACGGTACCATCTATTGTAAATATACACAAATCAACACTATTCTTTACGCCATCATTATCATCATCTTTTTGAGTTTCAGAGCAACCGTTCTTATCTACAGATTCTCCAACAGGTGTTTGTGTACATAAATCATCAAAATCATTAACACCATCATTATCTGTATCCACAAGTATTACTAAATCATTTTGGTAATATTCTTGTACTTTTTGGATCCAAAAATAATCATCCGTTGGCGGATTCCCAACACCATCGGTACTCGCTCCAACTCCAGCACCCCCAAGTATCATTCGAACACCCGCTTTTTGAGCCTCTTCCATGTGATTACCATAAGTGATTTTATTTGTTGTTGGATCAGCCATTAATTTAGGATCTTGATGTTTATTTTGGGAAAAATAATCATATCGCTCTTGGCTCTCGGCAAGAAATTCATCGCCAAAGAAAAAAGTTGATGCACTGTCTTCGTATCTTTGACTTACGTTAGAAAGGGCTGTAAATCTTGAGTTTGTGTAAGCAGAAATGGACTCTGATTTATTAATATGACCTACGGGTACCTGCCATAAAACGATATGTTTGTTAGATAAATCGTGCATACTTTTTACAAATTCTAAGTAATTAATCCAATGATCATTATTCCAAAACCAAGTAAACGTTTCGGGTTGTGTTAATGGGTCTGGGGATGTAACATCTGGTGTAGCACCTGCAATAGCATCCAATCCATATTTATCAATAGACACAAAATCTGCGTTATGAGATAAAATTCCTACATCAATTCCGTATTGTGTAATATCTCTTGCCGTTTGTCTAATTTTTGCTAATTGTGTTTCAAAATCACCGCCACCAACTCCAGATACATTATCTGTTTCTCTTATAATTCCTAAACCTGTAGCAACATCTGGTTTTGCCCATAAATTTAATTGCCAACCATATAATAAGTTGAGGTTTTCATTGTTACGTTTATCATCAAATTCTCTATTGACTCTCGTTACTAAATTCAGAAGGGTACCAGCTCCAAGCGCTATTTCATCATTTAATCCTACGGCAGTTTCTCTCTCTGGACCTTCACCTTTTTGTTGAAGATATCCTAAAAAGTCGGGCTCAAGTACAACAATAAATAATTCGTCTTTAATAAATCTTTGAACTTCATTTAAAAAAAGTTCAATATTATTAAAGTATTTCTTCATGTATTTTGGGTCTCGAATACTGATATCATTAATGAAATAACTTTCGTTTTTATCTGGAAGTTGATAATAGATAAACGTTGGAATAAGACCATACCGCAGGCTATTTTTTACATAATTTTCTACGCGCTTTGGGTTGTCAATTGGCCAACCCGTATCCGCACCTCCATTTATATAAATGTAGCGGGTGTCTACTCTTTTGTTTTTCATTGGATCGTTCTCTAAATCTTCCCAAAAATCAAGATCTAAGGGAACATCTTCAGAAACGGATCCAATAGAGACATGATCAGGCAAACTAGCAACTCTTCCGTTTGCATAATCTACCCGAAGTCCTAAATAATAGGTGTTGTCATCTGCAGTTGTTATTTGCAATCCTGAACGTCCTACACGATTTGATTTTACAGTAAGCTTATTTCCAGCAAAGCTTAGATTGGCTAAACTACGGTCTCGCATTTTTAAACCTGTGATGTCTTTATCAAAAGTAAATACTTTATCTACCGTAAATATTGCCGAAATCTGATACAGTTCACTGTCTTCAAACGATACTGATTCTTCTGCAGGATTCTCAACTTTATATTGTAATCTTTCTATTTGAAAATCTCCTTTTTTATTGGTTGCTTTAATTTCAATAGTGTGAGCTGCATAAGCCGAAGGCGTCCAGACCCAAGTGTAAATACCTTCGGCATCTATAGGGAGCGATGTAGACGCCCCTGTTCCAGCTTCAGAGATCTCAACAGTTTCCATTAATGATCCTTTACGATCTACGCTAAAAACGATTGCGATAGGCTCTAACGTTTTTTGAGAAAATTGTGTGTTATTTTTTGGTGAACTAATTTTAATTTCTGGTGGTGTTACTTTTGCTAGCACAATGTTTCCTATAATTTCTACATACTGATCCGCCCTGTTTTTGGCAGAAATTTTAACATTATACACACCATAATCAGTAGCTAGCCAAGAATAAGTATAGTCTTCTTGATTTGTTGAAGTCATCTCAAAACTTGCGAAATTTGCGTCTGAATAACTTTTTATATGAAATTTTACCTCAGTTAAATCAATTCCAAACGAGTTAACATTTGCTGTTATTTCTGTAGGTTCAAGACCATTTGGTTGCAGAAGTATGACTTCCTTATTGAAGGTCGTTGTAATTTTTGGCTTGTTTACACAAATTCCAACAAAATCGTATTGTGCATATCTGTCAGGAAAATCCTCTCCAGACACCCAGCTTTTTGCTCGGTATAAACCGTTTTCAAAAGACACCAAATCATTTTCATTATAATTAAAAGTATCCGGATTCCAAACTCTTGCAAGATCACAATTATCGGCCAATGGTAATGAAGATAAATTATCACAACTGTCCGTGACCAATGTCCAATTTGAGTTGATTGAAGGGTTGTCATTCCCTGTTCCTACAAAAGCTTTATTTTTATATATTTTGCCATCGTATTCAACAAATTTATCAGTATTTGATACTAATGGGTTAGGAGTTACGTATATGTAATCTAGATCTGGGTACCATTTTGGAATCCCACAACCTGAAGAAATGACAACAATATCTAAATATTGGAATCTTTCTGTTTCTATACCTCCTATAGTATTCGTTACCTTAAGTTCAATAGTGTGAGCTCCATAAGCCGAGGGCGTCCAGTCCCATGAATAATCCCCCGTGGCGTTTATAGTTATCGGAGTTGATGTAGTTGTGCCTTGTTCAGTAATCTCAACAGTTTCCATAGATGATTCATTAATATCTACGAAAAAAACGATTGGTATAGGCGTTGCTAAATTTCCTTGAGAATAACGCGTATTATTTTCTGGTGAAACAAACCTAATTTCTGTTAGTGCTGTTCTTGATAACACAATTATACTTGTAACTTCAACATATTGATTCACACTATTTCTGGCAGAAATTTTAATATCATACACCCCATAATCATCGGCTAACCAAGAATACATATAATCTTCTGGATTGTTTTCTGATGAAGTCATATCAAAACTCATGAAACTTGCCTCTGAAACTTTTTTTACTTGAAATTTCGCTTCAGTTAATTCAATTCCAAAGGATCTAATTTCTGCAGAAATATCAATAGCTTCAAGCTGATTTGGTTGAATAATTGTGAGTTCTGTATTAAAGAATGTTGAAATTTCAGGTTTGTTTAAACAAACCCCAACAAAATCGTATTGCCCATATCTATCCGGAAAATCCTCTCCAGACACCCAGCCTTTTGCTCTGTATAATCCACCATTATAAGAGACCAAATCATTTTGATTATAATTAGGGGTATCAAAGCTCCATACTCTTGAAAGATCACAGTTATCGGCCAATGGTAATGAAGATAAATTACTACAACTATCCGTGACCAATGTCCAGCTTGAGTTGACTGAAGGGTTCATTTCACCTGCTGCTACATAAGAATTATTTTTATATATTTCGCCATTGTATTCAACAAATTTATCAGTATTTGCTACTGATGGGTTAGGAGTTACGTATAAGTATTCTAAATTTGAATACCATTTAGGTATGCCACAATCCGAAGAATTTGAGGCAACATCTAATTCTTTTGTTGTTGATAATTCATATTCATTATTAATATTTGTAGTGGGATTTGCACTAATAACATTTTGAATGAAAAAAAACGAAAAAATGAGTATATAGCGTAAAGAGTATTTCATGATTTTATTTTTTAAGTACTTTTTTATAAATTGTATTGTCCGTTGTTTTAAATTCTATAATATATAAACCTACTTTTAAATGACTTAAATTAATTTGATGGTCACTAATACTGTTCAATTTTTTATATACCTGTTTCCCTAAAAAATTAAAAACCGTGATTGAAATGAGTGCTTGAGTTTCATTTGTTTTAATCGTTAATATATCTTTTACTGGATTAGGATAAATGCCCACTAGGTCTTTTTCAACTGTATCAACACTTAACGCCACAGCACATCCATCCTCGCCTACTTCTACACCAGCTGCAGTGTTAGAGCATTGATCATTAAAATCAATAATTCCATCATTGTCTTCATCTTCAAAAATAAGCATGATTTCTTCTGTAGCAAACGCTCCATATTTATCATAAACAATTAGTTTGACTGTATTTGTTTTATTTAAAACCTCTTTCCCAAAAGCCCCTGGAATAAAAGAAAATATACGCTCACTATTATTAATCACATCAGATAGTTGGCTTCTTGGGTTGTAGGTCTCTTTGAGTTCTCCATCTACATAAAAATCAATAAAAAACAATCCACTGTCAGCATCTGCGGCAGTTGCTTTAATTTCATAATAGGACTGTTTATCTTCGCTAGTAATACTTAGTGTTGGTGCTGCATTGTTTGTTAAGCAGGTTCCTATCTCTTTCCAGGAAGCGTCAGTAGTAGGATTATTTGTGCCATCTGAATAATAGTTAGTTTCATAAAGTTTCCCCTCATGTTTTACTATGATTTTTGGTAGAGGATAGACTTCTTCAGGTGTCCAACTGGCTATATTAGTACATTCAACAGCACTTTCATCATCATATATGGTAAATACAACTGTATCTTCATACGGTATGTCATTTATATTTACAGAAGCGCTTAGAAGATATGACTTAAAAAATCGAGGCGTCCAGCTTAAATTTGTACTATAATAAACAGCATCGTCTATTGTTAATTTAAACTCCGTTACTGTTCCTTTATCTGTGGAATGTTCTGTGACAACTGTTCTTGAAATGAATTCAGGATCTTTAATTAAAGCCCCATCAACAGGTTCTGTAATGCTAATTGAAGGTATGTTTTCTGGTTCACATAATTCGGTAGGCATTTTGTTTCCGTAATTTCTCATTGATGCACAACCACATGTATTACACTCATTTTCGCCGTTTACATCGGTGCTTATTCCTAAAATATCAGTATAGCGTTCATAATATTTAATGCGATCTATTACCTGGCTTTTCTCTTCAGGTTTTCCCAAATCACATTCTACACCACCATTAATAATATTTATGGTCATTCCTAAACCAGCAACTCGATTTCCATCGGTATCCTCTTCTGTTGGTGTCCAATTGCCTACAATTACATCATGTGCAGAGGGTTTAGGGTATTGTGGTGTCATCCAAAACCAAATAGCGGTCATAAATGAGATAGCAGCGTCTGTAGAAACTAATTCGGGTTCAGAAAGCAATATGTTTTTGTCACCAAAAATATGCTCACTTGCTGGTCCGTAATTGTAATTGTAACTCAGCTGAATTGGCCCGCGGCCATGGTAAGATTTTCCTGCTACTGGTGGATATTCTGCATTTTCATCGGCATAATCGCCACTCTCCCCCGTAACTTCCTTTTCGTCTTTAAAAAACAGACCCCATTCATAAGTGTTATTTTCTTCAGGCCCTCCTGTGGTTTCATGAGAAATATTTGCTAAGAAAGCTGCCAGTTCTCTTTTTCTAGTCGTAAGTGTTCCTTCGGATAAGAAATTTTTGTAAATAACTCTTTCTTTTACCAAAGGTTTTACTACATTCACAGGGGCATTAAACCTAGTACTCACAGACACAACTTTAGTTTCACCCGTTTCTGTATTTATATGTGTAATTTCCACTTGGTTAGTGTTACATCGTCGTTCTATTAGCAATTCATATTTACTAATGTTCTCTAATGCTTCTTTAAATTTTTCATAGGTGAAAAAATCTCCTGTTCTTATTTGGGTATTAATATCATATCCATTTCTGTAGGGGAAATATATTTCCCATTCTTCTTTAGATATTAAGTCCTCAATTGGATTCGTAAGTGTAATGTTTGAATTTTGGGGTTCGTTATTGGATTGTAATGGGTTAAAACTAGTACCAAAAGACATAAAGGTGATTAGAAAAAGGAACACATAAAACAAAAGCGTATTTTTTTTATTCATAAAACAATTATTAATTTAGTTTCTATTTTTTAAGTATTTTTTTATAACTAGCTCCTACATCTGTTTTAAGCTGAACGATATACAACCCTGAAGATAAGAAGGAAACATCTAGAGACGCATTAGGCGTTTTTATGAAATGCATTTCTTTTCCTAACATGTTATAGATTTTTACCGATTGTATCTTATGCTTACTTGTAATAGTTAGTTTGCCCTCTACTGGGATAGGATAGATACTGATTTCATTGTTAAGATTGTTTTCATCTATACTTGCCGTAGCATCAAAATAAGCATTATAACTATCAGAAAATTCATACTCTGATGCGCAATTAGCTACTGCATCCCAATTGATAGACCATGTCATAACGCCTCTTAAACCTGGGTGTGCTCCATTTCTTAAGGTGTATTTTCTGCCTGTGAAATTTGTTCCAAACCTTAAATAATCTAATGCTTTTATCACATCTGTTGGTTTTATATATGATGCCAGTTCAGCAGCCTTATTACAAGCTGGTATGGCTACCATGATTTTTGAGGCTGGCAAGGCTGGGAAGTTAATTCCTGGTTCTGCAGTTTCAAAACCTGTTAAAAGTAAATCCGACATAGCCACTAGAAAATCTGGAGTTCCTTGGTCGTAAAACTTTTCATCTAATCCTAACTGATTTCCTGAATTATACAGTTGCACCATAATTAAATCAAGTTCATCTCTTAAATTATCCAGTACTGCTAAAAAAGAACCTCTATCGTGCAAGAAAACATAATATCCTGTTTGTACATAAGCCGTTTCTGGAGCGCAGGTCATAATAAAATTTGGTCCATAATAATCTTTAAGTTCTTTAAATGCATCAACCACATATTTTAATCTTGGAAATGAAGAAATGCTCGTATAAGAGAAATCTGTTAATGCGCCTGCTCCAAAATTCATTGAGGCACCTTCAAAGTCTATATCAACGCCATCAAAACCATATTCATCTACTATATTTTTAATTCCTTGGACAAATACATCTTTTTCATCCTCATCATTTAATTCGACTTCTCCAGTCGCTCCTCCTATAGATGCTATCACAGGAACCCCTTTACGCCTTAAAACAGCAATATCATCAATAAGCAATTGCTTGTCAAAGACACCATTTGTCAGATAGCCTTCTTCATATATAGATAATTTTGGTGTATACTTATTTTTTTCTGTTATAATAAATGAATACATGACTACATTATAATTGGTGTTTTCTGCTATTTCTTTAAAAGTTAAAAAAGGAGCTTCTGGAGTTTGCCAAGAGTGCGCATACCCTAAAACTATATTTCCACTTGGGAGTGGCACAAACTGTGAATCAATTATGTTGAGGGTCTCATTTAGTGTCTTACTCCCGCTTTCGTTATCTTCAGCGGTAATTGCAAAAGGATATTCTTGATAATTAGTTGGCGTAAAATCATAACTATAAAGACCGTCTCCTTCTGAAGTCATCTCAATTGTGGCTTCATTGATTGTAATTTTAACAGAGGCTATAGTACCATCTGAATCTGTTACAGTCACTGTTATAGGGATGTTTTCGAAGTTATTAGAACTTTGATTTATAGTTGTAATAGCAGGAGTCACCAGAGTAAGTTGAGGAAGAATATTAGGGCAACTGGCTCCTGTACATTCTAAAGTGAAATCATAAGTTGCTTCAGCGTCTTCGTTATTAGAGGCTACAGCATTAACCACCAAGCTGTGTGATTTATTAAAATCTGTTAGGGCAGGTGTCCACGTATAGGTGTAAACATCTCCTTTCTTTGTAGGTGTTATTGTTTGCCCTGCGATTTTAAAGGTTACATTTTGAACAGTTACATCCTCATCTGAAGGGGCAATGACTACCTCTGCTTCAAGATCTATAGTTCCATTTTGGACGATAGATACAACAGCTGTTGAAGGACCATTAATAGTAATTTTAGGGACGAGTATTTGAGTGTTAAAGTCAAATTGTGTAGGATTTGCAGGAATTTGACTCAACTCATAAATACTAGGTTTGAATACATGTTTTTGATTATATGTTGGAAGAGCAGTAATTTTTCCACCTGGAGGAAAATCAGCATAATCAGAGATTTTAAAACCACTTTGTTGATTGTCAAATAAATACATTCCTTTGCTGTCCGACATTGTTTCTAAAGTTTCATATATCAAAGCACTCGAAGCCCAATTGAGAATTAATTGGACCTTCATTCCGCTAACAGGTGTTTGTCCATCTTTGACAAACCCATAAATATAACCTTCATTTTGTTCAAAGTCTGCCATAACATCTGAGTTCAGATTAGAAATAGCAGTGCTATTCGGCAAGAATCTAATATCTGTTTTATTAGGTGTAATGGAATAATTATAGCCCGCAGGAACATCTGCAATTGTATAATTCCCGCTACTGTCTGTATCATTTTCATAATTTTCTCCGTTTCCAAATACGGTAACCGTGACGCCGTCTATTGGGTCTGAACCAGAGACAATTGTTCCACTAATAGTATGTGAATTTCTAGTGCCTTCTATTGTTTGGTTTGTTTGATTTACTGATAAATTAGAATATAATTTTGAGTTGAAAGCGTAATAATCCTTTTCCGCAGTAAGTGTATAGTCTAATCCAGAGATGATACCATTAAATACATAATTTCCGTCTGTAGAAAGCATCTCTTCCAATTTCTCACCCATTGCATCTTTTAAAACAAGCGTGGCATCTGGTAACAAACTACTATTTTCTTCAACCGTTCCGGACAATGAGACTACTTGGTTAGACCCAATGATATTAAAGGTTTTATCTGAATCAAACTCGAAAGCTTCAAAGACCACATTAGAAGGTAAAAAAGAATAATCAGAATAAGTGTATGTTATGTTATATTCTAAAAAAGCTCTTCGGTTTGAAAAAACCACTTGACCATTGCTGTCAGACATTTCTGACAGTAAGGTATTCCCATTTGCATCTTTTAATTCTACAACTACTTTATTTAAAGCGGTGCCAGATACATCTTTAAAATTAAGCGTTATATTATACTCTGCTTCTAGTAATGAATTGTCAATAACATCTAAAAGTCCTAGATCAGAATCACGAGCATCTTGAGAAAGCTCCCAAATCATCACGCCTCCCATTTGTTTGGACAAGGCATATTTGACTTTAATATCTACAGATTCTGGATCATCATAAGAAATGAACTTATTTTCATTAGCATTATACAAATAAGGGACTTTGGCAGTATCGTCCCAATATCTTTTCCAACCAGCTGCAGCAGCAGTAGATGAGACTTTAAGACCTGTATTATCTAAATATTGGTGTTTGGTTGTCGCATTACCTTGAAATAAATCACCAAATTCTATAGAACCCGATTGTTCACATGGATACCTAACATCATCCCAACTGCCTTGTGGCGATCGTCTGTTTTTGCAGAGCGAAGTTATTTCATTTGGCGCTTTTTCATAAAGTCCAGGGAGTTCCGGAATGATGCCTGTAGACTCAACACGTTCAAAAAGTTTTCCGTAAAAAGGAATTCCCAAGATAAGTTTTTCTGGTGGGACCTTTAAGCCGTTTTCACTTAAATATAAGGTAACTAGGTCGTCTAATACTTGATTGGGATTATTAGGTGATCCATCAACAGGTTTTCCTTCCGGATCTATATTTCTATTTAAAGGGTCTTTAGCATTTTCGCCTCCATATAAGGGTGCATTATAAGATGTTCTTTCAAACCAATTTCCACCAAAATCATAGCCAAAAAAGGTGATGAAATCACAAAAATCAAAAATATTCTCAGTCATTCCATGATCAGCTTGATTCCCAGGACCAACATGCCCTTTAAGCAATTTGGATACGTTATTTCCAGCAGCTATGCTGAGTTCTTTATCTTCCATCCCATTAGCATCAAAAACCTCACGTATTTTTTTTAACAAAAACACCAAGTTCTTATGATCATCTTTGGTGAAAGGTTGATCGGGAATGGGATTACCGGATATACTTTCACCTACGATACCTCCGATAACAGGGAATTCCCAATCAATATCAAATCCACCTATCCAAGGGTATTTTTGCATAAGATCTACCATGTTTTGCGCCAGTGTAAGTCTTCCATTTTCAGAGGCAGACAAAGCTGGAAAATGCTGTGATCGCGTCCATCCTCCTAGTGATATGAGTATCTTTAAATGAGGATATTTTTCTTTTAGCATTTTTAACTGCCCAAAATTCCCCCTTTCTGTTTCAGTTTTGGTCCCAGAAGGATATGTTATATTAAAGTTATTATGAGCAAAATCTGCATTGGGATCAAGTGACTCAAGGCGTGTAGTCTGAGTATCAGGGTCGTATATGGTGTTGTAAAACGCATACATAAGGTGCGTTAGCTTATCACCTTCAATTTGGTGTACACCATAACCTCTGTTGTAAATAGCCCATTGTGCATAATACCCGATCACTTTTTTGTTGTGTTGGGGTTGGGGTTGGTTTTGTGAGTAAATTTGATTAATAAAAACCAAAAATAAAAGTATTAATTTAAATTTTCTTTTAAACATAAGATTTTTTTTAAAATTAGTCGATAGCAAGATGTTAAACTTACAAAATGATAGCAAATAAAAAAAAATGATTATTTTTTTTAAAAAAAAATATACAAACAACTGATTCTAACTCACAGACAACAACTATTAACTAGTCCAACCTTAAATCTGCATGTCTTAATCAATTTTTATTTTTTTTCGGAATTTTGGATTTTATTTTTTTTTAATTAGTTTATTTTTCAATAATTTATGTTTTTCGTTTAGTCATTTGATATAAAAATCCTTTTCCTGCGTTTACAACACCATTATATGTTGGACTATTTGAGCCATCTATAAAAGCTGTACAAGTTGGAGCCTCAGATGTTGGATCTTCATTTGTTAAAACTTGCGAAAAAGAATAAGTAAATGTGTGTTTTAATCTTCAACAATTAAAACCCAAGATGCCCCTTTAGAAATAAGAATTCTAAATTTACCACCACCTAAAGACTTATTTCCTCCTACTGCATTGGCTAAGCTTATTGTAATAGTAGCGTTAAGATTTATAATCGTTAATAATTTACGAGCGTCACTAAGTGTAGTAGCAGGTAATGTTACTGTTGGGCCACCCGAATACTGCACCATTAATAAGTTAAAAAACTTGTCATGTAGATGGAATTGTTACATCAGCAGATACATCCACAAGGGTCGGTTGCGGTTTTGGTAGCATCTTGCCAAGCACCAGCTGGTGCGTTTGTTGTATTCCAACCAGTTATATCACCTACTGGTGTATAAGCATTTGCTACAATGTCACTCCTACCCCATTGGTAGTAGTTACCGTGTATGCCTTGTACTGGCACGTGAGGATCTAGGCTTTCGTCTGCACCTAAGTTATGACATATAAACTCTTGAAACACGCCAACGGATACAAAAGCACCACAACATTGGCAATCTTTTACATTTGCAGTTATTTGTAATTGTAAATCTGTACCTGTATTGTCTGCACTATTATTATACACCACATAAATATCTGCTGTTAATGGGTTGGCATTGGTAAGGCCAGTTGCAGGATCATTTAAACTTGTTTCAGGGCAAACGAGCTCAGTATTAAATTTTTGTTTATTGACTTTTAATCGTTAGTTTAAAAGTAGGCTTTCCAAACAATTTATAACACAACTTTTATCATTCCATAGAAACCCAGAAGCCTGATGATTTTCACTTAGTGAAATATTTGTTATTCTTGTGTATGTCTATTTTAAAAGTTTGAAGATTTTGGTTGTACTCATTTCATACAATTACTTGCAGGAAATTTTAAACGACTTAAAATATAAAGCATAAAAAAACAGAAAATTCTTTTCAGAATTTTCCGTTTTTATTATTTTAAAGAACTAAAGTTAATTATACCTTAATTTCAACTTCAACTCCGCTTGGCAACTCTAATTTCATTAAAGCATCAATAGTTTTCGAAGAAGAACTATAGATGTCTAATAATCTTTTATAAGCAGCTAATTGAAATTGCTCTCTCGATTTTTTGTTTACGTGTGGAGAACGTAATACTGTAAAAATCTTTTTGTGTGTTGGTAATGGTATCGGTCCATTTACTACAGCTCCAGTACTTTTTACTGTTTTTACGATCTTCTCAGCAGATTTATCTACTAAATTGTAATCGTAAGACTTTAATTTTATTCTAATTTTTTGACTCATCTTATATTTATTTAGTAAATTATCCTTTAGATTTTGCGATTACATCTTCCGATATGTTGGAAGGAGTTTCTGCATAGTGTGAGAATTCCATTGTAGAAGTTGCTCTACCAGAAGACATAGTTCTTAAAGCGGTTACATATCCAAACATTTCAGATAAAGGTACTACTGCTTTTACAACTTTAGATCCGACACGATCACTCATGTCGTTTACTTGTCCTCTTCTTCTATTTAAATCACCTACAATATCACCCATGTTTGCTTCAGGAGTTAATACTTCTAATTTCATCAATGGCTCCATGATTTTCGCTTTTGCAGATTTTGCAGAAGCTTTATACCCCATTTTTGCCGCTAACTCAAAAGACAATGCATCAGAATCCACTGCGTGGAATGATCCGTCCTTCAAAGTAACTTTCATTGAATCCATTTCGTATCCTGCTAAAGGACCATTACGCATTGCTTCTTTAAATCCTTTTTCTACAGAGGGTACAAATTCTCTAGGAACATTCCCTCCTTTAATTACAGATTTAAATTGTAATCCTGTTTCACCTTCATCCGCTGGACCTATTGTAAATACAATATCAGCAAACTTACCACGACCACCAGATTGTTTCTTATAAACCTCTCTGTGTTCTGCTTCAGCTGTAATTGCTTCTTTATATTCTACTTGTGGTTGTCCTTGGTTTACTTCAACATTAAACTCACGTCTTAAACGATCTACAATTACATCTAAGTGCAATTCACCCATTCCAGAAATAATCGTCTGTCCTGAAGCTTCGTCTGAACGTACTGTAAAAGTAGGATCTTCCTCTGCAAGCTTTCCTAAACCAATACCTAATTTATCTACATCTGCTTTTGTCTTAGGCTCTACAGCAATTCCAATTACTGGATCTGGAAAGTCCATAGATTCTAATACAAGTGGATACTTTTCAGCTGTTAAAGTATCTCCTGTTTTGATCGATTTAAATCCAACAGCAGCTCCAATATCTCCAGCTTCAATATAATCAATTGCATTTTGCTTGTTAGCATGCATTTGATAGATACGTGAAATACGTTCTTTCTTACCAGAACGATTATTCAACACATACGAACCTGCATCTAAACGACCAGAATAAGCTCTAAAAAATGCCAAACGCCCTACAAAAGGATCGGTTGCAATTTTAAATGCCAAAGCAGCAAAAGGCTCCTTTACATCTGGTTTACGTAATTCTTCTTTTTCTGTATCTGGGTTTATACCCACAATTCCTTCTTTATCCATTGGAGAAGGCAAATAACGACAAACAGCATCTAAAAGAAACTGAACTCCTTTATTCTTAAATGCAGAACCACAAATCATTGGAATAATAGACATATCCATTACAGCAGCCCTCAGTGCAGCGTGCACCTCATCTTCTGTGATAGAATCTTCATCTTCCATGTATTTTTCTAGCAAATCCTCGTCATAAGCAGCTACTTCTTCAATCAATTTGCCACGGAGTATTTTTGCTTCTTCTTTCAGTTCTTCAGGAATATCAACAATATCAAACGTTGACCCCATTCCTTCTTCATGCCATACAATCGCTCTGTTTTTAACTAGATCTACGATTCCTTTGAAGTTTTCTTCATCACCGATATTCAAAACAATAGGCACTGCATTAGAACCTAACATTTCTTTAACCTGGTTACAAACCATCATAAAATCAGATCCCTGACGGTCCATTTTATTGACAAAACCAATTCTTGGCACTTTGTAATTATCAGCAAGTCTCCAGTTTGTTTCAGATTGTGGCTCAACACCATCAACTGCACTAAACAAGAAAACCAACCCATCTAATACACGTAATGAACGGTTTACTTCAACCGTAAAATCTACGTGACCTGGAGTATCAATAATATTAAAGTGATATCCTTTAGCATCTGGAGTTTTCTCCCCATTTTCTGTAGGAAAATCCCATGTACAAGTTGTTGCAGCAGAAGTAATTGTAATCCCTCTTTCTTGCTCTTGTTCCATCCAGTCCATGGTAGCTGCACCGTCATGTACTTCTCCAATCTTGTGAGAAACACCTGTATAATACAATACACGTTCTGTTGTTGTGGTTTTTCCAGCATCAATATGTGCTGCAATTCCAATATTTCTAGTATATTTTAAATCTCTAGCCATTTCTATTAAAATCTAAAGTGAGAGAACGCTTTGTTTGCTTCTGCCATTTTGTGAGTATCTGTACGTTTTTTAACAGCAGCTCCTTCTTCTTTAGCTGCGGCTAAAATTTCAGCAGCTAAACGCTGTGCCATTGTTTTCTCGTTTCTTTTGCGAGTGTACAAAATCATCCATTTGATAGCCATAGATACTTTACGATCTGGTCTAATTTGCATTGGAATTTGGAAGGTTGCACCACCAACACGACGAGATCTTACTTCTACGTGAGGCATTACGTTAGACAAACCGTCTTTCCAAATTTCTAAAGCCGACTTCTCTTCGTCTTCTCCTTTTCTTTCTTCTACTAGCTCTAAAGCGTCATAAAACACTTTAAATGCTACAGACTTTTTACCACTCCACATTAAGTTGTTAACGAAACGCGTTACTAGCTGGTCGTTAAACTTTGGATCTGGTAATAAGATTCTTTTTTTTGCTGCTCTTTTTCTCATGTCTTTACATTAAAAAAGTTAATTAAATGAGTTACGAGTTATTCGCTGTCAGTTGTTCGTTTGATGGTTCTTGGTTTTAGAAAAATTTTCTAATGCCACGAACGATTAACTTTTAAACTTTCACCTTGATAACTTGATAACTTATTACTTCTTTG
>Ga0115569_10001561_pt1 | contig 17700 bp, 13 predicted proteins | sample COGITO_mtgs_1205_2_FD_87295 | JGI IMG/M metagenome (GOLD analysis project Ga0115569, IMG submission 87295) | Pelagic marine microbial communities from North Sea - COGITO_mtgs_120503 | ecosystem: Environmental > Aquatic > Marine > Epipelagic | place: Germany:Helgoland, sampling site Kabeltonne... | reverse complement strand
TTTCGGTATTTCTAAAGCGAATTTAGTAATTACTAAAGCCAAAGAAATTGAAATGTCTGAAGAAAACCGAAACAAATATATTGCTGAGGCTCGTTTTTTAAGAGGATTGTTCTATTTTAATTTAGTACAATACTTTGGTGGAGTTCCCATAAGAGTTGAGGATTATGATGGTTCTTATGAAGATTCTTTGTTACCGAGATCTTCAGCAGAAGAAGTATATGATTTTATCATTGAAGATTTCAAATTTGCCGAGACTTATTTACCACTAGATGATTTCGATGGAGGAAATCACGCAACAGGTAGAGCAAGCTCTAGTGCAGCCTCTGGATTATTAGCAAAGGTATATTTAACCATGGCAGGACACCCTTTGAATAAAGGAACTTCTCATTACACCTTAGCTCGAGACTATGCTAAAAAGGTAATGGATTTAAATATTTATCAATTATTGCCAGATTATGGAGAAATTTTCCATAGCACTAATAAGAACAATAGAGAATGGTTATTTAGTGTTCAGTTTAGTGATGTTGCAAACGAGCAAGGACATTGGGGAGGATGGCAAAATTTACAAAGCAATTGGGATGAATTATCTTATGGTCAATGGCACGATAAAGGAGATGGTTACGGAAGAGTTACCCTTACACAAGAATTGGTAGAGGCTTATAACGAAGAAGACCCAAGAGCAAAGTTTATTATAGTAAGAACTAAAAAGAAAGCTAAAAAAGGTGTTCCTCAAATTGAAACAAAATTGTGGAAATTAAGAACTATGAAATTTAGATTTTCAGCACCTAGAGGTGAAGCTAGACATCAATGTGCAGTAAATGCACCCGTTCTGCGATATGCAGATATTTTATTAACGTATGCTGAAGCTGAAAATGAAATTAATGGACCTACCCAAGCTTCTTTTGATGCTATAAACCAGGTGAGAGCGAGAGCGAGAGCGGGAATTCCTTTCGCAGATATTCCAGCCTCTTCAGAACCAGCAGACTTATTTGGTTTAGATCAAGAGAGCCTTAGAGAAAATATTTTTTGGGAAAGAGCAAGAGAACTTTGTTTAGAAGGCTTAGATAGATTTGATTTAGTAAGGTCAGGAAATTACTACACAATAAAATCGAATGCGGTACATGTTAATCAAGTTGGTGGAGTATTAGATCCAGAAGCTCATCATGATTTACTTCCAATACCAATTGAAGCAATTAGAAATAATCCTAAAATAGAAAACCAAAATCCAGGTTACTAAAAATTTCGTGAATAGTTATAACTAAAAATGTTTATCAAAATGTTACTCATAAAAAAGAAACATTTTGATAAACATTCAAACTATAAATAAAAATTTATAATAGATTATGATTAAAAAAATAACAATTTTATTCTCACTTGTATTTATTATTTCTTGTTCTAATAATGATAATACTGACACTTTTGATATAAGTGGTGAATTCACTCATACAATTTCAGATTGTGATAATACAAATAATAATGAAATTAACTGCGTCGAATTTATAGAATTTAATGATGAAACAACCGCTACCATTCTCATTGATGGTAATGACATTATTGAAATTGTAAATTATGAAATAAATAATGATCAAATTGATGTGAACAGATCAAATGGAATAAATATCTGTTCATTTTTAATTCAAAATAACACCACTTTAAAACGAACTGGAAGTGATGATATTTGGATCAAAAAATAATAAAATCACATCCAATACTATAGACAAGTAATATGTACTTTTTAAAGTGCACTAAATCTTAAGATTTGGCCTTCATAATAAAAAAGTAAAATAAAATTTTTGACTAAATACTTCATTGGAAATTAGTCCCTTTTTAACCCCCATTCGAACTAAATTCGAAGCTAACAAAATAATAGGAATGAATTTCTTTACAAATAATACTAGCATAAAATTAATGTTATTTGTTTACACCTTCTTAATTTTTGCAGACTGCACTTATAGTCAGAAATTAAAACAACCAAACATTTTATTAATTATGCTCGATGATGTTAGTCCAGAGCAATTTAGTTGCTACGGAGTAGATGGTTGGGGTAATACACCGAATGTAGATAAATTAGCTTCTAATGGGGTGATGTTTAAAACCTGCTACGCATCAGCAATGTGCGCTCCGTCTCGCGTAGAAATTATGACGGGAGAATACGGCGTATCAACTGGAGTTCTACAAAATGGAATATGGATTGGTGATAGTAGAGATAATGTATATAAGAATCACCAAGCATTTGGCAAATTATTAAAAGATGCTGGTTATGCTACTGCTATTGCTGGAAAATGGCATGCAGGTAATTCAAAGCCTTATGATGAAGAAGTAGGATTTGATGAGTACTGTTTGTGGGAAGGTTTGAAAGAGATTAAAGATTTACCAGGATCTCCAAAATTTAAAGGACAATTAGAAGATGAAAAAACAACATCAAGATATTGGCACCCTGGAATTATAAAAAATCATAAATTATTAGAAACGAAACCAAATGATTATGGTCCAGATATTTTTGCTGATTTTATTATGGATTTTATGGAACGTAAGACGAAAGAAGGAAAACCATTTTTGGCTTATTGGCCAAGTGTAGCTCCTCACGGCACAAGGACTGGAGCACCAACTACTCCTCACAGAGGAGAGGTTGGAGATCTAGGACCTGCAAAAAATTCTGAAGATGGAAGACTACGTTTTATCGCTTTAAACGAATACATAGATTTCCTAATGGGGAAAGTAATGACAAAAATTAAATACTTAGGAATAGAAAAAAATACGATTGTAATTTTCACTTCAGATAATGGTACAGCGGTTACAGCAAAAACAAGAGGAGTAGAAAGAGGAAGTCATGTTGTAAATATTATTTCTGGTGGTGGAATAAAACAAAGAGGTGCAACCGATGAACTTACCGATTTTAGCGATATTGCACCAACATTGGTCGACTTAGCAGGAGCTAAATTATCTGAAGGGAAAAAATTTGATGGAAAAAGTTTAGTTCCTTTTTTGTTTGGAGAAACAGATGCCCATAGAGAGTGGATTCATGGTTATATTTCAACTTCACAACTAATTAGAACAAAAGATTATATGTTAGAAGTTGTTAATCCATTATTAGGAATGCCTAAAGGTAGGTTCTATTATACAGGGGATAATAGAAATCAACGTGGTTATGAATTTGTAAATGATAATCCTAAACACGCAAAAGAAAGAAAAAAATTTGATGAAATTCTTAAAAACTTACCTGCTCTAACCATAGATCATCCGTTTTGGAAAACCAAAAAAGGGAAAAAATTTTATAAACAATATACCAAACCTAAAACTGTTGAAAAACATTTATATAATCATAAAGATTATAAGTTTTATGATGAAGGATTAAAAGGAAAGTAAATAATATAAATAGCCATAGATGAATTTTAAGATTAGACAAATAATTAATATTATCTCTTATTCAACCCTAGTAATGTGCTTTATTGCATTAACTAGCTGTGCTCAAAAAACTTTTACAAAAACAAAGCCTACTATCACCAAAGTTAAAAAACCGAATATTCTCTTTATCATGCTCGATGATTTAGGCAAAGAATGGGTAGAAACCTATGGTGCAGAAGAGATAAAAACACCTAACATAGATAAGTTGGCAGAAGAAGGTATGCAATTTAAAAATGCCTGGTCAATGCCACAATGCACGCCCTCTCGAGTGACTTTACTTACAGGACAATATCCATGGCGCCATGGATGGATTAATCATTTTGATGTTCCCCGATGGGGACATGGAGCTCATTTCGATGCCGAACTTAATCAAAGTTTTGCCAAAGTAATGAAATCCGAAGGCTACATGACTTGCGCAGCTGGTAAATGGCAAATAAACGATTTTAGATTACAACCTAACGCAATGAACGATCATGGATTTGATGAATATGCGATGTGGACAGGTAAAGAGGGTGGCGAAAACAACGGAAGTGGAAAACGTTATTGGGATCCCTATATTCATACGAAAGCAGGTAGTAAAACATATAAAGGAAAATTTGGAGAAGATGTTTTTACTGATTTTATAATTGACTTTATGACAGAAAACAAAGAGAAACCGATGATGATTTACTATCCAATGTGTTTGCCTCATGGACCACTTGTTAGTACACCTTCGGAACCCAATGTGACCAGTAAAATGGATAAGCATAAAGCCATGGTTCGATATACAGATGTGATGTTGAAGAAATTAACAGATGCCCTAGACGAACTAAAAATTAGAGATAATACTATTATAGTTTGGACCACAGATAATGGTACTGCGGGAAATATAATTGGTACTATGAACGGTAGAAAAGTTCGAGGAGGAAAAACCTATTTAACTGAAAATGGCGTAAACGCACCCTTTATAGTTAATAGTCCAAGATTAGTTCCTAAAGGAATTGTGACTGATGCTTTAATTGATTTTTCAGATTTATTACCCACATTTGCTGAATTAGGTGGAGCTAAATTATCCAAAAAAATTAAAACAGATGGTAAATCATTTGCTCCTTTACTATTAGGAAAATCAAATGACTCTCCAAGAGAGTGGACTATGGCATTAGGTTCTAGAGCAGCTACTTTAGAAAATGGGCGTGTAAAAAATATCTACAAATTTAGAGATAGAGTTATTAGAAATAAGCGTTTTAAAGCCTTTGTAAATACTAATCAAAAGATTGTTGAAATATATGATCTAACCTCAGATATAGAGGAAGAAAAAAACCTTATAAATGTTAAAAATGCTGAAGTTGTTGAAACTTTAAAGTTTTTTGATAAAATAGTAAATAAATTACCATCTGAAGATGCACAACCAAAATACAACAAATTAGAAGGCTCTTTATTTGATGTAGATTTAGAAGTTTTAAAAAAACAACACAGGTCAAATAAGAAAAAGAGTAATCATTCACCTAAACCAAAAAGAAAATAGAAAAATGTTATGATTTCGATTGAATTTCTAATTTTTGTTATTTGAATTGATTAAATATTTTCTTAAAATCATAAAATAAATAACAAAAATGTTTTTTTAAGTTTTATCCTAAATAATAATTATATAGCATATAATAATTCTAATAAAGAACCTTTAGGCTCTTTCTCCTAAAATGATTATATCACTATCTAAAAAGAATTATTTTTAAATAAAAATTAAATAATAAAAAGTATATTTTTGTCATACCTTGTAAAGAATAACATTGAAAAAAATAATAGTTTCAGTAACCAACGATTTATCTACAGATCAACGTGTAGATAAAGTTTGTTCTACACTGCAAAAAGAAGGTTACGAAATTGTTCTTATTGGTAGAAAACTTAAAAACAGTATCCCATTACATAGAAGTTATAACACAAAAAGGATTAAATTAATATTTAATAAAGGGTTTTTCTTTTATGCTGAATTTAATTTCCGTTTATTTTTTGTGTTACTTTTTTCTAAAAAAGACATGCTACTGAGTAATGATCTAGACACCCTTCTTCCAAACTATATCATTAGTATTCTACAGAAAAAAAAGATACTATATGATAGTCATGAACTATTTCCTGAAATTCCAGAGTTAATTAATAAACCTTTTGTAAAAAAGTGTTGGTCTAGATTAGAATCTTGGATACTTCCAAAACTAAAAAACACGTATACTGTTTGCAATAGTATTGCAGATTTTTATGATAACAAATACAATACCCATTTTAAAACGATTCTCAATTTACCTATTAAAAGAGAAATAGAATTAGGTCAATTTCCGTTTAAAACAAAAGGGAAAAAAATCATCATATATCAGGGCGCAGTTAATATTGGTAGAGGTTTAGAATTAATCATTGATACCATGGAGTTTCTTGAAAACTGTATTTTAGTCGTTATTGGTAATGGCGATATTTATAAAGAATTAGTTAAAAAGGTAGATCTTAAAAACTTAGGTAATAGAATTCATTTTTTAGGAAAAATTTCTCCAAGTGAATTACATAAACTAACTCCCTTAGCCAATTTAGGATTAAGTATTGAAGAAGATTTAGGTCTAAATTACCGATTTGCATTACCAAACAAAATATTTGATTACATTCAGGCTGAAGTACCCGTTTTAGTCTCTAACTTACCTGAAATGAAAATGATTTCAATAAATTATAAAGTCGGTGAAATTGTTAAAAACAGAAAACCAATAGAACTTGCAAAGCAAATTGAAGGATTGATAGAAAAAGATTTTTCTAATGAATTAAAAAAGGCAAAAAAAGAATTAATTTGGGAGAATCAAGAAGAAAAATTAATATCAATTTTTAATAAAAGCATCTAGGTTTAATGACAAAAACTTTACAAATAGTCTCTTTCGACATTCCTTATCCACCCAAATATGGAGGAGTTATAGATATATATTACAAAATAGAAGCGTTAAAAAAACAAGGCATAAAAATTTACTTGCATACCTTTCTGTATGATAATAACACCCAACAACAAAAGCTAGAAGCACTATGTGACAAGGTGTTCTATTACAATAGAAGTAAAAATTTAAAATTTTTTTTCTCATTAATTCCATTCATAATTTTAAGTAGGAAAAACAAACAACTATATGAAAACATAAATTCTATAGATGCACCTATTTTATTTGAAGGTCTTCATACTTGTTACTTTTTAAAGAAAGATAACTTTAAAGTAAAAACATTTGCAAGAACACATAATATTGAACACAAATATTACTATGGATTAGCAAAAAGCGAAAAAAATATTATTAAAAAATACTTTTTCTTTTTAGAATCTAAAAAACTAAAAAGATTTGAAAGAAACCTATCTAAGGTTAATGGCATTTTTACAATATCTCCTTTTGAACAAAATTATTTCTCAAAACATTACAAAAATTCTTATTATATACCAGCTTTTCATGAATCTATAAAAATTAAAAATAACAGAGAACAAGGTGATTTTATACTTTATCATGGTGATTTAAGAATTTCAGATAATATCAAAGCAGCTCTTTTTTTAATTAATGTTTACAAAAACACTTCCTATAAATTAGTAATTTCTAGCAATGCTAAAGTGAAGAGAATTTCAGATGAAATTAGAAAATATGACAATATTTTTTTAGAAGAAATTCCTAACAAAGAAGATTTGGATATTTTATTTGATAAAGCACATATAAATACATTAATAAGTTTTCAAAAAACAGGTATTAAACTTAAACTATTAAACACACTTTATAAAGGAAAACACATAATTGCCAATTCTGAGATGATTGAGGATACTGGATTGGAAGACTTATGTAATTTAGCGAACTCTAAAAATGAAATTTTAAAAAAAACAGCAGAACTTTTTAACGAAAGATTCTCTGATCTAGAAGTGCAAAAACGATCTAAAAAATTAGAATCCTTTAACCCAATAAAATCAGCAGAAAAGATAGTAGATGTTATTTTTAAGTAGCAACTTTTTGGGCAACTTCAAACAACTCTCCGCCTTCACATTTTATCGTTTTTTGTTTAAACTTAACAATTAACTGGTAATCATGAGTTGCCATTAAAATTGTTTTTCCACTTTTATGAATATCATTTAAAAGCTCCATAACCTCTAGAGATGTCTTTGGATCTAAATTACCTGTTGGCTCATCTGCTAAAATTAATTCGGGATCATTTAACAAAGCTCTGGCAATAGCAACTCTTTGCTGCTCTCCTCCGGATAGTTCAAAAGTTTTCTTGTAATATTGGACTTTCATTCCAACTTTATCTAAAACCTCGTTAATTTTATCTTTTATTTTAGTTTTATCTTTCCAACCTGTCGCTTTTAAAACAAATTCTAAGTTTTCGAAAACAGTTCTATCACTTAATAATTTAAAATCTTGAAAAACAATTCCTATTTTTCTTCTTAAAAACGGAACCTCCTTTTCTTTTAATTTTTTTAAGTCGAAACCAACAATATTGCCAATACCCCTTTGCAACTTTAAATCTCCGTATAGCGTTTTCATTAAACTACTTTTTCCACTTCCTGTCTTACCAATTAAATAGTAAAAAGCTCCTTTTTGTATCGATAAATTGACTTTAGATAACACCAAATTATCTCTCTGATAAATATCAGCGTTTTCTAAATGTAAAACTGGTTGTTCCATAAACTAAAATCTTTTTACAAACTTAAAAGTTTCTGTCGATTTTATACTACGAAATCTAAACAATTCTTATTTTTGATTTGAGATTTTTAAATTTATTTTTCTGTTCTTCAAACAAAAATAAAATTTGTTCGTTATTCATTTTAAGTATTAAAGGTAATTACATGAGGTTGGTTTGTTTTAAAAGGCGTTTATTTACTTATTCACTATTTATATTTTCTATTGTTGGTTATAGTCAGCAAACAATAGTAGATTATAGTGACCTAACACCATACAACAATGCCATACAACTATTTAACAATAAATCATACAAAGCTGCACAAAAGTCTTTTGCCTCTATTAAAGAAATAGCTCTAACAAACTCTAAACTAAAATCTGACGCAGCCTATTATGATGCCATGTGTGCAGTAATACTGCACCAACCTGAAGCAGACAAAAAGATTTTAGCTTTTATTGAAGAAAACCCCAATAGTAATAAAAAAAACAAGGCCATTGTTAATGTTGCAAAGTATTACTTTGCGAATAACAAAGCTGCTTATGCCCTGAAATGGTTTAAAAAAGTGAATATTGATATTCTTTCCAAGGAAGATAGAAAAGAAATCAATTTTAAGATGGGATATGCATATTTAATAACTGAAAATTTAATATTAGCTAAAAAACAATTCCTTCCTTTAATAAATGACTCGAGATACGGGAATGATTCACGTTACTATTATGGATACATTGCTTATAAGCTGGAGGATTATGGAATTGCAGAATCTACCTTAAAGGAAATTGAAGACAATGATACCTACCGTTTAGAAATCTCTTACTACCTATTAGATATTAGTTTTCAAAGTGGAAAATTTGAGCGCTGCATAACTGTAGGAGAAGAACTTATCAAAACAGCAAAAAGAAAAGAAAGATCTGAAATTTCTAAAATAATTGGTGAGAGTTTTTTTAATTTAAAAAGATATAGTGAAGCAATTCCATACTTAAAAGAATACAATGGTAAAAAAGGAAAATGGAATAATCTCGATTTTTATCAACTAGGTTTTGCCTATTATAAACAAAACGATATTGAAAATGCCATCAATAATTTTAATAAAATTATTGATGAAAAAAATAATGTTGCACAAAACGCATATTATAATTTAGGTGAATGTTATCTTAAGTTAGATCAAAAAACAGAAGCTTTAAGCGCATTTAAAACAGCTTCAGAAATGGAATTTAACAGCAAAATTAAAGAAGATGCTGCCCTAAATTATGCCAAATTAAGTTATGAAGCTGGGAACCCTTTTAAAAGTGTTGCAGAAGTTTTACAAGATTATTTAAAAACATATCCAAAATCAAAAGCTTATGAAGAAATTAATGATTTAGTCATTTCTTCCTTCCTGCATCAGCAAGATTACAATGGAGCATTAATTTTTTTAGCTAAAAAACGATCTAAAAAAAATATAGCTTTAATTCCTGAAATTTCTCTTTACCGAGGTATCGAATTATTCAATGAAAATAAGTTAAATGAATCGCTTCCTTTCTTTATAGAAGGTAAAAAAACAACAGAAACCTCAGTGCTCGATAGAGCAAAATATTGGGAAGCAGAAACATTATACAGATTAGGAAGACACAAGGAAGCTTTATCAAAATTCACAAATTTAAAAAAAGAATTAAAAACAGAAATCGATGAGTTTGATTTAATTGATTATAACTTAGCTTACAGTAATTTTAAACTAAAGGATTACAAAAACGCTGCTATCAGTTTCGAAAATTACACAAAAAAAGAAGGTTTAGATTCAGAATTAAAAGAAGATGCATTAATTCGATTAGGTGATAGCTATTTTGCAATAAGAAATTATAACAAAGCTATTGAATCTTATCAAAAAGTATTACAAAACTTTGGTTCCAGTTCAGATTATGCGCAATATCAAATAGGAATGGGTTATGGCTTTTTAGAAGACAATAAATCAAAAATAAAAGCACTCTCTATTGTTATAAATGAATATGAAACTTCCATTTTAATAGATGACGCATTGTTCCAACTAGCAAATACATATACTATTACAAAAAACAATAAAAAAGCCCATTTAGCTTTTAATCAATTGATAGAAAAATATCCTAGTAGTGTTTTTATACCAAAGGCTCTAGTGCGTCAAGGATTATTATATTACAATGATAACCAAAATCAAAAAGCTTTAGAAAAATTTAAGCGAACTACAAGAGAGTTTCCTAATTCTCCTGATGCTTTTGAAGCCGCTGCAAATGCAAAAAACATTTATATTGATGATGATAATTTAGATGCTTATATAAGTTGGGTTAAAACCTTAAAATTTATTAATGTCACCAATTCAGATCTCGACAACACAACTTTCGCAGTTGCCGAAAAAAAGTATTTTGAAGCTAAAAAATACGTCAATATTGTTAAAAGCTTAACAAAATATGTACAGTCTTTTCCTGAAGGAATTCATAAGTTGAAAGCAAATTATTATTTAGCAGACATCTTACATAAAATGAAAAAATTTGATAAAGCCATTCCATATTATCAAATTGTTTTAAAAGAAGGGCGAAATGAGTTTAGTGAGGATTCTTTGAGTAAGCTCTCACAAATTTTTCTAGAAAAAGATGAGTTTAATAATGCACTACCTCTATTAAAGAGACTTGAGCAAGAAGCTTATACAACTGCGAACATATTATTTTCACAGAGTAATTTGATGAAAGGATATTATGAAACCGAGTCTTTTGATTTAGCCTTAGAATACGGGAAAAAAATTCTTTTAAAAGATAAATTAGACCCTAAGTTAGAGAATGATGCTAAAATAATTATTGCAAGAACTTCTTTAAAAAACGATGACTTTTATACTGCTGAAGAATACTATACAGAGTTAGAAATAAATGCTTCTGGTGTTTTAAAAGCAGAAGCTCTTTATTATAACGCATTCTTTAAAAATCAACAAAAAGAATATGCAGAGGCGAACAAGGTTGTTCAAGATTTGATAGCAAATTACTCTTCCTACAAGTATTGGGCGGTAAAAAGCTACATTATAATGGGTAAAAATTATTATGGTTTAAAGGATGTATATCAAGCTAATTTTGTTTTTGAAAATATTATCAAAAACTTTAAACAATTTAAAGATCTTGTTGAAGAAGCTCAAATAGAATTAAAAAAAATTAAAGAAAACGAAGCCAAAACGAATAATTCTGTAATTCCTATAGAAGAGAAAATCACAGATAACAAAGACTCTAAAAAGAAGAAAATTTAATGAAAAAAGGTTTCACATTATTTTTAACATCTTTTATTTTTTTAAGTATAAACGCTCAAAAAAAGGAAGTAGTAAAAGACACTGTAAAAACAGAGGTTGTAAATATTGTAACTAAATACAACCCAAAAATTGCAGATGCTAAAAAGATTAAAAAAAATCCAAAAATAAAATTGCTAAAAAAGAATAATAAAAAAAAATTAAAATACACTATTTTTTCAGCACCCGTAGCATCAACTTTTATTCCCAAAAGTGGAGGTGTTAAAGGTATTGATATTGGGGTTAAAGAGCGTATTTATAAAAACTACGTAGCAGCTGGCTTTGGTAATTACACAACACCTTTTTTTGATGCTTTTTTACATCATAGTACACGTTTTAAAAATGAAATTGGATTTTATGCAAAATATTTAGCAGCTCAGGAAAATATTGAAAACTCAATTTTAAATACTAATTTTTCCAATTTTAATGTTGGTGCATTTTACAAAAAGTATGATCGTTATTTCGACTGGAAAGTAAGCTTGAACTCTGAAAGAGACACATACAACTGGTATGGTTTACCTAAGATCAGTTTCACTGAACCAATAACAAACACTATTATTGAAGAACAAGTTTATAATTATTTTGAATTGATCGGAGAATTTGATTTTACAGATTCATATATAGATTATGGTAGAATTAAAGGTTTTTATTTTACTGAAAGCTTCAATAGCTCAGAAATTTTTGTGAAATTCGATACAAAAATAGATTTACCACTAACTTTTTTGAACCCGAAACTAAATGATATTTCTATAAAAACTAGCGCAGAATATTTAAAAGGAGAATTTAAAAATAGCTATAAAGACCTCAATCGAATGGAGTATTCTACAACTACAATTGAGTTGAATCCTGAATACAAAATAAAATATGGAAACTTTCTGTTAAAAACAGGGATAAAATTGACAGCATCTTTTGATAATAAAAATGACGTTACAAATAGTTTTATACTGCCAGATGTTTATTTAGAAGGAGGAATAGTAAAAAATTATCTAAATATTTACGGAGGAGTTACCGGTGATTTAAAGACAAATACGTACAAAGGTTTTTCTGAAGAAAACCCATATATTTCTCCAACACTTTTAATAACTCAGACTTTAGAAAAATTAAATTTATTTGTTGGTTTTAATGGAAAAATAAATAATAACCTAGGCTTTAACATCAAAGCGAGCTATAAGAAAGAAGAAGATAAACCTCTATTTTTAAGGAATGCATATAAATCTGATGGAACAAATAATTCTGTAAATGGAACAACTTTAAAAGGTTATGAATATGGAAATTCTTTTAATGTTTATTACGATGATGTTAAAACAACCTCTATATTTACAGAAATAGAATACGATTATTCAAATAATTTATCCTTTGGTTTACAGGGAACATACAATATTTACAAATTAGAAAATGCAACAGAGGCATGGAACTTACCCACAATAGAAACATCTATTTCTACAAAATATAAAAAAAATAAATGGTTTGCGAACGCGGATGTTTTCTATGTTAGTGAAAGAAAAGATGGATTATATAGCAGTCAATTTCCCTCTGCTGTGAGTAAAATTGAAATAATTGATTCTTTTGTTGATGTCAATGTTAATGGAGGCTATCATTTTAATGATAAATTTTCTACATTTATAAAACTGAACAACATTTTAAACACAGATTACCAACGTTTTGCCAACTTTAACACTCAAGGTTTTCAAATTTTAGGAGGTTTCGCTTATAAGTTTGATTTGTAAAACTTAACTTCTATTTAAATACTTCAGTAGAAATAGAAAATCCTTTTACAATTTCTTTATCTCTCTGACTAGATAGATTATTAAAATAATCTTCATAATTTTTTGTTGCAATATCTAATTCTCCGTTAGCAAGTGAACTATTAGAAAACTTATTATCTAATTTAAGATAATTTATGATTAATTTGTATTTTGAAATTATAGAATGATTTGTATTTCTTTTATATTCGCCACATTAAAAAAACACATAAAATGAAATCATACTTATATCTATTTTTCTCAATACTTCTTCTCACTTCTTGTTCTTCATCTTCTGACGAAAAATTTATTGACTATAATACTATAAATGAGACTGAAATTCAAGACTATATTTTACAAAATAACCTAACGCCTCAAAAAACAGAATCTGGATTATATTACATTATTAACAATGAAGGTACAGGAAGTAGAGCTGTTGAAAGCTCGATCGTAAATATAGAATACAAAGGAACTCTTTTAGATGGAACTAGTTTTGGTGAAGGAGAGTCCACAACAATAGATTTAAGTAAAGTTATTATTGGTTTAAAAGAGGGAATTCAACTTTTTAAAGAAGGCGGAGATGGAATTTTAATAATTCCCTCAAGCCTAGCCTTTGGAAGTGGTGGAGATGTGAGTGGATCAATTCCTTCAGGAGCTGTACTAATTTTTGAAATTACTGTTACAGCAGTTTATCCTGATTATAAAGCCGAAAACGAAGCCACAATTTTAAAATATATTGAAGACAATAATTTAAATGCAACCAAAACCGATTCTGGCTTATATTATGTAATTAATAATGAAGGTACTGGAACAAGACCAACAAGTTCCTCAAATGTGACTGTTGCATACAAAGGCTATTTCTTAAACGGAAATATTTTTGATCAAAGTAATTCTGTTGGAATTTCTTTTGGATTGAATCAAGTAATTGCGGGCTGGACAGAAGGTATTCCACTTTTTAAAGAAGGCGGAGATGGAATTTTATTAATCCCTTATAATTTAGGTTATGGAATTAACGGAAATGGTTCTATTCCCGGAGCTTCAGTTTTAATCTTCGATGTAAAACTAATTAGTGTAAACTAAACAAATGCAACAACTCACAAAAAAAGCGAAACTCAATGAGTTTCGCTTTTTTTATTTTTATGAAATTATTGGTTTTATAAAATCGTTAATCTTACCGATACCATTATTACCTATACTTTTTATAAAAGCAGAACCAATTATTGTTCCATTTGCATATTCACAAGCCGTCTTAAAGGTTTGTTTGTCTGAAATTCCGAAACCTATAATTAACTTACTTTTTAAGTTCATCGCTTTTATCCTCTCAAAATAAAGAACTTGATTATTAGATATATCGCCTTTTGCACCAGTAATAGATGCAGAAGCTACTACATATATAAATGCTTTTGAATAGGAATCTATTTTTCTAATTCTCTCATTTGATGTGTGAGGTGTAATTAAAAATACATTTGTAAGTCCGTATTTATCAAATAATTCTTTATAATGATTTTCAAATTCAACCATTGGTAAATCTGGAAAAATTAATGTATCTATTCCACAATCAACTGCCTTCTGGCAGAATTTTTCTTCACCATATTTAAGCATCTGATTTAAATACCCCATTAAAACTAGAGGTGTTTTATTGGTTTTTTTAATGGTAGATAATTGTTCAAAAATAACATCTAAATTCACTCCGTTTTCCAAAGCACGCTGGCTACTATATTGTATAGTTGGCCCGTCTGCTAAAGGATCTGAATAAGGTAAGCCAACCTCAATAAAATCCACGCCACTTTCTTCTAATGCTGAAATTACATCAGTAGTATCCTCTAACTTTGGATATCCACAAGTAAAATATATTGATAGTAATTCTTTATCTTTTTTTTGAAATAATTCTTGGATTGAATTCATAACCTAGTCTTCTAAATGTTTGATATAAGTTTCTAAATCTTTATCTCCTCTACCAGATAAATTAACCACAACAACCTGGTCTTTTTTAAACTTTATTTTTGGCAAAACGGCTAATGCATGAGCCGTTTCTAAAGCAGGAATAATTCCTTCAATCTTTGTTAATTCATATGCAGCAACTAAAGCCTCTTTATCAGTTGCATTCATAAATTTCGCACGTTTACTTTCATATAAAAAAGCGTGTAAAGGGCCTACTCCCGGGTAATCTAAACCTGCAGAAATAGAATATGGTTCAACAATTTGTCCATATTCATCTTGCATTAAAATGGTTTTAGCTCCATGAATAATCCCAACTTCTCCTAACTGAGAAGTAGCAGCACTTTCACCAGACTTTACACCTAAACCTGCAGCTTCAACTGCAATTAACTCTACTTCTTTATCATCCATATAATGATAAAAAGCTCCGGCAGCATTACTTCCACCTCCAACACAAGCTATAATTGTATCTGGATTTTCTTTACCTGTTTTCTCTTTTAATTGCCATTTCATTTCTTCAGAAATAATAGCTTGTAGACGAGCAACCATATCTGGATGTGGATGCGGACCAACAACAGAGCCAATTAAATAAAAAGTTTCTGGGTTTTGAATCCAATAACGAATCGCTTCATTTGTAGCATCTTTTAAAGTTTTAGATCCACTTGTTGCGGACACTACTTTTGCACCTAACATTTTCATTCTGGCAACATTTGGTGCTTGACGCACAATGTCCTTTTCACCCATAAATACAGTACATTCTAATCCCATTAAAGCACAAACTGTTGCAGTTGCAACTCCATGCTGCCCCGCCCCTGTTTCCGCAATAATCTTAGTTTTCCCTAATTTCTGAGCAATTAAAATTTGACCAATAGTATTATTTACTTTATGTGCTCCAGTATGATTTAAATCTTCGCGTTTTAAATAAATATGCGCACCATACTTCTCAGACAAACGCTTTGCTAAATACAAGGGTGTTGGACGACCAACATAATCTTTTAATAAAGATTTGTATTCCTTTTGAAACTCATCAGATTCGATAATTTGAATATAATTATCTTGTAACTCCTTTACATTTGGATATAATAACTCGGGGATAAATGCACCTCCAAATTGTCCAAAATATCCATTTTTGTCTGGTTGAAATTTTGACTTCATATTATAATGTATTCTTAAAGTTTTTCACTTCATTAATATTTTTTAGTCCTGGCTTTAGTTCAAATTTACTATTTATATCTAACGCATAAATTGGTAAATTAGATTTTATTATTTCCTGAACCGCCTCAACATCCTCTAAACCAATTCCTCCACTTAAAAAAAAAGGCTTTCTAAAAGGATATTTTTTTAAAATAGACCAATCGAATTTTGTACCATTCCCTCCTCTTTCTTTTCCTTTTGTGTCAAACAAAAAGAAATCGACAACCTCTAAATACGGTTTTAAATAATCAAAATTAAACTCATCTTTAATTCCGAAGACTTTAATAAGTTCAACTTCATTTTCAGAAATATAATGCTTATTTTTTTTCTTCTTTATCTGCTTATTTTCATCAAGAAATAAGGTTCTTCTCTCTTTCAACTGATTTTTTAAATCGGCAACATATTCTAGAGATTCATCTCCGTGTAATTGAATTGCATCTAATCGATATTCCTCAACTAAAGAGATTATAATCTCAATATATTCATTGACAAAAACGCCCGTTTTCTTTATGGATTTTGAAAATTCTGGAATAATTCCTTCAAAATTTCTTTTTGATTTTTCATAGAAAATAAACCCTAAATAATCAGGTTTTAACCCAACAATTTGTTCGATATTTTCTACATATTTCATTCCACAAACTTTAAGTTTCATACGTATACTATTTAACCAAGTCTTTTTTTCTCAAACTATACATAATTTTATTTTAGCCCACTAAATAATTCTCCACCCATCCTTTTTTAACGTATTTGACCGATAAACTCTTGACAAGCTTCTCCAGGATTCTCTGCTTTCATAAAGTTCTCACCAATTAAGAAACCCTGAAAACCGTATTCTTTTAATCCCGTTATAATCTTTGGTTCAGAGATTCCGCTTTCTGAAACTTTTATACAAGTATCAGGAATCTGACTTGCCAATTTGATTGAATTCTCTACATCAACTTCAAAAGTATTTAGATTTCTATTATTGATTCCGATAATTTTATTGTCTAAATCATTGATTTTATCTAAATCTTGCTGATTATGAATCTCATACAAAACTTCCATTCCTAAATCTATAGCTAAATTTCCATAGTTTTTTAATTCTTCGGATGTTAAACAAGCGGCTATTAATAAAATTACATCTGCTCCAATAGCTTTTGCTTCTACAATTTGAAAACCATCAATAATAAAATCTTTTCTTAAAATTGGCTTTTGTTTATTGATAACTCTCGCCTCCATTAAATCTGCCATAGTTCCTCCAAAAAAAGAAGTATCCGTTAAAATAGATTGTGCTGCTACATTTGCATCTAAATACCCATTAGTTACCTCAGCAATCGTTGCTGTGTCGTTAATAATTCCCTTAGAAGGTGATTGACGTTTATATTCTGCGATAATCCCCGTAGAACCAACTTCTAATAAAGACTTCTTTAATGAAAAAGTAGTTCTTCCAAAACTTGGGCTTTCAACTAATTTTTTAATAGGAACTTCTGCTTTTATCTTAGCAATTTCCTTCTTTTTAAATGC
>Ga0115569_10001560_pt1 | contig 17701 bp, 16 predicted proteins | sample COGITO_mtgs_1205_2_FD_87295 | JGI IMG/M metagenome (GOLD analysis project Ga0115569, IMG submission 87295) | Pelagic marine microbial communities from North Sea - COGITO_mtgs_120503 | ecosystem: Environmental > Aquatic > Marine > Epipelagic | place: Germany:Helgoland, sampling site Kabeltonne... | reverse complement strand
TTAGACACCTACTGGGTAACTCGCGGCGGTGGCGACATCATGCAATATCTAAGCGACCACCCTGGTCGCTTCCCTTCCTGCCATTTAAAAGACATCGACGCGGAAGGAAAATTTGAAGACGTAGGCAGCGGCCTTATAGATTTCCCTGCTTTTATTACGTTGGCCATGGAACAGGGTTCGAAACATTTTTTCGTGGAGAGAGATGGCCCACCCAATCCGCTGCAATCCGCGAGCAACTCTTTCAATTATCTAACGAGCTTAAGTTGAATGACTATTAATTCGAATACGCAGCACTCTTACACTCTCGCAATTACACCCGCAAAAAAACGCTTAAGCCGGGGATTATTCGCATTAGCTCTTGCACCTTTATGTAGTAGTGCCACTTTCGCGCAGGACGATGAGGACACGCCATTTTATTTAACCCTCGAACCACCTCCCGCTGTGGTTTACACACCGCAACAGGAACTGGACTCTTTTCGCATAGCCGATGGCTTTCGCGTTGAACTGGTGGTGGCCGAGCCATTAATCGAAGACCCGGTCTCTATAACCTGGGACGAAGATGGAAAAATGTATGCCGTAGAAATGCGAGGCTATATGCAAGACACCTATGGCAATGGCGAGGATGACCCCATCGGCTCAGTTGTACGTCTGCACGATGACGACGGCGACGGGCAGATGGATCGACGGGAAGTGATGCTGGATTTTTTAGTATTGCCTAGAGCTATTTCTATTATCTCAGAAGGACTGTTAATCGCCGAGCCTCCCAATCTCTGGCTTTGCCCCAGCGAGTTAAACCAAGCCAGCACTATCGACTGCGAAAACAAAGTCAGCCTGGGCGAATATGCCAATGCGCCTGGCTCGGTAGAACATCAGGAAAATGCCTTGGTGATGGGATTGGATAACTGGATTTACAATGCCAAGTCATCACGTAAATTTCAGCTGCACAATGGCAACCTAGACATAGAAAAAACTGTATTTCGAGGCCAGTGGGGTCTAGGGCAAGACGACGACGGCTTCTTTTATTATAACGGTAATTCCAATTTGGTAACCGGCGACCTGTATCCGGACAGCGATGCCATCAGAGCGAAAGTATCACCTACCCCAGGCCTTTCTCAACGTCTACACCGTGGTGATGAAGTCTTCAGCATTCGTGTTAACCCAGGGGTCAACCGCGCCTATCTGGATAATGTGCTGCGCCCTGATGGCAGATTACGCTCCCCCACTTCCGCTAGCGGTATTGAAATTTATCGCGGCGAGCAGTTTCCAGATGAGTTCTATGGTGCGGGCTTTGTACCAGAATCAGCAGCCAATCTTGTAGCCCAGGTTAATATCGCAAAAGATGATTTAACCGTCACTACCGATCACATCACCTACCCTGATTCTGACTGGGGCCAGCGCGACTTTATGGCTTCCTCAGACGAACGCTTCAGACCGGTGGAAACCAAAACTGGACCGGACGGTGCGTTATATGTGGTGGATATGTATCGCGGCATAATTCAAGACTACATCTTTCTATCTGATCAATTGCGCGAGCAGATTCTTAGAAGAGGCCTGAATCGCCCCTTGGGCATGGGCCGAATCTGGCGTGTGGTGAATGAGCAGGCGGCTATTGACCATAGCGCTCCAAATTTATCAGAAGCTTCCGACTCAGAATTATTGGACACACTATCCCATCCTAACGCTTGGTGGAGAAGCACCGCACAAAGATTGTTAGTAGCATCTGAGTCGAATCTGCGTTCTGCCCTGGTGGCCAAACTGGCATCCAGTAATGAGCAAGAAATCATTCATGCGTTATGGACCCTGGAAGGCCGAGAAGAGCTTGGTCGGGCGGAAGTCATCGGCTTAATTGAAAGCAATAACTCACGCCTAATCAAACATGGCTTACGGGCAGCATGTGAGCACTTAACTGAGACTGACTTGTTGAGCCAGTTGCTGAACACACGACTGAGCCAATCTCAAAATGACGATAGCCATAGTGAAAGTCTGGAACAGAGTCTGGTATTTTGTCTAGGCAGGCACTTGTCCGACACAGGATTCGATTACCTTTTCGACAGCATTCCTGAACGAATTCAAGACCCATACCAACGTGTCGCACTACAAAGCGCATTAAGCGGCCATGAAATAACCGTCTTGCAACAAAGCGCCGAGCAAATTCCCGACACTGCCCCAACCGAAGATTCAGCCGATTCCTTGTTGGTAGATTTTTTGAAAAGCCTGACTAAGCAAGCGCTACTACGGGATAATGCAAATGGCGAAGAATTAGGCAGCCAACTCTATGAGTTTCTTAGCTTCATCGCCGAATTTGAGAATGCTAACTGGTACCGTGAAGAGCTATTAACAGGAATTTACGAAGCGACCCACACAGAAAATTTTTCTCGAATCAGCTTACCTAATCCCCATCCGCTGTTTGCCACTGAAGACGATGACCCGCTATTAACTGCCATTGCCAATGCTCGAAGAGCCTTTACCTGGGATGGAGATACGTTAGCCAGCGACCAGAAACCATTAAGCGCGGAAGATGAATCAAGGATGGCGCGTGGCACCCAGCTTTATGCTACAAATTGCTCTGCCTGTCACGGTAGTGACGGTTCCGGCACTACCGGTGTAGCGCCGAGCCTAAGACAATCTGCTCGCATCATCAGCGCACCAGAGCAATTGATTCGCATTATCCTTAATGGTCTAAGTGGCCCCATCGAAGTCGATGGCGAGCAATGGAACAGCATCATGCCAGGGCTATCCCATATAGCCGATTTCGACAATGACGGAATCAGTGGCTTGGCCACTTTCCTGCGCCGCAGCTGGGGTCATAGCGGCAGCCCCATCTCTCCCGAAACGGTGGCACAGGTCCGGCAGGAAACTGCCAGCAGAGCTACACAATGGACCGCAGTCGAGTTAGAGCCTGTTCAAATAAACACTCATTATCAGCAATTCGCCGGTCGCTTTGGAGGATTGCAGTTCACCTACAATGGCCGAGAACTGGAAGTCACAGCATCAATCTTCGAGGGGGCAATGGAAGAGGTTCGCGAAGACGTATTTTTATTCGCCCCCAGAGGGATCAATTTTGAATTCGATCGCAATCCGGGAGCGCCATCCCCTTCTGTTTGGATGCAGGATGAAGATGCTAAACGGCAAATCATGAGAACGGAGAACTAGTCATCGCCAGGGAAATTCGATTTGCCGTTATCGGCCTGGGCAATATTGGTCGCCAACACTGCGAAGCTTTACTGGATGAATCAGTAACGGGCGCCTCATTGCGAGCGATCTGTGCTCGCTCGCTCCCGTCAGACCTGTCTTTGCCAGACACTGTTAGCTGCTATAGCAACAGCGAAGAATTATTACGCAACGCAGACATCGATGCCGTCTTGGTGGCAACCCCCACTATGAATCATTTAGAGCTGGGTTTGGAAGTACTCAAATCTGGCAAGCATCTGTTGATGGAAAAACCCATTGGCATGACTGTGCTGGAAGCCGACACTCTGACAGCTCAGACAACTACTCAACAGCAAGTTTTTGGCGCCGTACTTAATCAACGTTATGATGCCGCCTACGCCAAAATACGCGAGATGCTACAACAGGGAGTGATCGGCGAACTGCAACGAGTGAGCTGGACCCTGACTCACTGGTATCGTCCCGAGGTGTATTATCGAGTTAGCGATTGGCGTGGTACCTGGCGCGGTGAAGGTGGTGGTTTACTACTCAACCAGTGTATTCACAACCTTGATGTTCTGCAGTGGCTCTGCGGCATGCCAAGCAATGTATGGGCTCAATGCCACTGGGGTCGCTATCACAATATCGAAGTTGAAGACGAAGTCACTGCGGTGATGAACTTCAGTAATGGCGCAAGCGCGAGCTTTATTTCATCCACGGGAGAAGCGCCCGGCAGCAATCAACTGTCCTTAGTGGGCGACCTGGGCACTCTTATTTACGACGGCAAAGAATTACAACTTCAGCAACTCTCACAAAGCTGCAAAGAACACTGCCAAAACACAAGTGAAATGTTTTCCATGCCGGAAGTAAACACCACGATAGTGAATTTTGGTGTGCCGCAGAATCAACACGTTCAGCTCATACAAGACTTCGTCGCTGCCATTCAAGATGGCAAGAAACTTACCACCGATGCGGTTCAAGCAAGTAAATCAATCGAGCTGGCCAACGGCATATTGCTATCGGCCTGGACAGAGAAGAAGATTTCTTTTCCACTTAACCGCACGGAATTCAATTCGCATTTTCAAAACAAATACAAAAACTCCAAGTTGCGAGAAAAAGAAAAACTGAATGTCAGCATCGATCTGGATAAGTCATTTCGATAACACATATTTCCGAATAACTCCTTGTTAACACCTAAATGTTAAAACTTACTCGCCAACATTTAATTATTAGCATCAACTGGATCAAACTATGGCTGTAGCTGAAATTACAATATTAAATGCTATTCAAAAAGGCGGGCCCGGCTGGCTACAAGGTGCTATGACACTGGGAGGCGGCAGTGCTGTAACCTCACTCACTGTTGGCGCCGTCTATGGTTACGAGTTCCTGTGGGTGCAGCCGGTTTCGATGCTCATCGGTTGCATCATGTTATTTGCCATCTGCCATCAAACTTTAAGCACTGGCGAAGCCCCCTATCAGGCAATGAAAAAATATGTGTCAGCACCTCTGGCGATGGCCTGGGCACTGGCCGCCCTAGCTTCCAGCGTAATCTTTGGCTTCTCCCATTACCCTTTGGGTGCGGGAATGTTGGAAGAAGCTATATCTGTCAGCCTGCAGTTTAATCTCAATGAAAGCAGTAGCCTAGCGAGAAATCTGTATCTATTAGTACTCGCCGTATTGATCTGGTGTATCTGCGCGTCCATAGTCTGGCGTCATGGTGATGGCGGGAAAGTTATTCGAACCTTCGAGAACGCAATAAAAATAGTAACCGCCTTTGTAGTACTCAGCTTTGCCTGGGTGGTAGTTGAAACTTCTCTCGCCGGCCGAGTGGAATGGGGTCAGGTGTTACTCGGCTATATCCCCACATCAATTCCTCAAGATTTCGCCGGCGTTACCATGATGTTGTCTGCCTTGGGCACGGCAGTAGGTATTAACATGACCTTTGTTTACGGCTATACCTTACTAGATAGAGGCTGGGGCCGGGATGAAAGACGCTTTGCCAGTATCGATGTGGTGTTAGGTCTAGTCTTTCCTTACCTGCTAGTAACCGGATTGATTTCTATCGCTGCAGCCGGAGCAATGTTCGGCGGCGACATGGATATCCAGGGACGTTTAAGCCCAGCCAATGCCAGTCAGATGTTCGTGGACGCAGGCATGGGTGAGCTAGCTGGCAGATTGATTTTCCCACTAGGCATACTCGGCATGGTCATTGGCACACTGGTTATGCACATGCTTACCTGCGGCGCGGTGGCGAGCGAGTTATGGGGCTACCACAGAGGAACAAGAGCATACCGCTTGGCATGCTTGATTCCAACGCCGGCTATCCTCGGCGTATTCCTTTGGACGACGATGGGGCCGTATCTGGTACTGCCCACCTCAGCCATTTGCGGCATGCTAATGCCTATCGCCTACATTGGCTGGTTCTTGCTTAATAACAACGAATCATTTTTAGGCCAGGATCGCCCCACTGGCAGCAAAGCTCGGTTGTTTAATCTGGCGATGCTGCTGTGCATCGTCACCGTGGTGATTAGCGTGCTCTATAGCACGGCGGTCGGTGTAGGTTTAATCGGGTAGAAGATTAATTGGATAGAGGCTGGATTGGGTAATTTACTATGAGCAAAACTGTAAACGTAAGCGACGGCGCCAGCTACACACCACAATCGATTTCCAAACCGGTAGTAAAGCCTGGTGAGTTTTGCTTTGCCGTAGCCTATATGGATCACGGGCATATTTTCGGTCAGACCAATGGCTTGTTGGAAGCCGGCGGAACCCTGCTGGCAGCCTACGAGCCTTCTGCCGAGAAGCGCGCAGACTTCGTTGCCCGCTATGGCGAGATGGAATTCGCGGACGAATTCTCTCAACTATTGGACGATCCGCGCATTCAGTTAATAGCCAGCGCCGCCATACCTAACCGCCGCAGCGATATAGGACTACAGGTTATGGCTGCCGGTAAAGATTACTTCACCGACAAGTCGCCCTTTACTACGCCCGCGCAATTGGAAGCGGTACGCGAAGCCTGCCAGACTAGCGGTCAAAAATATTGGGTCTACTACGCCGAACGCCTGCACAACGAAGCGGCCTGGCATGCTGGCGAACTGATTAAGGACGGCGCCATCGGCAAAGTTTTACATGTTACTAACCTAGCCCCACATAGGCTTTCTAAAGCAAGCCGTCCGGATTGGTTCTTCGACAAACAACAGTACGGTGGCATCATAACTGACATAGGCTCCCATCAGGTTGAACAGTTTTTAGCCTATAGCGGCTGCACCTCGGCAAAAGTCACCCATGCCAGGGTAGCAAACCTTAACAATCCGGATCGCCCCGACCTGGAAGACTTTGGCGAATTTACTATCGTCGGCGATTCAGGCGCGGCGTTTTATTCTCGAGTGGATTGGTTTACACCGGAAGGCTCTCCAGTGTGGGGCGATGGGCGCTCGTTTATCATCGGCAGCAAAGGCACTCTAGAGGTAAGGAAATACTGCGACGCCGGCCGTAATGCACCCGCATCGCTAATTGTAAAAACCGACAACAACAGCAGTGAAATCATCGACTGTAGTAATAAAATTGCTTACCCCTTCTTCGGGCAGCTCATTCTCGATTGTCTCAATCGCACAGAACAGGCAATGAGCCAGACCCATATCTTTTTAGCAGCAGAACTGAGTATGCAGGCGCAGGCATTAGCAGAGCAGTTAGCCCGTGAGGAGAACAACACATGATTCTGGAACCTTTAGTACAAGTGCCTCGCCTGTATTTGCGTGTCGCGAAACAGGTGGCCAGTTATATTTCCAGCGGTGAACTAAAACCCGGCGATCAACTTCCGTCTGAACGGGACCTGGCAAAAACATTCAACGTCAGCCGCCCCACCATACGCGAAGCTATGATTGCCCTGGAGCTATCCGGGCTCATCCAAGTGCGCACCGGCTCCGGCGTCTACATTACCCAAACCAAACCCGAACTATCACTGGCAGACAAAGGCATCGGCCCCTTCGAAGTATTGGAGCTAAGACGTCTGGTGGAACCCGGCGCCTGCGCATTAGCCGCTGAGCGCATGAAAAAAACCCAACTCGCCAAACTAAAACGTATCCTCGCTGCCATGAAAAAGCGCAGCAACAAACCCTCGCTGCAACAAAGCGACAAGGAGTTCCACATCCTCATCGCCGAATCCACCGAAAATGCAGCTATCGCCGCCACGGTCAATTGGCTGTGGGAACTCCGCGAACACTCGGAACTCAATCGCGTATTCCATGCAAGAATTCTCGAAGAAGGCATCTTCCCCAATGTAGATCAACACGAGCGCGTCCTGAAGGCTCTGGCCAAAGGCGATGCCGTCCTTGCCCAACAAGCTATGTTCGACCATCTAGATCATGCCATAGAAATGGCCGCCACCTATTTCGAACGTTATGACGAAGGATCGACTGTTGAAAATTCTTAATCTGGTTTTTCTTGGTGCGTTTTTGTTGTCGGCATTAGTGCAACTTAATGACCCCGATCCACTGCAATGGATAGTGATTTATTCGGCGATGGTAGTGATTTGTGGGTTGCAGCACTTTGGTCGGCTAAGGTGGTATATCGCTGCAGTGCCAGTGTTGATTTGTGGAGTTTGGATTGCCAGTTTGCTGCCAGCGTTGAATCAGGGGGTGCCATGGGGTGAAGTGCTTGGATCGCTTACAATGCAGAATGATACGGTGGAAGAGGTTCGGGAAATTGGTGGTTTGGTATTAGTTCTGCTGTGGGCTGTGGCCTTATCGATTGTGCCTTATTCCAAAGCTCACAATACACAAAATTCTCCCAAATCTGCAAATGCCGATCAGCAAAACCCATAAAACGATCCCAGTCGTAAGTCATCACGTTTTGCCCGTCAAACCCTAGAATGCCCAATGGCTTTCGCGGATTACCGAAGAATACTTTAGACAATGTGCTCATGATGCACCGTAACGATAAAGAAGGAACAGAAAAAGTACTCCGCGAGAATACGGATGATATAGCCGCGGTACTCACCGAAGGCTTGCACAGCGCGAAGCTAGAGCTGACAAACAGCCCGAAGGCTGTTTGGATTATTGACTCACCCATAGATGGGCCCGGGTCTCGCCCAGCTACTATTAAAGGATTGGAGAAATCAATTTTAAACCCTCCGACCCCTTTAATACTATTTCATCCCTGCAAATCGATCATTCATGATTGATGCAGCCTCATTCATGATTCGGTCCATAAGTTCTTGCACCGAAGGGATGTCATTGATCAAGCCAGCAACCATGCCGCAGGACCAAGCTCCACTATCAACCTCTCCATCCATCATCACTTTTGGATAGACACCGGCAACCTCAGGTGCAATATCCTCAAACTTAATGCCTTTACCTAGAGCTGCTTCTTTTTCCAGCAACCGTTCTACCGCCGTATTGGTAAGCACGCGCTCGGTATTGCGCAGTGGTCGCATGACCAATCGCGTATCGAGCTCGGTGGCTGCAAGCAATGCCTGCTTCACATTGTCATGCACCGGCGCTTCTTTGGTGGCGATAAAGCGCGTACCCATGTTCATTCCTTCAGCGCCCATTGCCAGCGACGCAACCAAGGATCGACCATCGGCCATACCGCCCGATGAAACAAAAGGTATCTCTAATTCATCCGCGGCACGGGGCAACAAAATGAAGTTGGGAATATCATCTTCACCGGGGTGGCCGCCGCATTCAAAGCCATCGACAGAAACCGCGTCACAGCCAATTTCTTGTGCCTTGAGGGCGTGCCGAACTGAAGTACATTTGTGAATAACCTGAATGTTATTCTCTTTCAATATGGGCAACCACTTTTTGGGGTTATTCCCTGCAGTCTCAACTACCTTGATCCCCTTGCTTATGAGAACATCAACGAGCCCCGGATAGTCAGGCGGAGTGAGCGATGGTAGGAATGTAAGGTTTACGCCAAAAGGCTTGTCGGTGAGCGCCTTGCATTTGTCGATCTCGTTACCGAGTTTCTCTGGAGTACCCTGAGTCAACGCCGTTATGATACCTAAGCCACCTGCATTGGATACTGCCGCCGCTAATTCCGCGAAGCCCACATAGTGCATTCCGCCTTGTATGATAGGATGCTCGATTCCCAGCATCTTGGTTATTTTAGTTTTCATGATTTCCAGTCCTGTCAATTAATGTTTTCTAGTAGTGTATTGAATAATTATTTTTCAGTAGCATTCGCGGAAAAGCCCGCCGCAGACTAACCAGGGTCTCATCTAGTTTGGTCGCCGTATTACGCTCGCGTCAATCAACTTATTGCATTCACTCTCGCTATAACCCAACTCGGCAAGTATCTCCAAGCTATGCTGTCCTAGTTTAGGCGCTGGCAATCGTAGAGAGCTTTCTGTCAATTGAAATTGCGCAGCGGGAATAGCTTGACGTACTTCGCCAAAGCCCTCGATATCCTGCCGGTCGACTGTGCCTCCCTCCACTATTTGAGGATGTCCTAATAGTTCCTGTCTGCTTAGAATCGGAGCGCAGGGCACATCGTGAGCATCCAATACTTCTAGCAATTCTCTGGTAAAGCGTTTTGATAATTCGGCACCGGCTATTTCTCGTCTCACTGCTATATTTTGCCGGCGGGCAATAGCGGTGGCGAAGCGCTCGTCGCTGATTAGCTCCGGACGCTGAACAGCGTTACAGAAGCCTTCCCACTCCTTATCAGAGACGGTACTCATGGTGATATAACCATCACTGCTCTCATAGATCAGGTCGATTGAGGAGAATGACTTCTTGTGGTCTGCCTCCTTCTCGGCGAAAGTGAGTCCGCTCATCCCCTCTGGCCAAAAGAAGGCTACAGTCGCATCCAGCATGGACAGCTTGATATGTTGGCCTTCGCCCTTTCTCTCTCGATGAAACAGCGCGCTGGAAATGGCCTGAGCTGCGGTCAAGGCAGAAATTTTATCGGCGATAATGATGCGGAACATACCCGGCCGGCCTGTTTCTCGATTTGCTTGAATATCTGCAGCACCAGAAAGCCCCTGAATAATTGGATCATAAACTCGCTTATGGGCATAGGGACCCTTTTCGCCAAAGCCGCTGATGGAAACAAAAATAATACCTTGGTTGCGTTTTCTAACTACCTCTTCGCCAAAACCCATTCGCTCTATAGCACCCGGGCGGAAATTCTGAAGCAGAACGTCCGTTCCATCTATGAGCTTCCAGAGAACTTCCTTGCCAGCATCGCTTTTCAGATCAATCGCGAGTGATTTCTTATTGCGATTGCAGGAATAAAAGGTGGGTGTCACATCATTGTGTTGCTCGCCCAAGAACCGCAACTGCTCGCCATGAGTTGGCTCGACCTTGATGACGTCCGCACCCTGATCGCCTAACATCATAGCGGCCACTGGCCCCGATACCATACTGGTTAAATCTAGTACTTTTATACCCTGTAAAGGCCCCATGGGTTTCACCTTTTAAAGTGTAGCTGTTGATTTGCAATTATTGATCTATAACTGTGGAGTATTTTGAGCCTTTGCTGCTTGATACCCTTCTCTTTCAAGCATCCGCTTCAGATAGCTTTTCAAATTATCGGACAGATGAATACCGCATGACTCAGCCCAGACGAGGCAGGTCGTGAGGAAAATATCGGAAATTCCAAACTTGCTATTCGCTAAAAACTCCTTATCACGCAAGTGCATATCCGCGACAGCGACTTGTTTTTGAAAATACTCTTTAGCCGCAGCGATCGCATTAGGTGCTTCTCCGTAAATGGCCGCCAGTGCTTCGTGGCGTCTCAAAATATACAGGCTCGTCTCATCCAGTTCACCGTAAATGAAACTAAGCCATTCATCTTCCTTCGCCTGCTCTTCAATAGAAGCCGGCGGTGCAATTGTAGCCATTGATCCATAACGATTTACCAAATAACGACTAATCGCGACGCTTTCTGATAGTCGCAAACTACCATCTTCCAGAAAGGGGATTTTTTGCTTTGGGTTCAGCTGTGTATAGCTTTCCGTTTGAGTTTCACCGGATCGTGGGCCGATTGGTTTTAGCGAATAACTCAAGCCCAGCTCTTCCGCGACCCAGATAGGTCGTATTGTGCGGCTTGTACCGGCGCCCCAAAGAATGATGTGTGGCTCGTTCATAGAATCTGGCTTTGTGTTTTCTAATTACTAGGAATATTACAACGTAGAAGGAATCTCGTCAGTTTGTTTCCTAGTCTATTGCTTAATGATTCCACCAGGCCAGGTCTGAGTATGCGCGCAGATCCAATTCGTGAGTCCACACGGAACGGTGTTGCTGATGCAGGTGCAGATAAGTCTCTGCGATTTTTTCTGGCAACATCAAGCCATCGTGTTCCATACCTTTCTCTTCTCTTAGCTGCTGAAATTTTTGAGCACCCAGCATTTTCCCAAGTGTATCAGGAGCATCAACAGATCCATCTATAACCACGTGGGCCACATGAATGCCTTTGCTTGCGTATTCCGCATTTAGTGATTGGCAGAGCATACGCCGTCCACCCATCGCCGCGGCATGGGAGTGTTGCTGAGCGTTGCCTCGAACAGCCGCGGTGGATGAAGTAACCAGTATCGTGCCTTTCCCGCGTTTCTGCATGAGAGGAAACAGTGTGGAAGCGGCGCGAAATAGGGCGAACGTCGCCATCCTCCAACCCAGTTCGAATACTTTGTATGATGTTTCTTCGAGAGAACGATTTCCCACCTGTGCACCGAGATTGAACACCAGCACATCGATAGGGCCAATCTCCTCTTCCACAGCCGCAATACGCGCTTCAATACTACCTTCGTCCACTGCGTTTAAAAGAAACCCCGACGCTTCTCCACCGTCTTCATTAATCTGTGAAACCAGATTGGCTAGACCTTCTTCATTGCTTCGTCGACACAGTACAGCGTGGTAGCCCTCCTGGGCAAAGCGCTTGCCCACAGTGCCGCCAATTCCAGCACCTGCACCGATAACTAAACAAACTGGTTTCATTGCGAATTTCCTGTTTTGACTTCGTAATTTACTTTTCGATCAATATTTATTGCGCTAATTTCTTGTCTAGATCTTTCCAATAGCGATGGCCGTTGCCGGGGGTTCGGGTTAAGCCGATCCAGTATTCAGCAACAGCTATATTGATAACCATACCGAGAACCATACAGCTCGCAAACATAATTTCAGCACCTATCCCCGTGAGTGGAATAAGGACTAACATCAATACTCGTTGAGTCGCCACACCCAGCATCAGTGCAAAAGTTCGAATCATCCACTCCCTGTGCGCACCAAAATTGCGCGCTCGGATATTGCTGTACGCTTTATATAAGCAAAACAGCGTGTAGGGACCAATAATTGCGTTGATGCCAGTTTGCAGTAGCCCAAACCCTTGATGACCTGTAAACGGCCAGACAATACCGAAGAAAGCCCCTGTGAAACCCGCCGCCGCCCCACTAATCATCCATGCTCTGCCGATCCAGCGATGAAAGCGAATAAAGCGAATAAAGCGAATAAAGCGAATAAAGCGTTTACGAATTCTCGTCATAAACTGAAAGGGGGCACAGACATAAACGATAAATCCAAATATGAGGTGAACCCCGGCCATAAAATAGTGCTGAACGTAGCGGATACCAAATTCGTCAAGCCCTTCTCCGATATTTGCTGCCTCCTTTGAAAATTCATTATTCAGGAATCCAACTCGGCCAAATAAGGAACTCAGACCTACGAAAAGCAAAAGCAACACAAGGAACCAGCCCACTATGTCTAATGTCTTGCGCGTTTTTCGGCGCAGCGGTATATTGAAAACATCTTGGCCATTGCTTGCCGGCATCTCTGCCGATGAAATATCAACCATTACAATATCCTTAATGACTAAATTACCAGACCCGCAAGGATCGCGCTTATCAGCTCAATCACGACACTTGTATTATGCAAGTGTCTAAAGCGAAATTATTTTTTAAACAGTGAAGCCTATTGGAATCGGCGAGGCATTCGGGTTCCAGCAACATGAACGTCGCCCCACTCCATCATAGCTTTAACGATCGGCAGGAGACCCTCACCCGCTTCGGTTAGGAAATATTCGTACCGTAGTGGATTGCTTTGATAGGGAGTTTTACGTATCAACTTATTCTCCAGCAACATTTTCAGCCGACTGGCTAGAATATTGCTTGGAATATTCTCTACCCCCTGCTGAAAATCTTTATTCCGGTGGCGAGCAAAGTATCCTATGTCACGGATGATTAGCAACGTCCATTTATCACCGACCAGATCCAGGGCCGTGGCCACAGGACAGGGACTCCGTTTAGCGGTCGAGCCTGGTAGTTTTTTAACCATGAGGCAAATCTATTACAGTAACTTTCATTTTGCAAGTGACTGAGTCATGAAGAATGGCGAAAAGGAGAATGCATAAGGATTTCGGTGCTGTAAATCGACACTCAATGAGATACAGCATAAAATTTATAGCACACGCTATTTTCGCACTTTTAACTCATTGATATTACATAGGAATCGGTCACGTAGTTTACTGAAAATCCTCGTGTCGGTGGTTCAAGCAACTGCGCAGCAGTTAGCAACGAGCGCACCGTGCGAAGCCCGCGGGGAACAAAAGGGCCTAAGACTTTTTGAATTCTTCCGCCCCGAGCAGCGCGTATTCATAATATGAAAACGACTGTATTTTTACTCTGACCCCCTTAATTTTATTTGGGCGACACCTGAGCAATAAGCTAGAGCGAGGTTTTTCGTGTCAATGCTTTTCTCAAGTAGACACTGCCCTAATTTCTCTACAAGTAGAAGCAGTTTTTGTTCTGCTGACTTTTCTATTTAATTCACTCCTTTCATCCATTAGAAGCCTTGGACATCTCTCGTGGATGCCATTAAGCTGCGTAAAGGTGGAATTTCTAATACTGAAAAAAATCGGGTCAATGCTCATGCGTCTATCGATATCAACATTACCTCTTCTAGTAAGCTTTTCATTGCTGAATGCCTGTTCAGACGATTCGGTCACAGTCCCCGTCGCCTCTGAAGTGGAAGCTGAGCCAACAGCTAGCGTCGCTATAGTTGAGTCTGCACCAGCACCCTCAGCCGACTATAATACCGATCGCAATGCCTACTTCGGCGATCTGCACGTGCATACCATGTACTCCTTTGATGCTTTCATCTTCGGTACCACATCCTCGCCCGACGACGCCTATGAATTTGCCAAAGGCAGCACTATTGTTCATCCCGCTGGCTTCGATATGAAGCTGCAAGTACCCCTGGATTTTTACGGCGTGACGGACCATGCGTTCTACATCGGTGTACTACGGGAAATGGCTAATCCTGATAGCGAAATATCGAAACACCCTATTGCGGCGGGAATGTCGGCCCTCGGTGGTTCGGCTTCGCGAGGCTTGAAGTTCAATGAAATCTTAGGGTTCATGCGCTCCGAGAATGGGGAAGAAATAAATGATCCGGATATCCGGAAATCTGCGTGGGATGATATCGTCGCCGCGGCCAATCGTCACAATGACCCGGGTAACTTTACCTCCTTTATCGCCTATGAATATACGGCTACTTCACCAGATAGAGGAAACCTGCACAGAAATGTGATTTATAGAGGTGATACTGCGCCCGAACTTCCCTTCTCCAGACTTGATTCCAGCAACCCGGAAGACCTATGGCAATGGATGGACAACAATAGAGCAGCCGGATTCGAGAGTCTCGCAATTCCCCATAACGGGAACGGATCGAATGGCAAGATGTTCATGTTAACGGATAATTCTGGAAGGCCACTGGATGACGCCTATGCAAATCAACGAATTCGCAATGAACCTCTAGTAGAAATTTCTCAAGTTAAGGGCACTTCAGACACCCACCCGGCACTGTCACCAAATGATGAGTGGGCAGACTTTGAGATTATGCCTCTACGAATCGCGACCAATTTGTATAGCGAGCCCAATGGTAGCTACGTTCGACAGGCCCTGCTAAATGGCATAAAAATGCAGGAAGAGGAGAGTTTCAATCCCTACAAATTTGGTGTCATAGGATCCAGTGACACTCATAACGCAACCTATGCTGGTGAAGAGTATGACTACTGGAGCAAAGTGGGACTGCGTGATGCCGATGGTGTACTGCGTGGATCTGTACCATTACCCGAGCCAAGAGCGGATGGCGATTTGTATGCCGACACCTACTTTGATACATGGAGTGCTGCTGGTTTGGCCGGCGTTTGGGCAGAAGAGAATACCCGGCCCAGTATCTATGATTCATTCCGTCGTAAAGAGACGTTTGGCACCTCTGGCACGCGTATGAAAGTACGGTTCTTCGCTGGCTACGACCTTCCCAATGCTGACGACTCCGAAGTGGTAACAAAGTCCTATGCAGGTGGCGTACCTATGGGTGGTGATCTGATAGGGGAGATCGGCAGAACACCGAGCTTCTTCACTTGGGTTGCTAAAGATCCTAATAGCGCTCCTTTGGATAGAATTCAGATTATCAAAGGCTGGGTAGAAAATGGGGAAACTGTGGAAGAGGTATACGACGTAGCCTGTTCCAATGGCGACGTTGATCCAGCCACACACCGCTGCATTGACAATGGCGCGGTGGTCGATATTACCGATTGCAGTATTAGCACTGACGTTGGCGCCGCCGAGCTACGCGCGGGCTGGCAAGATCCAAATTTCGACCCGGATCAACATGCGTTCTACTACGTGCGTGGCCTTGAGAACCCGACATGTCGCTGGTCAACTTGGGATGCAATTCGCGCAGGGGTGGAACCGAATCCCGATTTACAACCCATCATTCAGGAGCGAGTCTGGTCTTCACCGATTTGGGTGACACCGGCGCAATAAACCGGCGCGAGGTTTTCCGTGTTCAAAGCTTTTCTTAAGCAGCCGCTGGCTTGGTTTGCCCTAATCGGCATTCTTCTGTTTGTAGTAGACGAGCAATTCTCCATCGATCGTAACGAAATCCTCGTTACTGCTGCCATGCAAGAACGCTTAGGCGGTTTATGGACTACACAAACTGGTTTAACCGCATCGGAGCAAGAACTGGATGCACTCGTTGAGAACTGGATACGAGAAGAAATACTCTACCAGGAAGCCTTGCGCCTCGGGCTAGACCAAGAAGATTCTATCGTGCGGCGACGCCTCGTTCAGAAACTCGGCTTTATCGCCGAAACCGAGGACAGTGCAGCACCCGAACGTGGTGCAGTAGAGGCCTTCTATGAGAGTAATATTGCCAATTACACCCTCCCTGTACGCTACTCATTTCAGCAGCTCTACTTTGCCTCGCGTGCTGAAGCGCAGCAGGCAGTAGCGAAGATCACTGGCGGTGCAGACCCCCGCTCCCTTGGGGAGTCATCAATGCTCAATTCCGACTATGCTTATCGGAGCGCGCTAGATTTAAGCGCCACGTTCGGTGCAGGCTTCGCGGGTCGACTGGATGGTCTCACCGAAGATAGTTGGCAGGGGCCGGTCCAGAGTGGTTTCGGCTTTCACCTGATCTTGCTCAGCGCTATTCATCCGTCGCAACCTTCTCCCTTCGACGCAATGCAGCAACAGGTAGTACAGGACTATCGCCGCTCACAGCAGGTGAATGCGCGAGATGCCTACATTGAGAACCTGATTGACGAATACAAAATTACTGTGCAACCGCGATGAGAAAACTTGTACTCGCACTATTAGTCTTTGGGCTTTCAGGACTCGCAACCGCACACGAAGTGCGCCCTGCATTTCTTAGGCTCACAGAATCTCTGAGTGATTCAGGAGGCTTGGTTTACGAGGCGTCTTTGCGACAGCCTCAGATCGATGGACGTTACCTAGGGTTAGAACTGGCAAGCAACTGTGATGCAACTCCTCTCTCTGCAAGGGTTACCGATGGTGCATTGATCGAGGTGTCTGAGCTAAATTGCGACGAAGAGGGGTTGCAGACTATTGAGATCGTTGGCTTAGAGCGAACTCTGGTCGATGCTCTGGTTAGTCTTGAGCGGGTAAACGGTGAAACAGTGGAGCTGTTAATTACCGGTTCCGAGCCCCGAGTTAATCTCGCGAATGCAACGCCCAGTCTCCCGATTTACTTAACAATAGGCGTCGACCATCTCTTGTTTGGTTTTGACCATGTACTATTCGTTATAATGCTGTTGTATCTTGTGCGCAATACCCTCGAAATAGTAAAAGTGGTGACCAGCTTTACTATCGCGCATTCTCTCACTTTGGCACTTTCAGCTTTGGACATCGTGACTTTGTCTGCCGCTCCAGTAGAGGCAGTGATAGCTGGCAGCATCGTTCTGCTCGCTTATGAGAACCTGAACGGCAAAACTTCTCTGATCAAGCAATATCCTTTTTTAGTCGCTTTCGCTTTTGGCTTGTTACATGGCCTAGGTTTCGCAGGAGCGCTTTCGGAAATAGGGCTACCCGAAAATGGCACTATAACTGCGCTGTTCTTGTTTAATGTCGGAATCGAGTTGGGTCAGCTAGCAATTATTGCGCTAGTACTTGTGGCGCTTGCTGTGTTTCGCGTGCGGTATAACCGCCTTATCTACGAGGCTCCAATCTATTTTGTCGGTTGTATTTCAAGCTTTTGGTTTTTCCAACGAAGTTGGCAGATCTTATCCCCTCTAATTAGCTAGAATCTAAAGA
>Ga0115569_10001546_pt1 | contig 17785 bp, 12 predicted proteins | sample COGITO_mtgs_1205_2_FD_87295 | JGI IMG/M metagenome (GOLD analysis project Ga0115569, IMG submission 87295) | Pelagic marine microbial communities from North Sea - COGITO_mtgs_120503 | ecosystem: Environmental > Aquatic > Marine > Epipelagic | place: Germany:Helgoland, sampling site Kabeltonne... | reverse complement strand
TTTTAAAAAAACTTGGTGGTCTTTCCAGTTTTTAAATCTTTTTGAACTTGTTACAGTTATTTCTGTAAACTGAATGTTTTTCCCAAGTACTGCATAATCTTCGATTTGTTTCCAAAGAGCTTTTTCAGACATAACATTATCATTGGATTGCATGTGTGCTTGCATTCCAATGGCTTGATATTTTAAATTATTTTCAATAAAAAATTTATTTATTTTAAAAAATTCTGGATCTTTTGCATGATAGTGATTGTTTGAGTAGTTTTTAGTGGAATCTACACTATTTACGTAATTATAAATCTCTATCATTGCCGGATTTATTCCTCCTTTATATTTAATCCATTTTGATATACTATTTTCTGGAATATGAGGTTTAAACGGACCAATAGGTTCATTATAAACATCCCAATCATTTATTTGAGGATACGTTTTGATTAATCTTCTTATATGATTTTTCATTAAAACTTCTAATTCCTCCATATTTTCAAAATTTCTAACCCAGTTTGGCATTGCCTCATGCCACATTAAAGGGTGCCCTTTTGTTTTAATATTATTTTTTTTAGCCCAACCTAGTACATCTTCGTAATAATTTTCTATATTTTTATCTCTGTTTCTTTCATCAGTCAAAGCCCAGTACATTCCTATTGTGACATAATTAAAAGCTTCTGATACTCTGTCCAGATAATTTTTATAATAATCTTGTCCATAGAATCTTCTAGCTTGGGTAAGTGAAACCCCAAATTTGAATTCATGATTTGTCAGATTAACATTTATATCAGCTTTAGTATTCTTATTTATTTTTTTATTTAAAATAAATTTTAAAACAGCCTTACCTTTTCTATGTTGATCTATTCTCTCATTGGCTCCGTTCAGTTCCCATGGTATGTGAACACTTGGATCTTGAGAAAATTGATTAGCTATCGTTAATAAAAAAATAAAACTTAATATTTTATTCATAATTCAAATTTGAGATGAAGATATTATTTTTTTTAAAATATATTTTAAGTTGTTAAAAATTATCTTAATATTATATTTATATAAATTTTTCTAAAATCATGATAAAAATTTTGTCACTAATTATTTTTATAAGTTCTTTTTCATTTTCTAAAAAAAACGAACTTAAGCCTAATATTATTTTTTATTTAGCGGATGACCAAGATCAAATTGATTATGGCATATATGGCAATAATTTAGTTAAAACTCCTGCAGTTGATAAACTTGCAAAGGAGGGAATAAAATTTAATAATGCTTACACTACTCAAGCTATATGTGCTCCTAGTAGATCTCAAATTTTTACGGGCTTATACCCTTTAAAAAATGGATGTATGGTAAATCACATTTCAGTTAAAAATAATTTGAAAGATGTAAATGATTTCATGGAGGAGATTGGTTACGAGGTAATATTAGCAGGAAAAAGCCATGTTAAACCAAATTCGGTTTTTAATTGGTCTTATTATTTTAAAAACATCGGAAAGTTTTTACCAATTGAAATGATTGAATCTTATATATCAAACTCTAAAAAACCTTTTTGCATGTTTGTTACCTCAGATTTTCCTCACGGACCTTTTCCAAAAAACACGAACTATAGTGATGAAATGATTTTTGAAGTACCCTATGAAAAAAAACATCCTATATATAATAAGAAAGGTTACTATCAAAATATTGAAAATGATAATGATCAACTTCAAACCATTTTAGATATTGTGGATAAATACAATATAAAAAAGAATACAATGTTTATTTATGCATCTGATCATGGCTTAAGAGGTAAGTATAGAGTTGGGGAGGTTGGCTTGAAGGTTCCTCTTATTATTAGGTGGCCTGATGTAATTAAGCCCAACACAATAAATAATGGATTAATCAATTTAGTTGATATTTTACCTACATTACTTGACGTCATTAATAATGAGGTCCCAAGCCAATTAGATGGTGTAAGCTTTAAAAATATATTAACTGAAGGTGCTGAATCAAAAAGAAAATTTACTTATGGAGTTTCTACTTGGCAAAATGTAAGAGATGCTAAAGTTTTTCCATCAAGATCTGTTAGAGACTCAAAATTTAAACTTATAGTCAATTTTAATTCCAAAGAAGTGTATAAAAATAATCTTGGAGACAATCAGTATGTAAACGAATTTATAAAACTCGGCGCCTATGCATTTCCAAATATTCCTTATGAAGAATTATATGATTTAGAAAATGATCCTTATGAATTAAATAATTTAATAAAAGATTCAGTTTATAATTCTCAATCTGAATATCTTAGAACAGAACTTAGAAGATGGATGAAAAGTCAAAATGATTTTCTAATTACAAATAAGATGCCACTTTTAAAACCAACTTTACATCCCTTGGATAAAGATACTCAATGGACTAGTGTTACTAAGCGACTTAGAAACACTATTAAGGACTCAGATTATTTAGATTTACATTATTAATCATTCAACTTTTTCAATTCTAAAAATTTAATTTAATAACGAAAAGCTTTTCGTTAAATAAAGTGTTAGGTTAATTTTTACTAAACTTTATTGATTTAATGAAAAATATAACACAAGAAAACGATTTCGTAATTTCTTTTTCATAAAATGTATTTATAATTTCAAATTATAAACATAATTATTTAATATGAAAAAAATTATTTTGCTTTTTTTAATTTTTCCTTTTTTGAATTTTGCTCAAAGTAAAACAATAACTGGAACAATTAATGATGAAAATAGTATGCCATTGCCTGGCGCTACTATTCAACTAGATGGATCTACAACCATTGGTGCTATTACAGATTTTGATGGGAATTTTTCAATTACAATCCCCCTTGATTCTTCACAAATTTTAATAATCTCCTACATAGGTTATATAAATGAAAAAGTAGATATTTCTAACCAAACAACTTTTGAAGTTAATCTTAGTCCTGACAACGAGGCACTGGATGAAGTTATTGTAGTTGGATATGGTACTGTTCTCAAAAGAGATTTAACTGGATCTGTATCTTCAATTAAACTTGAGGGTGAGGTAACTCAAACCTCCACATCTGTGGATCAATTGATGCAGGGCCGAGCTTCCGGTGTTCAGGTAACTCAAAACTCTTCAAATCCAAATTCAGGAATAAGTGTAAGAATAAGAGGAACTAATAGTTTAAGAGGAAATAATGAACCTCTTTATGTGATTGATGGTGTTATTATCGCTTCAGCTGGTGAGGATGTTATTCCTACTGGCACTGGTAATACTGGTCAAGAAGCTCAAAGTGGTTTGAATGGTATAAATCCCAGAGACATCGAAAGAATCGAGGTGTTAAAAGACGCATCTGCCACTGCAATTTATGGCTCAAGAGGAGCTAATGGAGTAGTATTAATAACAACAAAAAGTGGTTCTAACAATGATGGAAAGGGTAAAATAAATGTTTACTTGAACCGATCTTTTAGCGAAATCACTAATAAATATGATATGCTAGATGGTTTAGGTTATGCAGAATATAGAAATGCCCTAAGATCAAGATCAGGTAATGCTCCTATGTATTCAATTAGTCCATATGGAAGGGGTCAGGTTTATCAATATTTAGCTGATTCAAACAATGATCTTACGGGTGTATTAGATGATACTCCAAGTCTAATTTTAGATTGGCAGGACGAAATGTATAATATGGGTGTATCTTCAAACCTAGGTGCTTCGTTCTCCGGAGGAGATGAAAAAGGTAATTATTATGTTTCTGCTGGATTTAATGATATAAATGGGGTTATTTCAGGTTCCAATTTTAAATCAACAGATTTAAGAATAAATTTAAACTATCAGCTTAATGATAAATTGAAAATTGAAGGAAGAATAAGCACGTTTTTTAGTACCTCTGATTTTGCCGAGGGTGGTGATTTAATTGGTGGAGATCAAAGTTTTGTTCAACAAGTAATGAATTATAATCCAATTATTGGATCAAATGCTAGTAATGCCGAAGAATTCTATGAAGATCAAGCAGTGTCTAATCCGTATTCATGGATTGATGATTATTCTGATGATTCAAAAGAAAATAGGATTATAGCATCTTTAGCCCTTAAATATGATTTTAATGTTCCCGGACTGCAATACGAGTTCAAGGTAGGTGGTAATTTAAGAGATAAAGATAGAAGTAGGTTTTTCGGATTGACTACTTGGCAGGGAAAAGGGGCAAACGGACTTCTTCAAAAAATGCAATTAAATGCTTTAACCTATCAAGTAAATAATTTTTTAAGATATAATAGAAATATTAATAGAAACCATAGAGTTAATGCAACCCTAGGAGTTACTTATGATGTTAGAGATGTTGAAAGTAATGTTTATGCAGTTGAAGATTTTATAACTGCACAATTGGGAAATGCTCAACCATTTTTAGGACAAACTATTTCCAGACCATTACTTTTAAGAGCCTCTGACCAGCAACTTTTTTCTGTTTTAGGAAGATTTAATTATACTTTTAAAAATAAATATGTGCTAACGGCTAGTTTTAGAAGAGACGGTGTTTCTAAATTTTCAGAAGATAACAGATATGGATTTTTTCCATCTTTTGCTTTAGCTTGGAGAGCTGGAAGTGAAGATTTTATTCAGAATTTAGATCTTTTTTCAAGTTTAAAAATAAGAGCAGGTTGGGGACAAATAGGAAATCATGGAATTGGCCCTTATGGAACTTTATCAAATTACGGGGCGTCTAGTAGTTTATATGGGGACGCTGCTAATGGGACAACAGTTCCTCTTGTTTTAAACAATATAGCTAATCCAAATTTAACTTGGGAAACAACAGAACAATATAATTTTGGTATTGATTACGGTTTTAAAAACGGAAAAATCTCTGGAAATATTGATGTTTATGATAAAACAACTAAAGATTTGTTACAACAAAGTCCAATACCTACATCATCAGGATTTTCGACAATGCTTATTAACAGAGGAAATATGTCTAATAAAGGAGTTGAACTAGGTCTGGATGTTATTGCAGTCGAAACCGAGGATTTTAATTTTTCAATGGGAGGAAATATATCATTCAATAAAACTAAAATTGAAAATCTTGGATTAACGCCAGGAGATGTTTTACTTTCGGATGGAAAAGGAGGCTATGAAACTGTTCAAAGGCCATCCTACTTAGGTAATACTTTTAGCAGAGGGAATAGTGTGAAAGGAGCTGCTAATATTTTCATGGAAGGTGAAGAAGTTGGAATGTTCTATGGTTGGAAAACCGATGGTATTTTTCAAACAGGTGACCAAATGTATACGATTAATGGAGCTATGTCAAAACCAGGTGACATAAAGGTGTTAGACTTAAATGGAGATGGCAAGGTTGATTTAGATGATCAAACTATTATAGGAAACCCAAATCCAGACTTTGTTTATGGTTTTAATTTAAATATGAATTATAAAAAATTCACTTTAAAAGCTCTATTTAATGGTGTTTCAGGAAATGATATTGCTAATGTAAATATGTATAGAGTGGGGTGGATTCAAAATAATTCAGAATATAGAAATATTATGAGTGATGCTTGGAACAATAGATGGACTACAACTAACCCATCTAATACTCATCCATCAATCGAATATTCATCGTTAAACCTTCCATCACTTATGGACAGAGTTCTAGAAGATGGTAGTTACTTAAGATTAAATAGTTTGACCTTAAATTATGATATTGATTTAAAGTCAAATAATTTTATTGAATCTTGTAATATTTACTTGCAAGGTAGAAACCTTTATACCTGGACAAATTACTCCGGATATGATCCTGAAGTCACCTCATTCCTTTATGATGGTCTCATCTTGGGACATGATTGGAATAATAAACCCAACTCAAGAACATTTCTTGTAGGACTTAATTTTAACTTTTAATCTTTAAAAAAATGAAAATAATTATAAAAAATTTATTTAAAATGAAATACATAAAATATTTATTTCTGATTTTATTCACTGTATCATGTGAGGTTGATCTAGACGAAACCCCACCTTTTTTAGATGATACGATGTATAGCGATCCTCAAAGTGCTCAAGGAGCTAGAGATGGTTTGTATCAAGCATTAACAACTTATAACACTCAAGAAAGAAGAATATTTGTTGTAAATGGTCATTCTGGTTTACTTACTACTGGAAAGGGGGGAAATCGTTTAAACAGCGCTGATAATTCCACATTATTTAAGTTAGATGCTGGATATCATGGAGATGTTTCTGCTCTTTGGGGCGGTTTATACCAAGCAATCTCTAGAACAAATTCAGCAATTATTAATACTCCTACTGTAGCATCTCCATCAACTGATGATGAAAAAACACTTAATGATGTGGCAGGTCATGCTTATTTAGTTAGAGCATGGAGTTATTTTTCACTAGTTAGGTTATGGGGAGAAATTCCTCTTTGGTTAGAATTACCATCTTCTGGAAACACAAGCAAAGCATTATCCACCCAAGTGGAAGTTTACAGTCAAATCGTTTCTGATGCCAAAATGGCTAGTGAGCTTTTAAATGGAGCTGCTGGAACAGGTTATCCAAAACAATACGCTGCAAATATGTTATTGGCTAAGGTATATATGACTATGGCTACTAATTCAAGTTTAGGTACAGGAACATGGCAAATGGCATATGATGAAGCAAAAAAAGTATATGGACAGTATTCTCTAGTTGCTGATTACGGAAGTTTATTTACTTCAACAACGGAAAATACATCAGAATCTATTTTTGAATTACAAATTTCTGAAACAGCAACTAACTCTCAAATGGGTAGAAATTTTTCTCCATGGAAATGGAAAAAAGGATTCCATTTTGGTTGGTTAAGAGTAAATGCCTTTTTTCACGACTACCATGCAAAGACCTATGGTGTTGAGGACAAAAGATATGCAAGTACTTATTTGTCTAGTTATTCTAGAGCTGATAACGGAAAGCCTGTAAAAGTTTATCCTGGTAATCCTGGAAGAGGAAGGTTTGGAGCCGCTCATCCTTACCTTTTTAAGTTTGCAGAAAAAAATACATCACATGCAGCACAATTTAATAGTCAAAACATTATAATGTATAGATACGCTGATTTATTATTAATGTTAGCTGAGATTTCTAATGAACTAGGAAATGGCGAAGCTATGACCTATTTACAACCTGTATTAGATAGAGCTGGTGTAACTGCCAGGCCAGAATACTCCGAAGGCAAAGCAGCTTTCAGAGATGCTATTATGGATGAATATAAATTTGAATTATTAGGAGAAGGAGAGGATGCACATAATAATAGAAGAAGAGGATACCAATATTTCCTTGACAATACCATTACGCCTCATAATAGTTCTATTGGCACTAAAGTTTGGAAAGGAAATAAAAAGTATGCAGCAGATAGGGATATGATTTATGAAACAGATGAAACAAAAATTATGAAATTAAAAATTCCTATAAGTGAATTGAATACCAATGATTTAATTGACTAATTATATTTTTTTTAATTTTAATTATACTTCCTTTAGTTGCCTCCTCTCAGGAGGCAACTAAATGGCAAGTGAACTAAGCTGAAAAAATGTTTTTTTTTGTTATAGAAAAACTAGATCTTAGTAAGGAGTATGCTATCTTTTTCAAGAAAGTAAATCTTACGCATATAGTAGAAAATGCTAACAATATAAAAGAAAGTGGTGCCTTAACACAAGTAGACAAAAAATCTATTTACGCTAAAGGAAGAGCAAATTTAAAAAGTAAACTTTCTATGAGGTTTGGACGTAAAGTTGCCCAGCAGTTGATGAATTCGATTAATGAATCGAGAAAACAGTAATTTATAATCTTTTAATTTTATGATTTATTTCTTTAAGGTTTTTCTGAAGATTTTTATACCCTTGTTTCTTTTCAAAGGTGAATACGACCCTAATTCAAAAAATATTGAGTTAGATCATCCTACAATACAGAAGAAACAAAATATACTTTTTATTGGAGTTGATGATTTGAGACCAATGATTAATTCTTATGGATATAAGAATATGGTCACTCCTAACATTGATAAGTTAGCAAAGCAAGGAGTTCAGTTTAATCAAGCCTACACCAATGTTGCGGTTTGTGGAGCAAGCAGAGCAAGTATTTTAACTGGGGTCCGCGGAAGTAATTCAAGGTTTTACAGGTATTATTCAAGAGCTGATGAAGATTTGCCTCAAGCAGTAACACTTGCCAAACTTTTTAAAAAAAATGGTTATACAACTGCTTCACTTGGTAAAATTTATCATCATTCAAACGACAATATCGACGAGTGGGATATTCATAGATCTTTTCAAAATCATAAATCTTATCAAAATCCTAAATCTAATTCTGAAACTAAAAGAAGAAATGAACGTCACCCTAGTACCGGGGCTATTAAATCTCCAGCATTTGAATATGCTGATGTAGAAGATGATGCTTATAATGATGGTAAGTTGACCAATTTTGCTATTAAAACTCTTGAAAAGTTTAAAAATGATAAGGATCCTTTTTTCCTTGCTGTTGGTTATATTTCGCCTCATTTACCTTTTATTCAGCCCCAGAAATATGGCAACCTTTATGATGATAATGATTTAATTTTTTCTAATCTTAGAGCTATTCCAAAGAATGCTCCCTCCCGAGCTGATCATCAATGGACTGAACTAAGAAATTATTATTTAGACATTCCTCAATCAGGACCTGTTAGTACTGAAATGGAAAAAGATTTGATAAAATCTTATTACGCTAGTGTCAGCTATATGGATGCTATGGTAGGTAAATTAATTCAGTCTTTAGATGATCTAGGTTTAAGAGAAAATACTACTATAATTTTTTGGAGCGACCATGGTTTTTTTTTAGGTGAACATGGTTTTTGGTGTAAACATCATACTTTTAATGAAGCCATTCATGTTCCTTTAATTGTTTCTTCGCCTGGCATGAAAAAAGATGTTCAATCAGATGCCTTGGTTGAATATGTTGATATTTACCCAACGCTGAGCGAAATAGCTGGATTAACTCCTCCTGATTATATTCATGGAAAGAGTTTTGTGTCCATATTAAAAAATCCAGATTTAGAATTTAAAAAAGAAATATATAGCAGGTATCAGTTCAGAGAGGTAGTCCAAGATAAAGAATATTCTTATCACGAAATACTTTACTATCCAAAAACACAACCTGATAGAAATGGTGCTAAAACTCACATTCCCGGAACAAAAATTATAGTAAATCAAAATATGCTTTTTGATATGAAAAATGACAAATTACAATCTGTAGATATTTCTGGAGACCCCAACTATAAAAATATAGTAGAACACTATTCAAAAAAACTCAAAGAAATGCGAGACTTTTCTGAAAAATCAATTTTTTAAATATGAAGAAAATAACAATCCTTTTTGCTTTAATTTCATTTTACTCATTTGGACAAATAAATCGAGATAAACCATTAACTAACGAAATCTATACAGCTGATCCGTCTGCTCATATTTTTAATGGTAAGATTTACATTTATCCCTCACATGATGTAGAATTTGGTGGCATTCCTGATGATAGTGGAAATCAATATGATATGGTTGATTATCATGTTTTATCTATGGATAAAATTGGAGGAGAGGTTACCGTTCACGATGTTGGACTTAAAGTAACAGATGTTCCTTGGGCTACAAAAAAAATGTGGGCACCTGATGCCGCTTATAAAAATGGAACATATTATTTATATTTTCCTGCAAAGGATAAAGAGGATATATTTAGAATTGGTGTGGCTACATCTAAAAATCCAGAGGGCCCTTTCAAAGCAAAGAAAAAACCAATGAAAGGAAGTTATAGTATTGATCCTGCAGTATTTATTGATGACGATGGAGAAGCTTACATATACATTGGAGGAATATGGGGAGGACAGTTACAAAGATGGGAAACTGGAGAATATGAATACAACGGATCTTTAAGAGATTTAAATAAACCAAATCAGCCAGCAATAAAACCTAGAATGGCAAGATTAACAGATAATATGCTACAGTTTGATGAGGAATTAAAAACCATTGATATAATTGATGAAAATGGAGAATTAATTAAAGGCGGTGATCTATCAAGAAGATTTTTTGAGGCCCCATGGATTCACAAGATTGACAAAACATATTATTTAAGTTATTCCACAGGTGATACCCATTTAATTGTTTATGCAACTTCTGATAATCCATATGGTCCATTTACTTACAGGGGAGTGGTTAATGAACCTGTTAAGGGTTGGACAAATCATCATTCAATAACTAAGATTGATGAAAAATGGTATTTCTTTTATCATGATGTTCAAAGATCAGGAAAAGATTATTTAAGATCAGTAAAAGTAAGGGAGCTTATTCATAATGAAGACGGAACCATACAAACAATAAATACTTTAAAGTAAGCACTGATGTATTACATAGGTTATGATTTGGGTAGTTCTTCTCTAAAAGTTGCATTAACTAGTGCAATTTCTGGAGAAAAAATTCGCTTAATTCAAGAACCTAAAGATGAAATGAATATTATTTCAATAAAAAATGGTTGGGCTGAACAAGATCCTAATTATTGGTGGGAATGTTTTTGTAATGCAACTAAAAGAATAATTAAAGAATCTAAAATCGACTCTTCAAAAATTTTGGGAATAGGTATTTCTTATCAAATGCATGGATTAGTTTTAATTGATAAAAATGGACATGTTTTAAGAAATTCGATTATTTGGTGTGATGATAGGGCTGTTGAAATTGGCAATAAAGCATTTGAAGAAATTGGAACTAAAAAATGTAATGAGAATTTACTTAATTCCCCTGGTAATTTTACTGCTTCAAAATTAGCTTGGGTTAAAAACAATGAGCCTGAAATTTATAATAAAATTCACAAGGTTATGTTACCAGGCGATTATATTTCTTATAAATTAACCGGAGAGGTTTTTTCTACTGCAAATGGATTGTCTGAGGGAATGTTTTGGGACTTTAAAGAAAATAAAGTAGCAGGTTGGTTGTTAGATCATTTTGGTATAAGTAAGTCACTAATACCAACTATTGTTGAAAATTTCGAAGACCAAGGTTTAGTTAATAATAACGCTTCTAAAGAAACAGGTCTTCCAAAGGGTATTCCAATAAGATACAGAGCTGGAGATCAGCCCAATAATGCTATGTCGTTAAATGTGCTAAATGCTGGTGAAATTGCTGCAACTGGTGGAACATCGGGAGTTCTTTATGCATTAACTGATAGTCTTAACTCTAAAGAATCTTTAAGGATTAATAATTTTGCTCATGTTAATTATTCTAAAAGCAATCAACTTATTGGTAAGTTATTGTGTGTAAATGGTGCAGGAATTCAGTACAAATGGGTTAAAAACTTAACTCAAAGTAGTTCTTATTCAGAAATGAATAAAAAAGCATCTACTATTGAAATTGGAAGTGATGGCTTACAACTTTTTCCTTTTGGAAATGGATCAGAAAGGATGTTTAATAATAAAAATGTTGGGAGTACCATAAGTAATATAAATTATAATATTCATTCAAATTTACATTTATTGAGAGCTTCCTTGGAGGGAATTGCTTTTTCTTTTATTTATGGAATGGAAATTTTGATTAATGATAACATGACCCCATTGCTTTTAAGAGCTGGTAATGATAATCTTTTTCAATCTAATGTTTTTTCAAATACTATAAGTAGTGTATTGGAAAAAGAAATTGAAATTCACGATGTTTCTGGTGCTTACGGAGCAGCAAGAGCAGTCGGCTGTAATGCCAATGATTTTAAAAGTTTTTCTGAAAGTGTTACAAAACACGATTATGTTAAAACTTTTGAACCCTCAAAAAATAATGAACAATATATAAATGCTTACAAAAGCTGGAAAAATAAATTAAATACAATTATAAATTAAATACTATGACGTTAATTGGCAATAGAGAATATTTCAAAGGAATAGATGAAATTAAATTTGAGGGTAAGGATTCAAAAAATCCTTTTGCATTCAAATATTATAATTCAGAAAAAATTGTTGCAGGCAAAACCATGAGAGATCATTTTAAATTTGCTGTTGCGTATTGGCATTCATTTTGTGGAGACGGCTCGGATCCCTTTGGTCAACCAACTCAAAAATTTCCATGGGATATTTCAGATAATCCTTTACAAGCCGCAAAAGATAAGGCTGATGCTGCGTTTGAATTCATTTCTAAAATGGGATTTGATTATTTCTGTTTTCATGATGTAGATTTGATAAAAGAAGGAGAAAGTTTTCAAGAGTCAGAACAAAGACTTTCCGACATAACGGAATACATAAAAAAGAAAAAACAAGAGTCTGGTATCAAATTACTATGGGGAACAGCAAATTGTTTTTCTCACCCAAGATACATGAACGGTGCATCAACTAATCCAGATTTCAACGTGGTCGCTCGTGCAGGAGGACAAATAAAATTAGCTTTAGATGCCACGATTGCACTTGGAGGTGAAAATTATGTTTTTTGGGGAGGAAGAGAAGGTTATATGTCTCTTTTAAATACAGATATGGGTAGAGAACTCGACCATATGGGACAATTCTTAACTATGTGTAGAGATTATGCAAGAGGAAAAGGGTTTAAAGGAACTTTCTTTATTGAACCAAAGCCAAGCGAACCATCAAAACATCAATATGATTTTGATAGTGCCACAGCTATTGGTTTTTTAAGAGAATATGGCCTGCAAGATGATTTTAAAATTAATATTGAGGTGAATCATGCTACACTGGCCCAGCATACTTTTCAACATGAATTAACTGTGGCTGCTAAAGCCGGAATGCTTGGAAGTATTGATGCCAATAGGGGAGATTATCAAAATGGTTGGGATACAGATCAATTTCCAATCAATATTCAAGAAACTACAGAAGCGATGCTTGTGCTTTTAAGATCAGGAGGATTACAGGGTGGTGGTGTTAATTTTGACGCTAAATTGAGAAGAAATTCAACTGATAGAGAGGACCTTTTTCTAGCACATATAGGTGGAGCTGATACCTTCGCTAGAGCTTTAATGATTGCTGATAAGTTAATTTCAGATTCGCCATTACCATCCATGCTTAAAAAGCGTTACGAATCCTTTGATTCTGGAAAAGGAAAAGATTTTGAAAATGGCAAACTTAGTTTGGAAGATTTATATGGTTTAGCTTCTAAAAATAGGCCAATATCAACTACTAGTGGAAAACAAGAATTATTAGAAAATATATTATTTAATTACGTAAAATAAAAAATTTATGGAGTCAGTATTAGAAGGTTTAGATTGGGTTGTGTTGGGAATTTATTTTGCTTTACTTATGGGTGTGGCAATTTGGGTAGTACTCCAAAAAAACAAGAATACTGAAGATTATTTTTTAGCGGGAAGAAATGTTGGTTGGTTTGTTATCGGGGCTTCTATTTTCGCCTCTAATATTGGATCAGAACATGTTGTAGGTTTGGCTGGAACGGGATTTGCCTCAGGCACACCAATGGCTCATTATGAACTACATGCTTGGATCGTTCTTTTACTTGGATGGTTGTTTTTACCGTTTTATATTAGAAGTGGTGCTTTTACAATGCCTGAGTTTTTAGAAAAAAGATTTGACAGTAGATCGAGATGGTTTTTATCTGTTTTTTCACTTTTTGCTTATGTTTTAACTAAAGTTTCAGTGACAATTTATGCTGGTGGTATTGTAGTTTCTGAATTACTAGCTATCCCTTTTTGGTACGGAGCTATAGGAATAGTTTTATTTACTGGAGCCTATACAATAATTGGGGGAATGAAAGCGGTTATATATACTGAAACTCTACAAACAATTGTACTTATTTTAGGTTCAATCATTATAACTTATTTAGGTCTTCAAGAAGTTGGGGGCTGGTCTCAGTTAAGAGAAACTGTTACAGCTGTAAGCCCAGATCATTTTAATATGTGGCGACCCATGGATGATCCTGACTTCCCATGGCATGGGTTGCTTTTTGGAGGTACAATTGTGGGAATTTGGTATTGGTGTACCGATCAGTATATTGTTCAAAGAACTCTTGCTGCAAATAATATAACAATTGGACGAAGAGGGGCTATTTTTGGTGCTTACTTAAAGCTTCTTCCTATTTTAATTTTTTTAGTTCCTGGTATTATTGCTTTTGCACTTAGTATTCAGAATCCAGAAATATACAGCGTAGCAAAAGCTGATAGAGCTTTTCCAATGCTTGTTAAAACTTTACTTCCAGTAGGACTTAAAGGGCTTGTCGCCGGAGGATTAATGGCTGCCTTGATGAGTTCATTAGCCTCTGTATTTAATTCATGTTCTACAATTTTCACAATAGATATTTATAAAAAATTACAGCCAAATAAATCTGAAAAAGAATTAATTAATATTGGAAAAATTGCCACTACAATAATTGTTGTTCTTGGAATAGTTTGGATTCCTATTATGGAAAAAATAGGTGGTGGGGTTATGTATCAATATTTACAAAATGTTCAGTCATACATTGCTCCACCTGTAACTTCTGTTTTCTTACTCGGTATTTTATGGAAACGAGTTAATTCAACTGCTGCAATCACAACATTATTTACAGGACTAATTTTGCTTGTACTTAGGCTTGGATCGGAAATTTATTACCAACCTGAAATTGCAAGTGGTGAGGCGGTATCAGGATTTTTATTTGCTTTTGCTACAGTTAATTTTTCAGTAATGGCAATTTATATGTTTGTATTTTCAGTTATACTATGTATTACAGTTACTCTATATACTGATGAACCAGACTACACGAAAATAGAAGGTTTATCATTTGGAACATTAACTGCTCAGAACAGAGAACAATTTAAAAAATCTTATTCTACAATTGATATAATTTTATCAGTACTGCTTGTGTTTATTGTCATAGGAATATTAATGTATTTTACTTCTTAATATTTGATGAATAAGGTTAAGTATTTATTATTATTTATTTTTTTACAAGCATTTTCACAAAATGATAATAAGTATTTTATTAAAAATATTTTGCAAGATAATGAGTACGATCTAAACTCATTTTATGTGGGGGCAACACTCAATCACAGTCAATTAAACACACCTATTGAGGATTTATTTTTAAGTGAATTCACTTATTCTACGCCTGAAAATTGTTCTAAACAAGCCCAAATTCATCCAAGTCCAGGTGTTTGGAGATGGAAAAAATTTGATGACTATTTAGATTTTGCTAATAAAAATAACATCACTTTAAGAGTTCATGGTCCAATTAGTCCACAAGCTTCAAAATGGGCTAAAAATGATTCTAGAACCAAAAAAGAATTATTAACTAATATGAATGAGTTTTTTAGTGCTCTTTGTATAAAAGTAAATGAAGAAACCTCTGTGAAATGGATGGATGTTGTTAATGAGACTATTAATAGAAACGGCACCTGGTTTGCTGAAAAACCTGGTGATAAAAAATGGGAAAATCCATGGACACAAATTGGATTAAATGAAGATGGTGTTCCAATTTATATAGTTAGGGCATTTGAAATTGCTAATGAGTTCGCACCGAATATTAGCTTAGTTTACAATCAACATGCCTCTATGGAACCCGTAATGTGGAAAAAAATATTAGAAACGATAATATATCTTAAAGAAAGAGGTCTTAGAGTGGATGGTATAGGTTGGCAAGCTCATTTAAAGGACATTGAAGATTTAGCTATGGATAAGGAGCAATTAGATTTTTTAGCTTCTTTAATTGATTGGACACATGCCAACGGTATGGATTTTCATGTCACGGAAATGGATTATAGAATCCAAGAGGATCCACCTTTAAACACGTCATTACAAAGACAATCTGCAGCTTATTCTAATATAATAAAAGTATTGATTTCTAGAATGGATAACGGTGTGGTTACATTTAATACATGGGGAATGATTGATAGACCAGGAAGTCATACAGATGGGTATAGATTTTTATTCAATAAAGATTTAACTCCCAAGCCTGCCATGTTTGCAGTAAAAAGAACTTTAATGAATAAAGACACATCATTAGTATTAAATAAAAAATGATTAGAAAAACATTTAAAATTGTTAGAAATTAACTGGATTCCCTGTGAATTAAAGAAAAAGGAATTTTCTCCTCTCTAAAATCTTTTTTTAGTTCAGTTTTATTTTGAATTCTGTCAATAAGTAATTTTGCAGAAAGCTTTCCAAAATATTCTCCATGTTGATCCATCGAAGTAATACTGGGTTTAATATGTTTAAATATAGGGTCATTAGTAAAACCTATTATTGCTATGTCTTTAGGAATTTTAAGTCCAATATTTAAAATCAGATTATGAAGAGCTACTGTGGTTTGTTGTTCAATACTAATTATAGCATCTATTCTTTTATTTAAACATAATTTTGTTATTTCACTTTCAACAGCATCACCTATGTCAAGAGGGAGATATAATTCTTTATCAAAAATAATCTTTTCAGATTTTAAAGCTTCAACGTATCCATTATATCTATCTTTTCCAATTAAAGTATCATGAATTTGGGAAACTAAGGCAATCTTTTTTTTTCCTCTTGAGACAAGATGTTTAACACATTCAAATGTAGATTGATAATTATCTATATAGACTTTATCACATTTAAATTCCTTTGAAATTCTATCAAACATTACAATTGGAATATTAAAATTGTTCAATTCCAATAAGTTTTTTGTAATATTTTCAGAAAATGGGTTTTTTGCAAGAGAGATTAAAAACCCAGCTACAGATCCATTTTTTAGTTTTTTTAAAATTTGCCTTTCCATTGAGGGAGACTCCTCATTAAAATAAGAAACTAAATCATAACCTGAATCATAGAATTCTTTTTGTGCACCCTTAAGAACTTTTGTAAAAAAGTTATTAAGAATAGATGGGATTATAATTCCAACATTTTTAATCTCATTTTTTCTTAATTGACTTGCGTAATAATTAGGTTTGAAATTAACTTTTTTAGCATAAGCTTTTATAATGGTTTTTGTTTTTTTACTAATCTCTTGACTGTTATTAAGCGCTTTTGAAACAGTTGATTTTGAAAATCCAGTTGCTTTTGATATGTCATTAATGTTAGCCATATTTTATTTAAATATAATATTTAAATATCATAGTAATTTATTAAAAATAAATAAAACATTCTTTAAAGTATTTTATATATTTGGATTTGAACTTTTAAAAATATTTAAAAAATGAAAAAAATTATTATAATTCTAATTACTTTTTTTACTGTAAATGTGACTGCTCAACAAATGGCATTTACAATTGTACATTTCAAAGCTCACGAAAATTCTCAAAATGATATAGCTGAGTTATATGAAAAACATTACGCTGACGCAAAATTTAAGTCAGGAGGAATTTTCCTTGAAAGACTTTGGCAAGGAAGAGAAAACGGAAATACTCATAGATTTGTTTGGGTGTGGGAGTTAGGCAATGGTGGCATTGAAGGAGAAGAGATCAAATTTAAAAATGACGCTTTCTGGGGTGAAATGAATAACTATGTAGAAACCTGGGGAAAACATAGTTCTGGTAGATTTTTAAGTTGGAAAGATGGGGATGTTAGTAAATTTCCTTACGGACATTTATGGGACATCACACCAGAAGATCCTATTGCATTTAAAAAGGCTCATGATAAAATTGTTGAGGATGCATCAGAAGTTTTTGATGGAAGGGTGGTAGGTTATGGTACTTATGATATCAACAGACCAAATGGAGCTTCTCATTGGGTAGTAATTTCAGAAAAAGATACTGACGGTCATTTAAGTATGCATGACAATCTAGAGAAAAATCACTCTAAAGCAATGAATGAGTATTTTAAAAATAGAGGTCAAGTTGAACATGTACATGACTTTGTCGTACAAGTGTTAAAGAGATACCAATAATAAAATAGTTTACTTAAAAAAAGGGTTAATTATTTAACCCTTTTTTT
>Ga0115569_10001543_pt1 | contig 17792 bp, 11 predicted proteins | sample COGITO_mtgs_1205_2_FD_87295 | JGI IMG/M metagenome (GOLD analysis project Ga0115569, IMG submission 87295) | Pelagic marine microbial communities from North Sea - COGITO_mtgs_120503 | ecosystem: Environmental > Aquatic > Marine > Epipelagic | place: Germany:Helgoland, sampling site Kabeltonne... | reverse complement strand
GATGACGCAACCGACGCTAGGCAGATTTCGGAAAACCGAAGCATAGGGGAGACAAGTACATCATCGGTGTTCGATAGAATTAGGGCGAAAATAGACGCGTTCGATAGCATCAGGAACGATAGCCGCGAAAGTAGAGTAGTATTAAAGCCAAAAAGAGACGAAAACGATAGAAATAGAAAAAAAGAGAAAAAAAATGGAGTCGTCGTTTGCGATTTGTTTACTGCGGAAGAGCTCTCGAGCGCTCTCACAAGTGCTCTGGACAAAAGTGGCGAGAACAGTGAGAGTAGGAATAAGAGTCTCATCAGAAAGATAAAGGAATGGATACATTCGAACAACGACAACAACAACAACAACAACAACGAAGAAAAGTTTCTGACACTAGAAGGAGTACCGAACAAGGATTCGTTTGCTTTACAGGTATCGCTGCTGCGGTATTCTGGTTTTAATGAATGAAGAAAAGTTTTTGGCATCTTTTCTCTAAATTTCGTATGAGTGCCATCGAGAGGAACTAGCGTTTGAGGAAGAAGATTTAGAAGAAGCAGAGCCCGGCGTTCGCCTGCTCGAATGACTCGCCGTTGACGTTTTCTTGCGCTGTTCTCTCCACCATTTTTCGCGCTCGGTATCGTCGCACAACACCCTCGAAGCTTCCGAGACGAGTTTAAACAGCTTGGTGCTAATAGGAGCCGAATTTTTGTCCGGGTGGTGTACCAACGCAAGCTTTTTATACGCCTTCTTCACGTCGCTTGTTGTCGTTGCAGAGCCGAAATCTTTCAATCCGAGAAGTTTATACCAATTCGGTTGGGCTGCTTTCTTCTTTTCAACCTCCCTTTTATTCCAATTGGCGACATTCCTCTCCTCGTTATCCAACGGAAGCTCAAGAAGGCTGTCGTACGCCTCGATAGCTTCTTTGTGCATGTCCAATTCGCCATACAGAGTTGCCAAACGAGAACGAGCCTTCGCGAACGTCGGAGCTAACGAAATAGCGATAGAAGCGGAAGATAAAGCGTCGACATACCTTTCCAGAGCTTGTTCGCACGCGCATATGTTGGACAAGAATATCGCCTGGAGCACGGGCGAATCCGCCGCGCACGACTCTAACGCTTCTCTGTAAACACCCATAGCTTCTTCGTACTGCTCTTCTTTGAATAAAACTCTGCCTCTCTCTCGAGAGGCCTGTGCGTTCACAGCTTGCTCGACGAGGAGAATTAGTTTCCCCCTGTCGGGAACACACGCGTCTAACGACGACGGCGACGACGAGGAAGCACTCTTAGTCACCGGTAAAGCTGCCTCGATACAGGCGCTCAAATATCCGAGATCGAAGCATATTCGCGCTTCCAAAGCACGTCGTCTCGGATCATCGGAAGGTTCGTTACTTTCTAAAAGTGAACGGGCTTCGTCGTATTTACCCATAAATCTCATCGCTTCGGCTTTCAGAGTGATGAGCATTGGTATTTTTGGCACTATTTGCATGACTTTGTTCAATTTCTCCAACGCTTCTTCGCTTACTCTTTTGGCTTCGTTTTCATCCGCGACATCTCTCTCCTCCTCGAACCGCTTTAAAACTTGGCCAACTTCTCGAACTACTTTCTCAGAAGTTTGAATATCTTCGTGTATTTCGTTTGCTTCGTTTTTGATGACGGTATCGATATTCTCTCGGGTTAAGACATCGCTCGCTTCTTGGAAAGCAGCTTCGAAATCTCCAAGCAACAATAGGCATCGGGCATATCGTAACTGAATTTTTACGTTTCCAGGATGAAACTTCAAAGCCACACAACAATCTTCCGCGGCTTTTAATGGGTGCCCGAGCATCATATGAGTAGCCGCACGATTTGAATGTAAACCAACTTTGACTTTTTGGATCTCGTCGGTAACATCCGTGACATCATTCGCGTCTTTCAAAGCAACAGTATAAAGACGTAAAGCTTCGGCGTAGTCAGCACGTTTATAAGCATCGTTTCCAAAAGACTTATCGCGTTCTATGCACGCGCGGAGCAGCATTTCTTGTTGTTGGTGCGCGCTTTGTAAATCGTCTACTGAGGCTGTCGAAGACAAGACGATCCTCGCTATGTATTTTCTAGCGCTATTCAAATTCGAAAGGGATAACGCACACGTTGCCGCTTGCGAAAGCGCTTTGATGTTCTCTTCGTCCACATTTAACACATTCAAACATTCTTGTAAAGCATCGTTGTCTCTTCCAAGTGCCATCAACGCCGCCGCTCTGTTTGTTCGCAATGTCAGATGGTTTTTATCAATCAGCCCCATTCCACTCGATTCTAACAGTAAAATAGCTTCGGCGTAATATCCTTCCGCACTGCTAAGATCACCCGCGGCGTACGATTTGTTTCCTTTCAGCCTGAATCGTTCGGCACGTTTCGTAGCTTTATTTTGTTTTTGTTTGAGCAATTCATTGGAGAGTTTTTCTGCCGCACTTTTCCTTTCTTCCTCGATTACGCGTTCCAACTCTTTCACTTCCTCCCACGCGCGATTGCACTGTTTTCTATACATATCTCGCGTTTTCTCGGCTTCTTCTAATATGAGCGCCGCTTCGCTTACTTTTTCTTCGCTCGCGGAAAGCTTCAACTCTAAATCGACGTGCTTCAATTCGTACCGTCTTAGTTTCATCTCCAACTCTGCGTTCACTTGCGGCGGCTTCGTGTTGTGATTCTCTTCCTCGTCGCGACTGCTCGTGCTGCAACATTCATCGTCATCATCGCTTCCGTTTCTAAACGTAGAGGATATTCTTCGCAATTCAGTGCTTTCTTCTTCATCGCTCCATCGTAACGTCGTTCCTTCTTGTTCTTTGTCTTCGTACCGGTCGACGATTACTGAGCGTCGCCGTCGCCGTTGGTGTTGATGGTCGTTCTCCTTCGTCTGTCTCACCGCGCTGCCTCGCTCGAACACATCTCCTTCTTCTTCTCCTTCGTGTTCGTCTTCGACGTCGTCGTTGTTGTTGTTCTCGCGATCGAAAATGCGTTCTTCGTGATGAAAATTTGCCGGCGAAGACGAGGAAGAAGAAGAAGAAGAAGAAGCGCTCTCGTTTTCGCGTTGTTCGTCGTTTCTTATTATTTTCGAATTTTTCTCCTCCTCCTCCTCTTTTATGGTCCTCCCTTTTCTTCGTTCTCTGGGCGCTCCCCTCTTTTCTTTCGAAGCGGTATCGTTCTCCGAGAATATTAACTCTTTCGCGAGTTCTCTCTGTAATTCCCACAATCGTTCCGCGTTCGTCGTCGTCGTCGTCGTCGATGGTGGTGAACTTCTTCTCCTCGCCGTCGCTTCCTCGTCCGAACGGTGATGATGATGATGATGATGCATTTTTGCCGTTGGGAGACCACCGGTCGTTTCAGATACGAGAAAATCTCCTTTAGTATTATGAACAACGGTCGTCCGAGTTTGCGGTGTTCTCGTCGTGGTCCCCCGTCGGTGGTTCCCCCCGAAGAGCATCATGTGTATCTATCTCTTCTGTGTGCGTGCCCCGTTGTGCATCATCTATTCTCTATGGTGCGCGCTTTTCTTTTTGAGCACTTTTTCTCTCGAAGATGATGACGATGAGTTTCTCCCTCTTCTTTTCTCTTGTTGGTTTGTGTGGAGTCGTTGACTCTTAAAACAAGCTTTTCTCCAAGCCAAAATTGAAGAAGAAAATCCTCTTTTCACCTCTTCTTCAGCAAAACAAAAAAGCATAAAAATTCTCTCTTCTCTCCTTATTATTGTGGAGCAGGAACTTTGTTTGCTTCAACGGATACACACACACACACAGAGAGAGAGAGAGAGAGAGAGAGAGAGCTTTGACGATGCCTCCACAAAGCAAAAAGAAGAAGAGAGCGCCAGCTTCTGCCGCCGCTTCTGCCGCGGAGGAGAAGAAAAAGAAGGAGAAGACAAAGAGTAAAACGGCGCCGAAATCGACAAAAGCCGCCAACAGTGGTGAAGATTCGGAATCGAACGAAGAGGAAGAAGACGATGAAGAAGACGAGGATGAATCCGACGTCGACGGAGAAGACGACGACGATAAGTTTATAGACGTTGAAATTGAATTCGTCACTCCGAAAGAGGAACACTTTTTAAACTTGAAATCCTATCTCACTGCCTATTGCGACGGGAGTCAATACAACGTTTCCGAGTTGGTCGATATGATATTGAAACAAGACGACGTCGGTTCCGTGATTGCCTCTCGAGTGAGCGCGGAAGAAGAGGAAGATCCTTTGGGCGTAATGACGGTTATCAGTTTGGATAAGGCGAAAGAGTTCAAGTGTTTGCAGGAAATCAAAGCGCACATTGTGAAAAAGGCCCCGAAAGAGGAAGCGAAGTTGGTTCGAGACGCTCTGAACGCCAAGAAAACTGGTTTGATTCTTTCAGAGAGATTAGTCAACGTGCCGCAAGATATCGGTGGCCCGTTGATAAAACAGTTGTTCGATGAAATCAAATGGGCAGTGAAGGATGAAAAGAAAAAAGAGTTTGATTTCGATCAGTATGTATTAGTATCGCGTTGCTTCTTGGATACGTTCACACCGCCGCCGTCCGTGGCCGGTGGTGGCAAGAAAAATAACAATAAGAAACGAAAGAAGGGAGAAAAAGAAGAAGAAGTTACCGAATTAGTGTTTCCAAATCTGGAAGATGAGATATTTTATGAAGAGTCGCAGTGGAGTTTTATGTGGGAAGCCGGCGGCGAGGACAAGCCGCAGGAGTTTGAAGACTCAAAGCCGATGCGGATGTGTATGCTCATAGATGCGAAGGACGTGGGAACAATCTGCGAGGACGTCCAGGAAATGTTTTTAGCTCTTAGTGTCGAGAACGCGGAAGATTAGAAAGAATTTCGATGATTTGCAATCACGATGATGATGTGTAATGAAGATGTGTCATTATTCATTATGCGTTATGCGACCTTTATTTGCTCTTGTTCAATTATATTCACTTTTTCAATACCAAATTCTCTTCATTCACGCGGAAGCAATCAAGCATGGGTGCTCCTAACCAGAGATACAGCATCTCCGCTCAATCCGCAGCAAACTGGTGCGCGCTGTGTAAATGTTTTGTCCAAGCCTCTCAGAAACGAACGCACGAGCGTTCACAAAAGCATAAAGACGCGATGGACAGGAAGATGAAGGACATCGCGAACAAGACGGCGAAGAAAAAGTCGGACGACGATAGTTTGAAGAGACAGATTCAAGACATAGAGAATCAGGCGATGCATGCCTTTGCGGAAAAGGATATTGGAGGCGCAAATGCGAGCCGACCGATGGGCAATCACGAGCGAGCGCGAGTGCAAGGAGAATATCAAAGGAAAGCTTTAGAGGAAGAGATTACAGTTGAATTGAGAGCAAAAGAGGAGATGGAGTTCAGATTAAAACAAAAATACGGAGACTGGGTTTGGGATGAGCGCACGAAGTATTACTGGCACGGGATGAGTTCAACATACTTTGATCCAAAGAGTAGAATGTTTTTCGATAACATAACCAAGAAATGGTCGAAAAACTGTCCAGAAAACGCACCTTCGGCGCCAACACCTCCTGAACACCATCTAGCGACTACTCAACCGGTTGGCGTTTCTCCGGCCGCCGCATCGGGTCATACAAAACCAATAAATAGCAACGACAATAACAATAACAATAGCAACAATAACAATGCATACAGCGAGGCGCAAAAAGCAGGAGCGGCTGCTATTGCAGCGGCAGGATTATCGCAGAAAGTCGCTCCTGTGGGAGTAATGTCGCAACCCGCAAAAAAGTTAAAACCGACTTCGGTCGAGGAAGCGTTCGAACTAAAGAGGAAACAAAACAAAATGCACATCAACATAACTACGAGCAATTTCAATTTAGGTTACGGATCAAATCATCCTGCGTACGAAGCGGCAAAAGCAAAAACAAACGCCGGGAGAAAGAGGGCGTACGAAGCTGCTGGAGGTGCAACTTTTAATGCGCGTTCCAAGGATGCGAAAGATACCGGAGCGGAAATGAAGAAAAAGAAGAAAGCCACGGGTGTGAGTACAGAGGAGCAAAAAGCGTTGGAGGCTCGCGAGGCTGCTCGAGCGCGATTGGAGGCGAGATCGAAGAAAAATTTCGGATTGATGTGAGAGTTCATTCATCATTGTCGAATACAAACACAACAAATTCTAATAGCAGTAGCTTCCAAGAATTTTTTTCTTTGTCTCGGACCCACCACCCTCTTTGTCTTGAAAAAAATACGCGATACTCGTCACTCGATACAAAAAATGACCACGCGTACCATCATCTTCCTCATTGGTTTGCGTGGAAATGTATATACCGAAGCGGCCGTCCGTTGGAGTAACGTCAACTTTATTCAAGAAAATGATAGAATCATTTTCTTACACGTCATGAAACCGTCTATTAACATTTCACTTTTCGAATATAGATCGCCTATCATCCTAGATCTCCATCATCAAAAGTTAGAAGTTGCAGACCTCGTAACCCCGGCAATGTCGGATGGATCAGAGCGGAAGTTTGAAGTATGCGTCCTTGAAACATCGAGAGATATTGGCGAGGCGATTCTCCACTACCTCGCGACAGAGCTGGTCGATGAAATCGATTATTCATCCACCTTTCTTGTTCTCGATCGAATGAACGGAACACTCGATGGCAGTCCGAGTGAAACCAGTATTTTTAGCGCTAAAAAACAAACGTTATCAAACTATATGGCACGATTCTGTCCAATCAGCACGATTGTGGTGGATATGATAGATTACTCGAACTTGACCATGCTCGCGTCCGATTCGGTTTCAAGCGCTTATCTTGGTTTATCGGACTTCGCTGAAAATGTACGAACCGTAATAATAGTGATCGATATTTCATCGAAAGAAAGCGTTTTCGAAGACGTCTCAATCGTGGAGTACGCGCTCAAATATATTCTGCGTCCAACAGACCGTGTTAAACTCATCACATTCTTTCGTTCTATGACAGAGTTTAATCGAAAACTGTCGGATATTTCTGTTTGTGAAGATAAACTCCGAGGCTTTCTCATCGAAAGACCGAAAGAGACTGTACCACTGACGTCTTTGATTTTACACCTCGCCACTAGACGTGAACATATGGCGACGATAAATAAAGAGAGGCGCGAGCAAATATCAGACGCAGTCAATCAATTCGAAGCAGACTTTGTCATTGTTCGTGAACTTGGCGATAGTAGAGAAAGAAGTTCATTATCATATTTTCAGAGAATACGAAGGTATTGGAAGAGGTCGTATACATACCAATCGATGGAAGCGTTGAACTTCAACGCGCCGGTTTGTCTAGTACGCAACAACAATCTTTTGAGACTGGGAAGAAATAACAACAACAACAATTACATCGACAATATTAGTAAACTTGATAACGATCAGAGATATATATCGTAGTTTTTCCTAAATTTTCAAACCATTAACTTCGCTATCAAATTCGCAACTTCATCTGCCTCATCTTCATCTGGTTCTCCGTCCGGGTCGTTATCTTCGAGCGACTGCAGCACAGAATCTAATCCCGCGTCAGCAAATATTTTCTGAATGCTTTCAATAGCGTCTTCTTGAATCCAGTTTTGATCCAAGTTAACTTTCTTGATGGTTGATTTCAGACTAGTCGCAGCTAATTTTGAAACCGCTTCGGCACCAGACTTAGAAATTTCGTTGCACGAGACGTCCAGCTCTTCGAGTTTAGCAGCGGAGGTTTGTAGTGCGACGCATATTTTTGCCACACCGGCATCTCCTAACTCGTTATCCGTGATTTTCAAGACTTTTAGTTTCTTCATCTTTGCGATGCCTTCAGCGACAGAATCTACCCCTTCTCTAAGGATGTCGTTCGCAGATAATATCAACGTTTCGAGGTCGGGACAATGTTCGGCGACAACTTGGGTAACCTTTCCAGTAATTTCCTCGCCAAGCGCTGTCGCTTCGAGATTCAAATATTCCAGCTTGGAGTGCTTCTTAAAAACTTCAAGAAATGCCTCGCCACCTTCTTCATTGACGTTGTTATCGGTCAGGTTCAATTTTTTCAACGAGCTTCCATGTAACAGAGCCTTTGCAAGCATCAGCGCGCCATCGCTCGTAAATCTCGAACCTGCCATCTTGAAATCTTCTATTCCCGTCGCTTTTTCTAAAACAGCGGCGACGTGGACGGTTCCTTCGTCTCCCGTCATGTTCTTATCCAAGTGGTACTTTTTCAGCGTCGCCGGCGAGGCTAACAATTCCGAAATCGCTCTCGCAGCTTGTTCAGAGATGCCATTGTTTAAAAAAGAAATACCTTCTAAAGTTGATTGCGATTGCAACAGTTTCGCACATGCTCGAACGCCTTTTTCACCAAAGGCATTGTCCGATAAGTCTACCTCCTTCAGCTTACACACAGAGAGACCTTCGCACATGATTTCCATCGCCTTCAAAGCTTCCACCTCTGGTCTTCCTGCAATCGTATCCGCTAAATCAACGACTTCCAAAGTACCCTTCAAGTTTTCAAACGCTTTCTTGGCAACTTTAGCGGCATCAATTCCCCAACTCTTCGTCGATAATCGCACAAACTTGAACGAGGCGTTTGGTTGCAACAACGGTGCGAGCACTTCTTCCGCTCTCGGACCGGTGTAAAACTCCCTGTCCGTAGAATCTAGAGCGACATCAAAATGGTCTTTATCTTGCACCGCTTTTGACGACACTACTTCTGAGGTTGACGCCCCGCCGCCTTTACCACCGGCGCTGTCAGCTCGTCTCAAGCACTCCTCCTTCATCAACTCCGCTGCTTTGGAGATGTATAAGGACATGGACTCCTTCAGCGGTCGATCCCCAGAAACACCTTCTTTGTGATGAACTTCCACCGTCGTCGTCGATGCAACATCAGCCACGCCGAAAGCTTTCTTCTCGATGTTTTCGCACACTTCTCGAGCGTTTGCGATGCTATCGCCGAAGCAGTGAAACCCAATCGCGCTCAAGTTATCGGTCATTCTATCGATCAAATCTTGTCTCTGTTCTTGCGGGATGCGAAACACCATTTTCTTCTTCTTCTTCTTCTTCTTCTTGGGATGATGCTCTGCGCGCTATGAATGCTCTATAGGACTCGAAGTCACTACTGGGGAGACCTGTGTCGTGCTGCTGTAACGAAGCTTTTCTTCTTCTTTTCGTGTATCAAACAACAAAAGAGAGGAAGAGGAGTAGAGAGGAGGAGGATCTTCTTTCCAAAATGTGGAAAAGTTGTGGAAAAGGGCGAGAAGAAAATTTTTACGAGGTATTTAGGTTTCAGCCATTTTTCTCTTTTCGTCCAGTCCGGGGAGGGGTCTCTTGCTTGGTTGCCTTCAAAAATTATGCACTCGCACCATCATCATCATCATCCGGCAATGGGAGTAGGCGTGGGAGGAGACAGACCACCACCACAATCACCGCCACTCTCCCAACCAACGCAACCACCGGTTTCTTCTTCCTCCTCTTCTTCTTCGCTCTCGGATTTATACTCCGTCGCTCGACGAATATCGTTCGAATTACAGGAAGGATTAATTCGTTTGGAACGTTTGGAAGGCAAAGGGCACGGAGGAAACGCGACTTTACAAGAAGCTCGAGAGCAGAGGAACAAGCTGCAAGAGATGACTCGAATCTCCCAACAGATGGAATCGCAGTTTCGAGTGTTAATCGTGAAGGAGAATCCATCGAAAAGAGACACGTGGAAAAGGAAAGTGAGTCAAATTTCCGAGGAGTGCGACCAGTTTCGAGTAGCGTTGGACCGGTTCGGTTCGCGAGAATCGAGGAGAATGCAAGAGGAACAAGAGAGAGAGGAGTTGATGCGAAGAATAAGCGGTGGAGGGAACATGAATAACGGAGGTGGCGACGTGACGTTGAATATGGGTTCGAGTTACGATGCCGAAGCTTCCGCGGGAATGTCTATGCGCCGAAGCGGTCAGATGGTGGACGACTTGTTAGACTCGGGGGCGAACATTTTAGGAAGTTTGCACGAACAAAAGGATAGATTAAAATCCGCGCGAAGAAAAGTGTTGAGCGTGTTAGATACTTTAGGCGTTTCTCAATCTGTGTTGAAAGTTATCGATAGACGGCAACGGATGGATGCAATCATCGTTTACGGAGGAATGTTCTTCATCACCTTCTTCATATTCGTGTTTTGGTGGTTCACGCGGAGATAGGCGAATAGAGGAATGTTTTTAGTCTGCACATCTAGTCTCAGAGCAGTAGCAATAATTTCTTTAGCTATGTTTAGCATGTTGTACATTTAGTTTACAATATTTACGCGCGGTTCTAAACTAATGCTATTTTATTTATAATACATTTGGAAAAACTCTTCGATGTTCCACGTGTATGAATTTGGCTCGAGAAGATTCTCAACTAGCGCATCCTGTATCGAGTTCTTAATCCATACATCAACCCCTGGAAGTTCAGCGATATTACCCATTCTTCCGCTTACGCCTTCAGGGATGATCTTGAGTTTCGTCTCTGGTAAATCCGCGAATGATGTTTTCAGCAAACCCGCGTACGGTGGTTTATCGATGAGCAGAACACTCGTGCGTAATAATAGATTGGTCGCATCAAGTTCAACTGCGAGTTTCAACGGAATCTTCAATTGCGCGAGCTTTGAATGAATAGTCATATTGAATGCAATATCTGAGAGCTCCACGCCTAACTCCAACATAACGCCTTCAAAAACTTTCCTCGAGCGAAGGACTTTCACGTTTCGGCAGCTCGGCGGCTTGTGATTCATTTCAAACGAAGCTAAATGAATAGATTCGAGAACAGATGGTTTTGCGGTGGAGAGCTTGTCCGAAAGTAAGTTTCCAGCCAGCGAAGAAAGCCAATTTCGAAGGAAACCATCCCAACACGCCGCTATCGTCGAGTTCATCCACAAAACGTCCGCTACAGCTTGCCCATTGTTGAGCACGCTTGCGGATCCGCTCGAAAGACTACCGCCTCGAGAGGCCGTATTGGCAGCGACGGTTGCTGTTGCAAATTGTAACTGCTCCAAATCATCCTGAACTTTTGCTAATTTCGATTGTAGATCCAGCGCTTTTTTCTCCGCGAGAGCTCTCAAATTCTCCTCTGATCGCACTCGAGCGTAACAGACGAGGACAACGCACAGTAACCAAAAAGTAAAACCCATCAACTTCACGAGTATTGCAGCAACGGTGACAAAAATCATAATGTGAGCAGAAAGCGAGTGTGATGCGAAGCCAGGAGCGAGCTCTGCGACCATCGTGCTGTATTTTGTCGACATTGCCGCCATATTTGTAAAAGAGTCCTGGATGTTAGATACGAAAGAGAGCGACGACAAAGACGACCAGTTCATCTTTTTCCTCGATTGAGAGACTTTTGTCGCGTTCAGCTTCATCGGTTCTATCTTTCCTCTCTCTACCTTCTTTACGTTTATTGTGACGTTCGGGGTTTGAATTGCCGCTGTTGGCGTTGTTGTTGATGTTCTGTGCTTTACTTGAACTTGTCCGATTTCTCCCCACGCCTGCCATTCGTCAACTTTTTCCCAACTTCCCATCGTTTCTAGTTCATTTATATTGTTTTTGTTGCTCTTGCGCGTACTATTGCTCTTACTTTCTCCCATTTTATCGTGATGAATCGGCTGGTCCTTTGGCTTTGGAGCGACAACTTCTACCAGCTCGTTAGCGAACTCGCTCAAATCTCGCAAGAAAACATTTTCATTCTTCTTATTACTCGTTGTATTCTTCTCTAGCTGCTGTTGTTGGTTGTTTCTGCTCATATCTCTTCTTAAATCTTCATACTCACCATCATCATCGTTGTCATCAAATCCTCTAAAGTCCTCCTCCTTCATGCTATCCACGTTAGTTCTCGTCATATTTATCTTCTTTCCAACTAACGAAACGGGAGGCACCCCAGGCACCCCTCCACCCAAGACTATTCTTCTCGGTTCGTTCGCATTCTGCTGCTGCTCTCCGCTTACGTTTCTCTCACCATTCCTTACATTCATCCCCTTCATCGTCGAAGCGGTACTAGCACCGGTGAAATCGTTTCTCTTCGTAAAAGTCGTAGAGGTTGTTAAAGAGGAGGAGGAGGAGTAAATCTTCTTTGCCTTTTTATTCATCTCCGTTCTGAGTTTCATCTTCAACATGGCGATCGTCGCAGACTCCTCCATTTTTAACTCGATAGTTTCGCCCGTATTTTCTACGCGGCAGATGCATTTGGTCACCCACCATTCCATTTCGCCATCGTTGTTGTTATTATTCTTATTCGTTTTCTTCTCGACGAATTGGACGTCTAATCCTTCATTTTTCCCGACAGTAATTGCGAACTCTAACGCGGAGTGTTCGTCGTCAACGAGATCATCGCCCGCGCTTTTATGTTGCTGTTTAAGCTTCTGAAGTGAAACGTTGTCGCGAAGAAAAACCATACTCACTTTAAGCGAGTGTGAATCTCCTTCTTTTGCGCGTGCTTCTTTTTGGGGGAAGAACAATTGAATTGACAATATTTTTTTATCACCTAAAAAACTAAATACAAAAAACTTCATTCGCATCGAGGCTTTTTACTCTCTCTGTTCTCGCTATCATCATCATCATCTCCATCGTCAGCGTTTCCCTTTTCTTCTATATCTACTTCTACTTTTTCTTCTCCAGTCGCTTTGACATCGCTTATTCTGCTATTGTTGTTCTTATTCTTTCGCACGTGCGTGCCGCTTAAGATGTACCCGCCGCTGTTTGCCTCGGTCGTCATAACCGGATGCGTTCTCCCTGGCAACACTTGATGATCCCTCAGAAATGGCTCAGAGATAGTCATTGAAACAGCAAGACCTCCTTTTCGCAAAACATGCATGGCATCGGCTAAAGGCTGGAGGGTCATGCTCCACACGATGAAAGGCGTTGAGTTTGCGCAAAACTCCAATAATTGTGGTAGGGTTGTTTTCGGATCCAACTGCGGGTGCGCGAGTATCAAAGAGGTGAACTTTTCCTGTCTGACAAAATACTTCACGTCTGCTTTTGTAGCTTTTGAATGCTTTTTCTTGCTCGGAATGCTATCGTTACCATTGTTGTTGTTATTATTATTATTATTATTGTTATTATTGTTTTTGTTGTTCGCAGTGGCATCTTTTCCATCTTTCCCATCTTCCTCTCTTTCTTTCAATTCCAAACCATTCTCGAGTTCCTCCTCCCATTTTTTCTTTTCTTTCGCCAACTCTCTCAAACTTATAGTCATAATCACGCTTCTTTCTTCTTCTGTTAAATTCATCTGTTTAATTGTTTCCATCGAACTCGGATGCTCCCCTACGTACCCGGCGCACGCGATGCCTTTCCCTCCCATTCTCGTCGCCGCCGCTCCAACTATGACCCCTCCGCAATCCTCCACAATCAGCGGCTGCGAATTTGCCATAACGTTCCCTAAATTCATCATCAATCCTAGTATATCAAATCTTAAGCTATTCGTAATTTGTGGTGACTTGTAAAAATACGCCTCGCAGACGTACCTCGGCGACGGCCACCGCGCGATGATTTTCGTCAAGTGTTTCTTCATTTTTTTCATCTTGTACTTTTCCTGCGCGAACGCGGTTTTTTGGCTAAACGTCGCTGAATTTGCAACGAGCTCATCCACGATGGCCTGTCCGGAAACTCCAGACTGTTGCATTCTTTGTATCTCTTTATCGCTCAACTTTTGCGCCTTCCCGTTCAAGTCGTCGTAGGCTTTATTCGACCTCTCGTCTTCGACTGGAATTTGTGCGTGTATTTCATCCTCTTCCAACATCTCCACGCCGACGTGTTCTAATACCCCTTTCTGATCGACTTCAAACAGAGAACCAAAGGGAATAGAATTCAAGAGCGGGTCTAATTTCACGTTCTTATGTTTCCCGACCGCGCACGTTTTCTTCGGTTTCAAGTTCACAAATTGCCACCGGCTGTTGTTCATGTGAAGTAAAACGACATCGTTCTCTTTCATTATTTTATTAGAAGTTTGAGAAGAAGAATAAAGGAGATGGTCTGGGATTCTCACCATCGCCTCCTCGTTGTTGTCTTTATTCTCCTCTTTCGCATTGTCTGTTTCCATCGTCATCCTTCTCGAGAAAAAAAGAGATGAAGAGAGTTTATGATGCGTTTATAGAGTTTACCCAGCAAGAGAAAATGAAGAAGATGTGGGGTGGCGGCAGAGAAAAAGGAGAGAACTCTTGTGTAAAAAAAACCGATCCCCTGCATTTGTGTACACACTTTACATTAAAAACACTTTACAAACACAAAGAAAGAAAAACCGCCGCCCTCACCTCGCGACTTTGCGCTTTGGGGTGAAATACAACGAATAAGTTAAGATTCGTTTTTAGAAGAGGAAGCATCGGTTGGTGGTTATATAGAGAGGAAAAAGAAGAAGAGGAAGAAGAAGAATTAATTTTAAGAAGAAGAATGTTGAAAGCAGCGACGGAGAGTTTGAAAGGCGTGGCTGGGGGTGATGGGAACGAACCTCAGAAGAAACGAGGCCCGTACGGCCCTAGGAAACCGAGAGACCCGAACGCGCCGCCTCCAAAACCGAAACAGCCTAAGGCGAGGAGAGATTTGATAACGGTGGTGCCTAGACCGATATTACGGAAAGGCGAAGAGGAGGTGGATGAACAAGAGTTGGAGAAAGGAGGAGGAGGAGGAGGAGGAGGAGGAGGTAAAAAGATGACGGCGAAGATGAAGGCGAAAGAAAAAGCAGAAAAGCAAGCGGAGAAGGACGGAGACGAGCAAGAATACGACGCCAGAGGAGGGATGGGAGCGAAGAGGAAACGAGGGATGTTTGCGAGAGACTTGAGATATATGATGTACGGTTTCGGCGACGTTCGCGACCCGAACAACGAAACCGTCGCTTTAGTTGAAGATTTAATGGTAGACTTCATCACCAACGTCGCGCATCAAGCCATGGAGTGCGCGGAAAGAAGAGGCGGTCGCTTTTCCAACGAAGACTTGTTGTACGTGATTAGAAACGACGAGAAAAAATTGAGAAGAGTCGAGGAGTTGATGGAAATGAACGAGTATTTGAAAGAAGCGAGGAAGAATTTTGACTTAGCTGATCCGAACGTGGTGGAGAAAACGGCCGAGGAAAAAGAGGAGTGATGATGTGTTCACATCATCATCATCATCATCTGTAGATAGAAAGAGAAATCATCCGTTTTAGATTTTTGTTTTGTACAACTGTGTATCATCATCATCATCACAAAGTTTTCGTGTACGAGAAGGAATAATATGCAAAGCACCCCCTTTTTTGTTCTCCTTAAATTTCCTCACAAAACATTCTCCTCCAAAAAAAAATGCGGGGGGGAAGAGAAGATGTCCTTTTGACATCATCATCATCATCAACATCGCCCGATGATGAGAAGGAAGATTCTGGTACCACAGAAGAAGAAGGCAAAATGACTGCTGCCACGAACCACGCGAAGATGCGAGAACCAGCAGAGGAGGAAAAACAAGGAGAACATAATGAAGAGGAAGAGAAAGTCATGTCAGTAAAAGTTGCGGTGATGGTCCGACCAATGCTTGAGGAAGAACTCGTGGACGGTAACGACATTGCGATATTCGCGGACGAAGAGAAGCAAAGCATATCCTGCGCAACATCCGACCACACGTTCACGTACGACCACGTGTATAGCGGAGAAGATAAGAAGTCTGAAAAGAAATTATACGATAACTGCGTTGAACCGCTTGTTTCTGGTTTACTTAACGGTTTGAATGGTACGGTATTGGCGTATGGGCAAACCGGAAGCGGGAAGACGTATACGATGGGAACGAGCGCGGGGGCTACGTTTGGGGTCGTGCCCAGAGTCGTTAGAGCCTTGTTCGAGGAGAAGGATAAAATTACAGAGAGTGGAAGTACAGATACGATTTCCATTCGCGTTGGCTTCGTAGAGATTCATAAGGAAGAGATTCGGGATTTACTCTCCTCTTCGTCGACGGCCTCAAAGAAACTGGTACAAACTGTCATCACGTTACGTGAGAATGCCAACGGAGGGATATGCTTAAATGGAGCGAGCGAAATTGAGGTGAAAGATGAAAGCGAAATGGCCGAGTTGCTTTCGTCAGGAGCGAAAACGCGAGCGACTGGTTCGACGAACATGAACAAGACGTCGAGCCGAAGTCACGCAATTTTCACAATCTATCTCGAACGAAGGAGCACATCACCGGAGTCGTCGAGCGAAGTCACGTTGGCAAAGTTGCACTTGGTCGATCTTGCTGGGTCTGAAAGGCAAAAGCGAACGAAAGCAGAAGGAAAGAGGTTACAAGAGGGTATCGATATTAATAAAGGACTATTAGCGCTCGGAAACGTGATTTCGGCTTTGGGCGATGACACGCGTCGAGCCGCGAATGGACACGTCCCATACCGAGACTCGAAGTTAACACGCGTGTTGCAAGACTCATTGGGAGGGAATTCGCAAACTGTCTTTATTGCTTGCGCGTCTCCAGCAGATTCAAATGCCGAAGAAACACTCAATACTTTGAAATACGCGAACCGTGCTCGCAATATTAAAAATATGGTGCGTGAGAATAAAGAAGAAGCGTCGACAGCTGAACTTTCCCGGTGTAAAGCACAACTTGCAGCGATGCGGTCGCAAGTTATCGCGTTAACGCAAGCTTTGAATAAAGCAAAAGGTGGCGATGGCGAAGTAAAAGAGGACGAAGTAGTTGTAGTTTCTGATGAACTTTCTGGGAAACTCGCCGCGTCGGAAAGAGAAGTTCGAAGGTTAAAAGCAGAACTCGCCTTTGCCGAAGAAGCTCAGCAAGAAGCATCGGAGAAAGAGTTACTGGCAATTACTGAAAGAGATGCCCTGAGAGTGGCTTTGGAGAAAGCTGGAGGTATCGATCCAACGACAGCAGGTTGTATAAGCAAAGAAGCCGAGGACGACGATACTGGAATTTTCCGTGGGTACAACGCGACCATTCAAGCACTGCGAGCGGAAGTGAAGATTTTGAGACGACAGGTAAAACGCAATTTAGAAAGCGAGGATGAAGAATACAAAACACAATGCATCTCAGAGCGCGTCGACGAGGAGGGAGAGGAGGAGGAGGAGGAGGACATCGACAACGACTACGACGAGGAAGAGCAAAATCAAAACGAGCTTGACTCTGTTGAAAAGACTTTGCGGATGAAAGAGAAGCGGATGTTAGAACTCGCAAAGAAAGCTGGAACAAACAGCAGCGCGGACGAGTTGCGAAAACGTTACGAAGAGTTAGTAGAAGAAGTTGAAAATGAAAGAAAGTTGCTTGTGGAGGAGCGAGAGCGCGTTCATCAAGCGGTTCTGAAAGCGAAATCTACCGGTGGTCAAGTGTTGCAGAAAAGAGTCGAGAAAGAGCAAGGTGGGAAGTTAAAAGAATTGGAGATGAAGCTTCAAGGATTACAAAAGCAGTTGAAGTCGCATAAAGAGACGCTTCGGGCGAAAGAGCAATCTGATATGATGCAAAAGCAGCTGAAAAACGATATTTTGCAGCTGAAACGGTCTCGCGTCGAGTTGGTTCGAAAGATGGAAGAAAAGACAAAGGAGCGCATAGCAAAACAGCGAGAAACCGAAAAAGCGCTGATGCAGGCAAAGAAAGAAGGATTGAAAATGCAGCGCGAAGCTCAAAAGTTCAAGAACCAGTCCGAAAAGCAGTCGTTGGTGTTGAAAAGACGAACGGAAGAAGCGCAGGCTGTGAAGAAAAGATTAAACGACCTTCAGATGAAAGGAAGAATACAATCACACACGGCCTCCAGTTTAGCTAACGTCCGATCTCCGATACGGAAGAACAACACGAATGCTCCTGCAAATGATTTAATCAAATCTGCGTCATTGAGCACTCGTCGCAAATGGGTCGATGCGGAAATTAAAACCGCTGCTACCCGACTAGCAATGCGTGAGAAACTTGACGAACTCTACGCACTT
>Ga0115569_10001541_pt1 | contig 17794 bp, 9 predicted proteins | sample COGITO_mtgs_1205_2_FD_87295 | JGI IMG/M metagenome (GOLD analysis project Ga0115569, IMG submission 87295) | Pelagic marine microbial communities from North Sea - COGITO_mtgs_120503 | ecosystem: Environmental > Aquatic > Marine > Epipelagic | place: Germany:Helgoland, sampling site Kabeltonne... | reverse complement strand
GTGCGCGACATGCGCGAGGTCATCCCCGAAGCGGGCGAGCTACTTGATGACGGCCTCGTTTCAAAAGACGATTTCCGTCGCTTCGCCTGCGACAACCCCATCCGTCTGCACGGCGGCATGAATCCGACGTTCTTTGACGGCACGGTTGTTGAGGCTTATGCGCGAGAGGTGCTGGACGACGAACGGCGTTAACGTGCCAGGATCTCGCGTCTCACCGGCCCGAACTCTGCTTGAGCCCGCGCAGTCGAAGACCGCAGTCGTCGAGTGGATACACTGGAGAGCGAGCTTCGGAGATCTACGAAGTACACCTGAAATCCAGGGGGGCGACAACATAGAGACCTTCGCTCGCCGCACCCACCATTCTTGACCAAACCTCGAGAAGGAGGGGTGAAGTCGCAACAATTGGAGCAAAAAGCCTTTCGAGGGGGGCTTCTACTCGCGCAGCAAATGGTCAGTCTGCGTTTCTTTCGTGATAGGCCTTGGTGTCATCCGCTAGGTGAACTTTGTCAGGCATTCATTTTCTAGCACGTCGTGTGTTAAGGTATCGCCTACCATAACAAAACTCCTGACTTTCTAAAGGAAGCGTTAAATGAGATTGAGATTCCTAGCTACTCTTGCGTTAGTTCTTCTTTGCCCTTGGAGCGCCCTCGCTCAAGACGGTTTTTATGCTGAGCTCGCCCCCGGCGTATCTTTCGTAGGAGACACAGATCTCTCAGGTGGCGGATTGAGTGCGACGGCTGAACTTGATCCTGGCTTCGTCATTGGCGGCGCAATCGGTTACGAATTGAGTGATTCGCTGCGGACAGAGCTTAACGTCAGTTATAGAGAGCAAGATTTTGATAAGCTTGACGGCGGTGGTTTAGGCAGCTTAGATGGAGTCGGAGATATTGGTACAACTACGATCATGGCTAATGGAATCTATGACATCGAAGTCGATTTTCCGATAACGCCCTACATAGGCGCCGGCATTGGTCTAGCCGTGGTTGAAGTCGATTCGGATGAATCTGGCTGTGCTGTCTGTATTGACGATAGTGATGTGCAGTTCGCATGGAATCTGATGGTAGGAGGATCGACTTCGGTCACCGAAAGCATCACCCTTTCCGCGGGCTATCGATACACCGGTGTTACCGCGCCGGAATTACAAGACGAATTTGCTGGCGTAGATATCGAATCAGACGACCCTCTCGATATTCACGAGATCGTGTTTGGTCTGCGATACTCATTTTGATCAGCTAGCCAGCAACTACTGATTTGACAAAAGGGCTTCGGGACATCCCCGGAGCCCTTTTTATTTTTGCTCCAGAGTCTCAAAATCAAGATTAGCTTTAGTGAGGTCAAAGCGGAGCGTGTGAGAAAGGTCAGCCTCGGAAAGCTTCTCTGGGGCCCCGTTCCCCTGGTGTCAGCAAACCTAACCGGAATCTTTTGGGGAACGCCCGCGGTATTAAACGAAGGGTCCGGGGAGCAGGCAGTCTGGACAGGAGCGCTTGATCAATCGCCGACGCCCTGGACCCCGCCCTGCTCGAGAAGTGCGTCGAGCGCAGCTTGGGTGCGGTGATCAAGCGGATACTGCTCAACGAGCTCGACCGTCGCCTGCAGTGCGTCGTACCAGTAGCCATCTCTCGCCAGTACGTCGGGCTTCTCGCCGGATTGGGCTGAAGCGAGGCGTGCACGTGTTTGGGCGTCGGGCTCGACTCCGACAATCCAGCCGAATGCAAAGGTGCTAGGTGCAGCTTCCGGGTTCAGCCGATGCGCGATCGACCAACGGTATTCTTCGTTTTTACCGACCTTGACTTCCAATGTTGCTAGGTCGATGCCTTGGATCCCTGGCTTCGTCGGAGGGGCCAGGCGAAGATTTTCTACGATCGACTCTTCGCCGTGAGAAGTGGAGATCGTGAGATAGAACGCGCCCACTTCGGGAACCTGGTCGACATGCCAAAAAAGTCTCGGATTTTGTGAGGTCGTGCGGGCGACGTGATCCGGCGCAAGAAGGGTGATCAGAGGGGCGCCCTGAGGAGCCGCGCGAAACCCGCCTATGTCCCTCTGGCGCAAAGGCGAGTTGAATGGCATCTGGTACGTCGGTGTGAGCATGGCGAGGAGGATCTCGGGACGTTCCGGAGCTGATTCGGCCTCCTCGGCTCCGAGACCATCGCCTCCGTCGGGATCCTCAACTGCTTCTTGGATGAAGGGCGGAGCGGACTCGCTCGCGAGTTCAAGAGCCGGCTCTTCTATCGATGTCGATTCAGATTGGCCCGTCGCGGATTCCTCGGAATTCGTTTGTTCTTGTGCGAGTTCGACCACCTCGGGAATCATGTTGGTCGGGAGCGGCTCGAGAGCCGTTTTGGGGGTGGGCTCTACTGGCGTCGCGGATGCCAGATCGGGAGACGGCTGGATGTCGCCAACCGACGGTCCTTGCCCGAGACTCAACCATGCTGCCAAACCCGCAGAGGCCGCCAAGCCGACGACGAAGGCGGGGCGCATGAATAATTTCCGGAAAATGCTCGCGACGGACGCCGATGCATTTACTTGGAGATCCGCATCGAGTGCCGCGAAGTCAAACCCGCGCAATGTATCGAGCTCGTCGGCCACGGCGGGAAATCTCCCCGCAGCCGACTCGACCTCCAGCCGTTCCTCTTCGGAAAGCTCGTTCGGCGCCGTGGCATATTGAGCAAGAAGCTCTGGAGCCGGGAAGCCATCCTCAAGGATATCTTGATAAAGCAGTTCGAAGCGCTCTCGGTCGTCAGTAGCCATAGAAGTCTCTCCGCTCAGACTTGAAGTGACCACGAAAAATGATCACACACATAGACGGCTGGAGGGCGGAAGCAGTATCGCTGCTCAATCAATCTCTCCTGAATTATCCACGAGAATCTCGCGGAGCTGCTGCATGGCTTCTCTTTGCAGTCGATTAACTGTCCCGCGGGGCTTCCCAAGGTCGCTGGCCGTCTCGTCGTAGCTCAGGCCTTGGATATAAACGCGTTCGACGACCTCTCTGTGCCTTTCGGAGAGCGCTGAAAGCGCTTTTCGCAGCGCCAGTTGGGTCGCAGGGTCGAGCGTCGCGCTCGGAGCCTCCGCACGGCGCTCCACCTCGTCTTCCTCTTTTCCTAGGTCCGGCTGCTTCTTACGATGTGCATCGACCACTGCGTTTCGGGTGAGCATCCGGACGAAGCCAGGAAGGGCACGGTAGTCACGGATTTTTCGGTCTCTATGGCTGCGCCAAACGCGAATGATGATTTCCTGGGCAAGATCGTCCCAGCCCTCCCGCGCCTCATAGGCGCGCATACGCATGAGCTGGCCCGTCACTAGCCGTCGAATGAGCGAAAGAGCGACATGGTCGCCCCCGCCGAGTCGCTCTAGCTGCAGCTCCCAGTCAACAACGTTCTGAACGACCGCAGTCGCGATCAGCATGACCCATTGAAACGGATTGATACCGAAAAACATAAGCCTAAAGGTATACGCACTCAGGCCGGTGCGGACACCCTGAAACCAAATGCATTTAGGGGACGATCCTGGCCGGATACTGTGAGCGGGCGCCCCGACACGATCTCTAGGGACCTGCGTACGTCATGCACCGGGAAGCCTTTGGCTTTGGCGAGAAGCGCGAGGTCGTTTTCAGCCTCTTCCTGCTCGCTAAGGCCTCGGAAAAGCGAGGGAAGTCGTTGCGTTGTCGTTGTTATAGTACCCGTCGCATGCATTGCCGAGGCCATCCTTGCCCGATTCGGGCTCGCCGCCCGCCTCATTGGCTCCGTTATACCCCTCTATGCAGTGATCAAACGCGGAAATCAGGGCCGTCCGGATTAAAGGAGGCAGGTCGATGCCCCGAGGGGAAGATTCCGCACTCCGAGAGAGCAGGCGGCTTTTTCGTACATATAAAGCCGCTCGCAGAGTATTCTGAATCGAGGAAGATCTCCTCTCTGAGCCGGGCCAGGAGCGATATCAATTCCCGAAGTGTCGCGTCTGGGTTTAGAGGCGCAGGCAGAGAAAATTTCTCCGGGGCCCGCGTAGCGAGGCCCCCGCCGAACCCAAAGAATCTGGGAGTTCATCACATGTTAATCAGTCTTGGCCGCTTCAAGAGGAGGAGGTTCGTCCAATACGTAGGCCGGATTTTGATCTTGATATGCGGCTGGGGCTTGGCTTCACCCGAACTTGCCCCGGCGCAGCTTGCTGCCCCGAGCCTCTGCCTGACCACCACTTCGACCTGCGACTGCACGTCGAATCTGGACGAGCGCCTCATCAGCGTAGGAAACACGACCTTTCAACTCATCATGATCCCCGGGACCGACGTATCGAGCACCACAAGCAACGTCTGCGCATTCCAGGGCACGGGTGCCGATGGCGATGAGGTCTGTGCCCTTGCGATCGGACTCGAGTCGACCTCCACGGAGATCGTACTCACTTCGTTCAATCCGAACTCCGTCTTGAATCCGGCGGTGGTGTCGAATCGTGTCTCGGACTCAAACATCATCCTGAATCACTTTAACCCGGCCGGCGATAGCAACTGCGTCGAACTCGGAGAGCTAGTAGTCGACCGAAGCACGAATTCGATCACAGGGGACGCGTTCATTCAGCTCACTGCGACAACCAGCGAGTGGGTCGATGCGGCTTTGGAGGTTCAGACCTTACCCGCGACTTATCTCCCGGAGCCTTCAAAACCCGTAGGGCTCGGCATTGGCGCGCTTTTCATTTGCGTACTCAGCGGGCTGCAGAGCCGAAAAAAGCGCCTGCGACGCGCCCCGGCCCGACGCGTAGCGATGGCCGTAGCGATGGCCCTCGTATTCGCAGGAGAGGCTCAAGCCTTTGAATATTTCGAACTCGACTCTTTTCTCGCCCGCCTTGGCCCCGGCGCTCGACACATCGACTTCGAGAGCTTCCCCCTCGACGACGATGGCGATGGAGTCTTCTCTGCAAGTCAGGAAGTTCGTAGAGGCGCAATCATCAGCGCCGACTTCGTGCCTAACCCCATTATCCTGGACGGCCCGCTAAAGACGCTATTAGGCACGTTCTTGGTATTCGAATCGCCCGCTACGTTTGGGCTGGTTGCCTCACCCGGCAGTACCAACGTCGATCAAGATGACGTGCGGGTTCGCTTCGACGCGCCAGTGCGCGCGGCCGGTATCCGGATCATCGATGCAACGACAAATGACGGGGCGAGCTTGACGAATTCGGATCAAGTCCGCTTCCTGAATGCCTACGGAGGCGTCCTCGCGCAGTATTCGCTCGATTCGGTCAAACAAGGCCAATCCGCGTTCGTCGGCTACGTGGCAAGGCCTGGAAGCCTCCCGGTGGCCGAGGTCCACGTCGTTGAGTCCGCAGGCGGCCAGAACCCCGCCGACAACATCTGGATCGACGACATCGTCTATCTCTCCGCCGAAGATCCCTACGCCGATGAGTGGGTCCGGTTCGTCCCTAACAATGACGGGTTCGCGACGGCGCTCCCAGAGTGGGACGCAACTCGAATTTTAGATGAAGAAGACTCGCTCCACACATCCCTCGGCCCTTCTGGAGAGATCGTCGTGCAGTTCACCGACAACTCTTTAATAGGCAACGGGCAGACCGATCCCGACCTTCGCATCTGGGGACTCCCGGGCACGACGGGCCTAACGAACGTTGAGATCAGTGAAGACGGCACGACCTGGCTTCAAGTCGGTATCGCCACGGGTCAGGTGACTGACTTGGACATCGATTCGGTTTCAAGCCCGGGGACCCACTACTCGTTCGTACGACTAACCAATCTTTCTCCATTCGATGTATCCGAGATCGATGCCGTCGAGGCCCTCTCGTCGATCGCGATCGCCGATCAGGACTTCGACGGAATTGCGGACGGGGTGGATAACTGTCCTACTCAGCCCAATCCAACGCAGGCCGATGACGACGAAGACGGCATCGGGAATCGGTGTGACAACTGTCGGCCGGTCGCCAACACGAATCAGACAGACCTGAACGGCGATGGGACGGGGGACGTGTGTGAAATGCCTAGTCTGACACTCGTCCAGGACGCCCCATCTTTTTCAACGGGTCTCCAGCCAACGGGCGCGGACCTTTACCTCAATTGCGGGGGAAGTGATCTCCAAGAACTGAACTTCGGCCTCACGATCCCACCCTCGGCGACGCAAGTGCAGTTCGGGCTCGTGTTCGGGGGGGTGGACGAAGGCTGTGACTCGCCCCCGCAAACAAACATTCTTTCTCCAGTCTCGGGAAAGGGATGTTCAGGCCGGACGGGCATTGGCGCGACGGTCGACCCCGCGTTGTCAGGCGTCTCGATTCCCGGCGCCTCCGCCCCGTCGCCATATCGACAAGACGCCATGTTTCTGTTCCTGACCGCAGGTTCACTCGAAACCGATCTGCTCTGTGCCGCCCACCAGACGAATGTTTATCTTGGTCGAATCAACTTCACTGCGCCGGGCTTGGGTGGTTACAGCTCCCGGATGGCGCTCACCCAGCGGGGGGCATTGATGGGGGCTCTTTCTCCAACAGCATCAGGTGCTCCCGCACCCGGCCGTAAACCCATGAGCTATCGAGCCGAATCGGAGGCCCCTCCCGTGCCCACTCCCAGGAGCTTTGGAACCGCGGCGGCTCCCCCGCCGGGCCTCACGCTCGAGATCGTACCCTCCGCAGGCCAAGCCGCGGAAACGGCCGTCCTATGGGACATCTGCATCACGGACGAGTCAACTCTCCTGATGCACCGAATTTCCTTCGCGCTGCAGGGACCGGCGGGATCCTCTCTCTCGACCGACATTGGCCTCGTCGGCTGTACTGGTCTTCCAGATAGCGTCACGGGGCGACGCGCATGTGACAAAGCGCAAGTTTACGAAGACGTGGATAACGTCGCATCCTGGGCTTTCGGCCCCTTCACCGCGGGCGATGCCGCAATTTATGGCCCGGATATCGAGCCCGAAACGCTGTACGTCCTGCTCGAAGGCGATGGGCCACCGTACACCGGACCTTATGGACTCCTTAACTTGACTACAGCCGCCTCGACTTGTGTCGCGACGATCGCTGTTGGGGAGCCGGGGCTGGAGCCCGAAGTCATCTTCGCAGGCATCGACACCGTGACCGACCCCGCAGAGCCCTTCGTCGACGAATTTGGCTCGAGCGTGGACGGGACGACCGAAGTCAGCTGGAACACGAGCGGCGACACAGGCTATGACGCCGACGGGGATGGCCATCTGGATGGAGACGATAATTGCGAGATCGTCTCCAACGATCAGACAAACACCGGCGGGTTTCGCTCTTCCGGAGACCCTGCAAGCCAACTCGACGGAGACGCCTGTGAATGTGGTGACGGGAACCACTCCGGCGTCGTTTGGGAGGATGGATCGGAAGCTGGGACCTCTGACATCCAATCCATAAGGGCGTACCTGGCTCAAATCGCAAACGACACATCTACCCGGATCAAGTGCAGCGCGATCGGTACAACCACGTGTAACATGGCGGACGTGTTGGCTTGGGATCGGTCTCTGGCGACCGGAATCGCAGACGGAGACGGAGCTTGTGAAGCAATCTCAGGGGCCCCTCCTGAATAGCCGCCCGGCCCCCTTTGCGCGTTGGGCGGGGCTCCTCGCTGCTTGGCTTCTCGGAGCCTGTCCCGCTAACGCGCAGCTGGTATACGATGGCGTGCTGAGCGGTGAATTCCCGGGCGACGCACCTTCACTGAACGCCGAGGGGAATTACCAAATTGAATGGGACGAGGGGACACTCGTCTCAGGCAGTTCTGTTACGAACCTCTTCCATGGGTTCTCTCGATTCGACGTTCCGACGCAGGCAGGCGTCATCTTCGAAGGCACTGGGGCGCCCCCCATCGACCATGTTCTGGTCCGCATTAACTCGCCCACTGGCTCCGCTTCCTGGATCGACGGAAATGTCAGTTCGAACATTGCGGGCGCATCACTGTTCCTGCTGAACCCAGACGGTTTTCTGATTGGTGAAAATGGGGATCTCAGTTCCGAGGGCGCGATTCACCTTTCAACCGCCGACTCCCTCACCGATGACCGGGGCGACCGATTCGACCTCTCGATAGAGACGCCACCCATTCTCCTGTCCGGAACCCCGGTACAATTCGGCTTCCTCGCCCGACCCACGGGCGTCGATCCCTCGATTCCCGACATCGACTTCCGAGGCGAGATGAATAGCGGTCACGAACCGCGACCTAACGTGGGTCCAGACCCGCTCTGGGATGGTCGGGTCCACATCTCAGGGCGCGTAATCCGCATCAGCGCGGGTGACGGGCTTCGCTTTATCCAGTCCAGCCCCGATGCCCTAACAGGAGCCGGGGTCGGGTCCGTTCAGATCGCAGCCGCCGGCTCTCAAGCGGTCTCATTGCCGCTCGAACTCTCGGGCTTCTCCGCCGCGGATTCAAACCTCGGAACCGATGCGAAGATCACGATCGAAGGCGACGTACGCCTAGAAACAAGGCCGAGGCTTCCCGCTTCCAGAGGCCTAGCAGGGCGCGTGGTCCTTCGCGGGGGCCGCCTGGTCAGCGCCTCAAACGGCACGCCCTCTCTCATGCGCGGCCGTGGAGGGGCAAGCGTCGAGGAACCGGAAAGCGATTCGCCGCGCCCCGCGATCGACATCGAGTTTTCCCAATCGGTCCAGCTTTCGAACGCAAGGCTCAAATCCGAATCCCGGGAACGCAGCCCTATCGAGGACGTCGGAGCAATCCGCATCGAAGCGCCGCAGATTACCCTCGATCAGGACACCCAAATTACGGCCGATACAACCGGTGAAAATCAAGGGGCCTCCATCGAATTAATCGGCTCCACGGTCGTCTTAGACAACGCACAAGTCGTCGGCACTACGAGTGACGGGGCGAACTGTGCGAGTACTGAAAGCTGCGGCTCAGTCGGAGACGTTTCGATTATCGCGGACCAGATCTCAATACTCGGCACCCGCTCGATCGTGCGGGTCTCGGCCGACGCCGATTCCTCCGGTGCTGCAGGCAACATCTCTTTCACCGCTACAGGCGACGTCCTGGTCGACCTGAACGCGGTTGCTGACGACCCCGAAAACACTTCTCTTCCAGGCCTATTCGCACGATCGAGAAATAATACAAACCCAGAGAGTGGTGACGCTGGAAACATCCTCATAGACGCCCGAAATATCCAAATTTTGAATGACGCGAAACTATCTGTCTCAACCTTCGGCGCAGGAGAAGCCGGCAACATAACGCTCACAGCAACAGAAGACGTGCTGATCGACGGACAGGAGAGTGCAAGCACGGATCGCGCCGGCGCTTACGCGAGGACAGGGTTCGGTCCAGACTCGCAAGAATCCCTAGCCGACCCCGCGACGGGGAACGCCGGGAATATTCGGATCGACGCCCAGAACCTTCGTATTCTAAACGGGGCGCAGGTCAGTGCGGCCGTCTTTTCCCGGTCGGGCGGAGACGGCGGGCAGATCGCGCTGAACGTGAGCGAGCTCGTCTCTATCGTGGGGAGTACAGAGGCACCCTCTCAAATTTCGGCTGAGTCGAACTCGTTGGCAGGCGGCTCGGCCGGAACCATTCGGATCGGAGGCGTCCGAGCAGATGATTCCTCTGTGTTCCCCGAGCGAGTCGAACTGCTCAACGGAGGACGCATCTCCACCTCGACTACGGGGTTAGGCGCAGCCGACTCGATTGTCATCCGAGCGAATAACATCGAGATCCAAGGAAGAAATCTAAATAATCCATCCACGATCACGACCCGAAGCGGACTCGCTAGTGGGGGTGGTGCCTCAGCGGACATCGTGCTCTACGCCGACCGCGACCTCCTGATCCGAGACGGCGCAATCTTGTCCACGACTTCCAATGGCAACGATGTTGCGCCCGGACGTATTCAATTGGAGGCCGGACGGAATCTCGAGGTTTCGGGTGGAAGCGAACTCCGAGCGGAGGCCCAGCGACCCTTGGGCGGAACCAGTCCGCCCGCCCCCCCTCTCGACACACCGGGCAACGGTTTAGCAATCGATCGCGGCGACATCTCCCTTCACGCAGGCTCGGTGCTCTCTCTTGAGGATTCCCAAATTTCAACTTTCACGCGCCGCGCCGTGAGCGGAAATATCGAGGTCACGGCGGAGCGAGCCATTGAATCCTTTTCCACAACGATCTTGACCGAGGTCGACCGAAATGATGGAACGGGCGGCGACATAACGATCACCGCGCCCATCGTGCTCTTAAGCGACTCTTCGTTTTCGGCGGATGCCAACGGTGCCAGCGCTGATGCAGGCAACCTGCTCATCTCGGCCAGCTCCGCACTGCTAGTCGATGCAACGACCGAACTGACTGCAGACCCCGGCCAGTTAGGCGTTTCCGGAGAAAGCGTCCTGTCGACGCCTGAGACGAACCTATTCAGTACGCTCGTCGTCGTCGGAGAGCAAATCAAAGGCCCTAATGAGCAAATCACTAATCCATGCGAAGCAAGCCACGCCGGCGAGGGACGCTTCGAAGTCGCGGGCTTGACTCCCCAGCTTCGTTCCCCCGACGACTTTTTTCCTAGCGAGGTCGATCGAGAACGAAACAGCCCTGCTCCCGCCGATTGCCTAACACGCTGAATATGACTTCCCCTCATCTCCGTTCCCCGTGCGTCTAATGGCTATTGATTGGCCCAACTGCCAGTTCCGAATCACGATGGTGGTCATCCTTCTCATGGCCTCTTACTCGGGGCTCTCGTCCGCCCAACTCGCGGTGCGGCCGGGCGACGAGCCTTTGCAAATCGACGTGCCCAATCCAGCGCTTTTTGAAGACACTCCATACGAGCCTTCCAGTTCGATTTCACGAGACAAAAGCGGCCTGAGCGTATGGGTTCGTACCGTCGAAATCGCCGGAAGCAGCGTCTACGAACCCAGCGACTTTCGCCCCGTAGTCCAACCCTTCCTGAATCGAGAACTCGACACCGCCGGGCTGGCTGGCCTCGTGCAGGCAGTCACCCAGCTCTACGTCCAGGACGGTTACCTGTCTTCCGGAGCAGTCCTCCCCGATCAGGATCTGAATGGAGGCGTAGTCGTTATCCAGGTCATTGAGGGACGCCTCGCGGAAGTGCGGGTGGAGGGCACCCGCTACTTCAAAGAGGACTACTTCATCGATCGTCTTCGCCATGCCGGACGCACCCCGGTTCAAATCGATCGCCTCACGGATCAAATCGCTGAATTCCAGCGCGACCCTCGCATCGAGCGCGTGCATAGCAAGCTCCAAGCGGGCAAACAGATCGGTGAGAGTCGACTCCTACTCGTCGTTACGGAGGCCTCCCAGATCGACGCCCAATTGAGTGTCTCGAATGAACGCCCCGCCAGCGTGGGAATGGCGGGCGGGGGGATCGACGTCTCCTATTCCAACCTCGTCGGTCACGGAGAAGCCCTCTCGGCCTCGTTTCGTTTTTCGGAGGGGTTACATCAGTACCGCGTCGAAACAGCGATTCCTGTCACATCCCGCGGTACGGAGTTCCGGGCGACTTACCAGAGAAGCGAGGCGAAAGTCGTGAATTCCTCCTTTCGGGTACTGGACATCGATGCCGACTCCGAATCTTTCAGAATCGAGCTGCATCAGGCACTGATCCGAAAACGAACTCACGAACTGAGCATTGCCCTGTTAGGCAGTTGGACCCGCTGGCGATCGACCGTCGGCGGACGCGAAACATGCTTTCGCGCGGATCAACTCGACTGCGCTCCCATCGTGACTGCACTCCGCGCTCGACAAGAATTCATCCATCGCCGACCGAATTCATCACTGCTGCTGAGATCGACTTTCAGCTTTGGACTGGACGCACTCGGCGCGACACGGGAACGGGAAAGCCGGATCGCAGATAGCGATTTCTTCACTTGGCTAGGCCAAGCGCGCTACCTCCACCGCCTCGAACCCGAACACAACCGACTTCAGTGGCTAGATCGCGCAGTCGTTTCCCTGCGCGGTGACATTCAGCTCGCCAACGACCCTTTACTCTCTGGTGAACGAATCGCCGTAGGGGGACCGCAAACAGTCCGCGGCTTTCAGCGTAACCGTCTCGTACGAGACAACGCATTGATCGGGTCTCTTGAGCTGCGCTTCCCGATATGGGGCCGCGACGGATCGGAGCCCAGGGTCGAGCTATCTCCTTTCGTCGATGTCGCCTACGCCTGGAATGATCGCGACCAGTCGACCGTTCGCACGCTCTCGAGCGCGGGCCTCTCTGTCGCAATCAGCCCCGGTGCTGGGCTTCACATCCAGGCATCCTGGGCGCAGCCCATTCGAAGAGGGGTTCAGAATGGGGAGGGATTACAACGGGACGGGGTCTATATGGAGCTTGTTTGGAATGCCTTCTGAACCGACTCTGTCACGTTTGTCCCCGATACTCGGCCTCTTGGCTTTTGTCGCGTTCCTGTCCCCGCCTCTGATGGCCCGAGCCGCCCCGCAGTGCGAGGAAGTCCGTGCGGCTGTCGAATCCGTCGAGAGTGTGGTTCCAGAACCGAGATCCCGATCAGCCGCTCTTTCGGCCGCCTTAAATCAGGCACGAAACTTCGTCGAAACACCTGAAGGCAGTAACCTCCAGGTCGCCTTCGACGAGGTACGACGGCTACTCGCCGTCAGCGGCGATGACGCCCCCGCCATCGAGCCCCATATCCATTTTGCGCGAACCCTCGACAAATGGGCACAAGTGCTGCGCTCATCGAACGCCCAGCCCGAGCAATGGGCTCCCTTCGAAGCCGAAGCCATTGCGTTATTCGAAAAGGTGACCGCCCTACCCTCAACAGACCAGCAGCGGCTGATCTCGTTCGCCCATGGTTATCGAGCGGGTATCTATTTACGGCAAGGAGCTTTGGCTGCCGGGCTTGCCGAGAACGACCAAGCTTTACTCGTGGCCATCACGCTTCCTCAACCCGATCTCGTCGTCCAATGGAGTACCCAGCGGGCGCAGGCCTTGTCTCGCTCGGGCAACTCTGCCGCGGCGATCATTGCACTCCGCAGCGCGCGTGGTGCGCTGCGGGAGGCACGCGGAAGCCTGTCCACTAATCGATATCTCAAATTCGCCCGCTCGGTCCACCTTCCCCTGGCAGATTTGCTCCTTCGCAGGAGCGACACCCTTGCGGGCACAGCCATGCAGGACCTCCTCCACGAGGTTCAAAACTCACTCGAGGAACTCCGAGTCGCCGAAATCACCGACTTCTTTGGGTCAGAATGCCTTGCTATGCGGTCGCGCAGCAGGCTCGTTTCGATTCCCCGGACCGTCATCCTTTATCCCATCGTCTTCCCGGACCGAATCGAGATCATCGCCGGGAAGAACGGCCAGCTACATCGGCGAACGGTCTCGATCGAAGGCATCGATGTGCTGGAAGAACTCCGCGTGTTTCGCCGCAACCTCGAAGACCCCACCCGTTCACGCTACCGAGCTTCCGCTGCTCGCTTCTATGACTGGCTAATCCGCCCGATCGGAGACCTGTTAGACGAAGAAGCAGACACCCTCGTCTTCGTCCCAATGGCGGAGTGGATGGGGCTACCGGTCGCAGCGCTCTGGAACACGGACTCCCAGCGGTTCCTCATCGAGGAGATCGCTGTCGCGATCACACCCGGCCTCGAGCTGACAGACCCGTCCCCCCTAGATCTCCAGCGCATCAAGAGCATCGCTGTCGGCTTAACCCGTCCGGCCCCGGGCTTCCCGCCCCTCGCCATGGTCGGGCAAGAGATTGATCGTGTCCTCGAAACCTTTCCAGGTCTGCGACTGGACGGAACCGACTTCACGACAGAGACCCTCGAAAAAACCTTCGCGGAAAACCCCTTTGATGTTCTCCACATCGCTTCGCACGGCGTATTCGACGACGTCTCCGACGAAAGTTTCCTTGTGACCAGCAGTGGCAAGCTGTCCATGCGACGCCTCGGTGAAATCCTTCGGCCAGCTCGTTTCCGGTCGCGCCACTCGCTCAAGCTCCTTGTCCTCAGTGCCTGTAGCACTGCGGTAGGTAGTGAACGAGCGGCCTTTGGGCTTGCGGGAGTCGCGATTCAATCCGGTGCCCAGAGCGCGCTGGCTAGCCTCTGGCGCGTCAATGATCGAGCAGCGACGCAACTTGTTTCAAAATTTTACGCGGAGCTATCAGGCGAAAAATCTTCCCGCGCCGAGGCGCTTCGCCGTGCACAGCTAGCACTACGCGAAGACCCCTCTTTTTCGCACCCCTTCTTCTGGGCGCCCTTCCTCATGATCAACAGTTGGCTCTGAACGGATCCAAACGCTGCCTCTCGATCTTGCGAGGAAGCCGAGACCTTTACAAAGTCCTATTAGGCGACCTCTAGAGCAGACTTGCACCCTTTCGCTTCCGGGCGACAACCAACATAGCGAGGCAGAGGCTTCCCACTCGAATCTGCTGGACCATTGAGACTTCCGGAACATAGAGCGTGGGGCGATCAAAGGGGAAAGAGGCGCTGGCGACGCGGGGGTCCGTGAGGCCGTTCTGCAAGAAGTCGATCAGCGGACCTTCCGCAGGAGTCGGGATTGCGACCGGTACGCCCGGCGACAAGTTCGCAAAGAATCGCGGCGCGCCGGGTTGGTAGAAACGCACCACGTCGCCGAGGGTTAGGAACTCTCCGGTGTGCATGAACGTGCTCTTCAGTCCAACATTCCTCAGTGTCGGAATCTTGAAGTGACCCCGGTCAAAGGGCAGACCGGTCACCAACTCCCGACCGATATCATCATTGATATCGCGAAGTCCGATACTTGCGAAACGTCCTGACGAAAAGAGCGGGGGCGCGTGACAGCCCGAGCACGGAGAAGTTTGAAAGAAATTCCATCCGGCTTGTTGATTTGGAGTCAACCCTGGACCGGTTGCAGCACCGGTCATCGACACATCCCAGGGAGTCTGGTCCGCGACTAGCGTACGTTCGTAGGTGGCCAGCGCGAAGGCGATGCGAGCGGGGCTAATGTCCGGCGTGCCGAAAGCGGCGTTGAATAGGTCGGGGTAGGTCGGGTTGGCGGCGATTGCAGCAGTCATGTCCGGGGGGATCGCCGTCGCGAGCGCCAAAGGCTTCGTGCCCGCAAGGTGGCTCGTCACCGAAGCCCACGAGCGGGCGTCCTTTGCCATCTCAACCGTGTTTAGAATCGGACCAAGGGACTGGCTCTCAAGGGCCCCACCGACGGGAATCAGGTTCACGCCCGTGATCGGGTCGTCAAAACGCGAACTCCCTCGGCCGTCCCAGAGACTCTCAGGATCCCATAGGCCACCGAAGAAGTTAGGGGCAGCCCGGTCTGTGACCTGGGGAGTAAAGCCGAAGACAGGATCGCTAATCGGAATGCCCACCGGGTCCCGACGGACGACACCGATCGACCCATGAATGTCGTCGGGGCTTCCAAAGGCTCCGTCGGCGCCAGGGTGAAGTCCGAAGACCGGGTCGGCCCCCCCAAACTCTGTCAGATGACATGTTCCGCACGCGGTGCTGTGGTCGCTAGAGAGCTGCTGATCCCAAAAGAGAATTTTACCCAGCACGGCTTTTTGGGGCGTGATCGGGTTGGCCGGTGGGACGGGGACAGGGGGCACAAATTGAGCACTGGCTCCGGCGGTTATCAAGACTGAGATCGCTAACACGATCAAAACTGCGAGAAGGCGTCGGTGCCCCAGATTTGGCGAAGAGAATGCTGACATGGTCTGTACTCCTGTGCTCTCGCCGCGTGATGCCCGCGAGACTGAACAGAAGACGCACCCTTGTAAGAATAGATATCGCCGGATTCAAAAAAAACGCCCAGCTTACGATGAACCCACAACGTTGCTCTGGAGTCCTTCAATATTCGGCATAGAGACCCCCACTCCGCGATTTGACTGCGGTCATCAACCACACGCGATCTCGTCCCTCATTACTCTCGAATCGAGCGATCACACAGCGCCGGCGAGAATCTGGCAAAAAGACGATTCGACCGCGATATCGCCCTGACGGTTCGCGCGTCTACCCCTCTAACCGAACATTCTCGGTATGAGGACGCGCACATGACACTTTTCAGAAACTCGCACTCTGCAGAACCCTCCCGGCGATCTCATTCTCCGCTGGGCGTTGTTTTAGGACTCATTTTGTCGTTCCTGCTTTCAAGCGTCGCAAGGGCCGACCGGGCTGCAGTGACGCTTTTGAGTCAGGCCGATTTCGAGGATGGGACCTACGAAATCTCGGAGCCTGGCGTCTACCGCCTGGCTGAGGATATTTCGTTCAATCCTCACCCCGTAGGTAGCCTTGGTGAAGACGGAGTGACTCGGCTCGACGCCTACAGCGCGGGTCTGCCTTTCCGCTCCCAGATGGGAAAGGGGCCCGGCCAGTACGATCGGGCGGCATACGGCCTCGGCTTTTATGCGGCGATCGCCATCTTCGCTGATGGCGTGACGCTGGACCTCAACGGTCACACGATTGATCAGCACGCCGAGCATGCGCTCCTGCAGCGATTCTTTGCGGTCATCGAGCTTGCGGACCGCCCCTTCGTTCCGAGTCAGGGGCCGCACGGTTTTGGCGCCAAGATTCGATCGGCCTCGAACGTGACCATTAAGAACGGCACGATCGGCCGTAGCGCTCATCACGGAATCCACGGCAATGGCAACCGCAATGTGAAGATCAAGAACGTCGACTTCGTCGACTTCGAGGTCGCCGCCGTCGCGCTCAATGGAGTCGAGGGTCTGAAAGTCATCGAGACCACAGCCCGCAACCGCGAGGACGTGCCGGTCATCGGCACATACTCGAACGCGCGCTTCATTGCCGCCTACCTCGACTGGCTCGTGATGACAGGCTCGCCCACGGCGCTTCGCGTCCAGGGCACCGAACAAAGTGCCAGCCAAATTCAGGCCGCGCTGCGAAAATCTGTGAACGCGGTCTTTGAGGACGTGATCGAAGACGGTGAAGGGTTCATCAATCCGGCCGAGCACCCCGACGCCTATGCGCTCTTCCATAATCAGCACGGCATCATCGACGGCAATTCGTACAGCTTTCTTGTGAATCCGCTGGGTGTCGCGGTCAACGGCTTCCCGGATCGTTCTGTCGCAAACCCCTCGCGTGACATCGTCTTCCGAGACGTTTCGATCTTGAGTCAGCGCGCGTTCGTGAACGAGGTGGTCGCTGTTAAGCAGGGCAACGGGCCGGCGATCGACCCCATCGGAGCAGTCTTCATGTTGAAGAACACTCATCCCAACACGGGCGCGCCGATCACGGTGACCTCGCTCGAGGATGGGGTGGCCACATATCGCGGTAATGCGCTTGCCAACGCGCAGGCGCTCGTCGCGAAGGCCGCCCATAACGACGAGTTCCCGCCCTTCCTGAATGTTAGTCGCCTCAACATCACGCCAAAGATCATCGACTGGATCGAGTCCCAGGGCATGCTCTCGGACCTCGTTCCGACGCCGACAGACTATCTATGTAACGGCGACACTATGTTCCACGTGAACAAGGGCGTGATCGGCTTCAAGATCGATGGTGCCGTCGGTGTCCGCATGCGCGACACCGAGGCGGAAAACCTCGAAAACTTGGGTCTTCAGGGCAGCTCGCTCTGTGGCGAGTACAAGAAGTCTAACCCTCACGCGACGCTCGAGGGGTACGGAGGCGCCACGGTTCGGGCCTACACCTTCGCGGGTTCCAGCGATGTGCGGCTTAAGGACGTCTCTGCCTCGAACCTCTGGTCGCTCGCGGGATCGGTCTCGGGCTGCGAGGTCCTCACGGACTCCGACAGAATTCGGGTCCGCGACTGCGACGTCCATGACGTAGAGGCAGGCTTGAGCTTCGTCGAAGGAGAGGTCGGACCGAACGAGACGCCAACAGCGACGGGGGTTCGAATCGGAGCAGACGCGGGGAAGAAGATCCGCACGCGCGCCGTTCGGCTCGACGAAGCAGAAGCTTTCGGTG